>Ga0247812_10000489_pt1 | contig 25441 bp, 13 predicted proteins | sample UWRJL149409B1_FD_178011 | JGI IMG/M metagenome (GOLD analysis project Ga0247812, IMG submission 178011) | Plant litter microbial communities from Arlington Agricultural Research Station in Wisconsin, United States - UWRJ-L149-409B-1 | ecosystem: Environmental > Terrestrial > Plant litter >...
AAAAGGATTCTTTTTATTTTGACAGCCTTTAAGACTTCTTTGGTTATTTGTCCCAAAATGCTTCCGTAAACCGTACTGCATTGTTTCTGAATGTCATTTTCCGAAATTCCTTTTGTTCTGAAATATGCTTCGGTTTCAGCAATTCTCGGATCGGCTGAACCACTACTCGTATGCAGAATTGTGCTTTTCCCCTGATTGAAATTTTCTATAATTTGAGCAACTATTTTTTTTATAATTGCTTCCTGATTTTGAATAGCAACAGCTTTACTTTCTAATGCGATTTCCAGAAACCCATTTTCGAGGGCATATTCAATTTGGCTTGATGTTACCGGAGAACAGCTTCCTGATAAAACAAGTATTGGCGAAACTTCTCCTGCTGGTTCAAATGCTGTTTCATTTGCTATGATTTTTTTATCTTTCCAAGCTAATCCCAAAGCCATTTCGATTCCGGATGAACCCACTGAAAACAATGTTTTTTCGATTGCCAATTCGTTAAAAACGCTTCCGATAGTTTTGAGATGTTCCAAATTGAAGCCGTCGAAAAACAAGATTTCTGCTTTGTTATTTTCTACCGATTCCAGAACTGCTGAAGCACCTTTTTCAATTGTCGTTAAATTGATTAAACTGATGGATTTCTCCGTTTGCTTTGCCAAATGAACAGTCAAATCCCCTTCCAAAGCAGGCGTTACGGGATGTTTACTCATGGATGGATGACGGTCGATACGGTAAATTTCTCCGTTTCCGATAGTTCCCATTCGGGCAAAAAGATTTCCGAAAACACAAAATCGTCCCAAATGCGGTGCTGATGGCGAAACCAAAACTGTTTTCTGATTGAAAACTTTGCTTCCAATTTCGATTGCTTTTCCGATATTCCCCACGTGTGGCGCCGAATCGAAAGTGGAACAGACTTTATAATGAAAGTGATTTGGGGCAAAACTTTTCAGATTTTCAAAAGCACTATAAAGTTCTGTGTCCATTTCCGACGGTGACATTGATCGGCTTTTTCCCGCCAGACCAATCGCCTGAATTCCCGGAAAACGATCCAGGTCTTTTTGTTCCGGTTTTCGAAGAAAGAGAACGGTTTTCACTCCGGCCAGGGTCAGGAATTCCAAGGCATCCGTAGAGCCCGTGAAGTCATCGCCATAATAGGCCAAAAGCAATTTATCGTTCTTCATTATTTCGAAAATTTCTTTACCGATTCGGCAAATTCCGGATATTTCAAAGCGGTTTCTTCCACAGATAAACCATCAACGGCTCCTGTCCAGGCTTGCTGTAATGCATTTACTCCGGCTTTTGGTCCCATTGGATGTGCCAAAATTCCACCACCTGCCATATACAGCAAATCGGTGGTTTGGGTTCTTCGGTACGTTTCTACCGCTTGTCCGCCCCATTGTCCCGAAGAGACAACCGGTAATATTTCGTATCCGCCCAAAAAGGGTTTCAAACAGGATTTTATCGAGGTTACTACCGAGTCATCCGATTCCCAAAATTTATTCTGGATTCCGTTGACGTGCAGTTGATCGACTCCTGCCAGACGCTGAATTTTTTGATAAGCAGGAAATTCAATTCCCAACAACGGATGTCGGTTCAGCATTCCCCAGCCGTTTCTGTGACCGTGAATAACGAGTTCTCCCTGATCGCAGATTTTCTTTGTTCCCGAAAGCCCTACACTGTTGATGCTGATCATCGCACAGCTTCCTTCTTCCTTTTTAATCAAATCGTATTTTCGCTGCATTTCGTCAATTTCATCGCTGATATTGAAGGCGTACATTACTTTTTTACCTGTTTTTTGTTCGTTGTCCCGAATGACTTTCATAATCGCTTTTACCCTTTCGTCAAACGGAGAATTGGCGGCTGATCCCATCAATTCATCGTCTTTGATAAAATCGATTCCGGCATCAATCAGTGATTTTACCAAAGTCGCGGTTTCCTGCACGCTCATCCCGATACTTGGTTTTATAATGGTTCCAATCATCGGTCTGTCGGTTACGCCACAGGATAATTTGGAACCTTTGATTCCAAATTTCGGTCCCTTAAAATGAGTTGCAAAAGAATCCGGAAGTTCAAAATCCATTAATTTTAAACCCGTAAACTGTGTGATTTCATATAAATTCCCTTGTAAAGTGCTAATCAAAACCGGCAAATTATAACCAAAGTTTTCTATCGACCAGCTTACTTTTACTCTTGCTTTCTGGTATTTTTTCCCAGGAATACTTCCGCCCGGAATGGAGGGTTCGTCTGCCAAATCCAATAACTGAATATCCTCTACTCTTGCAGCAAACCGTTTTTTCAATTCTTCGGTTTCACCCGGAACAGACACAAAAGTTCCCGAGGACTGCTCTCCCGCCAAAACCGCCGAAGCCTGTTCTACATCATAAGGCGTTTCGATAAGATATTCTGCAAACACTCTTTCCATTATTTTTCAATTTTTTAAGAAATCCTAAATAAATGAATTTATGGGGAGTAAGTGTCCTGTTGTGTACTGTATGCGAATTTATTTTTGAAGTCAAGTTAATAACTTGAATCCTATATTTTAATTTCAGGAGCAGAAAGATTAGGCATTATCAGTGAGCATTGGTCCCGCTCTTCGTTGCAATTTTGTGAGCCGAACCCCGGCACACAAAGATTTTCACTGCGATCGGGGCTAAAAAACAACATTTTGCTTTTTTATAACCATTCAAAAAGAAAATAAGTACGAATCGAATAGCAAACACCACAAACAAATCAGATCGAAAAACAATTATTTCCTGTTGTGTTTGAATTCGTATATTCGCCCATTATTTTGAAAAAAGAAAATGATTGCAAAATTGAATGAAAAAAAATCCTATCCATGGATTGTCGTTGGCTTGTTGTGGTTTGTAGCGTTATTGAATTATTTAGACCGACAAATGCTTTCGACCATGAAATCAGCGATGATGGATGACATTCCTGAATTGGCCAAAGCTGAAAATTTCGGTCTCTTAATGGCTATTTTCCTTTGGATATATGCGCTTATGAGTCCTGTTTCCGGAATTATAGCGGATCGGTTTAACCGAAAAAGAATCATCATAGCAAGTCTTTTTATCTGGTCCGGGGTTACTATGGCGATGGGCTATGCCACCACTTTCAATCAGATTTATATTTTGCGTGGCATTATGGGGTTTAGTGAAGCTTTTTATATTCCGGCAGCATTGTCCTTGATTGCAGATTACCATCAGGAAAAAACACGCTCTTTTGCTATTGCCATTCATACCACCGGAATTTATTTAGGTCAGGCGCTGGGTGGTTTTGGAGCCACTGTTTCTAAGCATTTTTCCTGGCATTTCAGTTTTCACTCCGTAGGTTTGCTCGGTGTACTTTACAGTTTAGTGCTGATATTTTTTCTACAGGAAAAGAAAACGTATTTTTTTGATCCTGCAAAAAAGTCATCTGTCCGCTCTGAATTCAGGCAAATGTTCAAAGGATTGGGAATGTTATTCGGTAATATCTCCTTTTGGGTGATACTCTTTTATTTCTCTGCGCCAAGTTTACCAGGCTGGGCGGCTAAAAACTGGTTACCCACCTTATTTACTGAAACGTTACATTTAGACATGGCTCTGGCGGGACCCATTGCAACGGTAACCATTTCGATGTCTTCCTTTTTTGGCGTTTTAATTGGTGGTGCCATTTCAGACAGATGGGTCATGAAACATCTTAAAGGAAGAATTTACACCAGCGCTATTGGATTGTTTCTGACCATTCCTGCATTGTTTTTATTTGGCTACTGCTGTGACACAACAGCTATTATTTTTGGCGCTATCCTTTTTGGACTTGGATTTGGAATATACGACACCAACAATATGCCTATTCTTTGTCAGTTTGTTGCGCCTCGCTACCGTGCTACCGGATACGGAATTATGAATTTTGTAGGCATTTCAGCCGGGGCTGTTATCACCGAGTTTTTAGGAAAAGCCGCTGATAATGGCGGAATGAGACATGTTTTTGTACTGCTGTTGTTTGTCGTTGTGAGTGCTATCGTTTTACAACTGGTTAGCCTGCATCCAAAAACTATAGATATGACTGAAGGGAATGAGTTTTAAATGTATAACCACAAAAACTGTTGATTGTGTTCACGAGCGGGACGCATCAGCTTGGAAGATTGAAACTTAATTACTAATTCTCACCACACATTCAGGTAATTTTTTATAAACTAAAAAGGGTTTCAGCTTCATCATAAAGCCTTTTTCTAAAATCATTATTGTCATAATTTAAACATTCATCTGAATACCAATAGATTTTTTTATTATGTTTTTCTTCAGCTGCTAAAACAAAACATTCATGAAGCCTTCTATAATATATTTCAAATTCTTCATTTGGATAAATTGGGCTAACTGCTGCATGAAAGTCTAGTTCAAGCTTTTCACCTAGAATTTCTTCAGTTTGATTAGAAAATTTTTTAAAATCTTTTTTAACTCTATTTATAAAACCAATAGCTTCGTACTGTTCTCCTTTTATTAGAAATATAAATTCATCTCCTTTATTATATTTTCGATAAATTCTTTTAACAAAGGAATCTTGAAGTTTTTGTTCTCTTTTATATATTTCCTCATCTCGTCGCATACTACTGTATAAACTTTGAGCAATTAGTTTCATAATTTTATCTCCTTTATCATGACCGTATTTTTTATTGATTTTTCCAAAATTATCTAAGTCTATTAAAATAACATGATATAAGGAATTTTGTAAATTTTGAATGTCAATTTTAAATTTGCGTTCATTTGGAATTCCAGTATAAACATCAATCACCTCTTTCTTCTTCTTATCTGCCAATAAAAATTCCGCCCGATCTAATTCTTTTTTTGTCATATTATGTTTTTCTTTCTCTTTATAGAAATAAACATAGACTATATAAAATGTTAAAAAATTTGTTAGAACTAAGGAAATTGAAACTGAATAAATATTAAGAATTTTTCCTTCAGGGAATATTTCATTAAATAAATCATTTTTATCATTTACAATTGTATAAAAAGTCGTAATGAATGTTAGACCGATAATTATATTAGCAATAAGTTTTTTTGGTTCCATTTGTTCATATTAATATCGCATAACACCATATGATTTGCGAAGCTTAACTTACAGTAGAATATTTCTACTTAGATAAATTTATTTTGAATAAAAATATTAATCCCAATCTCAAAACTGCAATTTTTAAAATCATTATAATTCATAATATTAAAAATCAGTCTTTATCGTGACAATTTGCTTAATTTCTCCGTTTTCGATTTGTAATTTTAATTGGTCATAATTAATATTGTTTCCACTTATTACACTCACATTGCTAAGAGAGTCTTGTGGACCTTCAATTTTTAAATCGTCTAAAAGAACAATTTGCCCTCGATGAAGTTTTCTATCAACCAAAGTAAGGTCTTTTGTAAATGAACTTGGGTATTGTGAACCAACATCTGTTCCAAACCTTCGAAGAAGTTCGTCAGTAAAATGACTTTCTCCGAATTCTTGAGGATTGATTATACCTGATGTATTTTCTCTGTAAAGAGTGTTGACCGCATTCTTTAATCCTCGCTTATCCTCAAAACTTTGGATATTAGTTTCAATAAAATTGAAAACGTCGTTGTAGAAATTTTTAGTGACTAATTTATCATTTGAACTCGTATTGAAACCAAGAAATTTTGAGTAAAAATATTCAGCTAAATCTTTTTTACCATTACTAAAATTATCATCATACATATAGCATGAATATTTTTCATTTGTTGCTCGAGCTCTTGAATTTTCCTCTATAAGAAAACCGATTTTATAAAAATCTTTAGCAGGTGAAAGAAATAAATCATTAATTAGTTCAACTAGTTTATGATTATTAACTTCTTTAATAGTAAATGCAACTTGTAATTCTGCTTTAATAACTAAAGTGAAATGCTTGTTATTAATTGTTCCATCCATTATTAAAAGTAATCCTGAAGGAATCGTTCTTTTATCATGGCTTTTAGCTAATAAGTCTGCAACACTTTTTGACTTTGTTATGAATATTTCGCTAGAAGAATTTTTCATATCAGTTGAGTAACGATAGAAACTATCAGCTTGGTCATCATCAATTTGTAATTTAAAAAAACGTTTGTTTTTTGAAAATGCAGTTGCAATTCTTTCTTTTAAAGTCACTAATTCAGCATCACCAAATGCAAAGAGATTTTCCGAATATTCAGCAGTTCCAAAGTCTTCAGTTTCTGATTTCTTATGTACTCTGTGAATTATAATCCGAGAGATTTCAATGTTTTCAACATTTACCATAATTAATAGTCGTTTATAAAGTCAATATTATTAGGATTTATTTCAAAAATCTTTTGCATGTATTCAAGCATATTTGGATAACCAAGAACACATGTGTTTAGATGTTCTAACAGTATGTAATATAATGTACCTAGAGTGCTACGCTTTTTGTCAAAGTGCAACAGTATCCATTCATTTTCTTGTTTATTTTCGACAAACTCAGGATATAGATTTATCTTAAAAATTTTTTGGTCAAGTGCTGTTTTATTTATGTTGACAATTATTCCTTTATCAAATAAACATAATATATTAGGAAGAAATTTCCATTCTTTAGTTTTGTAATATTCTGTTATATCTTCATATGAAAATGATGTGCTTGTACCAATAAACATGAAACTTAGTAATGGATTTTTGTGTGAGTTTACTGTTGTTGGTCTATCTATAAAAATTCCTTTACCACCAGCTTCAATATAATTTGGACTAATTTCTGGTCTACTTAAAAACGAATGCATCCGCTCCTTCGTGACAACAAAATCTTCAATGTATTGCTTATTCCAACTTGATTTTATTTCAGCATAAGCAAAAACACTTTCGTATGTGAGATATTCTGTATTATCAAATGTTTTGTATAAAATTGGAGTTCTGAAATTATCTGCTATAATCATATCCAGTTGAGGACTTGTATTGAGTGTTGTATCGATTATATGTCCATTACTAATATAATATTTTTCAGGTAGTTTGCTTCGAAAAAAATTTCTCACGGCAATCTCGAAATGATCACCTGAAGCCCTAATATTGCCTGTGTTATGAATTAATTTTACTTGATTTTGGGCAATATCAATCCCTTCCGCTTCAAAATCGAAAAATGTATCAATTGAAATTTTCCTAAACTCTCTATCTTTTTTCTCCATTTTTTACACTTGGTATTTGGTAGACTGTAAATTTATATAATACAATAAATTAGCTGAAAGCTCTTAAATCAGAAGAAGTTAAGCATTACCAAGAATTTTGCTTACGAATATAATATTAATTTTTTTAGAAATAACAAACTTAAATATAACCGCAAATTTTTGTTATGAAAACCGCTTCCCGCATAAGGGATGGAAATGGCATCCTTTTCTTTTCCTTCTTTAGGAAAAGAAAAGATATAATGGACAGCCCGACCCGTAGGGATATGCCCAAATAACAAACGAGATTCCACAAAAAAACTCCATTATCGCTAATGGAGTTTTATAAAATTATTTCCTGAAGTACTTATTCTACTTTTACAATTGCTGTAGCTGACATTCCATTTCCTGTAGAAGCTTTTAACTGAATATCTTTTTTCTTCCCGTTGGATTGAATAATCGCAATGCATTTACCATTAAACAATTTACAAGAATTCGCTTTAAAAGAATCTAAATTCGCCTGATAACCATTGTCAACACCCACTAATTTTCCTCCGCCTGTAACTTCAAAATTGATTAGATCATTAGCATTTGGCAGAAGATTCCCGTCTTTATCAACAATAGAAACGGTTACATAAACCAAATCGTAAGTGTCATTTTTGATAGTTGATTTATTTACTTTCAAATCAATTTTGGAAGCTGCTCCGGCAGTGTGGATTTCTTTTTCCAATACTACTTTTCCGTCTTTTCTGGAAATGGCTTTTATCGTTCCCGGTTCGTATTTTACACGCCAGGAAATGTGCAGATCATCATTTTGTTTGGCTTTTTTGCCTAATGATTTTCCATTCAGGAATAATTCCACTTCATCGGCATTGTTGTAATACGCCCAAACATCGACTTCCTGATCTTTTTGCCAATTCCAGTGCGGAAAAATGTGCAAAACGAGTTTCTTTGCCCATTCGCTTTGGTACATATAATAGACATCTTTTGGAAGTCCAGCCAAATCGATGATTCCGAAATACGAACTGCGTGCCGGAAATGGGTATGGGTCAGGTTCGCCAATATAATCAAACCCAGTCCAGACAAAAGTACCAGCGATGAAATCGGAGTTTTTTATCGCTTTCCAGCTTTCTTCGTGCGTCGAACCCCAAAATGATTTTACATTATCGTAAGCCGAAACCGTAAAATCTGCATTACCATCAAATTTCTCTCCATATTTAACAGGCCAAGCTTTAACCACGTCCGAAGGCTGGTCATAATGCCCACGGGTTTCGAGAGCAGAAACAGTCTCGGAAGCAATTATTTTTTGCCCTTTGAAACGGGCTGGAAAGGTTGCGTAATCTTCGTGTTTGTAATTGAAACCCAATAAATCCAAAGCACCTGACTGATAAATAAAATTCTTCTCCGGAACATTCTCTGTCAACGCACTTGTTATTGGACGAGTGGTATCCAGATTTTTTACAATTTGTGCCAATTCTCTGGTAATCGCAATTCCGGTACTGTCAAATTGTTCACGGATTTCGTTCCCAATGCTCCACATCATCACCGAAGGATTATTGCGATCTCTCAAAATTAAATCTTCTAAATCTCTTTTGTACCAATTATCCCATTCTTTGTGAGCATCATTCTTTACTTTTGCTTTTTTCCAAACATCAAATGCCTCGTCCTGAACAATGAAGCCCATTTCATCGCACAATTGCATCATTTCCAGCGAATGCGGATTGTGCGCCATTCTGATGGCATTCGCTCCCATTTCTTTCAGTATAGTCAGTTTACGTCGAACGGCGTGAATGTTTTCTACAGCTCCTAAAGCACCGTTGTCGTGATGCATGCAGACTCCGTATATTTTGGTTAGTTTTCCGTTTAAAGAAAATCCTTTTTCGGCATCAAAAGAGAAAAATCGAATTCCTAATGGTGTTTCATAAGTATCAACCAATTTTTTATTTTCATAAATTTTGGTAAGCACTTTATACAAATACGGATTTTCGGTATCCCATAAATTTGGATTTTTCACTTCCAAATTATGTATTTTTTTAGAATTGGCATTTGCCTCTATTTTTTCTGTTGACACCTCATTAGCTACTTCTTTATTTTTAGCGTCTACAATGGAGGTGACGAATTTGAATTCTTTTTCAGTATTTGCTTTATTTTCTACAGTCACTTCAAAGTGTACCGATGCTTTTTCTTTGCTGATTTTGGGAGTGGTTACATAAGTTCCCCAATGGGCTACGTGCAATTTTTCGACAGCCACCAAACGTACGTTTCTATAAATCCCGGAACCGGTGTACCATCTGGAATTGGGCTGTGCATCGTTATTGACTTTTACGGCAATAACATTTTCTTGTTTTCCGAAATGCAAATAAGGAGTCATTTCATAAGCAAAGGAAATATATCCGCTAGGACGCATTCCCAACGAATGGCCGTTAATGAATACTTCGCTGTTCTTGAAAACGCCATCAAATTCTATCGAAATCGATTTGCCTGCCCAATCTTTTGACAAGGTAAATGTTTTGCGATACCAGCCTTTTCCTGCCGGCAAAAAACCTTGTTTAGTTCCTGTTGGAAAATCTTTATTGAACGCACCTTCGATACTCCAATCGTGGGGCAGTTGCAAAGTTCTCCAATCGGCAGTACTGAAATTCACATTAATCGCCTGTGGATAATCCCCTAATTTGAAGTTCCAGTTTTTGTTGAAATCTTCTACAATTCTGGCTTTTTTGGCTTGTGCGAAACCTGCTGTTGAAAGCAATATTGTTAGGGCTATTACAATTTTTTGTAAAACGTTTTTATGTTTTTTCATAAGCTTACTTTTACCGCAAATTCGCAAATTTTATTTTTCCTAATTGAATTAATAATTTGCGAATTTGCGGTTATTTTAATTTTTATTGAAACTCGAAATTATCCAACAACAATCCTTTCATATCGTCTGATTCTATCGTGATTTTGTACGTTCCTGCATTGATGTAACCTCCAGAAGTTGTATTTAAAATTTTCCATTTTTCTGTTGCCGAAGGAAACTCAATCGTATCATTTCGCATCAGAATTCCGTAGGCATCTTCCATTTTGAATTTGACTTTCAAAGGCGTTTCGTTTCTGTTCATAAATCGGAAACGCATCAGGTAAATTCCGGCAACTCCTGGTTTTACTTCAAACTGAATGCTGTTTTTTGTTTTTTGTGTAAACTCGATGTAATCGGCTTTTTTGAAATTGCCTTTTTCGATTCCGGTTCCGGTGGTTTTGGCGGTTTCTGCTTCCAAAAGCACAACGGGTCTTGAATCGTCTTTTTCGCCCATATCATAAGTTGGAACAACTGCGATTGTACTATTTTCAAAACCAACTTTTTCTCCTTTTTTTACTTTTTTATGAAAAACAGAAAACTCCACTTTATCTGAATTTTTAGCAATTTCGTTTATTCTTTTAAAACCTGAAATAGAATCTTTTGATTGGTTAAACAAATAAATTTCCGAATCTTCTTTGGTTACGAATGAACCCGAAGATTTAGCACTAGATGCTACTTGTAAATAATCGGCGCCATAAACTTCAGCAGGCAATTGCGTAAAAACAACATCCGAATCTGCATATTGTTTGGAATTGATATCCAGCCACGACCCTATTTTAGTTTCGGAATTACTTACAACATTCTGAATATTTCGTAGCGAAGCCGAAGCTCCTTTTACCGTTTTATCTTTGGTTGCAATCGCAATTGCCGAAATAATCGCCTGACTTGCTTTTACATTAGGAAATGAAATACTAATTTTTCCGTTTTTGCTTTTTACAACAAAAGTTTTCTTTAGTGCAGCATCGTGTCCGACTTCACTCCAAATATCCAAATCTTTCAACACCACATTATCGTTGATGGCTACATCAAACAAACGCCAGCCTTTACAATCCAGTCCGCCTCCGGTTCCGTACCAAGGCTCTGTGAAATACAATTCTACCAGATATTCTCCGTCCGGAGCTGGAAATTCGTAGCGCAGTTTGTCGATTCCGTATCTGAAACTCTGAAATAATTTCCAGTCTTTTGTTCCCGAAATTGGGTCAAAAGTACTTCTTTGACTGGCAAAAAAGTCAGGCAGTTGCTTAAAATTATCTGTCCACGATAAGGAACCCCAGGTATTTTCTCCGCTTTTATGAACGTCTGCCTGCCAAGTATTTCCTAGTGAATCTGTGATTTCACTACCGCCACTATTGACTCTGTAAATGTAATTGTAGTTTTTTTGAGGCTGTAAAAGTGTTTCTTTTTTGGTTTCTAATTTGTTGAAATTAGGTGCTTTTGGCAAACTGTTCAATACGATATAATCTTTGGCAACGGCTTTTCCGTTTACATAACCCACGGCATACAAAACGTTGTATTGAATATTGACATTGTTCCATTGAAAATGCTGTCCCAAGCCCGGATTTTTTAGTTTTCCAAGTGATGTTTTATTGATGTCATTGAACAGTTCTACTTCATCACAATTCGAATAGACATCGATTCCGTTTTTGATTCCCGGAGCATCCCAACGGTTCGGCCAGGTGTGCGAAACGATATAGACCATTGGATTGGTTTTGTTCGAAACATAGTTGGCGCGGTACATATAATACGCGTCCAGAGGTTCGCCCCAAATGCTGAAAAGTCCTTTATAATTCACTGGTCCAACTTTGTCAATATCCCTGAATCCTTCTCCGTTTTGAACGCGTCCCGGATTTTCGTGCGAAGCAAAAAGCCAGTTGAATTGTCCTGCGATTTTATCTTTTACCGATTCGGCTTCACGGACTTTGATTTCCATTAATTGGGAGAAACGGTTTTCGCTTAACGTTCCTTTTTGGTCGAATTCGCCTTCTGTGTGCAAATCGTGTGAACGCCAGGCGCCGTATTCTCCGTTTAACAATTGCGTACTCATTTCAACATCGTAATTAAACGGATCACCACCATAAGTTCCCGACCAGTTTTGCACGACATTCCAATCAGTTCCTTCGCCTCCGTTGCAGGTGGTTACGATGCGTTGCGAAGCCGACATTGGATCCATTTCGCGGATGATTTGGGTACATTCTTCAGCAAACTCTTTCGGAATGGTGCTTTCGTTTTGCAATCCCCACATCACAACCGAAGCATTGTTTCGGCGTTCTTTGATCCATTCTCGTAATAAGGTTTTGAAATTGGCCTTGAATTCGGGTGTGTCATACCAAATATGTGCCGAAAACTGACTCCAGAACAGAATTCCGTTTTCGTCCAGCTCTTTTTGGTATTCTAAATTATGAGGCTGGTGCGCTTCGCGGAAAGCATTAAAACCGCCCGCTTTAATCTGTTCGATTCTTGAATGGATTTGCTCCTTCGAAAACGAATGACTGTTTCCTATTAGATGTTCGTATTCGCAGGTTCCGTTGATAAACAAGGGTTCGTCGTTGATGAAAAAACGATTGTCTTTTCCGTCACGGCTCACCGGCCAGCTTACCCAACGGATTCCGTATGGCGTTTTTAATTCGTCTATTTTTTTTCCGTTTTCCGAAATTGTAGTGACCAATTCATATAAATACGGATTGGCTGGCGACCATAATTTTGGATTTACAATTTCGGGAAGTGTTTGTGCTATTTGTTTTGTTTCTCCTGAAGTGTTTTTGATATCAGTTTTTATACCAACAACTTTCTTTCCATTTTTATCGAAAAGGGTGTTTTCGATAGTCAGGTTTCGGTTTGAAGTTCCGTAGTTCTTGATTTCTGTAGTAATGTTCAGAATCGCTTTTTCTTTGGAAGTTGATTTGTCATTCCAAATATGAACGCCAAAAGGTTCTATGCGAACTTCATCGGTAACGACCAAAGTCACGGGTCTGAAAATACCCATTGGCTGAGAGCCTTCCGAGAATCCCCACTCTCCGGAACATCCGCCACAAACCCAAGGCAAATCGGCAATGAATGACGGATGCGATGCTTTTACAATTATATCATTTGATTTTTCGAAAGAAATGGCTTTTGTTATATCGACTGTAAAAGTGGTTCTTCCGCCTTTGTGTTCGCCTACTTTTTTGCCATTTACCCAAACCGTGGCGTACGAACTTACGCCTTCGAAAAAGAGGAAAAGTCTTTTTGAAATGTCTTTTTTGTCAAATTGTAATGTCTTGTGATACCAGGCGGTACCGTGTAAATTTCCGTGTTTGGTTCTTCGGAATCCGTAATACTGATCCCAATTGTGGGGTACATTTACTTTTTGCCATTGTAAATCTACTTTTGGATTTTGCACAAAGGTTTCTTCCTGTTCCGGAAGCTTGTCCAAAACAATCGTTTCCCAGGAGGAGTTCAGCGAAACTTCTTTACGAAACTTCGCCGGTTCCTTGCTACTTTGACTCCATACAAAGCAAGCACCTACAAAAAAATAAAAAATAAAAAAAACTATTTTCTTCATATCTTTTTTAAACCATATAAGTCATATAAGGTTATTTAAGTTGTATTATTTTGAAACCTGATCATCTATATTAATCTGGGTTCGCGTGAGGGATGGCAGTGGAGCTCTTTTTTTGAGAGGCTTTTTTGATTCGCCTGTTCGCTACCGCTCGGGTCAGCCTCTCAAAAAAAAGCGGGAACGTACAGCCCGACCCGTAGTTTTTACGGAGGGTCACGCCCAAATTATCTTAATAGAACAACCAGTCTACCGCACCTTTTTCGCCTTCGTCGATGTAGCCGACATCACGGGTCGTAATGGTTTGATTGGCGTCGATAAAGCCCAAAATCAGGACTCTTCCTTTGCCCAAATCGAGTTTGTTTTCGCCAGGCTGGAAAGTGTAGGTGTGAATGTTGATTCTTGGCAATTCCTTCAAATTCATTGCGCTTGCCAGGATTACTTCGGCCTGACCGTGGGCATTTCCGGCTGCATCTGTCTCCAGACTTGGCGGGAATAAAAATCTTTTCTGATCGGAATTGAAATAACCTACTACCAGTTTTACGGCTTTAGTGTTTTTGAATTTCAGATGTGTTCCGTTTTCGTTTTGAGCGGTTTCATCGAATGCAATTCCTTTTAGATTTTGCAGTTCAGGAGCTACTTTTATCAATTCTGAAATTGGCGTTCCGTATACTTTTGTTCCATTTTTGACTAAGTAAGTTCCTTTGCTTTCGCTCAATAAAGTTACTTCTGCAGTTTTCCAAGGCTTGGCTTCTTTGGTTACAATTTTACCGTCTTTTGACGATTTCAAAAGTTCTAAATTTCGTTTGAAGTTTGCCAATTCACGTTCGTAATGTGGCAATAATTCTGCCCAGGTTTTGTTGTTTCCGTCGTCTCCGCCAATCGGGATTCGGCGTTGCGCGGTCTGCATACTGTTGGCATACAAGTAATGATCTTTGGTTAGATTCACCAATAATTCGTAATGTTTGATGCTCTCTTCAAGATGCGGAAGGGCTTTGTCCAGGTCAGAAATTTCGTTGGAATAGCTGTAACGCAAGACCAAAATCGCGGCTTTCACTTTCTCCGAAAAGAAATCGGCAAAGGCTTTGTAAGCGTGCATATCGTTTTTTAGGCGCAGAAACTCCTCTTTGTCTTTGGTCACTTTTGACTCGGCTTTATCGATGGCTTCAACAGCTAATTTTCCGTGTTGCGTGATTTCGGCGATGATTTGCGTTGGCAATTCCCCAACGTGAGGTTCTTTGTTCCACTCTTTTTTGGCGTATTCCAAAAGCAATTCTCCAACCGGTCCGCAAGATTCGTGGAATCCTGGGTACACTCTCCATTTGGCTGGATTTACTAATTGACTTTCGAACATTCCTAACAATAAAGTCTGACGATTTCCTTCGGTGATTCCGAAACGTCTTAATGTTTTTGGAGCGATTTCTCCAGACTCATCATAGGCTTTTTGGATATTATTTGCTGCTTCTACATCAGTTCCGTATTTAGCTGCTAAATCTTCACTCCAATATTTAATTTCTTCGTTTCTGTCTCTTTTACTATTCCATGCATATCTCGCCCAGGCTTTGTACCAAATCCAGTCGCGATCCATTTCGAGCAATCGTTCGCCAGTTTTTGTTTTATCAGCTGTGTAAGGCCAATCCCAATAGGAAGCCTGCGGGTACAAATGAAGCGCATTGGCTCCGTGTACGGTGTGCATCGCCTGAACCGTTTTCTGGATAAAATCAGGAGATCCGTAACGGAAAGGCTCCAGATTCGCCAAAATGTGTACGTTCGAAATGTGAACCGAATTCAGCGAACTCAATTTTTTGTGGATTTCTCCCCAAGGTCCGCCTGGCGTGTAAGTGGTCAGGGACTCGCCATTATACTTGTGCATCGTGTATAGATTTTTATACAACGGAAGCGATTTTTCCATAACCAACGGCGCATCGGTGTCGTGCGCACGAAGGATAATTGGCGGTTCGTCCGTTTTTCCTAAAGCTTTCAGTCCGTCCTGAACGCCCGGAATAATTGTTTTGGTAAACCATTCTACGTCATCGTCGATGGTGTTGATGGCTTCACCCAAACAAACCAGCAATCCTACGTTTGGATATTTTTCGATAAAAGCGGTGATTGATTTTTTGGTATAATCCGCAATTTCAGGTGTAATTGGGCGTGAACGATCCTGTGTTTTGATGTTGTAATGCTCCGCGAAAGGTTTCGAAACGATGATATTGTAGAACATCTGAATTACCCAGATTCCTCTTTTGTTGGCTTCTACAGTCAGGTAGTTATAGATTTCTTCGTTCTTTTTGAAATCTTCTTCGCTTACTTCTAATGCGAAAGGATAATCTTTTAGTTTTACCAATGAAGCAAACGGATGTCCATTCCATAAATACAGGGAATTTAGTCGGTTGTCGACCATCATATCCAGGTATTTTGTCCACAGTTTTTTGTCGTAAAACCAAGGGAAAGATTCGGGCGTGTATGGATATTCGTAAACGTCCCTGCCTGGAAGATAAACCGGTTTTTGCACTCCGATACAAGATCCTCGTAGAACCATTTCGGGACTGTCTTCGATATTGATTTCAGATGGAATTTCGCCTGAAGTTTTGATTCGGTCTGCCAATTCCAAAGCACCGTACAAAGCTCCGGTTGCATCTGTTCCTTCAATGAAAATGGTGTTTTTTTGCGTGCGGATTTGAAAGCCTTCTTTCTTAGTTAATTGGCTATCATCGATTTTGGCAGTTTTGGCATTTTGTTTCCAGAAATCGGTTCCTTTTTCGCCAATAATGATTACTTTATCTTTTGATTTTTTAGGAGTTTTGTCTGCCAAAGTTACTTTGAGTCCTTTTGCTGTGGCAGTTTCTGATAGTTTTTCGGCACCATATTGCGCTCTTGGTGCTTTGGCATCACGAACGATGGTGATGTTTTGCGCTGATGCAAAAGTTACATATAGTCCTAAAAAAAGTAAGCTTAGATATTTCATTGTATTGTCATTTTATTCTTAGACCTGACAGGTTTTTGAAACCTGTCAGGTCTGTTTGATTCCGATATTAATTCTGAAAAATTTTCTTCAAGTAAGCAACATTAGCGCCGTAATTGGCTTTTACATTATGCACTTGCGTTACATCACGTGAACGTTCTACGATTAACCACCCACTCCATTTCATTTCGTCCAGCGTTTTTTTGATTTTTGGCATATCAACATTTTTATCGTTTTCCAGCCAGACAGTATCTGTTGTGGAAGCGTGAATTTGTGCCAGATGTTTTTTGCCTAAGATTTTTAATTCGGTTGCAATATCTCTTCCGTTATCTACGGCATTTGCAAAATTGAAAGAACTTTTGATGTGCTTACAGCCAATTTCTTCCAATAATTTTTTCTCTTCGGTAGCGTTTAGTGAAGTTTCGATGGCAATTACTCCTCCAATTTTACCGACTTGTTTTCCTGCCCATTTTAATCTTTCGATAATGATTGGACGCAGTTCCGGATTTTTTGTCAAATCACTTTCTGTTCCCAAAGGCAAATAAGCGACCTTCACTTTCATATTTTTCATTGTCGCCACACAATCGTTAATCATCAAGTTGATCGAATCTCTTTTGGCAAAAGATTGTGCGTAAAATCCGGACATCGCAATCGAACTAATTCCGACATTTAATTCTTTGGACTTATCCAAGAACTTTTGTCTTTCAATCGGGTCGCCTAATTTGCTGTCGAATGTGAGTCTTTTTCCCAAACCGCCCATATCGAGTTCGATTCCGTCTGCTTTTATTTCGCTTGCCAAACCAAAGGCACCGAGTTTCTGTCTTTTTAAAATCATCCAGTCGCAAACAGCTACTTTATATTTTTGCTTTTTGGATGATTGAGCTGAAACTTCGCTATTGAATGTTCCTGCCAAAACAATTGTCAGAACTACAATGATAGTTTTAATGAAACTAGTATTTTTCATATTCTATTTTTGCTACGAATTCGTAATTTTCGATTCGCAATTCGTAATTAATTTTTATTCTTCTTCTGCTTTAACCGCTTTCACTTCAACACCTTCTTGTCCAGGCCAGATTCCGTTTTTGATTGGAATTGCTTTCAATTTACTTGGATCGATTTTTACGTATTTCAGTTTTTCTCTTCTCCAGGTGTAAACGATATGCACCATTCCGTCTGAACTTTGGATTATTGATGGATACGAATATTGACTGATTTTAGAATCTTCTAAAACCAAAGTCGCTTTCCAATTGATTCCGTCATCAGAAATAGAAAGATTTAAAGGTGTTCTAGGTCCTTTCGCTTCTTTTCCGGGAGGTAAAACGTGGTTGTAAACTAACAAATGTTTTCCGTTCTTAAGCGTTACCGCATCAGTTCCGGAGTTGTTGTTTGGCAATCCGATTAGTTCTATCTCCGACCAGGTTTTTCCGTTATCTTTAGAAAATGTGCTGAAAATAGCTCTGTTTCTCGTTCTTCCAATCGCCTGAATGCTTCCGTCTTTATGAAACAGAATACTTGGCTGAATGGCATTTATTTTTTGTTTTCCTCTTGAAATTGTATCTCCCAACACCCAGGTTTTTCCGAAGTCGGGAGTCGATTCCATACGCAAATGCCAGCCATTTCCTTCGGTGCTTGAAGGAAGCAATAATGTTCCGTTGCTCAATAAAACCGGTTTGTTTTTAATTGGTCCCAAGAAATCTTTAGTCGGCATATCAATTTTATCAGACCAGGTTTTTCCTCCATCCGAAGAAGTTCTGTAAACACCCCACCACTCGGATGGTTTTGGTCCAATTTTATAAAAAAGCATTAAATCGCCTCCCGGAATTTGGTACAAAACAGGATTCCATGTTGGAAATCTTGTCCCGTCTTTCATCACACCATCTGCTACCTTAATGGGTTCACCCCATTTATCGCTTCCTTTTGGTTTTATGGCCGAATAAATACAAACATCCGGATGTCTTTCGTGTGATCCTCCAAACCAGGCCGAAACCAAATCTCCGTTAGTTGCTTCCACAATCGTTACGGAGTGGCAGGATGGATAAGGCGCTTTGTCGTAAATGAATTCATCTACCAAAATTCCTTCTTTCCATGTCTTTTTTTCCAAAGCAGATTTACAGCTTCCCAAAAGTAAAAGTCCAAAAAAGGCAATCGTTATGTTTTTGAGTTTCATTAATTTATTTTTTAAATATTTATGATGTTTATTTTCAGTGGATTATGCAAAAATAAGCCTGCAAAAATTTATTAAGTGTAAAAATAACACTAAATAAATGATTTTGCAACCTGTACAGTCCTGAATTAGGAAAAATTTAGGTGTTTTTTATTTTACATTCAAAACATAAGAACCCGATTCTAAAGTCAGGACTATGTTATTATTTTCTGTTTTATAAGAAGATGAAAATTGAGCCAGTTTTTGTTTGTTTACTGTTACCGATGAAGAATTTGTAGTTGGCAAATAAACTACAGCCGATGAATTGGCCGGAATGGTAATTTTCCATTCTAAAGTGTTTTTGGTTTTCTTCCAGTCACTTTTTATCAGGCCGTAAATCGATTCATACGAAGCATTTACAAAAGTCAGTCCCGCATTAAAATCAGGCTTCATAATGATTTGTTTGAAGCCTGGAGTTTCGGGATTGCTCTTGATTCCGGCTATATTTTCGTAATACCAAATCAGTAAATCACCCAAAAGCATTACGTGGTTTTGTGAATTCATTGTGGGATCTGCCGTATTTCCGTTCCATAATTCCCAAATGGTCGTTGCTCCATTTTCAACCATATAACCCCAGCTTGGATAGGTTTTGTTGGAAGCCAGTTTATAAGCCAAATCACCTCTTCCGAAGTTTGTCAATGTACGCATCAAAAATTGTGTTCCGATTACACCTGTACTGATATGACCGCTTTTGGTCACCTCTACTTCGTGAACCATATTTTGGAAAACCTTATCAATTAAGTTTTCAGGAACCATCCCGAAAGCCAAAGGCAATACGTTCGCGGTTACCGTATTATTGGCGTAGTAGTTTTTTTCGGTATTTAAAAATTTGGCATTGAATGCTTTTTTGATTCTTGTTGTCAAATCATCATAATGTGCAATATCGGCATCGGCATTGGCGATTTTAGCAAACTTTTTCATTATTCCCAAAAGCTGATAATAAAACGCACTCGACAACAATTGTCCATCGGTTAAACGCGCAGGATCTTTGGAACGAATCAACTCTAATGATTCCGGCGGAACACACCAATCACCATATTTATCCTTATCCATTAAATCATTTTGCAGATAATTCTCTTCCATATACACCATCCATTTTTTCATAGACGGATATTGTTTTTTAATCACTTCTGCATCTCCAAATTGTTGGTACAGCATATCGCCTACCGTGATATACGTTCCCGGCCAGGTCACATTATCGCCATAATAACGCCAAAAAGCCGGTGCTACATCTGGCAATCCTCCATCTTGTGTTTGCGAATATTTAATATCGTCTAACCATTTCGCATACAAAGTCTGGTTGTCGAATAAAAAACTTTCGCCATAAGCACCAGTCGTACGGTCTCCCAGCCAAGGCTGACGCTCATTTCGCTGTGGACAGTCGATTGGCATTCCTTTGTAATTTCCGCTGATTCCCCACCACGCATTTTTGAAAATCTGGTTCATTGTCGCATCTGAAGATTCGAAAGTTCCGGTGGTTTTGATATCGTCATAAACCACTTTTCCAATGAAATTATCCAAGGTTGGTTTGGTTGGGAAACCTGAAATTTCTACAAATCTAAAACCGTGAAATATAAAACGAGGTTCCCAGATTTCTTCGCCCTCGCCTTTCAGCGTATAAACATCAGTTGTTTTGGCATCACGCAAATTGGCAATGTACAGCGAACCATCAGCCTGCAAAGATTCGGCAAATTTCATCGTAATTTGGTCACCGCTTTTTCCTTTCACTTTGAGTTGCAACCAGCCCACCATATTCTGACCCATATCCAAAATATAAGTTCCTTTGGCAGTGGCTTTAATCGAAATTGGTTTTACCTCGCCCATGATTTTCATATTCGGCATCATCTGCGCTTCATAAAAACCGCCTGGTTCCTGAACGTATCTGGCATTTATCCAGTTTTTATCATCAAAATTGGTCGTCGCCCAGCCTTTCATTTCCTTGCGGGCATCGTATTCTTCACCATCGTATTCGTTGTTGGACAAAATCGGTCCGTCGGTGGTTAATTTCCAGGTGTCGTCTGTTCGGATGATGTCTTTGGTTCCATCGGTATATTCAACAAACAATTGCAAAGCCATTTTCGGGAAACCAAATGATTTGATTTTATACGGTTTGTAATCCTGACGCATTGCAAAAAAACGTCCGTTTCCTAAAATCGTTCCCAGCATATTTTTGCCTTCTTTCAATTGCGAAGTCACGTCAAAAACATTGTATTTTACGTTTTTAGTATAATCCGTCGGAACGGGTGCCAAAACCTGATCGCCAATTTTATTTCCGTTGATGTACAGCTCATACAAGCCCATCCCCATAATATAAACTTTGGCAGATTTGACTTGTTTTTTCAGGTTGATTTCTTTTCGCAAATAACGAGCAGACAATCTCGAATATTGGGAAACACTATCATCTTTCGACAATTTTTCATAGCCAATCCAGCGAGTCGATTTCCAGTCGGCATAGGTTAAAATCCCAATGCTGAAATGGGCATTTTCAGTAGATTTAATTTCACCTTTATTCGTAAAAACAGTTACTTTCCAAAACGCTTTTTGTCGGTCGCCCAGCTTTTTTCCGTTGTAGATAATATTGACAGATTCGTTGCTTGTTACTTTTCCGCTATCCCATAAATCAGCTTTGTCCGCATTCAAATTTTCCAAAGTCGAAGCGACCATAATTTGATACGCCGTTTGTTTTACATCGTTCACATCCGACTTTATCTGCCAGCTCAAACGGGGCTGTACCACATCAATTCCTTCCGGATTGTTGAGCATTTCGCATTGCAGATTTGTTACACTGATTTTATTTTGGGCTTCCGCCGAAAATGTAAAAAGTGTAATGATTAATGTAAGATGTAAAAAAAACTTTTTCATTGTTTTGTATTTATATGTTCAACGGATTAAACAATTGACGTAAATATTTCTTGTTTCTATGTACAACCCCGTTCCTACGGAACTCTTACATTACGTGCTAGAGCCATCGGCTCGAATTATTTTGTAAGGCTGGACTTTAGTCCAGTTTATAATGCTACGTACAGGAAAAAGAGCCGTAGGCTCGGTACATTTTTTCTATTCTCCCACTAATTTCTCCAATTTTTCTGAAACAGCAATTTCTTTCCCATTTTTATAAATTCTAAAACCTTTTCCTTTACCATATTTCTCCCCTGTTTTATCCCAAAGAATCGTGATGATATTCCCGTGATACAACACATTATCCAGACAAAACCAATCCCATTTTTCCTGTGGAATCAAAGGATTCACCTCAATTTTTTCATCCGCTCTCGGACGTAAACCAACCAATCCTGTAATCATCAAATCGTTAAAAGTCGAATGGTTGTAATAACGGCTTCTTTCTTTGTCGCCCATCAGCCAATACCCTGTCGTTTCATCCAGATATTCTCCAATGTATGGCTTTCCACGGTAATATTGCGACTGCACATACAAATCCATTTGCTTGAAATAATCGGTTTTGGCAACGAAAGTCTGATCGTAATTATTCAGAACATTCGCCAAAGCTGTCAAAGTCTGTGAACTCGCGAAAGGCCAAATCGCTCCATCCCATTCGCAGGTTCCGGTTCCGTGGGTTCTAAAACGCGGACTTCTTCTCTCCGCTGTTGTCAATCCAAAAGGAGCCGAAAACCCTTTTTCATCCTTAATCTGCTCCCAGGCTTTTTCAAAACCTTTGTCTTTTTGTGGCAGATTAAAATACCACGGAATAAATCCAATCGCCTCTCTCACCTGCGCCAGCGTATCTTTTTCGGTAAACGTTTCAAAGAATTCACTTTTCAAATTCCACAATTTCGTTTCTACCAATTGTTGTAAAATATCAGCTTTGGCTTTAAATTTCGCCTCCGCTTCTTTGTCACCTTTCATCGATGCCATTTTCGAAATCGCTACGGCATTTCCAAACATATAACTGTTAATCGTCGGTCTTGCATTTTGTACTTTTCGCCCGCCACTCAACGATTCTTCCATTCCGTCCTTTACATCGTGTTGCCAAAACAAACCATCCTTGCGCTGACGGTCTTTTTCCCAAACCGCATAATCCGTCACCATATCCGGGTACATATCCAATAAGAATTTTTCATCCTTATTCACCAAATAACGATTGTACAACGCATCAGCCGTCCAACTGCTGAATTTATACAATTTGTTCATCGGTTTTCCTTCATTACCACGGTACCAAATTTTCACATCCTGCTCAATGTACTGCGGATCGTGCACCCAGCGAAATTCATTGATATGATGCCCCACTGCACAAGCAATCAAATTGTATTTATCTGCATACGAACGATCTACTAAAAACTCGGTAATTCCGAAACCCAGTGGCGTTTTCTTGATGTGTTTCCGAGCCGTCCACCAGCGATAATAATAAATCTCCTCAAAATTCTGCTGTGGACATTCAAACAACGGAACATTCTTTTCCATCCACGCCCACGCACTGTCATTCGGAATCGCAAATTTCAGATTCTCGTCTTCCATCGTGTTGAAATAATCCACATAATGCTTAAAATTATCCGCTTTCAAAACCACAGAAGTTCCTTTTTTAGAATGCCCCGCACCCGATTTACAACCGCTGTTCAAAGCCGAAATCAGGATGACAATCGCCATTATTTTGTATTTAAATTGGTGTAACATATTCAAATTATTTTAATTTTTTGGGCGTGACCCTTCGTGAAAAACTTCGGGTCGTGCTGTACGTTCCCGCTTTTTTTTGTTCGGCAAAAAGGCCTCTCAAAAAAAGAGCTCCACTTCCATCACTCACGCGGACTAATAATCACGTTTTGTCATTGCGAGGAACGAAGCAATCACATAACGAGAGCAACTACTGTGATTGCTTCGTTCCTCGCAATGACTAATTCGCAGAAAAACTATAAGTCTGTCCCGCTTTCATTTCCACATCATATTCATTGTACTTTGGCAATTGTACTTTAGGCAATTTTGCTTCTTTAGAAATAATCGGTTTCTTCACTTCCACATCGTAAAACAACGGATTCGGGTTTTTGCCTTTAGCTTTTTTAAGCGCAATTCCTTTGTCTGCTTTCAACATGTTTTCTAGTTTCAATCGGCAGTTTCCTCCTAATTTTGAGTACACTTTCAAAGTCGAAACCTTATTATTTTTCCAGGTCATATCAATTACAAAACCGCCTCGGGTTACCAAACCTTTGATGCTTCCGTCTTTCCAAACGGTTGGTAAAGCAGGCAATAAATGAATCGCATCTTCCTGACTCTGCATCAGCATTTCGGCGATTCCGGCAGTACAGCCAAAGTTACCATCAATCTGAAACGGCTGGTGAGCATCGAGCATATTTGGGTAGGTCCCACCACCTTTTCTTTGGTCAGCAGTTACCAAATGCAATTGATCCTGAATTAATTTGTAGGCGTGATTTCCGTCTAACAATCTTGCCCATAAATTCACTTTCCAGCCCATTGACCAGCCAGTTGATTCGTCTGTTCGGTAAATCAGGGATTGTTTGGCTCCTTCAAATAATTCCGGTGTTTTGATTGGTGAAATCTGATTACTCGGAAACAAGCCGTACAAATGCGAAACGTGTCGGTGATTGTCTTTTGGATTATCCCAATCGTCCTGCCATTCCTGCAACTGACTATGTTTTCCTATTTTCATCGGAGGCATTTTTGCCAAAGCTTCAGTTAATTTTTTAGTATAATTTTCATCCGGAGCAACCAGTTTCGAAGCTTTAATCACATTCGAAAACAAATCAAAAACCAACTGATTATCCATCGTTGTTCCCGAAGCAATAGTCGATTTTCCGGTTCCGCCTGCGTGTGTATTTTCAGGAGAACTCGATGGCACCACTACCAAATATCCCGTATTTGGATCCATAATCATAAAATCCAAAAAGAAATCGGCTGCGCCTTTGATTACAGGGTAAATTTCCTTTAAATAATTGATATCGCCTGTGTACAAATAGCGTTCCCACAAATCCTGCGAAACCCAGGCACCACCAGTCATCCACATTCCTGACGCAGCCGAATCAACCGGAGCAGTTACGCGCCAGATATCAGTGTTGTGATGCAAGACCCAGCCGTTGGCATTGTACATTGTCTTTGCTGTTACCGCTCCCGTCACGCTCAATTCTTTTGCCATCTGGATAAAAGGCTCGTGCATTTCCGAAAGATTGGTGACTTCTGCCGGCCAATAATTCATCTCGGCATTGATGTTGGTTGTGTATTTAGAATCCCAAGGCGGAGTTACCATATCGTTCCAAATTCCTTGTAAATTCGCAGGCTGACCTCCAGGCTGTGAACTCGAAATCAATAAATAACGTCCAAACTGGAAATACAGACTCGCCAATTGTGGATCGAATTGATTTTTAAAATCACGTATTCTTTCGTTTGTTGTTTTTTTGATGGCATCGTTTGAACCTAAATCCAAAGCCACTCTGTTGAAGAATTTTTGGTAATAAGCAACGTGGGCTTTTTTAATGGTTTCAAAATCTTTTGAAATGGCTTTTTCTAAAAACGATTTACTTTTCGCTACTTCGTCTTCTGTAATGTCCTGATAATTTTTGAAATTAGTCGCTATCGAAATATAAAGAGTCACTTCATCAGCTTTGTTGATGATTAGGATTCCGTTGCTTGCGGAAATTTCTCCGCCTTTATTTTTGGCTTCGATTCGTCCCTGAAATTTTACTTTCCCTTTTACGTTTTCAAAATTAGTTCCAACTCCCGAAAGCAGAATTTGATTCCCTTCTGTCGAAGGAACGGTTTTGTCAATCGGGCTGTTCATAAAAACATTGGCTGTAATCTGTCCCGGCTGACTTGCGGA
>Ga0247812_10000490_pt1 | contig 25382 bp, 29 predicted proteins | sample UWRJL149409B1_FD_178011 | JGI IMG/M metagenome (GOLD analysis project Ga0247812, IMG submission 178011) | Plant litter microbial communities from Arlington Agricultural Research Station in Wisconsin, United States - UWRJ-L149-409B-1 | ecosystem: Environmental > Terrestrial > Plant litter >...
TCCCGTGGCTTTGCCCTGGATGTTGCGCGCATCGAAGCGCTGGAAGAACAGCGCAAGACCGTCCAGACCCGCACCGAAGCACTGCAGGCTGACCGTAATGCGCGCTCCAAATCCATCGGCCAGGCCAAGCAGCGCGGTGAAGACATTGCGCCGCTTATGGCTGATGTCGAGCGCATGGCGAATGAGTTGAGCGCCGGTAAAGTGGAGCTGGACGCGATCCAGACCGAACTGGACTCGATCCTGCTCGGCATCCCGAACCTGCCCCACGAATCCGTGCCCGTCGGCAAGGATGAAGACGACAACGTCGAAGTGCGCCGTTGGGGCACCCCGACCGCGTTCGATTTCCCGGTTCAGGACCACGTGGCCCTCGGCGAGAAGTTCGGCTGGCTGGACTTCGAAACCGCCGCCAAACTGTCGGGCGCCCGTTTCGCCCTGCTGCGCGGCCCGATCGCTCGTCTGCACCGCGCTCTCGCGCAGTTCATGATCAACCTGCACACCACCGAACACGGTTACGAAGAGGCTTACACGCCTTACCTGGTCCAGGCGCCAGCGTTGCAAGGCACCGGTCAGCTGCCGAAGTTCGAAGAAGACCTGTTCAAGATCGCTCGCGAAGGTGAAGCGGATCTGTACCTGATTCCGACGGCCGAAGTCTCGCTGACCAACATTGTTGCCGGCGAAATCGTTGATTCGAAATTGCTGCCGATCAAGTTCGTCGCGCACACGCCGTGCTTCCGCAGTGAAGCCGGTGCATCCGGTCGTGATACCCGCGGGATGATTCGTCAGCACCAGTTCGACAAGGTCGAAATGGTCCAGATCGTTGAGCCGTCGACGTCGATGGAAGCGCTGGAAGGCCTGACCGCCAACGCCGAGAAAGTCCTGCAACTGCTCGAGCTGCCTTATCGCACCCTGGCGCTGTGCACCGGCGATATGGGTTTCAGTGCGGTCAAGACGTACGACCTGGAAGTGTGGATCCCGAGCCAGGACAAGTACCGTGAGATTTCGTCGTGCTCCAACTGCGGCGACTTCCAGGCCCGTCGTATGCAAGCGCGTTTCCGCAACCCGGAAACCGGCAAGCCTGAACTGGTTCACACCCTGAACGGTTCCGGCCTGGCGGTCGGTCGTACCCTGGTTGCCGTGCTGGAGAACTACCAGCAGGCCGACGGTTCGATCCGTGTGCCGGACGTGCTGAAGCCGTACATGGGTGGCCTGGAGGTCATCGGCTAAATGGACTATCTGCCGCTGTTTCACAACCTTCGCGGCAGTCGTGTGTTGGTCGTCGGTGGGGGGGAGATTGCCTTGCGCAAATCCCGCCTGCTGGCCGAAGCCGGTGCTCTGCTGCGCGTGGTTGCACCTGAAATCGAACCGCAATTGCGCGAACTGGTTGCCGCCAGCGGTGGCGAGTGCGTGTTGCGCGGTTATATCGAGACGGATCTGGAAGGCTGCGGGCTGATCATCGCCGCCACCGATGACGAGCCGCTGAACGCACAAGTCTCTGCCGATGCTCATCGGCGCTGCGTCCCGGTCAACGTGGTGGACTCGCCAGCCTTGTGCAGCGTGATCTTCCCGGCGATCGTCGATCGTTCCCCACTGATCATCGCCGTCTCCAGTGGCGGCGATGCACCGGTGCTGGCGCGGTTGATCCGGGCGAAGCTGGAAACCTGGATTCCTTCCACCTACGGACAACTGGCCGGCCTGGCTGCGCGCTTTCGTACTCAGGTCAAAAACCTGCTTCCGGATGTGCAGCAGCGCCGGGCGTTTTGGGAAGATGTGTTTCAGGGCCCGATTGCCGACCGGCAACTGGCTGGGCAGGGCGCTGAAGCCGAGCGCTTGCTGCTGGCGAAAATCGCTGGCGAGCCGCCAGCAAAAACCGGTGAAGTGTATTTGGTCGGTGCCGGGCCGGGTGATCCGGACCTGCTGACTTTCCGCGCCTTGCGTCTGATGCAGCAAGCCGACGTGGTGCTGTACGACCGTTTGGTCGCGCCGGCGATTCTGGATTTGTGCCGTCGCGATGCCGAGCGGGTTTACGTCGGCAAGCGTCGCGCCGATCACACAGTGCCGCAGGATCAGATCAACCAGCAGTTGGTAGATCTGGCCAAGGCTGGCAAGCGCGTCGTGCGTTTGAAGGGTGGTGATCCGTTCATCTTCGGTCGTGGCGGTGAAGAGATCGAAGAGCTGGCGGCCCATGGCATCCCGTTCCAGGTCGTGCCGGGTATCACGGCAGCCAGCGGTTGCGCGGCGTATGCCGGTATTCCGCTGACGCACCGCGATTATGCGCAGTCAGTGCGTTTCGTCACCGGGCACCTCAAGGATGGCTCCACTGATTTGCCTTGGGCCGATCTGGTGGCACCGGCGCAAACCCTGGTGTTCTACATGGGGCTGGTGGGCTTGCCGATCATTTGCGAGCAATTGATCAAGCATGGCCGAGCAGCCGATACGCCGGCGGCGCTGATCCAGCAGGGCACCACCGTCAATCAGCGGGTATTCACCGGCACCCTGGCGGACCTGCCACGGCTGGTGGCGGAGCACGAAGTGCATGCGCCCACCTTGGTGATCGTCGGGGAAGTGGTGCAACTGCGCGAAAAACTGGCGTGGTTCGAGGGCGCTCAGGCGCAGGTCTGAAGACCGAGTGGACCCCATCGCGAGCAGGCTCACTCCCACATTTCGACCGTGTGAAGCCACAAATTTTGTGCTTAACACAGATCCAATGTAGGAGTGAGCCTGCTCGCGATGAGGCCATCAGATCATTTCCAGATCTCAGGCCTTACGCCAAACCCCTTTCCCACTCAACCGCGCCCGATCATGCGGTGCATTGAAATCCTGCGCCGGCCCCTTAGGCACAATCCCCGTCGGATTAATCGTCTTGTGGCTGCCGTAGTAGTGCTTTTTGATGTGCTCAAAGTTCACCGTCTCGGCAATTCCCGGCCACTGATAAAGCTCGCGCAGCCAGTTCGACAAGTTCGGATAGTCGGCAATCCGCCGCAGGTTACATTTGAAATGCCCGTGATACACCGCATCAAAGCGAATCAACGTGGTGAACAGCCGAATGTCCGCCTCCGTCAAATATTCCCCGACCAGGTAACGATTGGCGCCCAGTAACGACTCCAATCGGTCCAGCTCGGCAAACACCTCATCGAATGCTTCTTCGTACGCCTGCTGCGACGTGGCAAAGCCTGCGCGGTACACGCCGTTGTTAACCGCGGGATAAATACGCTCGTTCAGCGCATCAATCTCGCCACGCAATGGCGCCGGGTAGAAGTCCAGGTCATTGCCGGTCAACTCATCAAATGCACTGTTGAACATGCGGATGATCTCCGCCGATTCGTTATTCACAATGCGATTTTGTTGCTTGTCCCACAGTACAGGCACGGTGACACGCCCGGTGTAGTCAGCCGTGTCGGCGGTGTAGCGCTGATGCATGAAGTCGAAGTGATCGAGTTTGTCGCCGGTGGAGCCGAGCGACTGGTCAAAGGTCCAGCCGTTTTCGAGCATCAACCAACTGACCACCGACACGTCGATCAAGCTGTCGAGGCCTTTGAGTTTGCGCAGGATCAACGTGCGATGCGCCCACGGGCAGGCAAGCGAGACGTAGAGGTGATAGCGCCCGGCGTCAGCCGCAAAGCCCCCGATGCCACTCGGGCCGGGCTGGCCGTCTGCCGTTACCCAGTTGCGACGCTGCGCCTGCTCACGCTGAAACGCGCCGTCCTTGCTGCTTTCGTACCACTGGTCCTGCCAGCGTCCTTCTACTAACAAACCCATGTCCAAGACTCCTCAATCAATAAGCGTTGGAGAGGAGTCTATGCGCATAGGTTCGAACAAAAAGCGCAAAGGTTGGGCGGTTATGATCGGTTAAATCGATCTGTCCCGAGCGTCCCAGTAGTGTTGAGCCGTTTCAAAGGCCTGCTCCCGGGTTTGACCGAGGCCGCGCAGCGCCAGGGCCATGGTCGCGATCAATGCCATTTGCGGGTAGCTGTCGACCACATCACCACGCCACACCGCTTTCAAATGCTCAGGGTCGAGCGAGGCGGGTTTGACGTGACGCTGGCTGGAAAGCTGTGGCCATTCCTCGTCCCAGCTTTCGCCGCCCGTTGTGCCGTACAAGTGGCTGTCGGCATCCGGGTTGATCTCGATCTCGCCGCCGTCGCCTTTCACCACGATCGCGGTATCGCCGAGCAAGCCGCTGGCATCGCGATGCACCGCCTGATAGCCGGGGTGGAAGATGCTTTGCAAGCCACAACGGGCGCTCAGCGGATTAAGGATTCGCGTCAATGAATGGATGGGCGAACGTAGCCCCAAGGTGTTGCGCAGGTCGATCATCCGTTGCAACTGCGGTGCCCAGTCCACCAGCGGCATGAATGCCAGCCCGCCGTTATCCAGCGCGGCGCCCACCTGTTGCCAGTTGCGGCACAGCGGGATCTGCAATTGCGCCAGCAGTTGCTCGCTGTACAACCGACCGGCCGTGTGCGCGCCGCCGCCGTGCATGAAAATCCGCAGGCCGTTCTGCGCCAGGCATTTGGCCGCGAGCAGGTACCACGGCAGATGACGTTTTTTACCTGCGTAGGTCGGCCAGTCCAGATCGACCGCCATTGCCGGTGGATTCAGGCGCTGACGCAAGGCTTCGGTGAACCCGGCCATTTCCTCGGCGCTTTCTTCCTTGTGCCGCAGCAGCATCAGGAATGCGCCGAGCTGGGTCTCTTCGACCTTGTCGTCGAGCACCATGCCCATGGCTTCGCGGGCTTCCTCGCGGGTCAAATCACGCGCGCCGCGCTTGCCTTTGCCAAGGATGCGCACGAACTGGGCGAACGGATGCTCGGCGGGCGTTTCGAGGGTCAGCGCTGGGTAGTCGGTCATAAGCAATTCGTCGGTTTGGGCAGGCCCGCCAGTTTTGCGGCGAGTTTGGCAGGGGTGCCTTTGAACAGTCGGTTCAGGTGCAGGCTGTTGCCTTTTTCCGGGCCGAGCTTCAATGCGGTGTACTTGATCAACGGGCGCGTGGCCGGGGACAGCTGGAATTCGGCGTAAAAGCTGCGCAGCAGTTCGAGGACTTCCCAGTGATCAGGACTCAACTCGATGCCTTCCACCGCCGCCAGGGCACTCGCCACGTCGGCAGACCAGTCACTGAGTTCGACCAGGAAACCGTCCTTGTCCAGTTCGATGGCGCGGGCGCCGACTGTCAGCGAATTCATAGCCAGCTGTTGACCTTGTCGTAGTGGATCGACAGGTCGACGAAGGCCGGATAATCCACGCCGATCGCCCAGTCTGGAACCGAAATCGCCCGTGCCTGAGCATCTTCTGCCAGCACGAACAGTTTCAGGCCACGGGCGCTCAAGACGGCGAAGGGTGCAGTGCCTGGCTGCAAGGCGTACGCCGCATCGCCCGACAGCAGCAGCCCATCGTCGGTGCCGATAACACGTAGGCAACTGGTCAGGCGATCGTCGCCGAAAGGGGAATGAGACAACACATGCAAAGTCGACATCAGAGGGTGATCACCTGGTCGTAACGGTCAATAAGTGCGGTGATTTCAGCGGCGGACAGCACTTGGGCTTCTGCCAGTGCAAAACCCTCCAGCCCTCGCGCTGCCGAGCTGTCGCCACAGACGAACAATTGCTCGACACCGAACATCGGCAAGGCCTGCAGGTTTGCACTCAGGTCTTTCTGTTGCAGGGCCTTGGCGTCCTGTTTTGCCGCGAGCTGAAACACGCCGTCATCGAGAAACAACAGGCCGATGGGCAGATCGAAGGCGCCGCCAGCCAGGACGATGTCCAGTGCTTCCCGCGCGCTCGGCCCGGACCAGGGGGCCTGGCGGCTGATGATCAACAAGGATTTGGGCATCTCACGCGCCTCCAAAACAGATCAGGCGGTCGGCGTCCTGCACTGCGTCGTGCAACTGACCCAGACCGGACAATTCCCAAGGCGCGCCTGCCGATACAGCGTCGCGTTGATAACGCTTGGCCTCTTCCTCGTTCAGTACGCCACGGCGCAGGGCCGCGGCGATGCACACCACACCGTCGAGCTGATGGTCGGTGACAAAGGCGCGCCATTGCCGGGGCACATCCAGCTCATCCTGCGGGGTGACCACGCTGGCGGACGCGTTGTAGACGCCATCCTGGTAGAAAAATAGCCGGACAATCTCATGCCCCCCAGCCAACGCAGCCTGGGCGAACAGCAAGGCGCGGCGCGAGGAGGGCGCATGGGCGGCGGAAAACAGCGCAATGGCGAACTTCATGGCGGACTCGATCAGCAAAACTGCGTGCATGATAAAGCTTTATCGGTGGGGCGGCTAAGGGGCTTTGCCTGGAAGCTACTCGTCAGATACACAGAGCCTGCGGCAGCTCCTACATTGGGCTCAGCGCGGCATATAACCCAACTGCCAGCGCCGCGGAATCATCAAGGACAACACCCCGATCCCCCCAGCCAGCAGCCCGCTGACAAACAGCGCCTTGAGCCCGAGATGATGCTCGAGCAACGCGCCCAGCACCGCGCCGGCAAACATCCCGGTCCACGGGATCAACTGCACCCGCCAGCCGCTGCGTCGTTCGCCCAGCATCCACCGTCCAAGGCCACGACCAAACCGCGACAACGCGCCGGTGACGTACGTCAACCCGACCGGCAGGCCATTCACTTCTTCCACGGCCGCATTGAGCATGCCCATGGCGATGATCGCGGCCAGCAGCGCTGGCAATTGATCGTCATAAGGCCAGGCTGCGGCACCACAGAGCAGCATGGCGATGCACAGCAACAAGGGCAGCGCCCGGCGCCCACCCAGGCGGCTGACGACAATACCCAACGCGTTGCCGAGGATGAAGGTGGCGACGAGGATCAGCAAACGCAGGGTCAGCCCCATGTCTCCGTCGCTGATGGCCACCGCGAGGCGGGTGGTGTTGCCGCTCATGAACGAGACAAAATCGCCACTGGCCATGAAGCCGATGGCGTCAGTCATGCCGGCGAGCACCGACAGGCCGGCAACCAGCGACAGGCCGATGCGTCCGCGCCATTTCCTGGCATGCAGATGGCCCGGGCTGGCGCGTTCAGTGGAGAGGGATGGCAGCATTGGCGACGGTCGTCCTCAGGCAAAACACTCTCCGTGTAGCAGCTGGCGAAGCCTGCGTTCGGATGCGAAGCAGTCGTGAATAGGCATTCAAAAACAGGGTTACTTGCCCAGTCCATATAACTCGCAATATTCCAGCCAGTCCATACCCGCCATCTCGGCCACTTCCTTGTGCACTTCCAGACGCTGCGCCTGATAGTCCTGATCAGTCTCGGCGGTCAGTTGCAGCGTGAGCTCCCAGGCAAACAATCCAAGCCGCTCAGCCTCGGCTTCAAAGGCTTCATGCAAACGTTCGTCGCGAAACTGCGCCGCGGTTTCGCCCTTGGCCTGAGCCAATAGCGGATTGAGGTTGTCGAGTTCGACGCGCAGTTCAGGACGCTCATCGAGAAACTTCTCTAGCGCTTGCTCGTGTTGCTGTTCGGTTGCCGCCATGGTCGCTCCTTGATAACGAAACTACGTGGATTGCTTCTTGCTGGCCTTGGCTGCTGCGGCCAGGCATTCGAGGGCAAACTGCTCGGGATAGGTCATCTGGATCGGCGTGGTTTCGCCTTTGACGGTGCGTTCGCCGTCGAGGATGTAGCGAATGCGCTTGTCGGTCACCCCGATGCGCTTGGCGATCCAGGACGGCGTCTGGCCAATCTGGCTGATCAGCTTGTCGGCATATTCAGCGGTGGGTTTGTAGTATTCGGCGTTGGGTGTCATGGCCTTTCCAGAAAATGCGCCCGGAAATGGGGCGTTGCGAGGTTAATGGCGCGACAGGGTGCGCGAATCGCCCTCCGGTGTCGCGTTATATATGAAGTAAAGCAGAACGAAACGCCTTGCCCGGGTGATACAGTCCGCTTTTTTCCTGATGAGCGAATGCAATGCGAATTCTGATGGTGGCGCTGGCCGCAACCTTGCTGGCGGGTTGCGCCGGCTCGGTGATGAACGATGCTCGCACCAAAACCCCGTACAAAACCCTGAAGTCGGACAAGCCGGAAAAAGTCGTTGCCCAGTGCGTGCAGTTTTCCTGGCAGGACGAAGCGGTGTTTGGTGACGATGCCGGCGCCTACCTGCAGCCGGGCGAGAAGGGTGGGACGACCGTTTACACCCGTGCGGCGGAGTCTTTCGTGGACGTGACCCTGGATGCTTCGGGGACGGTGCTGAGCTACTACGCGCAGCAGGATGATTTCGTTGCCAAGCGCCGGTTGGCGGCGCTGGCGACCTGCCTCTGAATTCAGCCTGATCCCCCTTGCAGGAGTGAGCCTGCTCGCGATAGCGGTAGGTCAGTCGACATAAATGTTGAATGACCTACCGCTATCGCGAGCAGGCTCACTCCTACAAGGATCAGGTGTCGATTACATAATTGGCGCAGTCGCTAAACGTCGTTGATCAATCGCTTCTGAAAGAAGAAGCGCTTGTGCCCCGGCGGGTAATCGGCAATATGTCCCAGCTCGCTGTAACCCATCTTCTTGTAAAAGCCCGGCGCCTGGAATTCGAAGGTGTCGAGCCAGATCCCGACGCATTCCTTCTCCCGTGCCAGGTCTTCGGCCATCTGCATCAGCCGTGATCCCAAGCCCTGCCCCCGCGCGCGTTCCGGCACCGACAGCAACTCGATAAACAGCCACCGATAAAACACCTTGGCGTACAACCCGCCGAGAATGTCGTCGTGCTCATCGCGCACCAGTAAAGCAATCGGCTCGGCAACCGTAACGCCAGCCTTTGAGGCGTTGTAGGCGCGCAAAGGCAGGAGGATCGCCTGGCGCTCGTCGTCCGTGGGGTCTTGCGATTGTTCAATCCGCAGTGTCATCAGCTAAATCCTTATGGCCATGAGAGAAGGGTGCAAGCGTAGCGCGGCGATGGGTGATTGATCCAGATCTTCACGTGGAACTGTCGCTGCAGCGCGAATGTCTAGCCTAAATAGCGTCATTCGAGAACGCTGCCGATGAGGACACTCCGTGAATATTTTTGAAGCCTTGCGTGAAAGCCACGACCGTCAACGTACCTATGCCGACGCGCTGATCAAGACCAGCGGCGACACCCCTGAGCGGGTCGAAGCTTACAAGCAGCTGAAGGCGGAACTGCAGGCCCACGAAACCGCAGAAGAGCGGCATTTCTACATTCCGCTGATGGAGTTCGACAACGGCGTCGACCTCAGCCGCCATGCCATCTCTGAACACCACGAGATGGACGAGATGATGGAAACCCTCGACGAGACCGAGATGTCCAGCCCGGCCTGGCTCGCCATGGCGAAGAAACTGTCCGAAAAGGTCCATCACCACCTGAAGGAAGAAGAGCAGAAGTTCTTCCAGATGGCCGGCAAACTTTTGGACGACAAACAGAAGGAAACGCTGGCGGGGCAGTACGTGAAGGAGTACGAAGCGCAGCTTTCCTGAGGCGAGTTTTCGCCTAAGATGTCGGCTTTCTGACGAAATAGGGAAGCATTGTCATGTCCACCACTGCCGAGCGGGTCATCATCGTCGAGTCTCAGGTGTTGTCTCAGGACTGGTACCTGCTGAAGAAAATCACCTTTGATTACCTTCGCAACGGCGAGTGGCAGCGCCAGACCCGCGAGGTCTATGACCGCGGCAATGGCGCGGCGATTCTGCTGTTCAATCGTGCGAAGAAAACCGTCGTACTGACTCGCCAGTTCCGCTTGCCGGTGTTCGTCAACGGGCATGACGGCTTGCTGGTCGAAGTCGCGGCGGGGCTGCTCGAAGGCGCAGCGCCGGCAGAACGTATCCGCGATGAAGCTGAGGAAGAAACCGGTTATCGCGTGCACCACGTGCAGAAGGTGTTCGAGGCGTACATGAGCCCCGGTTCAGTCACTGAAAAACTGCACTTCTTCATCGCCGAATATGACGCTGCCTCGAAGGTCAGCGAGGGCGGCGGACTGGAGGAAGAAACCGAAGAGCTCGAAGTGCTGGAGTGGACATTCGACGACGCGCTCGACGCTTTCTACCGCGGTGAAATCTGCGACGCCAAGACCATCATGTTGTTGCAGTACGCCGCGATGAAAAACATCTTCGCAACGACCTGACCTTGAGCGCCCACGATCCCTGTAGCAGCTGCCGAGCCTGCGAGGCTGCGTCCGACTGCGCAGCAGTCGTATTCTCTGGCGCTGTCGTTTGACTGACACACCGTTGCGTAAGGTTTGCGACTGCTGCGCAGTCGGACGCAGCCTTGCAGCCTCGGCAGCTGCTACACGTTATGTATTGGTTGCTCGAACAGATCGCCGGTCATGCCGGTACCTGACCGCTTGGCCCCCTCCAGGCGCAACAACAACGCCTTCGCCTCCAGCCCCCCCGCAAACCCCGTCAACTTCCCCGACGCCCCAATCACCCGATGGCACGGCGCGACAATCGATATCGGATTCTTCCCGTTCGCCGCCCCCACTGCCCGAACCGCGCTCGGGTTGCCGATCTGCTGGGCGATCTGGCTATAGCTGCGGGTCTCGCCGAACGGAATCGTCAACAGCGCTGCCCAGACCTTCTTCTGAAATTCCGTACCGGCAAATTCCAGCTCCAGCTCGAAGTGATCACGGGTGCCGGCAAAATATTCGCGCAGCTGTTCGGCCGTGCGCAAAAGGATCGGATTGTCCGTCGATTCGCTCATGGACCCCAGTCGCACGCGGCCCGGTGCGTCGTTTTCCCAGAGGATGGCGACCAGGCGTGAGCCATTCGCGACCAGCTTCAGCTCACCGACCGGGGACGCCAGGGTTGTGCAGGTGTAGGTCATATCGCAGGCCGCGCCGATTTGTTGAACAAGCGTTAAGGATACTGCCTGGTCGGGGAGGCGCAATACGCAATCTTAGCCATACTGGCTACTGCTCCTGAAGCGTTCCCTCTGTCCTGGGCAGAGCCAAAAAACAAAAAAAGAGACCGAATCATGAAGTTCGAACCTTTTGCCAAATCGCTGATAGCGACCTCTTTGGCGCTCAGCTGCCTCAGTACTTACGCGGCTTCCGTTGCCCCGGTCGCGGCCGAAAACGGCATGGTCGTGACTGCCCAGCACCTGGCCAGTCACGTGGGTGTCGATGTGCTCAAGAACGGCGGCAACGCTGTCGATGCAGCCGTCGCGGTCGGCTACGCGCTGGCGGTGGTGTATCCCGCAGCGGGCAACCTGGGCGGCGGTGGTTTCATGACCATCCAGCTGGCCGATGGACGCAAGACCTTCCTCGATTTTCGCGAAAAAGCCCCTCTGGCCGCGACTGCCGACATGTACCTCGACAAAGAGGGCAATGTCGTCCCTGATCTGAGTACCCGCGGCCACCTGGCGGTCGGCGTGCCGGGCACTGTGTCAGGCATGGAGCTGGCGCTGTCCAAATACGGTACCAAACCCCGCAAGGACGTGATCGCCCCGGCGATCAAACTGGCTGAAGACGGTTTTGTGCTGGAGCAGGGTGATGTCGACTTGCTGGAGTACGCCACCGATGTCTTCAAGAAAGACATCAAGGACTCCGGCTCGATCTTCCTGAGCAATGGCGAACCGATGCAGGTCGGCCAGAAGCTCGTGCAAAAAGACCTCGGCAAAACCCTGCGGGAAATTTCCGAGAAAGGCGCTGACGGCTTCTACAAAGGGTGGGTCGCCGACGCCATCGTCACGTCCAGCCAGGCCAACAAAGGCATCATCACCCAGGCCGACCTCGACAAATACAAGACCCGCGAACTGGCTCCGGTGGAGTGCGACTATCGCGGTTACCACGTGGTCTCGGCACCCCCGCCAAGCTCCGGTGGCGTGGTCATCTGCGAAATCATGAACATCCTCGACGGCTACCCAATGAAAGACCTGGGTTACCGTTCGGCCCAGGGCATGCACTACCAGATCGAAGCCATGCGCCACGCCTATGTGGACCGCAACAGCTATTTGGGCGACCCGGACTTCGTGAAGAATCCGATCGAGCACCTGCTGGATAAAAACTACGCGACCAAAATCCGCGCGGCCATCGACCCTAAAAAAGCCGGCGTTTCCCGCGAGATCAAACCCGGCGTCGCGCCCCATGAAGGCAGCAACACCACGCACTATTCCATCGTCGACAAATGGGGCAACGCGGTGTCGGTGACCTACACCCTCAACGACTGGTTCGGTGCTGGCGTCATGGCCAGTAAAACCGGGGTCATCCTCAATGATGAGATGGACGATTTCACCTCGAAAATCGGCGTGCCGAACATGTACGGCCTGGTCCAGGGTGAAGCCAACATCATCGCCCCCGGCAAGGCGCCGTTGTCGTCGATGAGCCCGACCATCGTCACCAAGGACGGCAAGGTGGTGATGGTCGTCGGCACCCCCGGTGGCAGCCGCATCATCACCGCGACGTTGCTGACCATCCTCAACGTGATCGATTACGGCATGAACATCCAGGAAGCGGTCGATGCCCCACGTTTCCACCAGCAATGGCTGCCGGAAGAAACCAACCTGGAAACCTTCACCACCAGTCCCGACACGGTGAAGATGCTCGAAGCCATGGGCCACAAGTTCGCCGGGCCGCAGGATGCCAACCACGTGGCGGCCATTCTGGTCGGCGCCCCTTCGCTGGAAGGCAAACCGGTCGGCAAAAACCGTTTCTACGGCGCGAACGACCCACGACGCAACACCGGGTTGTCGCTCGGTTATTAAGGGTTGTTTTTAGAAGGGGACGGATCTATTTTCTGTCCCCTTGTCCCACCGACATTTCAAGGAAGGAAGGAAGACCATGAGCACCGCCCTGCTGATCATCGACGTACAGCGCGCTCTGTGTGCCGGCGAATACGAATGCTTCGATATCAAACGCATCATCGACACCATCAACGGACTCAGTGCCAAGGCCAGAAAAGCCAACATCCCCGTCATCCTCATCCAGCACGAGGAAGAGGGCGACTTGCTGCAATTCAAAAGCGAAGGGTGGCAACTCGCAGAAGGGCTGGTGACCTCAGATGAGGACCTGCGCGTACGCAAAACCACGGGAGATTCTTTCTACCAAACCAATCTGGGGGCGCTGTTGCAAAAGAGGGATGTCGACCGCCTGATCATCTGCGGGCTGCAAACCGACTATTGCGTAAATGCCACCGTGCGCCAGGCCCACACACTGGGCTACGACGTGGTGCTCGCCGCCGATGCACATTCGACGGTGGACAACGGGAATATGGCCGCTGAAGACATCATTGCCGAACACAACAAAGATCTGGCGCACTTGACGGGCTCGGTCGCCCGAATCGACGTTATACCGGCCGGCGAAATCAAATTCTGAAATCGTTTATCGATGGCGAGGGATGAAGCGACGACTGCTGCGCAGCCGAGCGGGACGGTGCAGCAGTCCCCAACAATTCCCAACAATCTCAAGTCGCAAACATCAACCGCTTCCCCTCATTCACCGCAACCGGCCCCACACCGCCCAGCACCAAGCGGGTAACGGTCGCCGCTGCATCCCGATAATCCTCATCCCGCGGCGTCTCCCGACCTGTGATATGCGCCATCTGCCAACCCAGGTTGGTATAGGTGCGCGTCGCCGACCAGATGAACAACATCAGGTGCTCCGGGTCCACCGGCGTCAGCAACCCCCGAGCAATCCAGCTGCGCAGGCATTCGACATTGCGTCGTGCCTCGGCATACAGCAGGTCCCGACATTCTTCGGGCAATTGCCGGCCTCCCAGTAACAACTCCCCACTGAACACCTTCGCAATATGCGGATGCTCCCGGGCGATCCGGATCCGTGCGGCAATGTAGGCCTGCAACCCTGTCACGGGATCATCGCTCTCGCGCAGCACCGCCGAGGCTTCAAGCAGTGGCTCGACAAACCCGAGAAGCACCTTGGCGTAAAGACTTTCCTTGCTCCGGAAGTAGTAATAGAGATTGGCCTTAGGCACACCCGCCCGCGCTGCGATGTCCCGCGTCTGGGTGGCGTCGAAGCCTTTGGCGGCGAACTCTGCGCTGGCGGCCTCCAGAATGACGTGCAGATTGTGCTGGCGAATGCGGCTCATGAACGGCTGTCTTCGGGATTTGAGTGACGCAATATACAAAACTACATAGCGAAAGAGCCAGCAGGTACGGCATTTATCGACCGAGTGATGAGCGCAGGAGGGTGCAAGCAGTCGAGGCGGGGCTACACTTATCGCCTGCTTCACCGAACCCCACGCCCTTCCCTTGAAGGAGGCGAACCCGTCGTGGATGCATTCACAGCACTTGTTGACTACCTGATCTTGTGGGTGATCAAGCCTGTCAGCCACCAGTTCCTTAGCCTCTTTGATGTGAACGGCCGGTTAGGTGTGCTGTTCCTGTCCGTCTCGTACGCCGTTGCCTATTGCCTCTATCGATATCGGAAACATCGCGGTGTCACCGAGGCGCGGTCTTTCTGGCAATTTATCGGCGGGCACCGGGTGCATTTTCACCAATCCGCGTTGCTGGATTACCGTTACTACTTCGTACGCGCCATCCTCAAAATCGCGCTGGTGCTGCCCATCGTCGGCCTGGTAGACCCACTCATCCTGCGCTCCGGCGACTACATCGCGTTCTTCACAAACCTCTGGGGCGCCCGCGTGCACGTGCAGGATCACCTCGCACTCTCATTGCTCTACGGCATGGGCGTATTCCTGCTGAAGGATTTCATCAACTACTGGTCCCATCGCGCTTTTCACACCCGATGGCTCTGGGCCTTCCACAAAGTCCATCATTCGGCGCGTGTCCTCGTACCCGCGACCGCCAGCCGGGTGCATTTCGTGGAAAAGGTCGTGGAAAAACTCTCTTCCACAATCGTCATCAGCCTCTATGCCGGCGTCGTCTGGTACGCCTGTGGCGGGGAAGTCAGCCGCTACACGTTGTTCGGCGTGACGTACATGGTGTTCATTCTCAACGGTCTGGCGGCGAACCTGCGTCACAGCCACGTATGGTTCTCGTTCGGGCCGCTGGTCGAACATGTGCTGAACAGCCCGGCCCAGCACCAGATTCATCACAGCGATGCACCGCGACATTTCAACAAGAACTTCGGCGTCAACATGTCCCTGTGGGACTGGATGTTCGGCACGCTGTACGTGACCACGTCGAAGCCAGAAGCGCTGCGGTTTGGCATCGGCGACAAGGACCGAGACCTGTATGGGTCGATCTACAACCTGATCGTCACGCCATTTGTGGAAGTCGCCAGCAAGGTCCGTCCGGCGAAACCTCTGGACGACGCCAGCCACTTCGGATCGCCGCCCATGGCTACCTTGGGCTGGGCGCGATGGTTACATCGGCGGCCTCGTCAAAATAAAGCAACGTGCAGCGAGGAAATGGGACACAAGCTCAAAAAATCGCAGGCTCATTGCACTCTGTAAGAGCTGTCGAGTGCAACGAGGCTGCGATCTTTTGATCTTTTACGTAATCAATTACCCAGCAGCCTCGATTCGATCCAACACTCGATTAACCGCCAACTCGCCCAGCATGATGACCTGCGCAATGCCCAACAACGCATTCCGCGACGTCCCTTCCAGGCGATCCACCAGATCAGTGGCCATCACATTCGCCGACGCCAGGGACTCACAGGCATAGGCCAGCAGGGTTTCGTTATCGAGGTCGGGGTTGACGGTGAAGAAGGTGCAGAGTTTGTGCGGGGTGGCCTTTATGTCGGCGATAGAAGGCGCGCGATTGGCTGCGTTGTGGGGATTATCTGAATCGGGATTTTTACTGGGTGCTACCGGATCGGTAGCCGGCGGATTGGGCGTTACCTTGGGCATGGTATGAAACTCCAGGTTAGGAATGTGGAGCCATCAACCTCGCTACCAAACGAGGGTGGCGGCCATACGTAGGTTGGTAGACCGGTACACCTGGAAAACCCGGCGCGTCCGAGGACGCCCTGCGCATGGCCACCATAAATACAGAGGATCAAAAAAGCCTCCGATCTAGATCGCGATATGCACCAGGTACCGGGCTACCAAACCCAATCGCTGTTTTTCAGCGACCGACAAACGATAGAGCCCGCACCCAAGGCGCACAAGCCGGCGGATTCTGGCGTACCTGTAGGCATCCACGCAAGGCGCTGTAGCTTTCAAGAAGTGATCGTCCTACCGATTAAACAAGCCCCTCAAAACGACGACCCGCGCACCAACGCCATCACCAGCATCAGCCCCGCATTCTCCAGACACACAGGCCCCCCGTGGGAGCGGGCTTGCTAGTGACGGGACCCAAACAGTCCACAAAAATAAAAAGTCCCACCTAAAGACTTCATCAAAACGCGAGTTTTCCTACAGCTACCGTGCACCAAAAATCGGGAGGCTTCAAAAGATCGCAGCCTCGTTTCACTCGACAGCGCCTACAGAGTGAAAGGAGGCTGCGATCTTTTGATCTATCATTCCCGGATCACCCCCCCCGTACGGAGACGATCAACATGCCCCTCCAAATCCAACGCGCCGACGCCAGTCACCTCGACCTCATCGCCCCTCTATTCGATGCCTATCGCGGTTTCTACGGCCAACCTTCAAACCTGCCCCAGTCCCGCGACTTCATCGCCGAGCGCATTGCGCGGGATGAGTCGGTGATTTTCTTCGTTCAGGACGAGGCGGGTGAGGCGCTGGGATTTGTGCAGTTGTTCCCGACGTTTTCCTCCATCGATGCGCACCGCACCTGGTTGCTCGGGGACCTGTTCACAACGCCCAACGCGCGAGGTCGCGGGGTGGGGACGCTGTTGATGAACACGGCGCGATCGTTCGTCGTGTTGTCCGGCGGTAAAGGCATGACGCTGGAAACCGCCACAGACAACTTCAGCGCGCAGCGGTTGTACGAGTCGTTGGGCTATGTGCGTGACACGGGTTACTACACCTATTGTCTCGATTTGAAGCAGGGCTGAGGTTCAACGCTGCGGCAGGCCCCAAGGTTCGCGGAACTGCTCGTATTGCGTTTCGGGCATTTGCACCAGCAGCGGCGTTTCGCGAGGGTCCAGCCAGTTGAACAACCGGGAAATATCCGCCTGATCCATGGCCGTGCAGCCCGCCGTCGGGGCGGTGGGGGCGCGCCAGATGTGGAAGAAAATGCAGGAACCTGCGCCCGGCATCGCCGGGGTGTTGTGATCGATGACGATGCCTTTGCGGTACAACACATCCTCATTGCGCATGTGTTCGGAACTGCTCCAGTCCTTTGAAATCACCGAGCCATCGACCAGTTCGTTGTAGCGACTGGATTGGCTGTCATCCACGCATTCGGTGGTCGGCGTGAGGGCGAGGTAGGGCAGTTTTGTCTGCGCAACCGGATCAAAGCCGAATGCCGTTCCGAGCTTGAAGACGCCGGCAGGTGCTTTCCCGTCGCCTTCGCGTTTGACCGGACCTTCGCCGGGTTCAAAGAGTCCCTTGCCCCAGGCCATTCCGGTTTTGCCGAGCACCACCGCAAAGGCGTCGCCGGACTTTTTGAAGGTGCTGCCGTCGCGCTCATAACGCTGGGCGCTGCCCTGGATGTCCTCCCAGTTTTTCGACGTGACCACGATCAACTGCTGGCTGGCGTCGACCACATCGCGGGTGGCCAGGGGCGTGATGGGGAAATCCATGACCTCTTTTTTGGCGACCTCGCCCGCGTAGGTGAAATGCCACCACTCTTTCGAGTATCCGCTGAAACCTTCTTTTTCCATCGCACGGGTCAAGCGCTGCCGATTGGCCTTCGCCGTTGCGTTGATCGTCGGGTTGTCAGGGTGAGCGCGCTCGTCGAAGCAATCGAAACCGGTGCCCATATCGACCCCGCCGTCATGCCAGCGCTGCTCGTAAGGCGCCGTGCAATCGACCGGTGCGGCCGCGGGCGTCCATTTGTTGGCAGGCAGCGCCTGCGGCCCGGTCAGGGTCAGGTCCACGGTTGAGCCTTTGGAATGCCCCGACACCCGCGCCACATAACCCAGGCGCCAGAAATCCTGCTTGTCCACGCGGGGGTAGAACTCGGCCTTGCGCGGATCCCCCGGTTCGGTCGCGAACCGGCCCATGTCCGCCACGGCGCGGCTCGGGCGATAGCAATCGAAAACCTTCAAGCCATAACCCTCGGCGCGCAATGCCGTCTGCACCCGGGCGAGCGCCTTGGCCGTGTCCACCGTCAGCAGGCACTCGGCGGCGTCATATCCGGCAAGCGGATGACCGGTGAAGTTGTGAGCGCTGGCGTAGCGGACATCCTGCTCGATGCCGGGATCGATCGTGCGCAAATAGACCATGTGATCGGGCCGGTTCTCGGCACCGGCCATGGTCGCGAGGGCGAGGCCCAGCAGTAGCAGCGAGGAAAAAAGTGAGGTATTCGGGCGCATGGTCAGGGTGGCTTCCGGTGGATATGATGGGCCGCTTGGCTCAGTGGAGCTTAGCCTTTGCAACGAATTCAAGGAGATATCAATGGACGCATGGACACTGCACTGGCTGGAAGCTTCGGGAAACCTTGACGACTTTCGAACCGAGGTGATTGGCGAATTCGCCGCCGCTTACCAATCCATTTCCCGGCTGATGCCAGCGCCACGGCTGGATATCCTGATCCAGACGCTGCCCGGCGAAACCATCCCGGAAATGGGCCTTGTCGGGCGAGCCGTTCGCAGCACCCTGTTTTCGATGACCCTAGATCCTGACAACCCGAACTTCCTAGCCAGCCTGCGCAACGGCACGCTGCACCGACAAATCATCCATGAGGTTCATCATTGCCTGCGCATGGCCGGCCCCGGCTACGGCTGGACGCTGGGTGAAGCTTTGGTCAGCGAAGGGCTGGCCGGCCAGTTTGTCGGTCATGTGCTCGGTAGCGAGCCAGAGCCTTGGGAAAAGGCCGTCACACCTGCCGAGCTCCTGCAAATACCAATAGAGCCGCAGACCCTCGACTCTACGCATTACAACCACAGCGAATGGTTCTTTGGTTACGGTGCTCACCCGAAATGGCTGGGCTACACCTTGGGTTATCAGATGGTTGAACAATGGCTGGCATCGACAGGCGACATCGATGTCGCCACCTGGATCAATGTCCCCGCGCGCACCATCATTGACTCAGCCATTGAGGCGCGGCGGGGATCACTGGAAACCTGAGTTTTCAGCAACAGGCTTGCCGCCATCGCGGGCAAGCCACGCTCCCACAGGATCAAAGGCACAGCACAAAATCCTCAGCCAGCCACAATCCCTGTGGGAGTGAGCCTGCTCGCGATGAGGCCAGAACAAACCACCGCATCATCACCTACTGCTGCTGATCCCCAAACACCGGCCGGAAAAAACTGCGCTCATAACTCAGGATGCATTTTGTCTCTTCGGCGTACTGGAACGCCTCGATGCACGCCGCGTCCTTCATGGAGTCCTGCCGGTAGCGCTCGTAATCCGAAAGGCTGGGAAAGGTGAACATGGCCATGGCGATGTTGTTGGCGCCCTCGGACGGCAGGAAGTAGCCGTGATGCTGTCCGCCGAATTTCTCCACCAGTGGAATCCACAAGTTTGCGTAGTGTTCGAACGCCTTGATCTGGTAGGGATCAAGCACATACCTCAGATAACAAGTGACCACGTTTTTTCCTCTTGAATTAGGTGCCCTGACAGGCACTCATTGCCGCAACGGCTGGCTCTGTATACGTCATCCCTGAAGATGAGTGATCAGGGTGCAATAGATTCACGAATCGCTGCAATGGTCTTCTCCGGCGCTTCTTCCATTAACCAGTGACCGGCGCTCAGCAGGACACGGAACAAGTCGTGAGCCTGCCATGGGTCTTTACCTTGAAAACCTTTTCGCCCCCGCGACACATGCAATCACTGCAACGGTCACACCCAGCATGCCCAGGCTGACATGTTCATGCAGCAGCGTTGCCGCCAGTGCCAGGCCGAAAAACGGCTGCAATAATTGAAGTTGGCCGACCGCGGCGATGCCGCCCTGTGCCAGCCCGCGATACCAGAAAACGAAGCCGATCAACATGCTGAACAGCGACACGTACGCCAGGCTGAACCACGCGGGCATGGTTACTCCCGAGAAGGAGGTCGGCGCCACCCACCAGGCCAGTGGTGCCATCACCGGCAGCGACAGCACCAACGCCCAGCAAATCACTTGCCAGCCGCCGAGTGTTCTGGACAACTTCGCTCCTTCGGCATAACCCAGCCCGCAGGCGAGGATCGCCAGCAGCATCAACAGGTCTCCGATCGGCGACGCGGTGATTCCCTGGGACAGCGCAAAGCCCACCACCAGCAGGCTGCCCAGAATCGAAAACAGCCAGAACACCGGACGCGGACGCTCGCCACCGCGCATCACGCCGAACACCGCCGTGGCCAACGGCAGCAGACCGACAAAGACAATCGAGTGCGCCGACGTTACGTACTGCAACGCCAGCGCTGTCAGCAACGGAAAGCCTAGAACGACGCCCAAGGCCACGATAGTCAAGGGCAACAGTTGCGACCGGGCAGGGCGCTGCTCCTTGAACACCAGCAACAGGCACACCGCCAGGACGGCGGCGATGCTGGCGCGGGCAACCGTCAGGAAGACCGGGTCAAATTCCAGAACGGCGACCCGAGTGGCAGGCAGCGAACCGCTGAAGATCAGCACGCCGATAAACCCGTTGAGCCAGCCGCTCGCGGTCTTTTCCAGGGGAAGGTTATGCAGGTTCGATGCGCGTTCCATTTCGTCAGTCTCACATTTGCAGAACGCCATCCTAAGGACGAGAATAAAGACAATCAAAAAATTGTCATGGATACATCCCGATGCCCCGATCCCGCTACAAATCACTGGTCGATGCGTTCGCTGCCGATATCCGCGCTGGCCGATTACTGCCGGGCACACGGCTGCCCACCCACCGTGAACTGGCGAGCCGTGAAGGGCTGGCGCTGGTAACGGCCAGCCGCGTCTATGGCGAGCTGGAGGCCATGGGCCTGGTCAGTGGGGAAACGGGCCGGGGCACGTTCGTCAGGGAGACCTCGTTGCCCCCCAACCTGGGTATCGATCAGCAAGACGTGGCCGCCGGCATGATCGACCTCAACTTCAATTATCCGTCGCTGCCGGGCCAGGGTGATTTGTTGCGCAGTGGCCTGCGCCAACTGGCGGCGGGCGGCGATCTGGAGGCCTTGTTGCGCTATCAGCCACACGCGGGGCGCTTGCACGAGCGCGTGTCGGTGGCGCGGCATTTGGGCGCTCGGGGGCTGACGGTCGGGGCCGAGCAGGTGCTGATGGTCAGCGGGGCCCAGCACGGGTTGGCGGTAACGATGATGGCTTTTCTCAAGCCCGGCGACGTGATTGCCGCAGACGCGCTGACCTATTCCGGTTTCAAAGTGCTGGCCGAAGCACTGCACCTTGAAATCGCACCGATTCCTGCCGCTGAAAGTGGCCCCAATCTCGATGCGCTGGAAAAACTCTGCCGCAGTCGGCGCGTGCGGGCGGTGTACACCATGCCGACGATGCACAACCCCTTGGGCTGGGTAATGAGCGCGGAACAACGCGAACACTTGGTAGCCATCGCGCGCAAGCATGACCTATTGATTATCGAGGACGCTGCCTATGCTTTTCTGGCCGAAAACCCGCCGCTGCCCGTGGCGGTACTGGCGCCGGAGCGAACCGTTTACGTCTCCGGTTTATCCAAGAGCATCGCCACCGGCTTGCGCGTGGGTTTCGTTGCCGCGCCGATCGAAAAAGTCGCCGCCATCGAAAGAACGATCCGGTCGACCACCTGGAACACACCGGGTGTGATGACGGCCATTGCCTGCGCCTGGCTCGACGACGGCACCGTCATGCAGCTGGAGGAGGAAAAGCGCCGGGATGCCCAGGCCAGGCAGATCGTCGCGGCACAAGCGCTGGACGGTTTGCGTTGCGTCACCCATCCGTCGTCGTATTTCCTGTGGCTGCCGCTGTCGGAGGACGCCAGGGCGGATCAGATTACCAAGGCGTTGATGGAAGAAAATATCGCCGTTTCAACCGCCGAACCCTTCGCCACTTCGGTGCACGTACCCCACGCGATTCGCCTGGCGCTCGGATCGGTCGATATCGATACGCTCAAGGCGGCGTTGGCGAGGGTGAAATGGATGGTGGAGGCGTATTCCTGATCACGGGCGTGCGTCGAAGCTGCCGAACCCACCACTGTCCCCTGTAGCAGCTGCCGAGCCTGCGAGGCTGCGTTCGGCTGCGTTCGGCTGCGCAGCAGTCGTAAATCCTGGGTCCGCATTCTTTCAGGTAAACCGTATCTCCCGGATTGCGACTGCTTCGCAGCCGAACGCAGCCTCGCAGGCTCGGCAGCTGCTACAGGTTTTGCGGTTGCTGCAGATGCGCAAGATCAGGCAACCGGAGCACTGCGAAACCGCAGAATCCGCGCACCGTCATAAGGATCAATCAGATAGTGCGCCTGCACCCCAAACGTGTCCTGCAGGCGCTGCGGGGTCAGCACTTCAAACGGATTACCCAACGCCACCAGCCGGCCTCGCTCCAGCACCGCCAGGCGATCACAGCCGAGTGCCTGATTGAGATCGTGAAGGGCGATCACCGTCGTCACCGGCAGCGCATGCACCACTTGCAAAATCGCCAGCTGGTGCTGGATGTCCAGGTGATTGGCCGGTTCGTCCAGCAACAGAATCTGCGGGCGCTGGGCCAGGGCGCGGGCGATGTGCACGCGCTGCCGTTCACCCCCCGACAGGCTGCGCCAGGTACGGGTTTTCAAGTGCGTGGCATCGACATCATGCAGCGCTTGCTGGACGATCGCGTCGTCCTCGCGCGACCACGGACGCAACGCCGACAGCCAGGGCGTTCTTCCCAGTGAAACGGCATCGAGCACACTGATCGAATCATCGGTATCCGCCTGCTGCTCAACCACAGCAAGGATCTGCGCGACCGTGCGGCGCGACAAGTCCTTGAGGCGCTGTTCACCCAGCCGGACCTCGCCCCGAGTGGGCACCCGCACACCCGCGAGCAGCTTGAGCAGGGTGGATTTGCCCGAGCCGTTCGGCCCGACGACACCCAGGGTTTCTCCGCGCCGAATGTCCAGGTGGATGTCGTGCAGCAGCTGCGCATCACGGACATCGAAGCCCAGCCCCGTACAGCTCAATACAGACTCACCGGCACTCATCGCGCATTCCTCCGACCGACCAGGATCAGCGCGAACACCGGCGCACCCACCAGGGCGGTAATCACCCCGACCGGGATGACCTGGCCCTTGATCAACGTCCTCGACAGCACGTCAGCGGCAATCAGGAACAGCGCACCTCCGAGCGCGCTGTAAGGCAGCAAGCGCGCATGTCGAGTCCCCAGCAGCAGGCGCACGGCATGGGGAATCACCAGCCCGACGAACCCGATGGAGCCGACAATCGACACCATCACCGCCGTCACGAGCGCCGCGCACCCCACCAGCAAAAACTGTACCCGGCGTACCGCAATGCCGAGCGACGCAGCGGAGTCGACACCAAACGTGAAGGCGTCCAGCGCTCGCCGGTGCCACAGGCACACCGCGAGACCGAGCAACGCCACGGGCACCGACAGCCACACCGATGGCCAGCGCACGCCACTCAGATTGCCCAGCAGCCAGAACATGATGCCGCGCGCCTGTTCGGAACTGGCCGACTTGGTGATCAGAAACGCCGTGAGCGCATTGAACAACTGCGAGCCGGCGATTCCCGCCAGAATGATCTGCCCGGTGCCACTGGACGATCCGCTGACACGCGCCAGCAGAATTACCAGGGCAAAGGCCGCAACCGCGCCGGCGAACGCCCCGGCGGACAACGAAACCGCGCCAGCCCCCACACCCAGCAACGCCACCAGCACGGCACCTGTGGACGCGCCGGCGGAGATGCCGAGCAGGTAAGGATCAGCCAACGGATTGCGCAACAACGACTGCAGGATCACCCCGCAAGTCGCCAGCCCGGCGCCACAGGCAGCGGCCACCAGGGCGCGGGTCAGGCGGTAGTTCCAGACGATGCCTTCGTCGATGGGATCAAGCACATGCCCGGCCGCCCACAGCTTGTTGGCCAACACCTGGAACACCACGCCCGGCTCGATCGGCGTTTCACCAATGGCCACGCCAGCGATCACTGCCAGCAGCAGTGTCACGAACGCCAGCAGCGTGCGAATCAACGTCCTGGTCATTGCGGCAGGTCGTAGCCATTGATGGCGGTCGCCAGTGTTTCAAGGCCATCGAACATTCTGACGCTGGCCTGCATCGCCATGGCGTCGAGGATAATGATCCGGTTGTTTTTCACCGCGTCCATGTTGCGCGTCACCGGGTCACTGCGCAGGAATTGCAGTTTCTTTTCATGATCGTCAGCAGGGAATCGTCGGCGGTCCATACGTGCAATCACCAGGAACGTCGGGTTGGCCTTGGCGATGGTTTCCCAGCCCACAGTCGGCCATTCCTCGTTGGACTCAACGACGTTGCGCACGCCCAAGGTGTTGAGCATGAAATCCGGGATGCCCTTGTGGCCGGCGACGTACGGGTCGATGTCGAGGCTGGCGCTGGAGAACCAGAACAGCGCGCTGGTGTGCTTCAGGTCCTTGTTCTGCACCGTGGCCATCGACTTCGCCAGGCTGGCCTTGAGTTCGGCGTTCAACTGCTCGCCACGGGCCTGAACATCAAAGATCTGCGCCAATTGGCTGATGCTTTTGTAGATGCTGTCGATGCGAAACGCCTCCAGCCGCGTGCCATCGGCGCCGACCAGGTTGTCTTTGGCTTCGCAATCGGAGGGCATCAGGTAGGTCGCAATATTCAGCTCATGAAACTGCTCGCGAGTGCCCACTGCGCCTTGCGGACCGACCATCCATTCCAGCTCCACCGCCACCAGTTCAGGACGTTTGCCGATCACCGCTTCGAAACTCGGCTCGTTGTCGGCCAGGCGTTCGATCTTGTCGTTCTCGGCTTTGTACGTGGCCAGGACATCGTTGAACCACAGCGATGTGCCGACCAGCTTGTCGCTCAAACCCATGGCATAGAGCATTTCAGTGCCGGCCTGGCCAATGGTCACGGCCCGGACAGGCGCGTGCTGGAACGTCAGCGTGCTGCCGCAGTTTTCGACGGTGAGGGGGTACTGAGTCGGGGTCGCCTGGGCGAGGGCACAAAAACCCAGGCCCGAGAGGAGGGTGGCGAAGCGGGGCAGCAGCATGGGGCGATCTCCATTTGAACCGTACAGGGGAGCCGAGGTATACGGTCTGGAAACACATCATCGAACGCTGCTGCAAAGGCAGTGCAAGGCCGATCACCGAAGTGACGCACGCGGCAAGGATGTCCTTCCCGGACACCCCGCCGGTTAGTGATTTGCTTGGCCGGCAGGTCTCCTGACTGATGCGTCATCGCCTGGCCCCGGCCTTCCCGGGGGTGATCCCAGTGGCGTTCGTGGAGCAGGCTCAGCATCTACAGTTGCGGGGGCAGTTCCGTTTGATGCTGTGTGAGCATCACGGATTCCCTATTAATCCCATGTGGAAACCGGCGGCGGCATGGTAGTCGATCAGACCGTCCGAGGGGAACCTGTCTAACCCCGATGCA
>Ga0247812_10000491_pt1 | contig 25374 bp, 13 predicted proteins | sample UWRJL149409B1_FD_178011 | JGI IMG/M metagenome (GOLD analysis project Ga0247812, IMG submission 178011) | Plant litter microbial communities from Arlington Agricultural Research Station in Wisconsin, United States - UWRJ-L149-409B-1 | ecosystem: Environmental > Terrestrial > Plant litter >...
ATCGAACTGGAAATCGCCCAGAAGCGCAGCGCCATCGAAAACGTCATGAAGCCCGACAGCCTCGAAGAACACCGCGAGCGCTTGTTGGCGGCCGGATTCTCGAAAGTCGTGCCGTGGTTCCAGTGTCTTAACTTCGCCTCGTTGATTGCCCTGCCATGATTGATCTGTCCCCCCTCGCCCGCCGTCTGGCCGGTACTCCACTGGCCGATTGGGCCAGCACACTGCAAGCCCAGCTCGACAAGAAAATGGAAAAGGGTCATGGCGATCTGGAGCGTTGGCAAAGCGCGCTGGATGCGCTGCCGAAGATCCAGCCCAGTGAAGTCGACTTGCTCAACGGCTTGAAGCTGGACACCGACTGCGACGATGAAACCCGCGTGCAGATGCGCACTGCGTTGATGGGGTTATCGCCGTGGCGCAAAGGGCCGTTCGACCTGTTTGGCGTGCATGTCGATACCGAATGGCGCTCGGACTGGAAGTGGTCGCGCGTTGCGCCGCATCTGGACCTGAAGGGTAAACGCATTCTCGATGTCGGCTGCGGCAACGGCTATTACATGTGGCGCATGCTCGGTGCCGGTGCCGACAGCGTGATCGGCGTCGACCCGAACTGGCTGTTCTTCTGCCAGTTCCAGGCGGTGCAACGTTACCTGTCCGAACCTAACGCCTGGCACTTGCCGTTCCCGTTTGAAGACCTGCCACCGAACCTTGAAGGTTTCGATACCGTGTTTTCCATGGGAGTGTTCTACCACCGCCGCTCACCGATCGAGCATCTGCTCGCGCTGAAGGACTGCCTGGTCAAGGGTGGGGAACTGGTGCTGGAAACGCTGGTGATCGAGGGCGATCAGCAGCAGGTGCTGGTGCCGGAAGACCGTTATGCGCAGATGCGTAATGTGTGGTTCCTGCCGTCGGTGCCCGCGTTGATGCTATGGCTGCGCCGCGCCGGGTTCACGGATGTTCGTTGTGTGGACGTCAGCGTCACCAGCGTCGAAGAACAGCGCGGAACAGAGTGGATGAAGTACCAGTCGTTGAGTGATTTCCTCGATCCGGATGATCACAGCAAGACGATCGAAGGGCTGCCGGCGCCGATGCGTGCGGTGATCGTGGCCCGTAAGTAAACAGTAAAATTCCAGCACCGCAGATCCACTGTGGGAGCGAACTGTGGCGAGGGGATTTATCCCCGTTCGGCTGCGAAGCAGACGCCAGGCTTTTGCTTAGGGGACTGCTGCGCAGTCCAACGGGGATAAATCCCCTCGCCACAGTTCACTCCCACATTGGTTTCGTGTTTAGTCTGTTGATTTTGCACGACGCGCCTTGAAGAACTCGCTGAGCACAGCACCGCACTCTTCCGCCAGCACCCCGCCTTCAAACAATACCCGATGGTTCAGAAAGCCTTGGGTAAAAAACTGCCCCTGACTCTGCACAATCCCGGCCTTGGGCTCCAGGGCGCCATACACCACACGCGCAATCCGCGAATGCACGATCAGCCCGGCGCACATGCTGCACGGTTCGAGCGTCACATAAAGCGTGCTGCCCGGCAGGCGATAGTTGCTGGCGGCCAACGCCGCCGCGCGGATGGCGACCATCTCGGCGTGGGCACTGGGGTCATGGCCACTGATCGGGCAATTGAAGCCGCGACCGATGATTTCACCATCCTGCACCAGCACCGCCCCCACCGGCACTTCGCCCAGGGCGGCACCCTGTGCGGCCAGAGCCAGGGCTTCGCGCATGAATTCACGGTCACGGCTGCGATCGATGATGGCGGCGGGACGAATCTGACGCATCACGCCACCTCGATGGCGGCCATGAGGCCGGTTTCCATGTGATCGATCACATGGCAATGGAACATCCACACGCCCGGGTTATCCGCCACCAAAGCCACCTGTGCCCGCTCGTTCTTGCCCAGCAGGTAGGTGTCGGTGAAGTACGGAATGACCTTGTGCCGGTTCGAGGCGATGACCTTGAAGCTCATGCCGTGCAGGTGTATCGGGTGCTGGTACTGGGTCATGTTTTTCAATTCGAAAATGTAGCTCTTGCCCTTCTCGAGCTTGGCAATCGGGCGATCGGCGCAGGTCTTGTCGGTGATGTCCCAGGCCTTGCCGTTAATCTGCCACAGGCTTGGCGGTTTGCCGTTGTCGACGTTCAACGACACCGAACCCACCCATTCGAAATTGAAGTTGAGTTTTTCGGCATTGGCCAGGTCCGGTTCGGCCACGGGGTTGGCGGGCAACGCGGGCGGCCATTGAGTCGGCGCTTCAGCATTGGCCACCGAACGGAACGTGCCCAGGCGCACCGGGCCGTTGCGCAGGGACAACTCTTCGCCAGCGGGCGGAGCCTTGATCGCCAGGCAGATACGCATGCCGGGGCCGAGCCAGTATTCCTTGCCCATGGGGCGCGGCTCGATGGGGTTACCGTCCAGCGCGTAGATCTGCGCTTCGACACCGGGAATGTTGATGCGATAGGTCAGGGTGTTGTCGAGGTTGAGCAGGCGCACGCGGGTGATCTGTCCGGCCGGCAAGTCGATTACCGCCTGCGAGACGCCGTTGATGGTCGACAAACGCCCCGCCGTACCGCCACGCGCGGCTTCGCGAGGAATGCTGAACGCGACGAACGCGCCTTCCTCATCGACGTGCCAGCTCTTGAGGCTCAACGTCTTCTCGTACTTGAATCCGGTGGGGTCGCGCTCTTCAACGATCAGTGGGCCGACCAGACCGCGACCCAGTTCTTCGCTGCTGTTCACATGGGGGTGATACCAAAAGCTGCCCGCATCGGGCACGCGGAATTTGTAGTCGAAATACTCGCCTGGCAACACGGGAAGCTGGGAGACGTAAGGTACGCCGTCCATTTCCAGCGGCAGGCGGATGCCGTGCCAGTGAATGGTGGTCGCGACCGGCAGGTGGTTGATGAATCGTACCCGCAGCCATTCGCCCTGGCGCACCCGCAATTCGGTACCCGGTGCCGACGGACCGAACGCCCAGGCCTCGGTTGTGTGGCCCGGCACCAATTCGACATCCAGGGGCGCGGCGATCAACTCATAGTCGTGGCCCGCGTTGGCGTCGGCCATCTTGCCAAGCCAGTACCGCGACGCGCCCCCCGCTCCGACACCAACGACTACAAGACCGGCCAGGCCACCGAGGATTTGGCGACGGGTAAAGGACATGAACTCAACTACCTCTGCATCTGCGATGGACTGGTGGGTCCGCAAAAGGCGAATACGATACACCCGCAGATAAGAAACAGTAAGGAATACTCGATGAATAAGCGTGTGGCGCTTGTCTACTGTATTTTCCAAAAAGAGGGCTGATCGAACATTCGGCGCGTGGCAAAAAAACCCAATGCCACCTCTACGATGGACAATATGGGTACTTCACCACCCCGTGAAGGCACTTAGCTAATGACGCCACTACTCGTCTGGAGAATGGACGAGCGACTTGCCGCTGATCAGCCCCTATTTTTCTGGTGAAGCAGCTTGTTACCGTTGAGACCCGACAAACCTGAACAACCTTTCGTAGAATGCCTCCGTGGCTATGGAACACCTTCCTTCTAAACCTCCTATGACCTAGGGGTTCCGCTCTCCACACCGCGCCTGCTTATTGCAGGCGTTTTTATATCGGCTGTAAACACGATGCTGCAGCTCGTCCGCAACGGCGGCCAAGGAGAAAATCAAGCATGAATCAGGAGCTGTTCCTGCGTCGCCGAACCAAAGTTCACGTACCGATTGGCACTGGCGGTGCCACGCGCGCTCAGGTCGCGTCGGCTGTCCGGGAAGTCGCGGCGTTCCGATGCGTACTATCAGAGCCTCTGATTGAGCAAATCGGCATGTTGTCAGCGACAGAACTAAAGCACTGGCTGCGCGAAATTGTCGGAGTGCTTCGGCGGGAGACTGGCGCTCATGTACACCACCGGCCGTTTTATCCTGACTTTCCAGAGCAAGTTCTGACGGCCTCAGAGGCGGAGTTGTACTTTAACGCCGTCATTCACTACCTCACGCTTCGACGTTTACCACCGACTGAACACCTGCGGCCTGCGATGCTTGAAGGCAACTTCATATCCCGCGTTATCGAATCGGGAAGCGTCTCTGAGTTCGAGTCACTGCTCGAACCGCTGGTTTCATCGCGCACCTCGCTCTCCGAAGCGGAAACTGCCGATCTCGTCTGGTTTGTCCGAAATTACAAAAGCGATGTGTTCCGTCTGCTGCCTGAGGCCGTCCCGTTCCGGGAGATCCGTGCACAGCTTGGCGGCGCACTTATCCTGCATGTCACCAGCGATGCACGGGTGGATGCATTCCTGGAGCGAAACGTCGAAACGGCGACTGATGTGCTACGACTTGCGGTCGCGCTGAATGGAGGAGACGTGTCGCTGACGACAGCCTCAACTCGTTTCACAGCGATGAAGCGCTCGATGCGCCGCCTGCTGTTGCGCCTACTCGACCACATACCCAACGCTGCAGAAGACGTAATGCGACATGCTGAGCGCTGGAAACGCCTGGCTGAAGTACTGCATCCGGGCGACTACGCCGACAAATATCCACGAGCGTTAGCCGCCATCACTGCAGCGCGTCGCAACGATGCGTCAACTTCATTTGAATCACGTGTCGAAACATTGTTTGCCCAGCGTCACATCGCAACACTTACGCCCATACTACAGAGCCGTCCTGGCGAGTTCGCGCGACGGCTGGACGCGACCCTGCGGCGCGCGACGGAACCAGAGTCGGTTCTCAACGCTTTCGAGGCTGTTGCGACACAAGTGTCCTCACCTGTCCTGCTGCAGTTGCTGGCTCAAGTACGTGCTCCGCGCCCCCTTCCCCTAAGAGCCTTCACACCGAAAGGTTCATTCGCCAAGGTGTATGGCATCAGGGATCGACGCGAACTCCTCACCCCCGACGTGCTGGCTCGTGCAGCTCGGATCTGCGAGGACGCTCTCGTAAAGCGTTTTGCGTCACTGCCGCCGTTAGGCCGCTGTTTCATCGATCCAGCATTACGCGACTTCAGGGTGCCGCTGGCGCAGCGTGCCTCATCAAAGTCGCTACGAACGCTGGTGCGAGGCAGTCGGTTGCCTATGCCTGACACACGTTTCATTCGCCTTTTCTTGTGGTGGAAGAACGGTCGCGGACGCACGGACATCGACTTATCAGCCGCATTTTTCGACGTCAACTTCGTGTTCATAGAAACGGTCGCGTACTACAACCTGAAAGGTTTCGGCGGGTACCACAGCGGAGACATCGTCGACGCGCCCGACGGGGCTTCGGAGTTCATCGATCTCGACCTTGACCTTCTCGTTAAGAAGGGTATCCGCTACGTCGTCACGTCTATTAACTCATTCACCGAGCAGCCGTACTGCGATCTTCCAGAGTGCTTCGCAGGCTGGATGGCCCGCGCTGACACAGCTTCGGGTGAGGTATTCGAGCCTCGATCCGTGTTCGACCGTATCGATATAGCATCCGACACCGTTATCTGTCTGCCATTCGTGATGGACTTGCAGGAACGGCGCATGATTTGGGCCGATCTTGGACTCACTTCATCAACCCGCTGGAATAATGTCGGGAACAACCTCAGTGGGATATCGTTGATGCTGCGGGCGTTGGTACATACACCGCGGCCTGATTTGGAGACGCTGTTCGATTTACATGTTCGAGCACGGGGCGAACGGGTGGCTTCGCCACAACAGGCACAGGCGGTGTTTGCGCCTGATCAAGGAATAACGCCATTCGATACGGATTTGATTCGATCACAGTTTCTCTAATACCTATGCCAGCCGTTGCCGTTCATTGAAAACGGCAGCTTTTGCTTCGGAGCATTCCACCTTCGGCAGCTACTACGGATTACGACATTCAAAATGTAGGAGCTGGCGACGGCTGCGGTCTTTTGAAAACCCTAGGATCCCTGAAGGCCGGTAATCAGATGCACAACTCCGTCATCCAGCATCATGACTGCCGGCACACCAGCGAATTTCAAAGCCTGCCGATCCATCCGCGCCACCTCCCGCAATTCCACCCGAACCCGGGTCAGCGCTACGGGCTGTTGCGATTTGAGGTTATCCACCCCACCTAATGCGGCCACAACATTCGGCGCCAGGCCCGAAAGGACCGGTGCCACTGCTTTCGGCTCGTCCACCACCAGATCCGGCGTCAACGCTTTCCAGAACGCCTGCTGCATTTTCTCGAACATGTTCAGTACTCCATAACCCGTGAAGTGTTGACGGTCGCTGCGTGATACAGCCGTAAAGCCTCGCGCACCTGCTCGGCGCTTTCCAGGCCCAGGACTTGCCGGGCGATGGCTTGGCAGTCCTGCAAGTCCACTTCCCGCACCACTGCCTTGATCGTAGGAATCAAGGGCACGCTCACCGACAGCTCATCAACTCCAAGGCCCAACAGCAACGGCACTGCCAACGTTTCGGACGCCATGGCGCCGCACACGCCGACCCATTTGCCGTGCTCGTGGGCCGCCTTCACGGTGCTGGCGATCAGTCGCAGCACCGAGGGGTGGAAACTGTCGGCCTGACTTGCCAGACGCGAGTGATCGCGGTCCATGGCCAAGGTGTATTGCGTCAGGTCGTTGGTGCCGATCGAGAAAAAATCCACTTCGGGCGCAAACAGGTCAGCCATCAAGGCCGCCGCTGGCACTTCGATCATGATCCCCAGTTTCGGCAGCTCGGTCAGGCCCAACGCCAGCGCCTCTTCCTCGAGTATCTGGCGGGCCAGACGCAGCTCCGACAGCTGCGTGATCATTGGCAGCATGATGTGCAGCCGGGTCAACCCGACGCAGCTCAGGATGGCCCTGAACTGGTCGCGCAACAGCTGTGGGCGTTCCAGGCACAAACGAATGCCGCGCATGCCGAGAAACGGATTGGTTTCGCTGTCCATCGGCACGTAGGCCAAGGGTTTGTCACCGCCGACATCCAGTGTGCGCACCACCAGATTGCGCTCAGGTCCCAGTGCGCGGGCGATGGCGCTGTAGGTGGACGTCTGCTCTTCGTGAGTGGGCGCGTGATTGCGATCCAGATACAAGAACTCCGAACGCAACAGACCGACACCCTCCCCGCCGAGGGTCAGCGCTTGCTCCGTGTCACTGAGCGAGGCGACGTTGGCCGTTACCTCGATGTGATGACCATCGCGGGTGCAGGCCGCCAGCGTCGCTTGCGCCAGTTCGTGACGATGTCGATGCTGTTGTTGCTCACGCCGGGCTTGCAGCTGTTCGATGGCCGCCAGATCCGGGTCAAGGTGCAACTCACCCTTGTCGGCGTCGAGCAGTACCTGGGTGCCGTTGGCCAGCGCCAGCACTTGCACCGGCAAGCCGCAAATCGCCGGCAAACCGAACGCCCGGGCGAGAATCGCGACGTGGCTGGTCGCCCCACCGCCAACCGTGGCAAAGCCCAATACCTTGTGCGTGTCGAGCCCGGCGGTCTGGGACGGCGTCAGTTGATCGGCTATCAGGATCGCCCCGTCGGGCAGTTCAAAGGCTGCATCCGGCACACCCAGAATCAGTTTGAGCACCCGCTGATTAACATCCGTCAGGTCCGCCGCCCGTTCGGCCAGCAACGGACCGCCGAGGCTTTTGAACAAGGTTGCGGTAACTTCGGTAGCCTCACGCCACGCATACGCGGCGCTCTTCCCTTCACTGATCAGCGAATGGGCCCGTTCCAGCAGCGTCGGATCTTCAAGCAGCTCTTGATGAGCCTTGAAGATCTCGGCGCGGGCGTCCCCCGAAGCATTGTCGCGCAGCGTCTGCAAACCGGCGACCGCTTCGGCCAAGGCACGAGCCAATAGCTCACGCTCAACCGGCGGGCTGCTGCCGGGTTCCGTCACGTCCAGCCTCTGCGCAGCAACCTGTACCACCTGTCCAGACGCAGAACCCGCAGATGCACACACCCCGCGCAAGACATTGACGTTCAACGGCGACGCCACAACGGGTTCAACAGCGACCACCCTCACGACCGTCTCGCCGCAGCCATCGATCAGCAATTGAGCGAGCGTCTCGATCGCCTCTTCAGCATCCGGCCCTGCTGCACTGATTTGCACGATGTCACCACAGGCGGTTTGCAGCGCCATGATCGCGACCAGGGACTTGGCATTTGCACGCTCTTGCCGTTTATGCAGGTAAACACTCGCGCAGAACGCTTTCGCAGCCTGAGCGAAAACCGCCGCCGGACGAGCGTGCAAGCCATTAGGGTTGGACAGCGTCACTCCCGTTGAAAACAATGCATCGCCCTCGTCCGACGTCGGCACATTCGGGATCTGCGAGACCGGATTCAACCCCAGCAGCGGCTGGCCACTCTCCACCAGGCCCGATTCGGGTGCCAGCCACGTAAAGGGCTCACCACTCACCACCAGCATCAGCGTCAACAGACTTCGTGCATTCATGGAGAGGTAATCGGCATCGAATTCGATCAGCACCTGACCGGCCTCGACCCGCTGACCTTCTTCGACCCGCCGCGTGAAACCGTTGCCGGCCAGGTTCACGGTGTCGAGCCCGATGTGCATCAACACTTGCACGCCGTTATCGTCGGTGATGCTAACGGCGTGCCCGCTTGACGGCACATTGCTGATCACGCCCGACAGCGGTGCGCACAAGGATTGCGAAGTCGGGTCGATACACACGCCATCGCCGATCACGCGACTGGAAAACACCGGATCCGGCACTTGATCCAGTGGCATCAACACGCCGGACAAAGGTGCTAGCAGTTGCAGTTGTTGGGGTGTGGCCATGACGTCACCTGCTGTTTTGTTCTTTATAGAAGACATGCGATCTTTTATTTCCACCAATACTCGACCTGCACACCGACATTCGCACCGTGGCGCGCCGTGCCGAAGGCGCCGGTGTCGGACAGCGCCGAACCCTTGGCCAGTTCATTCGCCGCCCGCTTGGCCGCCTCGTTCCAGCTGGCATAGGTGTAATACAGACGCACCTCGGGACGTGCCCAGAACTCAGGGCCTTTGGGTGACCAGGTCGGGGCGATGGTGAACTTGCTCAACTTGCGCGTACCGCCCGCGGCGTCGACCTGATCGTGCCCCAGTTCGGTCACCAGCTTGAACTGCTCGGTGATCGCGTAAGCCGGACGAACTCCCAGGGACATCCAGTTCTGATCGCCACCGTCCGCACGAATATCCTTCTGGTAAACCGCCTCGACCTGCCCGCCAAATCGCGGAGTCACTTGCCAGTCGAAGAACTCCACCACCCGATAGCTTTTGTTGCTGTCGTCCAGTTTCACGTTACCGGTATAGCCCAGCCCGGTGCCGGGACCTTCGCCGTACTGGAACGCCAGTTTGTTCTTTCCGCCCAGGAAACCCTGTTGCACATGCTGGGTGGTTATCGCCCAGCCACGGTGTGCATCGCGGCTGTCGGGCTTGTCGATGTAGCTCAGCCCGACTTCCAGCTGACCGCCGGGGTTGGTGTTGAAACCGGCCACGTTGAAATCATGACGATTGATGTAGTCCTTCTGGTAAAGGTTGTCCTTGCGCGAGAACGCGTAGCTGTATTTCAAGTCGCCGATCAATACGGCCTCGATACCACCTCCGGTGGCGCTCTGGTTCCAGTAGTAGAAATCGGAAATGTGGATATCGTTACGCTTGTAGTAACGCCGACCGGCCCACAACGAGCCACCGTTGAGACTGGGCAGGTTCGACCACTGCGCGTACAGCTGCGGCAGGCGAACCGAACCGTTGTCACCCTTGAACGTCAGGCTGCGATCGTACTGGTTGTACAACGACGCCATGCCATCGACGCTGAGTACCGAACCGTCGTCCAGGGTGTACAGGTCCTGGCGTAATTCCAGTTCCCCATATTGCTCGCATTCATTGCCCAAACGGTATTTGGTCTGCGCGCCCGGCAACTGGAAACACGACTGGGCGCTGCTATTGACGGAAGTGCCGACCCCACTGCGCAAGTAACCGCCGAACTCGAGCGCCTCGGCTGTTAGAGGCAACATCAGACAAGCCCCTGCCACTGAAAGACTGCGATTTATTGTTGTTTTCAAGAGCCACCCCATTATTTTTATTGTGTGCAGCAGCAAAATCGGCGCGCAACACTCCCCCGCGCAGCGTTCTGCGTGTTTTTTAAAACGCGTGTTTTTAGTGGTTGGTCAGGTGCAGCACGAACGACTCATAAGGCCGCAAACTCACCTGGCGATGTCGCGGCGGACAGTCCGGGTAATTGCTGATCACCCGACGTTGAGCCATCGTCTCGTTGATCACGTAATCCGGCAGTTCGACCTCGCAAGGCGTGCCGTAGAAGTTGTTCAACACCAGCAGGCGTTCGCCGGCGCCTTCGCGCACATACGCCCAGATCTGCGGGTGCTCGGGCAACAGCTGCCGGTACACGCCGTCCGACATCAACGCTTCATGGCGACGCAACGCGATCAGTTGACGGTAGTGATGCAACACTGAATCCGCGTCGTCGAGTTGAGTGGCCACGTTGATCTGCGCAGCGTTGGCCGGCACGTCGATCCACGGCACACCCGCGCTGAAACCGGCGTTCGGCTCGCAGTTCCAGTGCATCGGCGTGCGACCGTTGTCCCGGGATTTCTGCATGATCGCCGCCATGTTATCGGCGTCGTTGACACCGGCATCGCGCTGCAGGCGATGGATGTTCAGGGTTTCGACATCACGGTATTGATCGATGTGATCGAAACCCGGATTGGTCATGCCCAGTTCTTCGCCCTGGTACACAAACGGCGTGCCCTGGAGGAAGTGCAATGCCGTGCCAAGCATCTTCGCCGAGACAGCGCGGTACTCTCCGTCATTGCCAAAACGCGAGACCACCCGCGGCTGGTCGTGGTTACACCAGAACAGCGCGTTCCAGCCACCGCCGGCCTGCATGCCGGTCTGCCAATCGGAAAGGATGCGCTTGAGTTCGAGAAAATCGAAATCGGCGCGAACCCACTTCTGCAAGTTCGGGTAGTCAACCTTCAGGTGGTGGAAATTGAAGGTCATCGACAGTTCTTTCGAGGCCGGCTTCGAGTAACGAATGCAGTGCTCCAGGCTGGTGGATGACATCTCGCCGACGTTGATCAGGTCATGCCCTTCGAACACTTCGCGATGCATTTGCTGAAGGTAGTCGTGGACGTTCGGGCCGTCGGTATAGAAACGTCGGCCGTCGCTGTTGTCCTCGGGGAAATCTGCCGGTTTGGAGATCAGGTTGATCACGTCCAGACGGAATCCACCCACGCCTTTATCACGCCAGAAACGCATCATCTTGAAGACTTCGGCGCGCACCTTCGGGTTGTCCCAATTCAGGTCGGCCTGTGTGTGATCGAACAGGTGGAGGAAGTATTGCCCGGTCTGGGCTTCGTACTCCCAGGCCGAGCCGCCGAACTTGGATTCCCAATTGTTCGGCTGGTCGCGCCAGATGTAGAAGTCGCGGTACGGGTTGTCTAGGCTGCTGCGGGCCTGCTGGAACCAGCTGTGCTCGATCGAGGTGTGGTTGACCACGATATCGAGCATCAGCTTGATCCCGCGCTTGCCGGCTTCGGCGATCAGCAACTCGCAATCGGCCATGGTCCCGTAGCTCGGGTCGATGGCGTAGTAATCGCTGATGTCGTAACCGTTGTCGCGCTGGGGTGAGCGCAGGAAGGGTGTGATCCACAAGCAATCGACGCCCAGCCAGTGCAGGTAATCGAGCTTGGCCACAACACCGAGCAAATCTCCCGTGGGGTTGCCGGCGTGGCTATGAAAACTCTTTGGGTAGATCTGGTAGATCACGGAGCGTTGCCAGTCTTGCATGGCGGGGTTCCTTCAAATGGTTTTGTGGTGTCCGTTATGGCCTCATCGCGGGCAAGCCTTGCTCCTGCAAGGCGTGCGCCCTGTAGGAGCACAGCTTGCTCGCGATAGCGGTTTGTCAGGCGACCCGGTATCCAGGCCGGACAATTTTCATGCTCAACCCGCAGGTCAAAACAAACGGCACGACCATGGCGATGATCATCCCGATCACGAACATCGGAATGAACGCTGGAACGATCGAGATAAATCCGGGCAAGCCGCCGACGCCAATCGCCGAGGCCGTGACCTTGTTCAATGACAGGAAAATGCACCCCAGCGCCGAGCCGATCAGCGCGGCGTAGAACGGAAATTTGTAGCGCAGGTTGACCCCGAACATGGCCGGTTCCGTGATGCCGAAATAAGCGGAAATCGCCGAAGTGGAGGCCATGCTTTTATCCCGAACATTGCGGGTCATGTAGAACACCGCCAGCGCGGCGCTGCCTTGGGCGAGGTTGGACATGACAATCATCGGCCAGATAAACGTGCCGCCCTGGGTGGATATAAGCTGCAGGTCCACCGCCAGGAACATGTGGTGCATGCCCGTGATCACCAGCGGCGCATACAGCAGGCCAAAAATCGCCCCGCCCACCATCGGCGCCAGGTCGAACAACAGCACCACGCCTTCGGTGATGAGGATCCCCAGGTGCCGGGTGACCGGACCGATCACGGCCAATGCCAGCACGCCGGTGACCACGATGGTGGTGATGGGCACCACCAGCAATTGAATGGCGTTAGGCACCCGCGCCCGCAGCCATTTCTCGATGACGCTCATCACATACGCGGCCAGCAGGATCGGCAGAATCTGTCCTTGATAACCGACCTTTTCGATCTGAAACCATCCGAGGATGTCGAAGTACGGCAGGCTTTGGCCGTCCAGCCCCGCGACGGCCTTGCCATAGTTCCAGGCGTTGAGCAGATCGGGGTGTACCAGCATCAGGCCGAGTACGATGCCGAGGATTTCGCTCCCGCCAAAACGCTTGGCCGCCGACCAGCCCACCAGCGCCGGCAGGAACACGAACGAGGTATTGGCCATCAGGTTGATCAGGCTCCAGAGACCGTCGAGCGAGGGATACGCTTCAAGCAGGGTCTGGCCCTCAATGAACATGCCCTTGGCGCCGATCAGGTTGTTGATGCCCATCAGCAGGCCGGCGATGATCAGCGCCGGCAGGATCGGCATGAACACGTCGGAAAACACCCGCACCAGACGCTGCACAGCGTTGATCTTTTCAGCACTTTTCTGTTTGACGTCGGCGATGGTTGACGCGGCCAGACCGGTTTGACGGCGCAGTTCGGCGTAGACCTTTTCCACCTCGCCGGGGCCAATGACCACCTGGAACAAGCCACCGGTAAAGAACGAACCCTTGACCAGATCGACCTGGTTCAACGTGGCGCTGTTGACCAGGCTTGGGTCCTTGAGCGCAAGGCGCAGGCGCGTGACGCAGTGCGCGGCCTGCTCGAGGTTGTCGCTGCCACCGAGGCTTAACAGCAGCTCGCGGGCGATGTTCGGATAGTCGTGGCTCATGCTAGTTCTTCCGCTGTGGTTTTTTGTTATTGGCAGCACGCCGACGTGAAAAGTACTCGTCTGTACGAGTTAAATCAACAACTCGTACAGACGAGTTACAATTTGTTTAAGCCTGGCGGGTAGACTGAAGGAACCGCCCTACCCACAGAGGGCACGCTTCCAAACCCGCATGGACAATTTCCCACCCTGCCCTTAAGGTTCGAAACCTTCAGTTCAGCGCGGTTCAGAGTCATCACCATGAGCAAATACAACCAGATCTACACCGATCTGCTTGCCAGCATCACCACCGAACGGCTGGAACGTGGCGCCCGGCTGCCTTCCGAAACTGAATTGATGGACAGCTATCAGGCCAGCCGCGGCACGGTGCGCAAGGCCATCGAGCAACTTCAGGAACGCGGTTTCGCTCAGAAAGTCCATGGCAAAGGCACGTTTGTCCTGTCCACCAACCCCATCGAATTTCAGCTGGGGGGCATCGTCAGTTTCCAGGAGACCTGGCCCCGGCTGGGCAATGACGTCAGCACCGAGGTCGTCGAATTCAGTCAGATTCCCCTTGAAGGTGTCCTGCTGGAGCATATCCAGGCGCAAGCGGGCAGCCTGATCACGCGGATCAAGCGCGTGAGGCGCATCGATGGAAAACGCGTGATCCTGGACATCAACCACTTTGTCAGCGACGTGATCCCCGGACTCACCCGCGAGATCGCCGAACAGTCGATCTATGCCTTCATCGAGCAGACCCTGCAGCTGCAAATCGCCTACGCCCAACGGACCATCGAAGCGGTGCCGCGTAACAAGGATGATCAGCAACACCTGGATCTCGAAGACCAAAGCCATGTGATCGTTGTTAGTAACCAGACTTTTTTACAGGACGGCCGGCAGTTCGAGTACACCGAATCAAGGCATACCCTCGACAAGTTTTACTTTTCCGATGTGGCACGGCGCTGACAGCGCACAATCAACAGAGTACTGTGCGGTACCTATGCAATGCCCTCCCCTTGAGCAGATGAACCACTCTCAGTGGCCATTTCTCGAGGACGACACGCATGAACTCGCCCGAAACCCGCCCGCTGCCAAACGCTGCCGACAAGGCAGCCCTCAAGACGATTGCCGCGACAGTGGTGCCCGCCTGCCCAAGCCTGCAAGACGTTGCACACGAAGTCGCCAGCGATCTGCTCAGAAAACAGGGCCTGCTGGACCTGAATCCAGATCGGGTTTATTTCCACCGCTTCAGGGCTGCCCAGAGCAGTGCCAAGACGTTTACCGGCTGGGAGCACATCCTTGAAAAACCCTACGCAACCTTGACCCTCACACAACTGGTCATTCATCGGTTCCGCGTCACAGACAAGGACAACGCTGATCTGCTGGACCTCTACGGCGGCTTTTACACGGCCGGGCCCGACGTCAACAACTTCAATGAAACCAACGAGGTCCGCCTGCACGGCAACGATGTCTTGAAGGCCTTTTGGGATATCGACTTCAGCACGCTTTACGTCGATCGGCTGAGCGCTTTCTGGCGCAAGTCATCGGACGATTTCCGTTCGCTGGCCAAATGCAATTTTCTCAGTTGCGCTGTTCACGCGCTGGAGTTGAAGCAATTGAGCGGCGATGACTTTCAGCGTGTCATCGACGCGGTCATTGGCCCTGTTACCTGGCCGGTCAGCTTGAAAATGCTGCAATCGACCCATCCTGTCGGCAACGAAGTGCGCGTTCTGGATGTCATTGGCCACGGGGCCACCCACCTGCTGCGCATCGTTGATCCCAAGGGTCGGCAAATTGTCTATGTTCCGGGTGAAGCCAATGCGTTCCAGGTCATGGAGACCGAAGCGGACATGCATTGGTGGATCCTGGAACGGATGAATGACGAAACGTCTCGCAAAGCATTTATGGCTCACTTCCCCTTGGCTGATCGACACGCCATCGAGCAGAACATCAGCGATGTCATGAATCGGTTGGTCAGCACCTGGGGCAAGTCCGACCATCGCCTGATCAATCAGCTCAACCGAGCAGTCAAGGGCGATGCGTTCAGTTGGCTTCGCGAATCAACCCGCAGCGCCATGTACGCCGAAGCCAACCTGTCACTGACCTCCAACTCGGACTTGCGCAAGAAATTGTGGATCGGCTATCTGAGCGCCGGCCTCAAAGTGTTGGGTCCCATGGCCGCTGTTGGCTGGCCTGTCGCGCTCCCGGTGATCGGGGCCAGCATTGCGAACATGGGTCTGAACATCGATCAGGCGGTCAATGGCGAGACGGCGGCCGAGCGCAAGGCTGGTGTTCTCGGAGCAGTCTTCAGTGGCATTGATGCCTTGTTCAACATTCCATTTCTCAAAGGCGCGGGCACGGCGCTGGAGGTGGGCGCACGGGTTGAAGCCGCCGAAATAGCCGAAGCGGCCGAACTGCCTGAGTTAACCGAACAGACGCAATCACCCTCTGTGACCGATGAACAGGCGGGAGCCATTGGATCGAATGAACTGGACATCCCGGCGCAAGATCCTGCGCAACCTTCATGGACTCCAGGCGAAACCGATTCCCCGCCAGCAATACCCGACAAGTACCAAACCAATGAGCTGCTCGACGGCATGGAGCCCATCGGCGAATCCGGGAAATTCCAGGGTATCTACAGACTCGACTCCGAACCTCCATACGCCGTCGTGATAGATGACAACGCGTATTACGTCCGTTACTTCCCGGACTCCAGGGGCGGTGGCTATTGGGCCATCGTCGATCCGGAGAGACCCAATCAATTCGCTCATTCATTGCCGATTCGGTTGAATGCCGAAGGTCAATGGGAGCGGATGCGCGCGTTGAGGCTCAATGGAGGCGGCCAATGCCTTGGAAAAGGCTGTACCGTCGACCTGGCACTCGACGTCCGCGAACCGATGCCGATTCCGCCAACGAGTCAACCTGTCGTCGAACCTCCCCCTTCGACTTTGCGGCCTATCCAACTCGTCAGAACCACGTTTGACACTGAGCCATCGCTGGCGATGTCGCTGCGAAATTGGGCGCTGGATTTACCCGAATCCGCAGAGACGCGCCCAAGTACTGGAGGGAATCCCCTTGCGAATGCCCCATACAACCAGCACTTTCAGCTCAGACATGAACAATTGTTAAGGACCGCCCAACGCTATTTCTCAAACCTGGCCTGGTCCAACCTGCCGCCGCGCCCCGCAATGCCCAGCATCCATCCGGGCATGTCGATGGCCGATCTTTTCGAGCGTATTTTCCAGTCGTCACCGGGTCTGGTCGTCAGTGAAACGCTGGATCGCATCACCAGCATGCGCTTCATCATCAAGAACATGCCCACATTGGCCCGTCACATTGACACGATTTATGTACGGCGCCTGCTCAGCGATTTCGCTCAGGTCGATCTTAACGATTACTTCAGGACCGGGGTCATGTCCGAGGATTTGCAAGCCTGCCTGACCAGTCTCGGCACTGATCCAGCGCAAACTTTCAATGCGTTGGAACTGGTCAAGATCGCCAGAGCGAACAATGTGCGCATCCAGGCTATCGATAGCGCGGTCAACTACAAGTCGAGCATCCCTTACGCATCGCCCAGGCAGCAGGTCATTGCCACCTACATGGCGAACAACATCATGACCAGTGACAGGCTTCTCGGTAATACCGGCAAGTGGGTCGTGTTGACTGGATTGGAAAACACCAACACGTTCAGAGGGATTTCAGGCATCAGTGAGTTGCAGGGAGGTATCGGTTTGCGCATAGAAGAAGTCAATCCGGGTGAGGCCATTGGTGTCGACGTCGATCCGGGTATCGAAGTGAGCACGCCGGTCCCCCCTGACGCCGACCTGATGCGCGGTACTTACGACCCGCTGTACGCAGATTTGCGTCTGCGGATCTCGGCGCCACCGGTGATCTGGAGTGAACAGCTATTGGAAAAACTGCTGTCTCGGCAAGGCATGTACCTGCTTGAGAAGTCGGGCGGCAACTACACGCTGGTTCACCGCAGCTCGCAAGGCATGCTTGTCCGCACGCCGGTGCAGCGCTTGGCCGGCGGCCACTTCGCCATCAATCGGCCCAACTGGCCTGTGGTCAACAACGTACCGTGCCACAGCCTGGAAGAACTGACACATAAGCTGACCCAAATCGGTTTGACGCTGCAGAGCCGCATCCCCGACTAAACACCATTGCCTTCAATATTTCTCAAGGAGCGAGAAGTGAACACACTCGATACCAACAGCCCTGCCCTTTTCCCCGATCAGGCCGATGCGCGTTCGCTGAAAGCGCTGGTCCCGTCCTTCACCGAAGCCTGCCCTGACTTGCACGCGATGGCCCACGATGCGGCACAAGGCATTCTCGTTAAACACGGCGTCAAAGGCATAGATCCGGACAAGGTCTGGTGGCACCGATTCAACAACACATCAGTCAGCAGCAACCTGGCCTTTCTGTCCTGGGAACATTACCCAACGCCCTGCGAATCGCTGACTTTGCCGCAACTGGTGGTCAAGCGTTTCCGTCCTCATGACCAGGACAACACGGACCTACTGGATAGTTACGGTGGCTTCTACAACGAAGGCCCCCACGCCTCCATTTACAATCAAACCAACGAAGTCAGGATGTACCCCAGCAGCGTCATCAAAGACCTCTGGGCGATTAACTTCAGCGCGCTGTACAGAACAAAAATGGAGCGTTTCTGGACACTCTACTCCGAGGATTTTCGCACGCTGGCGAAACTCAACTTCCTCGCCCGGGCGCTGGACGAGCATGAAGGTTCACGGCTCAACAACGAAAACCTGAAGACGGTGATCAAAGCAGTTGCCGGCAATGTGACGTGGCCGATCAGCCGGGAAATGCTGGAAAGCCAAGCGCCGACCCACTCCGGACTAAGCGTCTGTGCACTGAGCATTGGTGGTTACTCAGCCACCGACATTCTGTGCATCACCGACCGCAACGGCGTGCAGATCGTCTACACGCCGGGTGAAACGGACAGCTTCCACGTTTTCGCCACCGCATACGATCTGCATTGGTGGCTGCTGGAGCAAAACAATCAAGCGCAGAACCGGGCACGTTTCATGGCTCACTTTCCCCTCTGCGCGCAGCAGCAGGACGACGAAAACATTGGTCTGAACGCCATGATCGACCTGCTCTATTCCACGTGGGGAAGAAGTGACCACCATCTGATCAATCAGCACGCCGAGCCGATTACGGGCGACGTTTTCAGCTGGCTGCGCGATGCCGTGAAAACACGCATGACTGCCGACGCGAATCTGTCATTGAGTTCCAATGGCGATTTGCGCGAAAAGATGTGGATCGGTTACCTGAATGCCTTCGTCCACGTGTTCGGGTCCATGGCGGCATTTGGTTGGCCAGTGGCATTGGCCGCCGTCGGTGCCGGCATTGCCTCCATGGGTCTGAACATCGACCAGGCGATCAACGGCAGCACCAAGGCGGAACGCAAGGCCGGGGTGGTGGGAGCAATCAGCAGCGGTATCGAAACCCTGTTCAACTTGCCGTTCCTGCTCGGCGCATCGGAACTGGCCGAAGCCGCTGAAGCCAGCGAAACCTTTACCCTCGAAGAAGACATCGGCGAACCGATGCTCGAAGAGCCTTCCAGTGCTCCACCGATCGCACAATTCGCCCCCGGCCCTGCCTACGCGAAGGAAGGCGCCGAGCTGCTGGCCGAATTCGAAACCAACGAAGTGCTGGACGGCTTGTCGCCTGTCGCGACCGAAGGTCAATATCAGGGCATTTACCAGCCCTCCACCGGTGGCAACTATGTACTCATCAACGACAGTTACTACCTGGTGCGATACGTCAATGAGCTGAAAACCTGGGTCATCATCGACCCGGCCAACCCCTACTCGTTTTATCGCAACCTGCCGATCCGCCCGGACGAGGCCGGCAACTGGCAGCCCATCAACCGGCCCGGACTGTTCGGCGGCGGCAAGTTCGACGGCCTGTGGCCATGGGGCCGCACCCGCGATCCGCTGCCTGACATGGACAGCCCGCCCACCGCCTACGACATGCCCCAGGCGCTGCGTGAAGACCTCAAGGACATCGCCGGGGGAACCGCTGCCAAATACGATCTCAAAGACTACATGACCTCCCCGCCCAAGCCTGACGGCAGTAATCCCGTCGCCGACTTCAAGGCCATGAGACAAACCCTGTACCGGGACGCCACCGCCCTGTTCGAATCCTCCTCTTTGCCCGACAGGCCACAAATCCCTTCCCTACCAGCGAACCTGCCACCCAAGGACATCATCAAGAAACTGCCACCCAAGGACATCATCAAGAAACTGCTCGATGCCGCCCCGGGCCTGGTGGTGGGCGAGAGTCACTCCAGTGTGGCGAGCAAACAATTTCTGATTGAAAACATGCAGGTGCTGAGCAAGCAAAAGGTCAAAACCCTGTACATGGAGCACTTGCTGACTGACTTTCATCAAACCGATCTGGACGCTTTCAACCGGACCGGCAAATTGTCCGAAAACCTCGAAAACCACCTGAAAAACCTCGACCAAGTGCACCGCACCGACGCCAGCGGCCAGTTCAACTTTCTGGAGCTGGTCAAAGCTGCGCGCAAAAGCCATATCCGCATCCAGGCCATTGACTGCATCGCCAGCTACAGGAGCAGCGGGATGAGAGGTGTGAGCCCCAACTTCCGCCAGAAAATGATGAATTACTTCGCTCATGAGGTGATCAAGGCCGATCAATCCCTTCGCGGTGCGCATCGTTGGGTCGCGCTGGTAGGCGACAGCCACGCAGCAATCTGGGAAGGGGTACCCGGTGTCAGCGAACTGGAAGGCGGCATCAGCGTGCGCATCGAGAGCACCCCGGCGGGCACGGCGAGAGGCATCGAGCTCGATCCGGGGCGTATTCCAACCGATGAACTCGGTCGCCCTCTTTCCAGTGTCAAAAGCGACCTGCGCTTGCAACTGGACACACCGCCAAGCGTGGCGCTGGCCGAAACGCTCGACGACGCGTTGCGTAGTCCGGGTGATAGCACGGTGATGAATGTGGATGGCAAAGCCACGCTCATACATCGCAGCAGCGATGGATCAATTATTCGCACGCCGATACAGCGCGACCGGGGTTCGTATTACATCGTTCGAAGCAATTGGCCCTCGATCAGCGGCAGACGCTACGCCAGCCTCGTGGAGTTCGCGGCGGCTTTGCGACACGTGGGACTGCGATCGATTCAAGTAACGGGATCGTAAGACGAAAAGAGGCCCCGTGAACTCGCGTTCACGGGGCCTTACTGTTCCAACAACGCTCAAGGAGAGCAATGTGATGACCGAAAACATGGATGTACCCACCCCCCACGACCTGCTCAAACTCAAGGCACTGGTGCCGGCCCTGGTGGAAGCCTGTCCCGACATGTACGAGCTCGCGCGAGGCATCGCCAAAGACATCCTCAATAAACATGGGTTGCCGGCTCTTGATCCTGAGCAAGTCTATTGGCACCGATTCCACCTCGCCCAAAGCAGTTCAGCAACCTTTACCGGTTGGGAGCACATTGACGAGCAGCCCTACGAAACCATGACCTTGCCGCAACTGGTGATTCAGCGCTTCAGCGTCTACGACGTAGACAACGCCGATTTGCTGGACCTTTATGGCGGTTTCTACAGCGTCGGTCCGCAAGCTGGCGATTACAACGAGACCAATGAAGTGCGTTTGCACGGCAATGACGTGCTGAAAGACTTTTGGGCGATCAATTTCAGCGACCTCTATAAAAACAAAGTCGCTTCGTTCTGGAAAAACAACGCGACAACCTACCGCACATTGGCCAAGTGCACCTTTCTCGCCAAAGCCATGGAAGATCGCGAAGGTGGGCGTTTGTCCGATGAGAATTTCAAAACGGTAATCAAGGCGGTCGCCGGCAATGTGAGCTGGCCGGTGACCCGGCAGATGCTTGAAGTCGAAGCACCGGCCATCGACGGATTACGCGTAACCCTGCTGAAAGTCGGGGATTTTGTCGCTACCGATATTCTCTGCATCCTGGATGACCGTGGTCGCCAGATTCTTTACGTTCCGGGGGAAGTGTGGGGCTTGCATGCGCTTGAAACACCCCGCGATCTGCACTGGTGGATTTTATCCCAGACCCAAAAGCCCACTGACCGGCAGCGCTTCATGTCGCACTTCCAGGCGGCCGATCACGACATCATGGAAGACACCGCTGCGCGCAAGCAGTCGAAGCTGGACTGGCTCAGCGCGATAAATCCTCTGGGTAACGCGCTTAACAGCCTGGCGTCACTGATGTTTCGCGAGCCACATATCGAGAACGTCGGACTGACTCATGTGCTGGATCTGTTATTCAATGCCTGGAACATCGACGACCACCGTCTTATCGATCATGTGAGCGGTTCGCTGAATCAGGACGCGTTCACCTTCCTGAGCACTGCCGTACATGCGCGCATGATCAGTGATGGCAACTTCATGCTGCACTCCAATGCGCAGTTGCGCAAAAAACTCTGGATTGGCTACCTCAATGCCTTTGGACGCACATTCGGTCCCATGGCGGCGGTCGGATGGCCTGTGGCGCTGGCGGTGGTCGGCGCCGGGTTCGCCAACGTCGGCTTGAACACTGATCAAGCGGTAACTGGAAAAAACGCCCTGGAGCGCAAGGCTGGAGTGGTTGGCGCAATTCTCGCGGGCATCGATACCTTGTTCAACGCCACCTTTCTCAAAGGCAGCGGCGGACTGCCAGAGATTGCCGAAGGCAACGCGTTTATCGCCCCGGAAGAAGCGTCAGGCGAGCGCGCCGTTGCTCGCACCGTGCTGCCCGAACTTGAAGAAATCGTTCCGGAGCGCATCCTGCCCGCTGAACCGGAGGACTATCTGGAATCATTCAAGACAGACATCACCGAATTAACCCGCGAAGTCGAAGAGCCGCAAAAAATGCGCGGCATCATCCACACCCGTAGCGGCAAAAATTACATCTACATGCGGCGTGCCGGACGCGATGGTTTTTACCAGGTGCGTTATGTCGGTCAAATGAAGCGCTGGGTCATCATCGACCCGGCGAATCCTTACTCGTTTTACCGCAATATTCCGGTCCGCCAGAACGAAGCCCTGCGCTGGGAACCTATCCCCCGGGCCGAGGCGGGTGCCGGGCTCAGTGGCGGCGGAAAGATCTTTGGATGCTGGCCTTGGGGGCGTAACCCGAATCCACTCCCGGAGCTGGACATCGAACCACCTAACGAACTGCCCGAGCCTTTCGGACAAGCTCCCAGCGCGACGATGACACCCGCAGTAGAAAGCCTGCCTCGAACGCCCTATGAACTACCGGAGCAATCCAGAGTGGCCTTGAGACCTGTCGCCGAAGGCCGGACGGACGATTTCCCGCTGGATCCCAACGATGGCAGCGAACGGCCGTATCAGGATTTCCGAACACAACGCCGCGGGCTGTACGACGACGCTATCGAATTCCATGAACACCCACCGGCCCCCTCACGCCCCGCCATTCCTGACTTCAAACCCGCGGCGCCCAACAAAAGCATCATCAAACGCTTGCTCAAGGACTCGCCCGGGCTGGTAATCGGCCAGGAAAGCGGCAACATCACCGGCCAGCGGTTTTTGATCGATGACATGGAGTTCATCAGTAAACAGAAGGTCAAGACGCTCTACCTTGACCGACTGCTGAGCGACATTCATCAAGCCGATCTGGACATCTTCAATAGCACCGGCAAGATGCCCGCAAATCTGCAGCGCTATCTCAAAAAACTGGACTGGACCATGGGGACGGACCCGGCCGACCAATATGGCTACCTGAAACTCGTCAGGAGCGCACGGGAAAACCATATCCGCATCCAAGCAATTGACTGCATGGCAAGCGCCCGATTCCCCAGAATGGAGAACACGTCGTTTACCAGCAGCCTGAAAATGAAGAACTATTTTTCAGACAGCATCATCCGCACAGACCAGGCGGCCAGGGGCGCGCACAAATGGGTGGCGCTGGTGGGGTCGTCGCGAACCAATACGCTCGCAGGCGTTCCCGGGCTGAGTGAGCTGGAAGGGGCTGTGGGATTGCGGATCGAAGAGATTCCCGATGCTGAAACACCAAAGGTGGGAGCGGATCCTGGCAAACAAATGTGGCTCAATGGAACGAGCAACAATTCCGATTTCATTAAAAGCGACTTGCGCCTGAAGGTCAGGGCGCTGCCCCCCATCAAGACCGCGAGTTCGATGGAACAAGCGCTTCCAAGAGCCGGTATGTTCACGATTCAGGACGCGGCGGACGGCCCGAAGTTATACCTGCGCAGCCTGCGCCAAGGTCTGATCACCCTCGATATTCAGAAAGGCGAAGGCGGATTTTTCGTAGACTCGCCATTTTTGATACTCAGTAAACGGCGATATGGGGACCTTTCACAGTTAAGTGAAGCACTGCAGCAAGAAGAGTTGCGGCCAGTCCGGGTGCGCATCAAGCCACAGACTGACCTGGCCGTGTCCGAGACCGGGGAATCTGAACCCGTTCCCGGCAGCTCTGCCTCTCAGCGCCCTTCGTGGCCTGCACGACCTGCGCCAGCGGTCACTCCCTACGACATTCCACTGCAATGGCGAGCGGAATTGAACAACGCCGCGGCAGGCGCCGAAGACAAGCTGCTGAGCAAGTGGAGCGATGTCACCTATAGAACCCAAGCCTATGAGATTGCCAAAGCGATCAGAAGTGACTTGTATAAAGACACCGAACTTTTTTACCTCGATCCTCAACTACCCGCGCGCCCAACCACGCCTGCAGTCGATCCTCACATTACACAAGCGGATCTCATTCGCACGTTGCTCAAGGAAAGCAAAGGCCTGGTGATCGGAGAAATGCATGGCGACATCGGCAGCAAACAGCTGTTGATCGAGCAGATGCAAGCGCTGGCCGACGCCGACGTCAACACACTGTACCTGGAACATCTACTCTCGGATTTTCATCAAGCGTCGCTGGATGCCTTTGCCGAATCATCGATCATGCCCAAGGAGCTGGAGGATTACCTGCAGTACCTCGACGCAGGTTTCAGAACAGATCCGCTTGCCCGCTATAACTTTCTGGAACTGGTCAGGGAGGCTAATCGAAATGGCATGCGAATCCGGGCCATTGATTGCCTGGCCAGCTATCGAGAGGGTGGCGGTATGACGCACGATGTTCCAAGACGGATGAAAGTGATGAACTTCTACGCCCGGACCATCATTCGCGCCGATGAAACGGCACGGGCAGGCCACAAGTGGGTTGCGCTAGTGGGTGCTTTACATGCCAATACCGTTGAGGGCATCGCAGGGGTCAGTGAACTCGAGGGCACCTTGGGCTTGCGAGTAGAAGACGTCGACGTAGGGCATAGCACTGGCGTCGTACCTGATCCAGGCGACACGCCTGTGACTTCGCGCCCTTCACGTTACGCAGGCGTATCCAAAAGTGATCTGCGATTACAAGTCGAGGTCCCATGGCCAGAATCCACCGAGATGAACGCATTATTGTCGCGACCAGGCTTGTACACCTTGAAGCGAGGTAGCAACTTGATCGTGTATCGCAATGCCCGGAACGAGATCAAATCGACCTACCTTCACAACGAATCCGGCCGTTATTTCATCAACGACGCGTACTGGCCATCGCTCAAGGGTCAACTGTTTAAAAGTCCCACCGAGTTACTCCAGGCGCTCGACAAGTCAGGCATGACATTAGCCGGCTGGCCTGAACCGCTTTGACATCGCCATGAAAAAGCCGTGTGAAATCAGATTTCACACGGCTCGCTTGTCGTCAGCAGTCAAATCACCTGGACTGGCGCGGGATCATTCCCACTCAATCGTCGCCGGCGGCTTGCTCGACACGTCGTAAGTGACGCGGGAAATGCCTTCGATTTCGTTGATGATGCGGCCGCTGACGGTTTCCAGCAATTCGTAAGGCAGGTGTGCCCAACGCGCAGTCATGAAGTCGATGGTTTCAACGGCACGCAGGGCCACGACCCAGGCGTAACGGCGGCCATCGCCAACAACGCCAACCGATTTCACTGGCTGGAACACCACGAATGCCTGGCTGACCTTGTGGTACCAATCGGCTTTGCGCAGTTCTTCGATGAAGATGTGGTCGGCGCGACGCAGCAGGTCGGCGTATTCCTTCTTCACTTCACCGAGGATGCGAACGCCAAGGCCCGGGCCCGGGAACGGGTGACGGTAG
>Ga0247812_10000492_pt1 | contig 25305 bp, 18 predicted proteins | sample UWRJL149409B1_FD_178011 | JGI IMG/M metagenome (GOLD analysis project Ga0247812, IMG submission 178011) | Plant litter microbial communities from Arlington Agricultural Research Station in Wisconsin, United States - UWRJ-L149-409B-1 | ecosystem: Environmental > Terrestrial > Plant litter >...
CCGATGTTGCAGTGCGGCTTGTTACGTTCGAACTTTTCCTTGGCCATTCTCTTCTCTCCGTCCCCTGAACAGGGGGCATAGTCCTAATGTTTTCAGGGGTCCGGGCGGACCGTGATCCGCCCGGGATTGGTTGGGTTTAGGCGGAATACTTCTTGATCACTTCGTCGGCGACGTGTTGCGGCACCGGCTCGTAGTGGTCGTACTGCATGGTGAAGGCGGCGCGGCCCTGCGACATGCCACGCAGCGTGTTCACATAGCCGAACATGTTGGCCAGCGGCACGAAGGCGTTCACGACCGTGGCGTTGCCGCGCATGTCCTGACCCTGGATCATGCCGCGACGACCATTCAGGTCGCCGATGACCGAACCGAGATAGTCCTCGGGGGTCACGACCTCGACGGCCATGATCGGCTCGAGCAGCTTGGGCGAACCCTTTTCCTTCAGTTCGCGGAAGGCGGCGCGGGCCGCGATTTCGAACGCCAGCACGCTGGAGTCGACGTCGTGGTACTTGCCGTCCGTCAGGGTCGCCTTGAAGTCGATCAGCGGGAAGCCGGCCAGCAGGCCGCCGTCCTTGATGGAGTTCAGACCCTTCTCCACGCCCGGGATGTATTCCTTGGGCACGGCGCCGCCGACGATCGAGTTCTCGAACACGAAGCCCGAACCCGGCTCGCCGGGCTCGAAGGTCAGCATGACGCGGGCGAACTGACCCGTACCGCCGGTCTGCTTCTTGTGCGTGTAGTCGATGTCGACCTTGCGGCCGAGCGATTCACGATAGGCGACCTGCGGGGCGCCGATCGTGGCGTCGACCTTGTAGGTGCGGCGCAGGATGTCGATCTTGATGTCCAGGTGCAGCTCGCCCATGCCCTTAAGGATCGTCTGGCCCGACTCGTGGTCGGTGGAGACGGTGAAGGACGGATCTTCCGAGGCCAGCTTGGCCAGGGCGACGCCCAGCTTCTCCTGGTCGGCCTTGGTCTTGGGCTCGACGGAGATCTCGATGACCGGCGCCGGGAACTCCATCTTCTCGAGGATGACGGGCGACTTCAGGGGATCGCACAGGGTGTCGCCGGTGCGGGTGTCCTTGAGGCCGGCCAAGGCGACGATGTCGCCGGCGTAGGCTTCCTTGACGTCTTCACGGTTGTTCGAGTGCATCTGCAGCATCCGGCCGACGCGCTCACGCTTGTCGCGGCTGGAGTTCAGCAGGTTCTGGCCGGTTTCCATCTTGCCCGAGTACAGGCGGCAGAAGGTCAGCGAGCCGACGAAGGGGTCGTCCATGATCTTGAACGCCAGGATCGACAGCGGCTCGTCGTCGGAAGCCAGACGCACGATCGGCTCTTCGGTCTTGAAGTCGATGCCGGGCGTCGGCGGGATGTCCAGCGGCGACGGCAGGTAGTCGACGACGGCGTCGAGCAGGGTCTGCACGCCCTTGTTCTTGAACGCCGAGCCGCAGAGGATCGGGTAGAAGGCGCCGGTCAGCACGGCCTTGCGGATGCACTTCTTCAGGGTCTCGGTCGAGGGCTCCGTACCTTCGAGGTAGGCTTCCATCGCCTCGTCGTCGAGTTCGACGGCGTTGTCGATCAGGTACTGGCGGGCCTCGACGGCCTTGGCCATCAGGTCGTCAGGGATCGGGCCGACGGTGAAGTTGGCGCCCAGGGCGTCATTGTCCCAGACCACGGCGTTCATGGCGACGATGTCGACCAGACCGGACAGGGTGTTTTCCGAACCGATCGGGAACTGGATCGGCACGGCCTTGGCGCCCAGACGGTCGCGGATCGACTGGACCGAAGCGTCGAAGTCGGCGCCGATCTTGTCCATCTTGTTGACGAAGACGATCCGCGGCACCGAGTACTTGTCGGCCTGACGCCAGACGGTTTCGGTCTGCGGCTCGACGCCGGCGTTGCCGTCCAGCACCGCGACGGCGCCGTCCAGCACGCGCAGCGAACGCTCGACTTCAATGGTGAAGTCCACGTGGCCGGGGGTGTCGATGATGTTCAGGCGCTTGCCCTGCCAGAAGGCGGTCGTCGCGGCCGAGGTGATGGTGATGCCGCGCTCTTGTTCCTGGTCCATCCAGTCCATGGTCGCGGCGCCGTCGTGGACTTCGCCGATCTTATGGTTCTTGCCGGTGTAGTACAGGATCCGCTCGGTCGTCGTCGTCTTGCCCGCATCGATGTGGGCCATGATGCCGAAGTTGCGGTAGTCCTCGAGCTTGTGCGTACGGGCCATGAAAAGCGTGCCTTGAAGAGAGTTCAGGACGCGTGGCGCGCCCTCGGGAAGATCGAACGGTTCTGGATAAGCGGGCGCGGGCGATTTAGCTGAAATCGCCCGCGCCGGATAGTGCGTAGATAGTGACCGTAGACGGCGCTTTTAAGACGCCTACCAGCGGTAGTGGCTGAAGGCGCGGTTGGCTTCGGCCATCTTGTGGGTGTCTTCGCGCTTCTTGACCGCGGTGCCGCGGTTGTTCGAGGCGTCCAGCAGCTCGGCGGCCAGCTTTTCGGTCATGGTGTTCTCACCACGCTTGCGCGCGGCGTTGACCAGCCAGCGGATGGCCAGGGCGCGGCGACGGTCCGGACGGACCTCGACCGGCACCTGATAGGTGGCGCCGCCGACGCGACGCGAACGGACTTCGACCGACGGCTGAACGTTTTCCAGGGCGGTGTGGAAGGTCTGGACCGCTTCGAAGTCCTTCTTCTTCTCGGCCAGGATTTCGAACGCACCGTAGACGATGTTTTCGGCGACGGCCTTTTTGCCCTCGTACATGACGTAGTTCATGAACTTGGTGACGATCAGATCCTTGTACTTGGGATCCGGCAGGACTTCGCGTTTCTGGGCGCGGTGGCGACGTGACATGGGGCAGGCCTTCTAAATCGGTGTCTGAAAGCCGGATGAGACCGGCTGAATCTGGAAAGGACGGTTCGCTTACTTCGGACGCTTGGTGCCGTAGTGCGACCGGCGCTGCTTGCGGTCCTTGACGCCTTGCGTATCGAGAACGCCGCGCAGGATGTGGTAACGCACGCCGGGAAGGTCCTTCACGCGGCCGCCGCGGATCAGAACAACCGAGTGTTCCTGAAGGTTGTGGCCTTCGCCGGGGATGTAGCACACGGCTTCGTAGCCGGTCTTGGCCAGGCGGACCTTGGCGACCTTACGCAGAGCCGAGTTGGGCTTCTTGGGGGTCGTCGTATAGACGCGGGTGCAAACGCCGCGACGCTGGGGCGAGCCTTCCAGGGCCGGCACCTTGTTGCGCACGGGCTTGGGCTTGCGAGGCTTGCGGATCAGCTGGTTGATAGTGGGCATTCGAACTCTTCTCGACGTCTGATGGAAGCGTGTGCCTGTCGGCCGGAGCGCCTCGGTTTCCTTCTTTTGAACAGGGCCATGAGGCCTCGCCCGGGGTCTTTGAGGTGAGATCGCTCAGCCAAACAGCCCCCGGTTCGCTCCGGCGAACCGGAAAACACAAAGGGCCGGAACGCGCGCTTCGGGCGTTCCGGCGGGCACAGCCCGTCCGTTCAATTGTCACGATCCCGGCGAAGGACGAATCCTTCATGCCTCGAAAGTCCGGCGCGTTTACCTGCGAAGGGCGTTTGGGTCAAGCGTGGCGCGTACGGGACGTCCCATCCCGCCGGGTACAGCCGGCGTTCATGTCCGACACGTCATTGCAGAGCTCGCGACGGAAACCCCCTGCCCCGTCGTTAACACCATAACATGCCTCTCGAGGCGCCAAGAACAAAGACCGCCGCCCATGACCTCCACGCCGTTCTCATCCGGATCGACGACGTCGAAGAAACCGCGCATGCGCAGGCCGAAGGGTATTGCCCTGTGGCTGGGGCTGGCCGCCGTCGTGCTGATCGCGGTCGGCGTCTGGTTTTTCTTCTTCCGCGGGGGATCGGACGCCGATCCGTACCGGACCGAGGCGGTCCAGCGCGGCGAGATCGTCCGCAGCGTCTCGGCCTCCGGCACGCTGGAGGCTCTCGTCACCGTCGAGGTCGGTTCGCAGATCTCGGGTCAGGTGACCCAGGTGCTGGTCGACTACAACGATCACGTCCGCAAGGGCCAGGTGCTGGCCATCCTCGATCCCCAGAACCAGCGCTCGGCCGTCGAACAGTCACAGGCCCAGATCCTGTCGGCCCAGGCCGGGGTGACCACGGCCCAGGCGCAGGTGGCCCTGGCCCAGGCCGAGTATGATCGTCAGAAATTCCTGTTCGACCGGGGCATCATCGCCCAGGCCGCGCTCGACACCGCCAACGCCTCATTGCGCACCGCCAACGCCAGCGTGCGGCAGGCCCGCGCCCAGGTCGCACAACAACAGGCCTCGCTGCGCGCCAATCAGGCGACGCTGGGCCGCACGACCATCGTCGCACCCATCGACGGCGTCATCATCGACCGGCAGATCGAGCCGGGCCAGACGGTCGCCTCGGGGCTGAACGTCGCGGTGCTGTTCACCCTGGCCCAGGACCTGTCGCGCGTGCAGGCGCTGGTGAAGGTGGACGAGGCCGATATCGGCTCGGTCAAGCTGGGTCAGCGCGTCCGCTTCACCGTCGACGCCTATCCGAACGACAACTTCACCGGCGAGGTGACCCAGATCCGCGTCCTGCCCGAGGCCGAGTCCAGCGTCGTCGCCTATACGGTCGTGGTCGAGGCCGCCAACCCGGGCGAGAAGCTGCTGCCGGGCATGACCGCCAACGCGGAGATCGTACTGGAAGAGAAGCGCGGCGTGCTGCGCGTGCCCAATGCGGCTCTGCGCTTCACCCCTCCCGGCATGACGGCGCAGGCTCCGGCGACGCGTGGCGCGGCCGGCGGCCAGCGTCAGGGCGGACAGACGGGCGGACAATCCGGCGGTCGCGGCGGCAATCGCCTCGCCCAGCTGGCCGAACAGCTGAACCTGGACGCGGCCCAGAAGGCGAAGATCGATCCGATCCTGGAACGCACCCAGCAGGAGGTCCGCGCCAGCTTCCGCGCACAAGGCGGCGGGGGCGGCGCCTCGGCCGGGGGCGGCCAGGGCCAGGGCGGCGGCGCCTCGGGCGGTCAACGTCGCCGGGGCCCCAACCCCGCGGTGACGGCCGCCTACAACAAGGCGTTCGACGAGATCAAACCCCTGTTGCGTCCTGACCAGCAGACCACGCTCGAGACCCTGCGCGGGCAACTGGCCGGCGGCGGCGAACGCGGCGTCGTCTGGGTGCTGCGGGACGGCAAGCCGGTTCAGGCCCCGGTCCGCATCGGCGGCACCGACGGCTCCTACACCGAGATCGTCAGCGGCCTGCGTGAGGGCGATCTGGTCATCACCGGCGGCGGCCCTCGCCCGACGGGCCCGAGCGCGGCGGCCCAGCAGCAGGCGCAACGTCGCGTCGGCGGCGTGGGCGGCATCGGCGGCGGCGCCGGCGGTCCTCCGCGATGACCGCTTCGCCTGACGCCGCGATGATCGAGATCGACGGCCTGACCAAGACCTATGTGATGGGCGACGAGACCATCCACGCCCTGGGCGGGATATCCCTGTCCATCGCCCGGGGCGAACACGTGGCCATCATCGGCCCGTCCGGTTCCGGCAAGTCGACGCTGATGAACGTGCTGGGCGGCCTCGATCGGCCCACGGCCGGCGGCTACCGGTTCGAGAGCGACTCGGTGGCCGGGTATGACGACGACCAGCTGGCCAGCTTCCGCAACCGGCGCATCGGCTTCGTCTTCCAGTCGTTTCAGCTGTTGCCGCGTCTGACGGCCGTACAGAACGTCGAACTGCCGATGATCTATGGCGGGGTCGAACCGGCCGAGCGCAAGGAACGGGCGATCGAACTGCTGACCCGCGTGGGTCTGGGCAACCGGCTGGGCAACCGGCCGACCCAGATGTCGGGCGGCCAGCAACAGCGCGTCGCCATCGCCCGCGCCCTGGCCAACCAGCCCGACCTGCTTCTGGCCGACGAACCCACGGGGGCGCTGGACACCAACACCGGCCAGGAGGTCCTGGCCCTGTTCGACGAGCTGAACAGCCAGGGCCTGACCCTGTGCATCGTCACCCACGACAATGAGGTCGCCGCGCGCGCCAAGCGCCGCGTGGCCTTCCGCGACGGGCACATCGTGTCCGACGAAAGGAATCCGGCATGAACCCCATCGAACTGGTCCGGTTCGCGGTCGGCGCCATCACGGCCCATCCGATGCGCTCGGTGCTGACGTCGCTGGGCGTCGTCATCGGGGTGGCGGCGGTGATCATGATGACCTCCATCGGCCTGGGCGCGCAGCAGAACGTCGAGAAGGCCCTGTCCAGCCTCGGCACCAATATGCTGGTGGTCCGCTCGGGCGCGCCCCGGGGCGCGGGCGGCGGCTTCGTGCGCGGCGCGGGCGGCGGGGGCACGACCCTGACGGCCAAGGACGCCGAAGCGATCCGCGCGCTGGACGGGGTTCTGGCCGTCTCGCCGGCCGTCAACGGCAACGCCCAGCTGGTCTATGACGGCGCCAACTGGTCCAGCCGGATCGAGGGTGTCACGCCCGACTATCTGATCGCCCGCGACCTGACGATCGCCCAAGGCCAGATGTTCGACGAGGCCGCGGCCGAGAGCGGGCGCAAGGTCGCCGTGATCGGCCAGACCGTCGTCACCGAACTGTTCGGCGAGGGCGTCGACCCGGTGGGTCAGCGCATCCGCGTCGGCCCCATCCCGTTCACCGTCATCGGGGTTCTGGGCGCCAAGGGCCAGTCGGGCTTTCAGGATCAGGACGACATCGTCGTGGTGCCGCTGGACGCCGCCCGCAGCCGCATCATCGGCCGGGGCGTCTCGGGCGATCAGGTCAACCAGATCTACGTCAAGGCCGTGGACGAGGACGCCCTGTACCAGCTGGAACAGGATACCGCCGCCCTGCTGCGCGAACGTCATCGCATCCAGGTCGGGGCCGAGGACGACTTCAACGTCCAGAACCTGACCTCCATCCAGGAAGCCGCCCAGTCGTCCACCGCGACCTTCACCATCCTGCTGGCGGCCGTCGCCGGCGTGTCTCTGGTGGTCGGCGGGGTAGGCATCATGAACATCATGCTGGTGTCGGTGACCGAGCGGACACGCGAAATCGGCCTGCGGATGGCGATCGGGGCGCGGCGCGGCGACGTGCTGATCCAGTTCGCGCTGGAGTCCGTCACCCTGTCGCTGCTGGGCGGGCTGATCGGTCTGGCTATCGGCGTCGGCGGGGCCCTGCTGATGTCGCAGTTCGGCGACTGGCCGGCGGCCATCCCGGCATGGGCCGCGCCTCTGGCGATCGGCTTCTCGACCTTCGTCGGCGTGGTGTTCGGGGCCTATCCGGCCTGGCGGGCCGCGCAGCTGGATCCGATCGAGGCCCTGCGGCGGGAATAGCCCCAATACGGCCACGCTGCCGCTGTCCTGTCGCAGGAACGAGCACGCGACCGGAGTGCGAATGCAGGGGCTGACGATGCGGGGGCTGACGATGCAATGGCCGCCCCGCGCCGATCAGCGTCGCAAGTTGATCGTGCTGGGCGGCTCGGCCGTGCTGCACATCGGCGTCCTGGGCTGGCTGGCGGCCAGCGCCCTGGGCGTCGACGACTGTTGCACACCCGATCTCTTCTTTCCCGATGCGCCGATCTATATACAGATGGAGCCGCGCCCTCTCCTGCCCGGCGAGGCGCCCCGGGTTCGGCCGCCGACGGCCCGGGAGCGCGTGCTGGACTCCCAATCGCTTGCGGGCGCGGCCCGTGCGGATCCGGCCAATCCTCTTCGCAACGCCCGACCGGACCAGACCGCCGCTCCAACGGCGCCTTCGCCTCGCGCCGCGGCCGCGCCGCCTGCAGGCGCCCCTGCCCCGCCCGCCAATCCTTGGACGGTCGGGGGCGATCGCTCCGACGCCGCCATCGTCCAGTCGCTGAGAACCAGCGCCGCGGGCTGTCGGACCATGGAGGGACGGCTGACCCGGGCCGAACAGGCCCTGTGCGACCAGCGCCTCGGAGAGGCCGGCGCCCGGGCTGGATCACCCGGTCCGCGCACCCTGACCCCGGCCGAGGCGCGCCGGGAGTCCCAGTTCATCCGCGACGGCGCGGCCGCGATCGCCCGCTACGAGGCCAAACGCGCGCCGCTGGGCAGCGGCGTCGGCATCACAGGTCCAGCGGACTGCGTGGGCTCCAACTTCGGCACGGGCTGTGCGGGCGCGCATCTGGATCCCTCGATCCGCCAGGGCGCGACGACCAACCTGCGTCAGGGCGGCAATCGGACCGAAAGCATGCGGCCAATCCCGGGCAACGAGTAGCCACCCCTTACTCCGCTCATCCCGGCGAATGCCGGGAGCCAGATACAGACCGGGACGGCTGGCGTTGGGCGCGTCCCTGTCTAATCAGGCGTTCAGTGACTGGCATCTGGATCCCGGCATTCGCCGGGATGAGCGGTAGCTGTGAAACAAAAAGGGCGGCGCTGTCACCAGCGCCGCCCTCTTCTGTCTTCGATCCTGAACCGGTTTATTCGCTTTCGGCGAGTTCCAGTTGCAGGTCCGCCGGCAGCGGCTCGACGGCGGCTTCCCGCGTCGAGGTCAGCAGGGCGTCACGCTCGTTGGCGACCTTCTGAAGCGACCGCAGGTAGGCGCCGGTGCCCGCCGGGATCAGCCGGCCGACGATGACGTTTTCCTTCAGGCCTTCCAGCATGTCCTTCTTGCCGTGGACCGAGGCGTCGGTGAGGACGCGGGTCGTTTCCTGGAAGGACGCCGCCGAGATGAAGCTGCGGGTCTGCAGCGACGCCTTGGTGATGCCCAGCAGGACCGGCTGGGTGGTGGCGATACGGCCGCCACGCTTTTCGACCTTCTCGTTCTCGAGCACGGCTTCCGCGACCTCGACCGTATCGCCACGGATCAGGGTCGTTTCGCCCGAGTCGAGGATCTCGACCTTCTGCAGCATCTGGCGAACGATCACCTCGATGTGCTTGTCGTTGATCGGCACGCCCTGCAGTCGGTAGACCTCCTGCACTTCGTTCACGAGATACTCGGCCAGCGCCTCGACGCCCTGGATGCGCAGCAGGTCGTGCGGATCCGGGTTGCCGTCGATGATGTAGTCGCCCTTCTGGATCAGATCGCCGTCGTGGACGGAGATGTGTTTGCCCTTCGGGATCAGGAACTCGACGGGTTCGCCCTGTTCGCCATCGGCGTTGGGCTCCGGCGTGATCTTGATGCGGCGCTTGTTCTTGTAGTCGCGACCGAATTCGACGCGGCCGTCCATCTCGGCGATGACCGCGCAGTCCTTCGGACGACGGGCTTCGAACAGCTCGGCCACCCGCGGAAGACCGCCGGTGATGTCGCGGGTCTTGGCGCCCTCGGTCGGGATACGGGCCAGGATTTCACCGGGCTTGACCTCGTCGCCGTTGGCCACCGACAGAATGGCGCCGACGGGCAGCAGGTAACGGGCGTCGGAGCCCGAGGCCAGCTTGGCGTAGGCGTCGCTGACGGTGATGCCCATGGCCGGACGCAGGTCCGAACCGCGGGGGCTGGCGCGCCAGTCGATGACGACGCGCTGGGCGATGCCCGTCGCTTCGTCGGTTTCCTCGCGGAACGACAGGCCTTCGACCAGATCCTCGAAGCGGACGACGCCGCCCACTTCGGTCAGGATCGGGGTGGTGTAGGGGTCCCACTCCGCCAGACGCTGGTTCTTCTTGACCTCGGAGCCTTCCTTGACGCGCAGACGGCCGCCGTACGGGATCTTGTAGCTTTCGCGATCCTTGCCATCGACCATGACGGTGACGACGACGTTGCGGCTCATCGACACCAGGTCGCCGTGGGCGCCGGTGACGGTGGGGCCGACGACCTTGACGACGCCGGCGTTGGTCGCCTCGTAGAACGAGGTTTCCGCCACTTGGGCCGTGCCGCCGATGTGGAAGGTCCGCATCGTCAGCTGGGTGCCGGGCTCGCCGATGGACTGCGCCGCGATGACGCCAACCGCTTCGCCGATGTTGACGTTGGTGCCGCGCGCCAGGTCACGGCCGTAGCACATGCCGCAGATGCCGGCTTCGGCTTCACACGTCAGGGCCGAGCGGACCTTGACCGACTGGACGCCTTCGCGGTCGATGACCTCGACCACGTCCTCGACCAGATAGGTGTCGGCGGGGAACAGGACGGTGTCCGTACCCGGGGCCTTGATGTCCTCGGCGTTGTAGCGACCCAGGACGCGTTGACCCAGCGAGACCAGGACGTCGCCGCCCTCGACCACGGCGCGCAGGGTGATGCCCCGCGTGGAACCGCAGTCTTCCTCGGTGACGATCGAATCCTGCGCCACGTCCACCAGACGACGGGTCAGGTAACCCGAGTTGGCGGTCTTCAGCGCGGTGTCGGCCAGACCCTTACGGGCGCCGTGGGTGGAGTTGAAGTACTCCAGCACGGTCAGGCCTTCCTTGAAGTTCGAGACGATCGGGGTCTCGATGATCTCGCCGGACGGCTTGGCCATCAGGCCGCGCATCCCGCCGAGTTGCTTCATCTGGGCCTGCGAACCGCGGGCGCCGGAGTTGGCCATCATGTAGACCGAGTTGATCTCGGCGGTACGACCCGAGGCCAGGACGCGCGGTTGCGCGATCTCGCCCATCATCTCGTCGGCGACCCGGTCCGTGGCCTTGGCCCAAGCGTCGACGACCTTGTTGTACTTCTCGCCCTTGGTGATCAGGCCGTCGGCGTACTGCTGCTCGTATTCCTCGACCAGGGTGCGCGTGGCGGCGACGATCTCGACCTTCTTGGCCGGGATCACGATGTCGTCCTTGCCGAAGGAAATGCCGGCCTTGGCCGCTTCCTTGAAGCCGAGACCCATCATCTGGTCGGCGAAGATCACCGTCGCCTTCTGACCGCAGTGGCGATAGACCACGTCGATCAGGTTGCCGATTTCCTTCTTGGTGAGGTTCTTCTCGAGCAGGCGGTAGCCGACGTTCGGATTCTTGGGCAGCAGGGCGCCCAGCTTCATCCGGCCGGGGGTCGAGTCGATCACCTTGGTGATCTCGTTCCCGTCCTTGTCTTCCTCGGTCCAGCGCGCCTTGATGCGGGTGTGCAGGGTCACCACGCCGGCGTCGAGCGCCGCGTCGATCTCGCCCATGTTGGCGAACAGCTTGCCCTCGCCGGGCTCACCGTCCTTGACCAGCGAGATGTAGTACAGGCCCAGGACGATGTCCTGCGACGGCACGATGATCGGCTTGCCGTTGGCGGGCGACAGGATGTTGTTGGTCGACATCATCAGGACGCGCGCCTCGAGTTGCGCCTCCAGCGACAGCGGGACGTGAACAGCCATCTGGTCGCCGTCGAAGTCGGCGTTGAAGGCGGCGCAGACCAGCGGGTGCAGCTGGATGGCCTTGCCCTCGATCAGCTTGGGCTCGAACGCCTGGATGCCCAGACGGTGAAGCGTCGGCGCGCGGTTCAGCATGACCGGGTGTTCGCGGATCACCTCTTCGAGGATGTCCCACACCTGGGGCTGTTCGCGCTCGACCATCCGCTTGGACTGCTTGACGGTGCCCGACAGGCCCTTGGCGTCAAGGCGCGCATAGATGAACGGCTTGAACAGCTCGAGCGCCATCTTCTTGGGCAGGCCGCACTCGTGCAGCTTCAGGTCCGGGCCGACCACGATGACCGAACGGCCCGAGTAGTCGACGCGCTTGCCCAGAAGGTTCTGGCGGAAGCGGCCCTGCTTGCCCTTCAGCATGTCGGCCAGCGACTTCAGCGGACGCTTGTTGGCGCCCGTGATGACGCGACCGCGACGGCCGTTGTCGAACAGGGCGTCGACCGATTCCTGCAGCATCCGCTTTTCGTTGCGGATGATGATGTCCGGCGCGCGGAGCTCCATCAGGCGCTTCAGGCGGTTGTTCCGGTTGATCACGCGGCGGTACAGGTCGTTCAGGTCGGAGGTCGCGAAACGACCGCCGTCCAGCGGCACCAGCGGACGCAGTTCCGGCGGGATGACCGGAACGACCGTCAGGATCATCCACTCGGGCTTGTTGCCGGACTCGAGGAAGGCCTCGATCAGCTTCAGGCGCTTGGAAGCCTTCTTGGCCTTCATTTCCGAGGGGCTGTCGGCCAGTTCGCCACGGTGGCGCTCGGCCTCGGCGTTCAGGTCGATGCCCATCAGCAGGTTGCGCACGGCCTCGGCGCCGATCTCGGCGGTGAAGCCGTCATCGCCGAATTCGTCCTGGTAACGATAGAACTCGTCTTCCGTCAGCAGCTGGTTCTGCTTCAGCGGGGTCAGGCCCGGCTCGGTGACGATGTAGTTTTCGAAGTAGAGCACGCGCTCCACGTCCTTCAGCGCCATGTCCAGCATCAGGGAGATGCGCGACGGCAGCGACTTCAGGAACCAGATGTGGGCGACCGGCGAGGCCAATTCGATGTGGCCCATCCGCTCGCGCCGGACGCGGGCCAAGGTGACCTCGACGCCGCACTTCTCGCAGATGATGCCCTTGTATTTCATACGCTTGTACTTGCCGCACAGGCATTCGTAGTCCTTGGTCGGGCCAAAGATACGGGCGCAGAACAGGCCGTCACGCTCGGGCTTGAACGTCCGGTAGTTGATCGTCTCGGGCTTCTTGATCTCGCCGAACGACCACGAGCGGATCTTTTCGGGCGAGGCCAAGGCGATCTTGATCTGGTCGAAGGTCGGGGTGACCGGGACCGCGTTGAAGATGTTCAGGACTTCCTGGTTCATCTTGGTTTCCTTCTGCAGCGAGGGGCTGCGTAAAATTTATCGAGGGAGAACGGGGTCGTGAGGGGTGACTCGTGAATCGTGACCAGGACGCCCAGTCACGATTCACGCTTCACGATTCACGCCTCAGCTGTTCTCCAGCTCCACGTTCAGACCCAGCGAACGCATTTCCTTGATGAGAACGTTGAAGCTCTCGGGAATGCCCGCCTCGAAGCTGTCGTCGCCGCGAACGATGGCCTCGTAGACCTTCGTCCGGCCGGCCACGTCGTCGGACTTCACCGTCAGCATTTCCTGCAGGGTGTAGGCGGCGCCATAGGCTTCCAGAGCCCAGACCTCCATCTCCCCGAAGCGCTGACCGCCGAACTGCGCCTTGCCGCCGAGCGGTTGCTGGGTGACGAGCGAGTACGGCCCGATGGAGCGGGCGTGGATCTTGTCGTCGACCAGGTGGTGCAGCTTCAGCATGTAGATGTAGCCGACCGTGACCGGACGCTTGAACTGCTCGCCGGTCTGACCGTCATAGACGATCGACTGGCCCGAACGCTCCAGACCGGCTGCTTCCAGCAGGTCCTCGATGTCCGAGATATGCGCGCCGTCGAACACCGGGGTGGCGAACGGAACGCCCTTGGACAGGTTCTGCGCCAGTTCGATCAGGTCGTCCTCGTCCTGCGGCAGAGGGGTGTCCTCGCCGTAGATCGTGGTCAGCCGCTCGACCAGGGCTTCCTTCTGGCCGCCGTGCTGCCACGCTTCCAGAAGACCGGCGATCTGCTTGCCGAGGCCGGCAGCCGCCCAGCCCAGGTGGGTTTCGAAGATCTGGCCGATGTTCATGCGCGACGGCACGCCCAGCGGGTTCAGAACGACGTCAACCGAGGTCCCGTCTTCCAGGTGCGGCATGTCCTCGATCGGCAGGATCTTGGAGATGACGCCCTTGTTGCCGTGACGGCCGGCCATCTTGTCGCCGGGCTGAAGCTTGCGCTTCACGGCCACGAAGACCTTGACCATCTTCATCACGCCGGGGGGCAGTTCGTCGCCGCGTTGAAGCTTCTCGACCTTGTCCTCGAAGCGACGGTCGAGCGCCTTGCGGGCGGCCTCGAACTGACCCTTCATGGCTTCCAGCTCGCCCATCGCCTTCTCGTCGTCGAGGGCGATCTGCCACCACAGGCCGCGCGAGAGCTCGCCCAGCTTGTCTTCGGTGACTTCACCGCGACCCAGGCCCTTTGGACCCGAGGTGGCGTTCTTGTTGAGGAGCAGAGGCTTCAGGCGGCCGTAGACGTTGCGTTCCAGGATCGCGAGTTCGTCGTCGCGGTCCTTGCCGAGGCGTTCGATTTCCGAACGTTCGATCGACATGGCGCGCTCGTCCTTGTCGACGCCGTGACGATTGAAGACGCGAACGTCGACGATCGTGCCGGCGACGCCGGGCGGCAGACGCAGGCTGGTGTCGCGGACGTCGGAAGCCTTCTCGCCGAAGATGGCGCGCAGCAGCTTCTCTTCCGGGGTCATCGGGCTTTCGCCCTTCGGCGTCACCTTGCCGACCAGGATGTCGCCCGGCTGGACTTCGGCGCCGATGGCCACGATGCCGGCCTCGTCGAGGTTGCGCAGGGCTTCCTCGCCGACGTTCGGGATGTCGCGGGTGATTTCTTCCGGTCCCAGCTTGGTGTCGCGGGCCATCACCTCGAACTCGTCGATGTGGATCGAGGTGAACACGTCGTCACGGACGATGCGCTCGCTGATCAGGATCGAGTCTTCGAAGTTGTAGCCGTTCCAGGGCATGAAGGCGACGAGGGCGTTGCGGCCGAGGGCCAGATCGCCGAGGTCCGTCGACGGGCCGTCGGCGATGACGTCGCCGACCTTCACTTCATCACCCACGCGCACGATCGGGCGCTGGTTGATGCAGGTCGACTGGTTGGAACGCTGGAACTTGGACAGGCGGTAGATGTCGACGCCCGAACGGCCGGCGTCCAGCTCGTTGGTCGCGCGGACCACGATGCGGGTGCCATCGATCTGTTCGACCACGCCGTCACGACGGGCGATCACGACAGCGCCGGAGTCACGCGCCACGACCGCTTCCATGCCGGTGCCGACCAGCGGCGCGTCGGACTGCACCAGCGGCACGGCCTGACGTTGCATGTTGGCGCCCATCAGTGCGCGGTTGGCGTCGTCGTTTTCCAGGAACGGGATCAGGGCGGCGGCGACCGAAACGACCTGTTTCGGCGACACGTCCATCATGTCGACGTCGGCCTTGATCAGCAGCTGGGATTCGCCGTTGATCCGGCCGGGGACCAGATCGTCGACGATCTCGCCGTCCTTCAGCGCGATGTTCGCCTGGGCGATCGTGTATTTCGACTCCTCCATGGCCGAGATGTAAACCACCTCGTCCAGGGCCTTGCCGTCCTTCACGCGACGGTACGGGCTCTCGATGAAGCCGTACTTGTTCACCCGGGCGTGGGTGGCCAGCGAGTTGATCAGGCCGATGTTCGGGCCTTCCGGCGTTTCGATCGGGCAGATGCGGCCGTAGTGCGTCGGGTGAACGTCGCGGACTTCGAAGCCGGCGCGCTCACGCGTCAGACCGCCAGGGCCAAGCGCCGAAAGGCGGCGCTTGTGGGTGATTTCCGACAGCGGGTTCGTCTGGTCCATGAACTGCGACAGCTGCGACGAGCCGAAGAATTCGCGGACCGAGGCGGCGGCCGGCTTGGCGTTGATCAGGTCGTGCGGCATCACCGTGTCGATATCTACCGACGACATGCGCTCCTTGATGGCGCGCTCCATGCGCAGCAGACCGACGCGGTACTGGTTTTCCAGCAGCTCGCCCACCGAACGGACCCGGCGGTTGCCCAGGTTGTCGATGTCGTCGATCTCGCCGCGGCCGTCCTTCAGGCCGACGAGGATCTGCAGGACCTTCAGCACGTCGTCCTTCTGCAGGACGCGGATTTCGTCCGAAACCTCAGGGGTTTCGAGACGCATGTTCATCTTGACCCGGCCCACGGCCGACAGGTCGTAGCGCTCGCTGTCGAAGAACAGCGAGTTGAACATGGCTTCGGCGGCTTCCGGGGTCGGCGGCTCGCCTGGACGCATCACACGATAGACGTCGAACAGGGCGTCCTCGCGGCCGGTGTTCTTGTCCACGCGCAGGGTGTTGCGCATGTAGGCGCCGACCGTAACGTGGTCGATGTCCAGCACGTCGATTGTGGTGAAGCCCTTGGACTCCAGCAGGGCGATCGACTCGGCGTCCAGTTCGTCGCCGGCCTCGGCGTAGATCTCGCCGGTCTCGTAGTTGACGGCGTCGGCGGCCAGGTAGCGGGTGATCAGGGCGTCGGCGGCCAGCGACAGCGAGGTCGTGGTGTCGCCCAGCTTCTTGGCGGCGCGGGCGCTGATCTTCTGGCCGGCCTGGGCGACCACTTCGCCGGTGTCGGCGTCGATCAGGTCGAACTCGGGCTTAACCCCGCGCCAGCGCTCGGGCTTGTAGGGGGTGACCCAGCCTTCGCCGCGCTTCTCGTAGGGAACGGTCTCGTAGAAGGTGCGCAGGATCTCCTCGCCGTCCATGCCCAGGGCATAGAGGAAGGTGGTCGCGGGCAGTTTGCGGCGACGGTCGATGCGGACATAGACCACGTCCTTGGCGTCGAACTCGAAGTCCAGCCACGACCCGCGGTAGGGAATGACGCGGGCGGCGAACAGCAGCTTGCCCGACGAGTGGGTCTTGCCCTTGTCGTGGTCGAAGAACACGCCCGGCGAACGGTGCATCTGCGAGACGATCACGCGCTCGGTGCCGTTGACGATGAACGTGCCCTTGTCCGTCATCAGGGGGATGTCCCCCATGTAGACGTCCTGTTCCTTGATGTCCTTGACCGAGCGTGCGCCGGTTTCCTCATCCGCCTCGAACACGATCAGGCGCAGCTTGACCTTCAGCGGTGCGGCATAGGTCATGTCGCGCTGGATGCATTCCTCGACGTCGTACTTGGGCTCCTCGAACTCGTAGGAGACGTATTCCAGCACGGCGCGTTCGTTGAAGTCCTTGATCGGGAAGACCGACTTGAAGACCGCCTCGATGCCCTGCTCGCGACGGATCGCCGCGCGAACCTCGCGCTGCAGGAACTGTTCGTAGGACGCGCGCTGGACCTCGATCAGGTTCGGCATCGCGACCGCTTCGGGGATGCGGCCGAAGGATTTGCGGATGCGCTTGCGGCCGGTGAAGGTCGTGGCGGACGCGATCTGACCGTTGATGGTGAGACCGTTGTGGACGTCAGTCATTCAATGTTTCCCAATCCGCGCAGCGTGACCTGCGGGAGAAATGCAGTGGCACGACACGCTTTTCAGCGGCCGCGCCAATCGGTTTCGGCCTCCACCCTCGGACCCTTTCGGGGACCAGGAGGCCTGAAATCTGTGAGCTCCCTTGGGAAGGAGCCACGCCTTCGCTCGGTCGGAGGGCGACGGACCGGGCCTCGGCGCTTTCGCGCGGAATCATGTGAGTGATTGCGGAACGCGGACATATACTCGCTTTTCCGACGAAATAAAGGCCGATCCACAGGGAAAATGTCCCAGGCGAAGATTGGGTCTTGCATGTCCTCGGAGCGGGTGGACCCACGCCTCTTCTCAGCCGCTCATCCCGGCGAATGCCGGATCCAGATCTGAAACCGGCATTGGAAGCAGCAAGGAAAATCCGACTCCAGGCAGGCCTATTTGCATCTGGATCCCGGCATTCGCCGGGATGAGATGCTCCGGCCCTGCCCCGCTTTGCGGCCGCGAAACTCGCTGCTACGCTTATCCCATGAAACGCATCCTACTCCTGACGGCCGCCGCTCTGACATTGTCCGCCTGCGCCGCGACCGTCCCGCCCGTTTTGCTGGCCGCGCCGCCCGCCGACGCCTCGGCCTGGGTCCCGGCGCAGCGCGGCTATCTGGCCTGGAGCAGCACCCGGCGCGGCTGGACCGTCGCTCCTTCGGGCCTGCAGTACAAACGCGTCGGCCGCGCCCGGCCCAAGGCGGCCAAACCCGTCGCCACCGACGTGGTGCGCGTCCACTACCGCGGGACCCTGATCAACGGGACCGAGTTCGACAGCTCATACGCCCGCAACGAGCCGGCCGAGTTTCCGCTGAGCCGCGTCATCCGCGGCTGGACCGAGGGCGTCGCCCTGATGCACGTCGGCGAGACCTATGACTTCGTCATCCCCGCCGACCTGGCCTATGGCGGCCGCCGGATGGGCGACGACATCCCCGCCGAGTCGACCCTGATCTTCCGCGTCGAACTGCTGGCGATCAATCCGGGCCGTTGAGTCTCGACTGACCGGCAGGTCAGGATTTCGACGAGGCGGGTCCCGCCGATGTCGGAGCACGCCTTGACGAGGGCGATGGCCTTGGCGAAGGGTCTGTGATCTCCCGTCCAGAGTCCGCCATGTCCCGTATCCGCCTCGCCGCCAGCCTGACCGTGCTTCTCGCCACGGCCGCCCCCGCCGCCCTGGCCCAGAGCGCAGCGCCCGGGGCCGCCCCCGCCGTCGCGGCCCCTGCCCTGCCGATCGCCCTGCCCGCCATCCCCGTCGCGCGTGACGCGGCGTACCCGGGCGTGGTGCGGATCGCCGTCGACGCCACCGACCTGAACCGCCGCATCTATCGGGTGCGTGAGACCATTCCGGTCGAGGCCGCCGGTCCGATGACCCTGTATTTCCCGCAGTGGCTGCCCGGCGACCACGGCCCCGTCGGTCCGATCACCCAACTGGCCGGTCTGGTCTTCACAGCCAACGGCCAGAGACTGGAGTGGGTGCGCGACACCCTGAACACCTACGCCTATCACATCGAGGTCCCGGCCGGCGCGACCGAGGTCACGGCCGAGTTCCAGCACCTGTCGCCGACCACCGGCAACCAGGGCCGGATCACCATGACGGCCGAGATGCTGAACCTGCAGTGGGAGAAGATGCTGCTGTATCCGGCGGGCCGCTACCACCGGAACATCACCACCGAGGCCAGCGTGACCCTGCCCGCCGGCTGGAAGTTCGGCACGGCGCTGGAAACCGCCTCGACCAGCGGCGACACCACGACCTTCAAGCCGGTGACCCTAGACGTGCTGGTCGACAGCCCCATGTTCGCCGGTGAACACTATCGCCAGATCGACCTCGATCCGAACGGCCGCTCGCCGGTGCGGATCAATCTGTTCGGCGACAGCGCCTCGAACCTGGCGGCCAACGACGAGCAGATCGGCATCCTGCGGTCGCTGGTGCAACAGGCCGACCGCCTGTTCGGCGCCCGGCACTATGACCACTATGACTTCCTGCTTGCCCTGACCGACCGGCTGGGCGGCATCGGTCTGGAGCATCACCGCAGTTCGGAGAACAGCGCCGACCCGGGCTTCTTCACCGAGTTCGCGTCCAAGCGCGGCGACCGGGACCTGCTGGCCCACGAATACACCCACTCGTGGAACGGCAAGTGGCGGCGGCCCGCCGACCAGAACGTGGCCAACTTCAACACGCCCCTGCAGGACAGCCTGTTGTGGGTCTATGAGGGCCAGACCCAGTTCTGGGGCAAGGTGCTGGCTGCACGGTCAGGCCTGCTGTCGCGTCAGGACGCCATGGACGCCCTGGCCATGGACGCCGCCAACTTCGATCAGCAGCCGGCGCGCGCCTGGCGTCCGCTTCAGGATACGACCAACGATCCGATCATCAGCCAGCGCAATCCCAAGGGCTGGCTCAGCTGGCAGCGGGACGAGGATTACTATGTCGAAGGTCAGCTGATCTGGCTCGACGTCGACACCCTGATCCGCGAGAAGACCAACGGCCGCAAGGGTCTGGACGACTTCGCCAGAGCCTTCTTCGGCACGAACGACGGCGAGTTCAACGAAGCCCCCTACACCTTCGCTGACGTGGTCCGCATCCTGAACGGCGTGGTCGAGAACGACTGGGCGACCTTCCTGCGCACCCGCCTGGACGGACACGGCCGGAATCCTGATGGAACGGGCGGCCCGCTGGACGGTCTGGCCCGCGGCGGCTACCGCCTCGTCTACACCGACACCCCGAGTGCGTATCAGAAGACACTGTACGCAGAGCTGGGCCGCAATCACCTGATGTATTCGCTCGGCGTGACCACCGTGGCCGAGAACCGCATCAGCGCCGTGATGTGGGACAGCCCCGCCTTCGCGGCCGGGCTGGCGGCGGGCATGCAGATCATCGCCGTCAACGGACAGGCCGCCTCGGCCGACGGGCTGCGCGACGCCATCACGGCGTCGAAGGGAAACGACACGCCGATCGAGCTGATCGTCAAGGACGGCGACCGCTATCGCACCGTCTCGATCCCCTACCACGACGGCCTGAAGTATCCGCACCTTGAGCGGATCCTAGGGACGCCGGACCGGCTGTCCGCCCTCTATACGCCTCGCAGCCGATAGAGGACGGACAGGCTCGCTAAGGGGAGGGGATCAGCCGCAGTCGACCTTCTCGATGATCCCCGTCTGTTCGTTGAAGCGGACGTTCAGCCGGTCCGCCCGATAGTCGCGGGTCGTCGCACAGGTCGTGCAGACGATCCGCACATTGGCGCCCGGCGCGAAGTCGACGGCGCCGACGTGAGAGCCGATCAACGATTGCGCCGCCGCAGCGTCGCACTGGCGCGGAGCGGCTGGGTCGGTCGGGGCCGGAGGCGTGGCCGCGCAACCCGTCAGGACGGCCGCCGCGGCGGCGAGGATAAGGACTCTCATCCGCATTTCACCTGGGTGATCACATTGGTGGCGTCGTCATAGACGATGTTCAGCCGGTTCGGGTTGAAGTCCATGGTCACCGCGCAGGTGCTGCAGGTCACGCGCCAGGTCTCGCCCGCGGGCGTGGCGGGCAGTTCCGACCGGTTGCGGCCGATCCAGGTGCGATAGACGTCGGCCTTGCACTCGCTGGGGCCGTCGGCCGGCGGCGTGGCCGGGGACGGCGATCCACCCTCGACGGGGGCGCAAGCCGCCACAGCCAGGGCCGCGAGCGACAGAACGGCGGGAAGATATCTCATGACGGGATCTCCTGAAGGGTCAGCCGCAGCGGACCAGTTCGACCAGATCGGTCTCGGCGTTGAAGAAGATGTTCAGACGATAGGGCGAGAAGTCCTCGGTGACCGGGCAGGTGGTGCAGGCGACGCGTCGGTTGACGACGTCGACAGGCACGGGGATCTCACTGCGGTTCTTGCCCACCAGGTATTGAAGGTCATTGGCCTTGCACAGGTCGGCGCTGGTCTGGGGCATGCGGGTGCCGACCGGCTGGGTGGCCTCGGCCTCGGCGACGGCCGCCGGAGCGGGCGTCTCGGCGACGGGCGTTGAGGAGCAGGCACCCAGAAACAGGGCCAGGATCAGGCCGCCTTTTGCCAGCCCTCGTCCGTCTGCTTCCAGTAGGCGAGGTTGGCCCCCTGCCCCTTCAGGCCCTTCCAGCGCTCGCGCGCGCCATGAAGCGCCGTCTCGTCGCGTCCGTCGAAGATGATGAAGCATCGTGCGTAGCTCTCCGTGGCGCCCAGATCTGAGCCATCGACGATGAACAGCGCCTGAGCGCCGTTCGGGTTCTCCATCGATTGCGTCAGCAGGATCGGCTGACGCGCGGCGTTGGCCTCGTCGGCCCGACCGTGGGCCAGGAAGGATTCATCCCGCCAGGTCCACAGCCGCTCGTCGATATCATCGAGCCGGCGGGGATCGGCGACACGCACCAGCGCGCGCCAGCCCCGCTGCAGCGTGCGGTCCAGAAGCCCGGGCAACACCTCGTCGAGCGACGACCGCTCCAGGTGGTAGAACCAGATTTCCGGGCCGGCGGCTTCGGTCACTTGGTTTCGTAGGAATCCGCGACCATGCGGTCCAGGGTCCGCACGCCGAAACCCACGGCGCCGTCCGGCACGGTGTTGCGCGTCGACTTCGACACCCAGGCGGTCGGAGCGATGTCGAGGTGCGCCCACGGCGTGCCGTTGGTGAAGCGTTGCAGGAACAGGGCGGCGGTGATCGAGCCGCCGGCGCGGCCGTTGCCGGTGTTCTTCACATCGGCGATCGGGCTGTCGATATGCTTCTCGTACTGCGGCGGCAGGGGCATGCGCCAGAAGTTCTCACCCACCTTTTCGGCGGCCGCGAAGATCGGTCCGGCGACGGCCTCGTCGTTCGAATACAGGGCCGCATAGTCCAGACCCAAAGCCACGATGGCGGCGCCCGTCAGGGTCGCCAGATCGATCATGAACTTCGGTTTGAACCGCTCCTGGGTGTACCAGAGGGCGTCGGCCAGCACGAGGCGGCCCTCGGCGTCGGTGTTGATCACCTCGACCGACTGGCCGGACATGGAGATGACCACATCGCCCGGACGCTGGGCGTTGCCGTCAGGCATGTTCTCGACCAGCCCGAGGACGCCCACGGCGTTCACCTTCGCCTTGCGACCGGCAAGGGCGTGCATCAGGCCCGCCACGGCGCCGGCGCCGCCCATGTCCCACTTCATATCTTCCATGCCGTCGGCCGGCTTGATGGAGATGCCGCCGGTGTCGAAGGTCACGCCCTTGCCGACGAAGGCGATCGGCTGGGCGCCGGCCTCGCCGCCGTTCCACTGGATCACGGCCAGCTGGCTTTCGCGACGGCTGCCCTGGCCCACGCCCAGCAGGGTGCGCATGCCGAGCGTCTCCATCTCCTCCTCGCCGAGAATCTCGACCTTCAGGCCCAGACGCTCCAGCTCCTTGACCCGGCGGGCGAACTCGGCCGGATACAGGACGTTGGCGGGTTCGCTGACCAGATCGCGCGAGAAGATGACCGCGTCGGCCACGGCCGACATGGGCTCGAACGCGGCCTGGGCGGCGCGAATGTCCGACGTCACGACCTGAACCGTCGTCACCGAAGCGATCTTCTCGGGCTTCAGGGTCGTGCGGTATTTGTTGAAGGTGTAGGCGGCCAGGCGGACCGCGAAAGCGGCGCGCGCCGACTGTTCCGGCGTCAGGTGGCCGAAGTCGAGCACCAGGGTCTTGGCGCCCGAAAGCTTGACGGCGTGATAGGCGGCGCCGGCGGCGGCCTCCACAGCCTGCTCGTCCAGATCGCCGGCCTTGCCCGCGCCCACCAGAACCACCGAACCCGCATCGACGCCGGCCGGCGCCGCGACGGTCAGGGTGTTTCCCGCCGCGCCCATAAAGCGGCTCGCGCCCATCGCCTTGACCAGGGCCCCGCCCGTGGCGGCGTCCAGCGCTGCGCCCGCATCGGTCAGGGCGCGATCGTCATGGACCAGCACGGCCACGGCTCCGGCGGCGCCGGCCTTGGCGAGGAATTCGACTTTCATGAACGCGACTCCAGCCGGGGTGGGAGCCCCGGTCATTGCATACTGTGTGGATGGGCGCGCTCGTGGTTGTCCCCGGCGCGCCCGGATGTGTATTAGATGCTCCCCATCGCCCGCGCCCGCAACCGGGCGATTGCATCCCACGCATGACACTGATCCAAGGCTACCTTTTCCGACAGATCGGACTTCCCGTCACAGCGGCGTGCGCGTCGCTGGCGGGAATCGGCCTGCTGAGCCAGAGCCTCGACCAGCTCGAGGTCATCGTCGAACGCGGTCAGAGCGTCTGGATGATGGCCAAGCTGACCCTGCTGGCCCTGCCCCAGCTGTTCGCGGTCATCCTGCCCATCGGCCTGTTCGTCGGCGCCCTGATCGCCCTGACGCGGCTGCAGCGCGAGCAGGAACTGACCGCCGCCTTCGCCAGCGGCATGACCCGTTGGTCGGTGATCTCGCCGGCGCTGCGTCTGGCGGTGATCGTGGCCCTGATTTCTCTGGCGACCAATCTGTTCGTCCAGCCCTGGGCCCAGCGCACGGCGCGGGAACAGGCGTTCGAGATTCGCACCGACCTGGCGGCTCTGCTGGTCGAGGAAGGCCAGTTCGTCCAGGGCCCCGACGGCCTGACCGTCTATGTCCAGCAGATCGAACAGAACGGCCTGCTCAAAAACCTCTTCATCTATCTGGACGACGGCAAGACGGTCACGACCTGGGACGCGGCGGAAGCCCGCTTCGGCCGCGTCAGCGGCGCGCCGGTTCTGACGATGACGCAGGGCTCGTGGCAGCAGTATTCGAAGACCGGGGTGCTGAATTACCTGTCCTTTGACAACTACACCTTCGACCTGTCGCCCTTCACGGACACGGATGAGGCTGTCCGCTACAAGCCCGCAGACCTGTGGCTCACGCAGTTGCTCGATCCGGACGCTTCGATGCTGGAGCGCCGCACCCGGGGCGAACTGGCGGCCGAGGCGCATGCCCGCCTGTCCTCGCCCCTCTATGCCTTCACGGCCATGGCCATGGCGCTGGCGGCGATCATGGGGGGCGCCTTCAGCCGGACAGGCTACAGCCTGCGCATCGCCAGGGCGGCGGGCGTGTTCCTGCTGGTCCGGATCGCCGGATACGGCTTCGTGGCCGCCAGCGGCTGGAACGGCTGGATGAATATCTTCCAGTACGCGCTTCCCATCGGCGCTGCGGCGCTGGCGCTCAGACTGTTGTTCCGCGCCCTGAAACCGCGACGCCACAAGCCCCTGCCGGTCATCGGACCCGTCCTGGGCCGGTTGAAGGCGCGTTTCGCATGAGCCGGATTTCGCTGAGGGGCGCCCACACGCCGGTCCTGTTCCGGCTGGGCCGGATCGAACGCTATGTGCTGATCCAGCAGTTCCGCGCCCTGGGCGTGGCGCTGGCCGTAATCGCGGCGCTGGTGATGCTGATCGATTTCGTCGAGATCTCGCGCAGCGTCGGCGGCGATGCGGACCTGCCGGCCCTGCGTCTGCTGGGCCTGATGCTGATGAAGTCGCCGGCGGTGATCGTGCAGTTGCTGCCCTTCGTTTTCCTGTTCGGCACCCTGTCGGCCTTCGTCAGCCTGAACCGGCGCAGCGAGCTGATCGCAATGCGGGCGGCGGGCGTCTCCGCCTGGCGTTTCGTGCTGCCGGCGGCGGGCGCGGCCCTGGTTCTGGGCGTGCTGACCGTCACCGCGATCGGACCGCTCGCCGCCTCCGCCGACGGTCTCTACCAGCGCGAGCGGGCCCGGATTTCAGGCGCAGTCCCGGGCGCCGGCCAGCAGGAAGCGATCTGGCTGCGAGAGGGCGAAGACCAGCGCCAGATGGTGATCCGCGCCGGCCGTCAGGACCGCGCCAACGCCCGGCTGCTCGACGTGACCTTCTTCATCTACACTACCGACCCGCAAGGTCGCCGCGCCTTCACCGAGCGGATCGACGCGCCCCAGGCCAGTCTCAGCGCCGGACGCTGGCGGCTGATCGACGCGGTCGGAGCCCAGACAGGGCAGCGGGCGACGCGCTACGCCACGCTCGACCTGCCCTCCAGCCTCGCCGACGGCGAGGCGTTCGAACGATTCGCCCGGCCGGAGTCGACGCCCTTCTGGTCCCTGCCCGGCCAGATCAGCCGCATCGAGGACGCCGGCTTCTCATCGACCGCCTATCGCCTGCGTCTGCAACAGTTGCTGGCCACGCCCCTGATGTTCGCCGCCATGTCGATCCTGGCCGCCGCCTTCTCCCTGCGGCTGATGCGGCTGGGCGATCTGGCGCGGATGGCGGTGGCCGCCGTGGTGCTGGGCTTCGCCTTCTTCTTCCTGAACCAGTTCTCGTCGGCGATGGGCTCTGCGGAGGTCGTGCCGCCGTTTCTGGCGGCCTGGTTGCCGGCGGTCCTTACCGCGCTCGCCGCCTTCACCTTGCTGTTCTATACCGAAGACGGCTAAGCGAACCCGCCGGGGGCGGCCAGAGACGGACTTGA
>Ga0247812_10000493_pt1 | contig 25239 bp, 21 predicted proteins | sample UWRJL149409B1_FD_178011 | JGI IMG/M metagenome (GOLD analysis project Ga0247812, IMG submission 178011) | Plant litter microbial communities from Arlington Agricultural Research Station in Wisconsin, United States - UWRJ-L149-409B-1 | ecosystem: Environmental > Terrestrial > Plant litter >...
GTTCCGGCCGCGACGGGATCGACCGGGGTCTCGGAACCGGCGGCTGTCGCCATGGACAGGGCCGAGATCACCGCGCCGGCCAGCAGCACCCCGCGCCTGAGCTTGTCATAGGTCGCCATCGCTGCTCATCCCCGCCCCGGACGTCGTCGCGCCCTTCACAGATCACTGTGCCGCGAAATTGCGGCGGGGGAAACTGATCGAACGTGATCTGGCGAACATCGTGCGCAGGTCAGGTCGAGGCCGTCTCGTGCACCGCTGTTTCGCCGGGTTCCCTCAGCCCTTTGGTCCGTGTACATCACCTTAGCCTTGCGCCTTTCGCTTCCCGACCTTTCCTGGAGGAGCCAGCTTCAGTCTGGCCCGGCTTCGCCAGTCCAGGCGCTGTTGCAGGAGGCGCCAATCCGCCCCGAGCTGGATTGCTTCTTCGAGATCAGCGCGCATCAGGACGGGATCACGATCCGGAAAACCGGATCTCAGGCGCCGAGCACTTGCCAAAAGGCCTGCCGCGCTTACGATTTCGGGCACAGTCGCGTCCGCGCCAAGGTGTTCCAGTCTCGCAAAACGCCAACCACGATTGGCGGGCTTGGCCAGAGCCAGCGCCCAGCGTTGCTCGGGAGAGAGCGTTTCAGCGACAAATGTCCACCGTATAGCCCGAGGTGAGCGGATGTAGTGACCCTTTTGCACGGGCAAGCCATGGGCCGCGTAGACCGCGAGAGCTGTCCGCTCCACCTCGTCTAATAGCGCAGTCAGGCCATCGCTTGGTTCCTTGGGCTCATCAACTATACTGGAACGCCAGTCGGGAGCCGTAGTCCCCGTCTCTTTAGGAGTCGGCCGTTTCCAAATCCGATGCAACCAGCCTCCCACGATCGGCTGCATCGGAGCCAATGCCTCAGTTGCTGAGAGTGTTGGTTACTGAGATGTCGTATACGACACCGGAAAAGGCGCGAATGAGCGTGAAGAATTTACTGAGCTCGGCAGATCCTGAACGTGGCACATAGACGATGTCATCAGACTGGATCTGGAAGTTATTGGCAATAAAGAAGCCCTCCGCCTGTTCGAGATCCAGTCGGTACACGACCGGGACGCCACGTACTGTCGGGGCCTGGGTCAGCCCAAGGGCCTGAGCGACTTCGGGTCGCTCAAAGCGAAATACCAGCACAGCCCGTGCATTTGCAGAGTTCGTGTCCAGACCCCCGACCTTACTGATCGCGCCGGCCAGATTCAGCGGTCCAGCACCCATTTCGACTTGAGTCACCGCGCCCAAGGCCCCGAAGGTCGAGTAACGGCGTGGCTTATAGATCAGGTTGACTTGGTCTCCCCGGGTCAATCGGATGTTCTCTCCAAACTCGGTGGTCACCGCCGTCAACGGGGCCTTGAAAGTCTGACCATCCCGCTGAATGGCGACGATCACATCTTCAGGCGGGCGCGCCACACCGCCGCTTGAGGCTATGACATCCAAAATACGATCCGCGTTGACGGAAAGGGGCGCTCGACCAGGTTCGCGGACCTCGCCCAGTACCGTGACAGTGTTGAATGCGTTATCAGCGATTGAAACCACGACTTGGGGATTGGCCGCCTTGCCGGCCAAAGCGCGCCGAATGGCCGTTCCGGCTTGGGTCGGAGTGAGACCTGAAACCGCGACAGCCCCTGCGAACGGAATGGTGACCGACCCGTTTGCGTCCACCGTGATCGGTGGAAGCGACTGGGTGGAGGACCGAGGACCGTTGTTGGAGCTTCCGCCGCCGCCGAACAGGGTCCCGCCCGGTTCGAAGATGGAAATCGCCAGACTGTCGCCTATCCCAATGACGCCACTTGCGCCTTGTGAGGAGCCTGCAGCGAGCGTCCCGAGAAATCGGGGTGGCAAGGCCATAATCCGCTCGCTGGCTGCATAGTCTAGGTCGAAGATGGCGTACGAGCCTGCAGATGCGGCCGATCCTGCCCCTTGCTCGACATTGCGCCCCGTCGGTCCGTCTCGCGGCAGGGTGGAGCACCCTCCGAGCGCCGCGACCATCGCAGCGGTCATCAAGGATAGCGTTAGAGCGTTGGGCATTTGCATGGGGCTGAGTTTAGCGGCCTTTGAAGTGGGGAGCCAGTACCTCGCGCATAGCTTTCGGTATCGTTGAAAGATCCGCGCTCTGCTTCCAATCTGATCGATGTAACCGCAAACTCTGCGTCAGCGAGCCTCGAGGGGCGTCTGAGCCGATCAGCATTGATGTGCGGGAGCCGAGGTGCGCGGCGCGTCTCTGCGGCTGCGGGTTTCCTTGTCACGCGAGCGACGCTGGAATGACGCAGCTTCTCCCGAGCGGCCAGACCAAGCATCGCCCTTGTTGTGAAGCGGATGGGCAACTAAGCAAAAATCAGCAATGTGGGGGATGCTGGTGGTCCGAGCTTTCGACATGTTCCGTCGTGCGCCCCGCCTCTCGCAGATCGAGGATTAGAAATGAAAACCGTCGCGAAAGCAGACGACAGCTCCGATGCTCTTGGGCGCGATAATCCGTCAACGGGCTTGACGGTACGGGAATTGGAGGTCCGGGCTCTGGTCATCCAGGCCTATAATGCCGTGCTCAGGAGATGGCCTGACCCCGTTGGAATGCGGTACTATACCGACCGCCTCCAAAGCGGAGCGATGAGTGAGATCGACGTCTTCACCGGGCTCCTCAGGTCAGAAGAAGCAAAGCTCATTGTTCCTGCCCAAACTCACGGCGGAGACCGTCCAGCCGATCGGATGGCGGTGTTAGCTGGTGTTTTCCGTGCGGCCACGAATGGCGAGCTGACGCGTCACTATGTGGATGGCATTGGCCGTCCTCACATCGACGGTCTGGTATCCAGTGCGCTTAAAACAGATTTCGCGCGCTCGGTATTGCTGTTTTGCAGCAATAAAGAGTCTACGGAAGGGCGGGTGTCGCGATGAGTAGCCGTATATTTTGGCTTGGTATGCACAAAATACTGAGAACAACGGAACTGGTCCAGCTTCGACTAATGGGGTACGAAGTCTTTGGACCGGACTATATATCTACAGTTTATGATCAATCGGCAGATCTTTCCTCACAATCAGGTCAAGAAAGCTCGTTGCCAGAAGATGTATTCAGAAAACTTATATCGTTCAATTTCTTTTACAATGAAATAACGGAAGAAATATCTGAGATACTAAACTTTTATTTCGATGCTGTTATTGTAACGATAAATCCGGACTGGTTGCTCGCGGTCCTCGAAGCCTACGAAGGGCCTGTATTGTATAGGACCTACGGGCAGCCTTATTCTCTTTCCGAACATTTCAATGCTCGAGGTGCGTGGGAAACGATGACCACGCGCGAAAATCTTCACGTAATCCCATTCGCTGCGGAGACGATTGAGCACGAGCAGGAATGGTTTCGTCAGCTTTGCACCGAGCCTGTGCCCTATCAAATCCCGGACGACGTCTTCGAGTTCGCCAAGGGCCGCCGTCAAAACGCACCTAGGCGCTCAGAAATCGTTGTGAGCATACCAAATATAGAAAACCCCTATTATTCCGCCGCTTACGAAAAGTTCTCAAGTCGTTTCTCTGAGGGTTATTTCCGAATATTAGGTCCGCAAAGAAGAATTCCGGCCGATCCTCGAATATTGGGAGAGATGTCGCGAGCGGATTTGCTGGACCGGATGTCCCGGGCGTCCGCCTATTTCTACATATATAACGATCCCGTATGTTACCTTCCGCCAATAGAGACGATGCAACTCGGCAGGCCGGTTGTATTCGGGCCCGGGTCTCTTCTAGCCAGATTTAGCAATGAACGAAATCCGGGTTATGCACGCACGGACGAACAAGCGTCTGCCTTGCTCAACCGACTGCTCAAGCGAGACAGCGGTCTCGCCAGAGAGATTGTCGCGGCCCAAGAACCTGTCCGTGTCCGCTATGACCGCGCGCACGTGAGGCCGATCTTCGAGCGGGTCTTCCGCCGCCTGCTGGCGAACCCGGCACGGCCGCCAGCGTGCGAGAAGCATGGGAATACGATAAAAGTGTCCGGGAGCGACGGTCCTGGTGATGAGGTTGTCGTAGTGCCACTGCACATCGACGGGCTGTTCCATTATGTGGATGGCAGGCCAACGGCACTTGAAGGCATTCCACGAGTAGTCGATGCGCTGGTCGACACAGTTATATCGAAATCCTCCGCGCATGTAGTCGTGAGCTGCACACACGATTCAAAGCCAGTCATTTTCGACTTCTTCCGCGCACATATTTCAGCGGGAAGGGTCACGATATTTGCCTTCAACCAACAGAGAGACGAGGCTGAAGCGGCCTTCGAGAAGCTCAGGTTCGTAGAATATGTCTCGATGATCTCTCAGAATGTTAAAGCCTACATCGTGCCGCATTATTATTTATTCCCGGAGGCGCTCCTAAACGACGTTCCGATTACTCTCTATCTCCCGGACTATTTTCCTTACCTTATGCCGGATGAGGTTTTCGACACTTCGTCAGAGAAGGATGCGCTGAACAAGCAGGTTGGTAGCGAACTCGGGCGACGCGCCACTCGCGTGCTGACCAACTCGCAGTTCACCAAGGAGTATCTGCCCCAGACTGGACTGGTTCCGGAAGAGCAAGGTGACAAGATCGTCGTCGCACCACTGCCATTTCTGGGCGCCAAGCGGGCATCGTCCTTGGCGGATTACGAACGGATTAGGCTTGAAAAGGCCGTAGGGGGCCGACCATTTCTTTTTTACCCGACGGCGAACCGGCCGAACAAGAAACTTACGTTCTTCTTGCGGCTCTTGGCATTCAAGCGTTTGGAAAATCCGGAGCTGTGTGCGGTTCTGACGTGCAGCCTTGACAGCGTCCCGGAGGTCCGGACGACGGCGGAAGATTATAATCTCACTGATGCACTGGTCATGCTACCTGGTTCAAACGAAAGCACCATGCGATGGCTGTATGAGAATACCGCCGCTCTGTGCCTGACATCGATAGCGGAGGGCAACTTCCCGCCCCAGGTGCTTGAGGCCCTTAACTACGGTGCGCCAGTCGTTGCGACAAGGCTACCTACAATTTCTGAGGTTGCGCGCTCTGAGGTCGGAAAACTACTTCTCTGCAACCCATTGGATATGGGCGACTTCGCCGAGAAGTTGGCTTTCGCGATGGCAAATCGAGATAAAATCATTGCACGTCAAAACGAGTTGCTGAAATCCATGCATCGCTGGAACTCAGCTGAGGCGTTTGCGACTGCAGTTGCCAGGTCCTTGCCTCACGTTCAGTTCGGGGCGTCGCAGTGATCCAACACTCGCATGGCTAGCTGAACTTTAGTGACTTGAGACTGACGTGCGGGTTAGCGCTGGCCTCCACTTGGCGTTTCGAGATTGTCAGGCGGATATGGTTTGGGTTGTCGCCCACGAAGTCGAAGGTCCCGAGATCGAGCAAGACGGCATCAGCGCCGACAACGGTCAAGCTTGGGGCTTTTTGCGTTGAGACTTGAGCGGTCACCGGCATCTGTGAGGCGGGCGGCTGCCAGTTGACCCGAAGCGCAGAAGCTCCGTTGACCGAGATATCGCAGGCGAAGGGCGATGGCGACTCGCCGTAGTGCGGCGCCAGTTGAATGAGGATGCGCCGCTTGCCCGTCTCGCGCATCGCGAAGACAAGATAGCTGTCTGGCGCATTGCTGAGCGCGCCGTCCGGCATGAAGGCGTGATGCCACCCCAAGCCCAGCAGAGGCCGGCCGGCCGTGCCAGGATTCAGTTCCACCTCGTGCGGGGTAGGAGGGTAAGGCTCCAGAAGGCCCGCGAACATGTCCGTGACATTTTTGCTTCCAGTAATCACTCGCTGAGGCCAGTCAGCAGACGCGTTCGCGAACGCGTTATCCACTGTCTCCCATTCGTCCGGCGATAGCACACGTACGGAAGTTCTAACGCACGGTACTGCGCTGCTATCGGCTAACTCGCCCAGTTCAACAAAATCGTAAATCTTTCGCAGGGTTTCATCGCGTTTTTCAGTCAAATCTTCGTACTTCACAATCAGAACGTCTGACCCGAAGTGAAAGATATACGAGATGATTATGCAGCACATCGAACGGAGTTCATGTACTGCGTTTTCTACGGTATCTACATGCCAAGCATCAATTCCCTGAGTGGCCCGATTTCGTCGATTTATACTTGAGTTTATCTGCATAATGGGATCGCGAAGCATGAATATGTACTTCGGCTGACGTCCTAGCAAGCCACCGACATAGGTAGGATCATGGAGCAAAGGAAAGAAGGGATACTTCGTGCCAACGACCGCCAAGTCGTCCTTTCCAAGGGAAGCGCCGAATACGGACTCCACTATTTTCGGAAACGTCTTGAGCGTTGGGAATCGCGAGGAATGGACCACGCGATCGTTATTGGCGAAGACGTAGCTTCTGGCGGGCGCGGCCGCGGTCCACTGTGAGGGAGTCTCCGAGAGGACCTCCTCGCTACAGGGCTCCGGTATCAGATCCTCTAGAGCGGCAGGTTCACGACCGCGAACCACGGCGTCCAGCATGGAGATGTCATGCTCGCGGGCCAAGAGTGGCTCGAGGGTCCGTAGCAAGTCGTCGAAAACGTACTCCGAAAATAGGCCAATGTTTGAATTCTCGTTGAGCAGGTCGACGAGCAACGTCGTTCCCGATCGGGGCGGGCCGCCAATCAACACGGCGGTCAACATTTTTGAATCGCGAGTCATTTCTGCATCGTGGAAGATTGTTGCATTGCAATAATGCTGAGGCGAAAACGCATTGACGTGCAAAGCGTCATTCGTGGCGACGACTCAGATGCGTAGAGCCTGCTTTGGGTCGCGCTTTGGGTTGGACGCGCAAAATGAGCAGCGCTTGGCACGTGAGGCAGTCTGGTCGCTTGTGGGACGTCGCCCTTCAAGCGATCAGTTCTGCCCTAGAATGTCACCGGAGTCGCTGTGGCCGCCAAGGTGGCGAGTCGTGACGGGTCGGCACAAAAGATGAGATCATCAACGCAGCCGTGACGCAAAAGGTGACGATGCAAGAAGGCAAGATAATCATCTGCACTTGCGATTGAGCTCACAGCACCTTCACGTAAAATATAAGCCGTCCCAAACCGTTCCCGGATAGTATCAAGCAGGGCGCGGGGACTCATGTTGCGGAAGGCAGTGATCGTCCATGCGTTGAACTCCATGATGACGATAGGCCGGAACTTGGCGAGCGTATCCTTCGCGCCATCCAGCACGTCCTGTTCAAAGCCTTCCACATCGATCTTGATCATGTCGATTCGGGTCAAGCCGGCTTTCTCGACATAGTGATCCAACGTCATCAAGGGGACCGAGAACCCGCTTCGGGTGGCGTGGGTGTCTTCGCCGTTGGTGAGATGGCTTCCAGCCAGAAAGCTTGCCTCAAAAAAGTTCGCGACGCCGGTCCGATCAGCGATCGCGCAACCCTCGACGATGACGCTGCCTATCAAGGTGTTGTGGGCGATGCTGGCCTCAAGGCATTCACGTGCGCGGGGCGAGGGCTCCATCGCATGAACCGTGACATCATATTGCGCGGCAGCGAGAACCGATGTGGTCCCGATATTGGCTCCGATATCAATGATGACGGCGCCAGAGGGCATCAGGCCAAGCGCATATTCCCAAGACGAGTTACCGTCGGAGGCCTGTTGGATATGCTCGAAATAGGGATCTGACGGGAATCCGAACATGCCGACGGTGACGCCACCCACGTTCACGTCGCGCATTTCCATCACTACCGTCATACTATCGTCCCCACCTGTTAGCTGTTCGCTCAGGCTATATCGGGAACGATCGAGAAGCAAAGGCCTCGCGACTGATATGGCGCGGCTGGGGGCGGAACATGCACGGAGCAACTAGCGTGGCGCGAGAACGCGCCTCCGTGTGTGGTGCAGCGAACGGCTTCCGCCGGCGGAACGCTGAACAACGGTGTTTCGCGGCCATTGCCGGACGGCTTTGAAAGTTCGCCTGTTTCACGAAGAACAAAATGCCGCTAGATGCTCGCCTACGGTCGCCGCCGATGCGATTGAAGAGGCCCCACTTGCCCGTTAAGTTCTTGCGAACCCATGCTCGGATTACCGGGGCGCTGATGATGCGCGAAATCATCACCCGATTTGGCCGTGAAGGCCTCGGTTTTGTCTGGCTAGTCGGCGAGCCGCTGGTGTTCTGCGTCGGTGTGATTTTGATGTGGTCGGTGTTGAAGCCGGCCTACGAGCACGGCATTCATGTCGGCGCATTCGTTATGACGGGCTACATGTGCCTCGTCCTGATGCGGCACATAATCAACTATATGATGAACGCAGTGCAGGCCAATATTGGCATGCTTTACCACAAGAAGATCACGGTCTTGCACCTGATTATCTCCCGGGCGACGCTGGAGCTCGCCGGGTCAACGATCGCGTTTTTCGTTGTCTATGTCGCAATGTTCCTCTTGGACCAGGTCGCCCTCCCGCACAATCTGTTCCTCTTGTACGCTGGCTGGTTCAGCCTTTTCTGGCTTTCGACTGGAATGGGGCTGGTCCTAGCGGCCTTGGCCATGCGATTTGAGGTGGTGGAACGCATCGTCGGCATCTTCATGTACATGCTGATTCCGATTTCGGGTGTGTTTGTTATGGTGGCTTGGCTGCCCGCGTCCTATCGCGACCTGTATCTGCTGGTGCCCATCCCCCACACTGTCGAGATGGTCCGGGCGGGCGTTTTCGGCGAGTTTGTGCAGACCTATTATGATCCCCTCTACCCGCTCGCGTGGGGCACGGTCCTCATCGTCGTAGGGCTGCTGCTGCTGGCCAGGGCCATCAAGCATATCGACGTAGATTAACGCCAATAAGAGCCGCGAAAGCCATCCGTCATGAGTGATTCCAATCTTAGCTATCTCGGCGCACCGGCGAAGCCGCACGCCGCCCGAACCGGGGGTTACCGCCTCTCGTTTGAGAAGCTGCCCTGGCCGTTTCTGGTTGTGGTCGTTCTGCCGACGGTCCTGACGGCGCTGTACTACCTGCTCATCGCGTCGCCCCAGTATGTGTCAGAAGCGCGCTTCATCGTGCGTTCGGCTGAGCGGGCTCAGCCGAACAGTTTGGGTCTTGTCCTTCAGGGGGTGGGACTTTCGGCAGCGCAGGGCGACGCTTTCGCCGTCCATGAGTACATGATCTCGCGCGACGCCGTGGATGAACTGAAGCCGAAGATCGACATCGCACGTGTGCTTTCGCGACCCGGTGCGGATTTCCTGGCGCGTTTTCCTCAGCCGTGGGGAGGGCGGACCGACACCGATCTTCACAAGAATTTCCAGCGTTTTCTGACTGTCGGTTACAATTCATCGACTGGAATCAGCACGCTGCGCGTAAAGGCTTTCACGCCGCGGGATGCCCAGAAAGTGACTGACGAGCTGCTTCACGGCGGTGAGCGTCTGGTCAACCGTTTGAATGAGCGCGCGGCATCCAACACCGTGCTTGATGCCGAACGGACACTGGCGGAAGCTGAGACGCGGCTTGCCTCGGCCCAGACGAATCTGACCGGTTTTAGGAACCGGGAAGGGATCATTGATCCTGAAGCGAGCGCCGAGGAGGGCGCGGAAGTCATCACCGGTCTGGCTGGGCGCCTGGCAGGTCTTCGCGCTGATCGTGCGCAGTTGGCGGCGGATGCGCCGAACAGCCCCCTGCTCGCCAATGTCGACAGCCAGATCCGAGCGTATGAAAACGAACTCGCTGCCCAGCGCGCCAAGATGGCCGGGAATGCGAATTCTCTGGCCCCGAAGATCAGTCGGTATGAAGCCTTGGCGCTTGACCGGGAGCTGGCTGACAAAGGGGTCGCTGCAGCACGGACAGCGCTCGATTCGGCACACGAGGATGCGAGGCGTCAGCGACTCTATCTGGAGCGCGTCGTCAACCCGAGCCTGCCCGACAAAGCCGACGAGCCGAGACGCCTTCGCGCCATACTGCTTGTTCTGGTCACAAGCCTCCTGATTTACGGTCTTGGATGGTTGATCCTGGCAGGCGTCCGCGAGCATAGGCAGGACTGATGCTTGGCAAGATTGACGTCGGTTTGCGCGTCGTAGATCTGGAGAAATCCTACCAAAGCGGTCACGCCGAACGGCCGCTTTTCGGAAACCTCTCGTTTGATCTTGGCCGGCGAGGCCGCTTGGCCATTCTCGGGCGCAACGGTCAGGGTAAGTCAACCTTGATCAAGGTTTTGGGAGGCGTTCTGCACCCCTCCGCCGGTCGGGTGCACTGGTCAATGTCTTCCTCCTGGCCGATCGGTTTCGGAGGGGCGTTCCAAGGAAGCCTGTCCGGACTGGACAACATCCGGTTCCTGTCCCGACTCTATAACCGGGACTATGCCACCATGCTGGAGCAGGTTGATGATTTCGCGGAGCTTGGCACGGCGCTGACCCGACCCGTGAAACACTATTCGTCCGGTATGCGAGCGCGATTGGCATTTGGCCTTTCGCTGGCCATTGAGTTCGATTGCTATCTGATCGATGAGCTCGTGTCGGTAGGCGACGCCAGATTTCAGCAGAAGTGTAACGAAGAGCTCTTCGAACGGAGAGCTAATCGTGCATTCATGATGGCCTCGCACGACATGAGAATGATCTCCTCGCTCTGCGATCAGGCGCTGATTATCGAGGGTGGGCGCGCGAAGCTTTTCGACGACATTGGAGAGGCGGTTGAAATCTACAGCTGGCTCAAGGCGGCGTAGAGTTTGTCCGATATCGTTATTTGTATAGCGCCTAGCGCGGAAGCGCCGGGCTGGGCGCGTGCTCTGATGTCCGCAATCGGCCCGGTCGATCTGGCGGGGCGTGTCCTCGTGACCGAAAGCCTCTCCGAGGCTTATGAGTCCGACGCGGCTACGCGCGTCCTCGTCATGAGTTCGCCCGCTGCTTTGGCCACGCGAAGTTCACAGTTCCCGCCAGGCGGGCTCCACTGGCTCGTCCAAGCTTCGAAGAGCTTGGCAATGACCGCGGAAATGATCAACAGCGGGGCGGTCGTTCTCGACGCCGCCGCTGCGAAGCTCGATTTCCCGGGACTCGGGGAAGTGGTGCGATCAGATCTAGAGCTCGATATCCAGGTTGACCATCATGCGGCTTCACTCGGTCTGTATGAGGGCCTTCCTAACAGCGCCCGGTTCGGGGTCAACTGGAGTCAAGATGTCTTCTCTTATCTCTTGGGAGAACGCCTGACTGGAGGCAGCCCTGAGGTAGACATAACCGGTCGCGCCCGAATGCTTCTTCACGGACCCTATATTCACCTCTTCAATGGACAATGGCGGGTGAAACTCAAGTTCGAGGTGAACACCGAAGGGCTCGCCATTCCGTTAGTGGTTGAGTGGGGACACGGCGGTGAGTTTGCGCTGCAAGAGGTCACGATCTCGCGCTCGGGCGTTTACGAACTGGAAATGACACAAGGCTGGCGCAATGTCGCTCCGGCCCAAGTGCGCATACAGGTCATCCGTCCGTCATTCGGCGGGCGACTGCGCGTTCTGGATTGTCGGGTGGACCGGCTTCCCGACGCGGACCTCGACTCGGGGGAAAAACGGGGCTAGCCGGTGCTCTCAGGCGGCAGGAAGGCAAGGTCCTCAATCCGTGTGTGGGCGCCGTAGGTTGCGACGAACGCCTCAATATCTTCCACTGGCGCCGCTTCGCCGCTCCTCCCGAGGACCTGCACGGTGTAGCCCAAGCGAGTGAATTGACGTAGATAGTCTGCGGGTCCAACACCAGAAATGCGACCCAGCATCTCGGGCGAATACTCAGAGGTCACGATCGGGCGGTAGTTTTCAAGGATGCGCTGGGCACCGGCCATAACCAGACCCTCAGCGCCTTCGACATCCAGCTTGATGAAGTCGACCCTTCCCTCGACCATGTCGTCGAGACGGGCGGTGGGAACAATCTGGCAGTTCGGATTCATGACCGCTTGCTCAAGATCCGACGTGATCAGTCCGCCGTTCGAACCCTGATGTGGCGTAAAGACCGCCTTCCCCCTGTGAGGGGCAAGAGCGATCGGATGTAACTCAATGTTGGACGTCTTGTTTTTGAAGACGCTCAACAGAAACAGCCGTGCGTTCTCGGTGTTGGGTTCGAACGCGAGGACCCGCCCTTCTTCACCCACGATCGCCGAACACAACATGGAGAAGTATCCGACATTGGCACCCACATCGACCACTGTCATCCCCGGCTGGACGTGATCCTTCATGAAGGCTGTGAGATGCGTTTCGTACGTGCTTCGCACGATCATGTCGTTCGACACGGCCACGTCCGCCGTGTCGAGCGCCAGTTCAAAGCCCTCAAGCTCAACATACTGGATATCGCGTTCAGCGAAGCGGATCGTAAAAGGCGAGCCGAGGGCCTGGCGGTCCGTCGCGGCGAGAATCCGCCGCATGAGCTGCTGCTCGGTCGGCGCACCCATGACCCCCATCGCGACAAGAGTTGCGACCTCGCCGGGTTCTGGCGGGCGCTCGTACAAAATCTTGAAAGCGCTTTCTAAAGCTTCAGGCATCTCGTGCTGACCCGTTTCTGCCAATCGGCCGCGACTGGGCCGGGTTTGATATTCAGGGCATACGGCAGATCATGACGCGGCCAAGAGAAGGCTGGGCGGGCCCAGCGATCAGGCGTCTCCTCCGAAAAGGTAAGCTTTGCAAGCGCGAATCGCCCTTCTCAGACACAGTTATAGCCGCCTCTCATATGCGTCTTCCATTCTTTCGTCGGTCCAGGTTCGCCGAACATGCGCAGGCAGATCCATATAAGCCCCGGGTTGACGTTGGAGAGGATCGAAGCGATTAGCCTCACCCAAACAGTCTCCGGCTTCACAACATATGGCAAAGCTTTTTGACCGCCCGATGCGTGTTTTGCGCAAGCGCATGAGGCTTGCGATGAAGTTCGCACCTTACCTCGCCGGTCGAAGCGCCCCACGCATCCTAGTGGACGAAATCTATCTAGGAGTTCTCGGAAAGCCGGGCGACCCGCTGGCTCGCGCGGCGGCCGCCAAACATCTCGATGAAGGTCGCACAACGGTACTTCAGATTGTGCAGGAGCTTTTGAGGGGATCCCACAACACGCCGCAAGACCGGCAGCGCGATTTCGAAGCCACGGCCAACGACGTCTATCAGGCCGTTTTGTCGCGATTACCGAACGCCGCAGAACGGCAGAGGATCGTAGACACTCTGGAACGAGGCGCTCCTCTTTCCCGTATCATCTTGCAGGTTCAGGCCACGGCCGAGGCGCGAAGGGCCCTGTTTTCGGCCGCTTTAGCCGACGGAGGCATCGGGGATCTCATCCTTGCGGAAGTTCAGCGCGGCAAGGCGAAGCTAAATGCGTAGCGAACCGGCCCCTTCGTACCCAAGGCGTCGTGTTTTTTGGTTTGGCATGCACAAGGTGCTTAAGCCCACCGAGTTGCGCCGCTTGAGAGAGCTGGGGTATGAGGTTTTCAACCCTGCATATATCTCGCCCGTGTACGATCAGTCGGCCGATCTGAGAATTGATTACGATCAGCCGACGACGCTACCGCTCGAAGTGTTTGAAACCCTGCTTGCCTATGATTTTTTCTATCGACCTATAGAAGATCATATCGCAGAGATAATTCGAGATTATTTTGACGTCGTTATCGTCACGATAAATTCGATGTGGCTAAAGCACCTTCTGGAGGTGTTCGAGGGCCCTGTGATCTACCGTGTCTACGGGCAGCATTTTTCTCTTTCCGAATCTCTTATTGAGGTTGGACTGTGGGAACATGTAATGGCCCGTACCAATTTTGCGATCGTTCCATTCGCCGCCGAATCCGTGGAGAACGAACATCGTTGGTTCCTAGAAAAATGTTCGGAGCCCGTTCCCTATCAGATCCCCGATGACGTCTTTGAGTACGCCCATTGGCGAGCCGAGGATTGCCGGCCGGAGATCGGTGTCAGTCTGCCCAACATCCAGAATCCCTACTTTGCGAATGCGTACAGGGAATTCTCCGAGGCCTATCCTGAAAGCTATTTCCGGCTTTATGGCCCGCAACGGGCGGCGCCGGCGGACGGGCGCGTCATGGGCGCCTTGCCCCGCCTAGATTACCTGGAACGTTTAAGGCGGTCCGCCGGGTACTACTATGTCTACCGCGACAACGTCGCATACCTGCCGCCCATTGAAATGATGGAGATGCGGGGACCGGTTGTGTGTCTCCGCGGCTCTCTTCTGAGCCGCTTTCTGGGGAAAAATAGTCCCAATGTAGCGGAAGATCAGCACGACGCCCGCGTCAAGCTGACGCGACTGATCCGGGGCGACGCCTCTTTCTCTGCCGAGCTTGTCGCTTCCCAGGAAGAGACCCGCAAACGATATGATCGCTCTATCGTTCAGCCGATCTTCGACCGGGTGATGGGGGGGCTGCTCTCGGAGGGCGTGAACGCCGCTCCGAGTGTAAAGTTCAAGGGGCCTATAATCCGAGCGCACGGGGCTCCGGTTCGACCACGGCAGTTTGCCGTTGCGCTACACGCCGACGGTCTTTTCGAGCACAAGGAGGGGCGGCCTTACGCATTCGAGGGAATCCCCCGCGTCGTTGACACGATCGTCAAAATCGCAACCGGAGGGTCTGAGTTGGCGTGCCAGGTGAGCTGCACCAAAGCGTCAGCTCCCGTTATGTATGACTTCTTCAGTGAGCAATGCCAGTCGGGCGCTGTAACCCTGAATGTTATCGACGCCGGAAAAGGGCGGGAACATCCGGAAACCCTGCTGGCGCGGCTGGCGTGGGTGGAGGCCGTAGATGCAGATCCAACAGTGACGACAATCCTCGCTCCCCACTATTACCTGTTTCCTGAGACGTTGCGCTCTAGCAAGCGTTTGGCGCTTTATCTTCCTGATTATTTCCCCCACCTCGCGCCGAATGAAATCTTTGATGAGACTCCTGAAAAGGACGCTCGAAACAAGCGCATCGGCGTGGCTATCGCGACCAAGGCCGACCGAATTCTCACCAACTCCGAGTACACGCGCGCGTATTTGCCAGCGGCGGGATTCACAGATGCGGGTGACGAGCGCGTCGTCGTCGCGCCTCTGCCCTTCCTTGGCGCTGACCGCGCGGTGCACGTCACGCCTGAGGAGGAGGACCTGATCGTTGAGCGGCTATCTGGCCGGCCCTTCCTGTTTTACCCGACGGCCAACAGACCCAACAAGCAGCTCGCTTTCTTGTTCGAGGTTCTGGCTGAACTCCGTTTCCAGCATCCTGGCCTGGGGGTCGTCCTAACCTGTGATCTCAATTCCTACGCCCCGGCGATGGCGGCGCTGGCCAGATACGATCTGCAGGATCATGTCCATCTCTTCCCCAAGGCCAGCGAAGGGCTGTTGCGCTGGTTTTACAAGAACACCGTGGCGCTTTGTCTGACTTCCAATCTGGAAGGAAATTTCCCTCCTCAGGTGCTGGAGGCCCTGAACTATGGCGCTCCCGTCGTGGCGACGCGACTGCCAACGATGATGGAAATCCTAGGGGAGATGTCGAGCGAACTTCTGCTCTGCGGGGCCCGGGACTTGGCGGCGTTTCTGGCCGCGCTGGTCGTCGCCATAAATGACCGCGCGGCCGTCCTTGAACGGCAGGAGGCGGTCGTGGAATACCTTGGCCGCTGGAACTCCCCCGCAGCCTTCCGCGCCCGGCTGGAGCTTGTCCTTCCGGAGATGTTGACCCCGGGGAGCGTCTCCTGATGCGCATCGGCATCATGACGCCAGGCAGCACCCGCAATGATGCCGTAAGCAACGACGCAGCCGGCATGTACATGTCGCTCAAACAGGCCGGATTCCAGGTCTTTCTGCTGACCTTCAACGGCACCTCCGAGATGGGCTTCCCGGCCTACAGCTATGCGGATGCGAGCTGGCTTCTGGCCGATCCACAAGATTTGCTGATCTACCACTACTGCACTAACGACCCTGTCGCGTTGAGCACCATGCGTCAGGCGAATTGCAAGCTCGCGCTGAAGTATCACAACGTAACACCAAGCCGGTTTTTTACTGCTTACTCTGACCTTTTGACGCTGTCATGTCGGGCAGGCCGCCGGCTGCTGAATGAGTTTCTCGAGTTGCCGATCGAGTTTGTCCTGTGCGACTCGACATTCAATGCTGACGAAATAACAGCGGCGGGTTATCCGGCATCGCGATGCCGGGTGATCCCGCCCTATCACCACACCGACCGCTTGCTCATGGAACTTGAGGAGCCTGGCACTATCGCTTATGTTCGGGAAAGCGTGACGAACGTGGTGACGGTCGGCAGGGTCGTGCCTAACAAGGGCTACCACCTCATGATCGAGGCGCTCGCCTTGCTGAAACGCGACGGATTTCCCCGGATCGCGCTGCAGATCGTCGGGTTTCTCGATCCGCGGCTTGAAGAATATATCGCTGAGCTCCAGCACCGTATTGACGAAGAAGAGCTGCAGGATTGGGTTCATTTCCATCCAGCCACTCCCGGGAACGCCCTGGCGACCTTCTATCGTGGCTGCGACCTCTTCTGGACCGCCAGCCAGCATGAAGGCTTCTGCGTTCCTGTCGTGGAGGCGATGGCGTTCGGACTTCCCGTCCTTTCGAGCACTCAAGGAGCCTTGCCCGAAACCTGTGCGGATGCTGCAATTTTCGCAGATACACCTCAGGAAATGGCCAGCGCCTTGCGTCGTCTGGTCGAGGATGACGCCTGGCGTGGGAACCTCGCGCAAAAATGTCGGCTACGCGCGGGCCAGTTCGCCAATCGCATGATCGAGATGAGGTTTCTCGAATTTATGCAAGAAGTGGTCGAGGGATTGCCAGCGGTTGATCTCGCCATTCAGGATGACTGGTTCGGGCTGCCAAGGCCCGAGGAGATTGATGCCCTGGCTCGGGACGTTTACGATCTCGCTCGGGTCGCTACGAAGGGCCACCGCGCTGACGCGGTCTTTGCCGTAGTCACGGGGGCTGCGGACCGGCAGGCGGCGTCAGACTATTTCGCCACCCCGGACGTGAGGCGTTATGCCGAACAGATCGCGACCCCCCGGCTCGGGCTCAGGCTTTCGCCAGCCGCCAAGGTGTTTTGGCGGTTTTCATCATTCGCGCAGCAGAATTTCCCGCTTACCACGCCGGAGAATCTCGCTAGCTTCTGGCGCTGGTACATGCGGCATGCCAACGTCGGCCTTCTCCCACTGATGAGCCCAAGCGAGCAAGCGCGGTTTGCACTGGGCAATTCAACCTATTAAGCAGATCGCTGCACGCATGTCGGGCGCCGCGCCACCTATTTCCGTTCCATGGCGCGAGCCCGGACGGGGTCAACAGATTGAACATCCGATGGCTCTCGCAAGACCATCGGTCACGAAAGGACGCCGAACATATGTCAGGCACTTACAAGGCCATTGAGAAATGCCGCATCAGCGGCAGTACGAACCTGGTGTCGGTGCTGAACCTCGGCTTTCAGGAGTTGACGGGCGTGTTCCCCAAAACCATCGACGAGCCTGTCACCTTGGGCCCGCTCGAACTCGTCTGGTGCCCGGACAGCGGCCTGCTGCAGTTGGGGCATAGCTTTGACCCCGACGAGATGTACGGCGACAACTACGGGTATCGCTCGGGCCTCAATCAGTCGATGGTTCGTCACCTCACCCACAAAATTCGCCACCTTGAGCGCCGCGCGCAGCTCAAGGCCGGCGACATTGTCCTGGATATCGGATCCAACGACGCTACCTCACTCAAGGCGTATGAGACAGCAGGGCTAACACGCATCGGCATCGACCCAACCGGTCTGAAGTTCTCCGAATACTATCCCGAGGACATTTCTCTGGTTCCCGATTTCTTTTCGGCCGCGAATTTCCGGAAGATAACCGACAAGCAGGCGAAGATCGTTACTTCGATCGCGATGTTCTATGATCTGGACGATCCGATTGCGTTTGCCCGTGACGTTGCCAGCGTTCTGGCTCCCGACGGTCTATGGCATTTTGAACAAAGCTACATGCCAGCGATGCTACGTACGGTCAGTTACGATACAATCTGCCACGAACATCTCGAGTACTACTCGCTCGATGCCGTCAAGAAGATCCTGGATGCGGCGGACATGAAGATCGTTGATGTTCAGATGAACGCCATCAACGGCGGCAGTTTCGCTGTGACCGCCGCACTTAAGGCAGCTCCCGTTGAAGTGAACTCGGCTGTCATAGACTGGCTGCTCGGCCAGGAGGAGCGGATGGGGATGGGCACCGTGCGGCCTTTCCGCGAATTTGAAGAGCGCGTTTATCGTCATCGGGCGGACCTGGTCAGACTGCTCAAGGGGCTGAAGGCCGATGGCAAGACCGTTCTTGGCTATGGTGCTTCCACCAAGGGTAATGTGACCCTTCAGTTCTGCGGCATTACGACTGAGGAAATCCCCGCGATCGCAGAGGTCAATCCTGAGAAATACGGCAGCTTTACTCCCGGAACGCGGATCCCGATTGTTTCGGAAGCGGAAGCGAAGGCGATGAACCCTGACTACTTCCTCGTTCTGCCTTGGCATTTCAAAGAGAACATCTTGCAGCGAGAGCAAGAATATATCGCCAATGGGGGCAAATTTATCTTCCCGTTCCCTGAAATTGAAATCATCTAAGGGAGCAACGCATTTGCCTCGTGCATTTATTACCGGCATTACCGGTCAGGACGGCGCCTATCTTGCCCAACTTCTGCTCGGCAAGGGCTACGAAGTTTTTGGAATGGCTCGTCGGACGAGCTCAGGTGGAATTCAGGACGAGAGGCTACGTTGGCTTGGCGTAGCCGATGATGTTCGGATCGTCGACGGCGATCTAATCGATCTTTCGAGCCTCGTGCGCCTAGTTCAGGACGTGCAGCCCGACGAAGTCTACAATCTTGGCGCACAGTCGTTCGTCGGGACGTCATGGCACCAGCCTCTGCTGACCGCCAGCGTGACCGGCGTGGGCGTCGCCAACGTTCTGGAGGCGGTGCGCTTGGTCAAGCCGGACGCACGGTTCTATCAAGCGTCCTCATCAGAGATGTACGGGCTCATTCAGGAGACGCATCAATCCGAGTCAACGCCGTTCTATCCACGGTCTCCCTATGCGGTGGCGAAGTTGTACGGGCATTGGATCACCGTCAACTACCGGGAAAGCTTCGGCATGCATGCGAGTTCAGGCATTCTGTTCAACCATGAATCCCCTCTGCGCGGCATAGAATTCGTCACGCGAAAGGTCACTGATACAGTGGCTCGCATAAAGCTTGGGCTGGCCGACAAGCTCGCCTTGGGTAACATCGAAGCGAAGCGGGACTGGGGACACGCGCGTGACTATGTGCGGGCGATGTGGATGATGCTCCAGCAGGACGCGGGAGATGATTTTGTCGTCGCGACCGGCCGCACCACGACGGTTCGGGATATGTGCGAGATCGCTTTCTCCCATGTCGGGTTGACGATGGAAGACCACTTGGTGATCGACCCCGAACTTTATCGGCCGGCTGAGGTGGATGTCCTCCTCGGCAATCCTGAGAAGGCTACGCGCGTTCTGGGCTGGACCGCCGAAGTCACGCTCGAAGAAATGATCGTGGAGATGGTCGAAGCTGACCTCGCCCGGGTCAAACGTACGATCGTCTGATGTCGACCTCTACCGTCTGGGAACGCGTGCTCGTCACCGGAGGGCTGGGCTTCGTCGGATCTTACCTCAAGGCCGCGCTCATCGAGCGTGGCCTTGAGGCTAATCTGATCATTTGTGGTGGTCCGAATGATAAGAACGCCGCTGTCCCACTCGACGTGCGCGACGAAACGCAGGTAACCCGCCTTATAGAGGAAGTTCGACCGACTGCGGTTGTCCACCTGGCCGCAATAGCCGCGGTAACCGCAGCCAACAGTGATGCAAGGCAGGCATGGGCGGTGAATCTGGGCGGCACGCTCAACCTCGTTGAAGCGATCCGATCGAAATCTCCCGATACCCGTCTGCTCTTCGTCAGTAGCGCCGAGGTCTATGGCCGCAGCCTCAACTCGCATTCTGCCGTAGCGGAAACGGCGCTGCTTGATCCTGTTAATCCATACGCGGCCAGCAAGGCTGCTGCGGATATCTTGGTCAGGCAATCCGCGGCGCAGGGAGTAAAAGCCGTAATCGCGCGCCCCTTCAATCATACGGGACCGGGGCAGGCCGAAGCTTTCGCCGTGCCGTCGTTTGCGGGCCAGATAGCCCGTATCGAAAAGGGCCTGCAGCCACCCATCCTCTCAGTGGGGAATCTGGACGACCAGCGCGACTTCCTAGATGTACGGGATGTCGTCAACGCCTACCTCAGCATGCTGGAGCTCTGTGACGCACTGCCGGCAGGAGCGACCTTCAACATCGCCTCAGGTGAACCCGTCCGGATTGGCGATATTCTGGAGCACCTGCTGTCGCTCTCCACGGTGAAGATCGAGGTCCGCCTCGACCCTGCGCGGCTGCGACCTGCGCCTATTCCGCGCGTCGCGGGCGATGCAACAGCTGCTCGAGCGGTTCTGCATTGGGAGCCTCGCTTCGCGCTGAACGATAGCCTCGCCGCGATCCTTGATCATACAAGACAACGCTTGGGCGCCTAATCCACGGGCGTCCGAAGGACTCAGGTGAGTTTGGAATAGAGGGCTTTCAGCCGCTCTTGATATCGCTCGGGGCTGAACGAGTTCGCGCGCAGGGCTCCACGACTTCCGAGGGATTCCACAAGATCGTCGTCGTTCTCAAGACGTTGAAACCCTTCCGCGATGCTGGTTACATCGTACGGGTTCACGCCAAGCGCGGCATCTCCGGAAATCTCGCGCAAAGCGCCGCTTTGGGAAGTCATGACGGCTGTTCCCATCGCCATGGATTCAAGCACCGGGAGTCCGAAGCCTTCGTACAGAGACGGAAAAACGGTCGCCCGGGCGCCGAAGATCAGATCCGTTAGAAGCGAGCGGGGCAGGTACTCATAGCGGCGTATCCGCTGCGCCAAAGAGCCCCCGTCACGGTGGATTTGTCTAATGAAAGCCTCTTCGTCGTCGTCTAGCCAGCCGCGTCCCCCCACAATGAGCAAGGGGCGCTCTGAACGGGAAGCGATATAGGCTTCAATCAATCTCAGTACATTTTTCTTAGGCTCAATGGCACCAAAGTAAAGATAATATTCTCCCGGAGATAATCCAAAGCTATCATCCAAGATATATCCGATCTCGTGATGAGATTTTCGCGGCGCTGTAGGTGCCTCGATAGATTGGTAGGTGTTAGTCACGCGCCCTTCATCCACTCCTAAAAGCTGTATAATGTCAGATCGTGCAGATTCTGAGACAGTGATGATATGATCGGCTTTTTTCGCGATAAATTGGCATAGCTTCAGAAAAGAACTTTTGTCATCCGCTGTCACATAGGGAAGTTTAAGTGGTATAAGATCGTGGATCGTATAGATGTTGACGGATTTCTTCGAGTATAATGGCAGTGCGGAGGTCCATTGCACGATGTCAGGCGGAGGCAGGTCGCTAGTGTCGAAGCTCACCGGCGTAGGCGTGCCATATTTCCGATAGCTGCGGATGGCTGTACGAAACAGGTGAGGGGCTGACCACAAATGGTCGATATGTTCCGCAGCCGATGTCGATGGCCACACGACTGCACCTGTCCTTGGCGTCGAGTAGGCCATGGTGCCCCATCGGCTGGCGTAGGTCGCGGCCCAAAGCTCGAAGCGCCCCCTCTTGGCCGAGGAGGTCGGCAAATCTACCAACGCCATCTCATTCTGTATGGCGTTAGGCGTCCGAAGCGACGCCGGGCCGTATAAAGCGTGGTTTTCCATGCCCAGCGCATGGGTGTTGGCCAGAAGATTACGAGTATACGTTGCGATGCCTGTGCCTTTCGGCAAGGCAAGATTGAAGGCGTCCACGCAAATGGAAGTCATTCAGGAGCGACCCGGCCAATACTCTGAACATTCCGCGTGTGCCGCCATTGTCTACCGCCCGCCTTATGGATTTGGATCCGCTCTGACCGGATCGTGTTGGTCGGGTACAACCTGATCGTTTCTAGATCTACGAGGATCAACGCACGTACCCCGCTTGCATCAGTTCGGCGATATGCACGATGGCCACCGGTCGCCGCTCTTCGACCACGAACAGGTTCGAAATCTTGTTGGCGGCCAGCAGATCGACGACGTCGCTCATTCGGTCGTCAGGCACGACCGTGATCGGAGACCGGTTCATAATGTCGGCGGCGCGGACGGTCGAGATGTCGTGAGCGAACGCCCGGCGCACGTCGCCGTCGGTGATCATCCCGGCCAGGGTTCCGTCTGCATCTAGGACCGCGACCGCGCCCTTACGGCCGACTGTGATGGTCGAGACTATGTCGCTGAAGTTGGCGTCCAGCGGCACGCTGGCTGGCTCGGCGGCATTGTCGCCCATCCATTCACGAACGGACTGCAGGCTCATGCCCAAGGCCCCGCCCGGGTGATGCATGCCAAAGGCTTCGGCGCTGAACCCGCGGCGGTCCATCAGCACCATGGCCAAGGCATCGCCCAGAGCTAGCGTCATCAGGGTCGAAGTCGTGGGCGCAAGGCCGTTGGGGCAGGCCTCTGCCACGCTGGGCATAGTTAGACAGACGGCCGAACTCCGGCCCAAAAAGCTGGAAGCGCGCTGGGTCAGGCCTATCACCGGGATGCCCTGGCGCTGGCAGAACAACAAGGGATCACGCAGCTCCCGGCTTTCGCCAGAGCTGGAAATGGCCAGCAGGGTTGTGTCATCTCGCAGCATACCGAGATCGCCATGGCTCATCTCGGCCGGGTGGACGAAGAAGGCGTTGGTGCCCGTCGAGGCCAAGGTTGCGGCGATCTTGCCGCCGATGTGACCCGACTTGCCCATGCCGGTGACCACGACATAGCCGGGGCGGGACAGGATGATGTCGCAGGCGCGCGAGATGCCGGCGTCGATCGTCCGCTCCAGCGCCGTCAGGGCGTCGATGTTCAGTTGGATCACCTCGCGGGCGCGGGCGGTCATGCGCGCGATGTCCTCGGGGCTGGAATGGACGGGGTCGGCGCTCATGGACGGGATCTCGATCTGGCCGCAAGGACGACGCGCAGCCCACGGCGCGAATTGCCCCATCTGGCGGCCGGGCGCAAATGCGGGTCTTGGCCTCGGCGGCCTGGCGGCCTAGTCGGTAGGTCTACCATCTTGCTGCCCATAAGGTCCTTCATGCGTCTCTTCCGACTTCGACCTGTGGCCTTGGCGGTGGCGGTTCTGGCCCCGGTTCTGGTTCTGGGCGCCTGCCAGACGGGGCCGGCCCGGGTCGATTCTGTCGCGCAGCCGGTCGTCGAGGCCGAGGCTCCGCCGGCGAGGGGGCCCTTCGTCGCGGCGGCCAATCCGGTCGCGGTCGAGGCGGGGATGGCGATCCTGACGCGCGGCGGGTCGGCCGTGGACGCGGCCGTGGCGGTGCAGGCGGTTCTGGGTCTGGTCGAACCCCAGTCGTCGGGCCTCGGCGGCGGGGCCTTCATGATGCTGTACGACGCGACGACGCAGGAGGTGACCGCCTATGACGGGCGCGAGACCGCGCCGGCCTCGGCGACGCCCGAGCTGTTCTACGAGAATGGCAAGCCTCTGCCCTTCATCGATGCGGTGCTGAGCGGGCGGTCGACTGGCGCGCCGGGCGCGGTGGCCATGCTGGCGATGGCGCAGAAGGATCACGGGCTGCTGCCCTGGTCCGGCCTGTTCGGCGACGCCGAGCGGCTGGCGCGCGACGGCTTCGTGATCAGTCCCCGGCTGGCGGGGATGATCGCCTCGGCGACGCCGCAGGGGCACACCCGCTGGGCCGACGCCTATTTCATCAAAACGGACGGGACGCGGTATGTCGCCGGCGATGTGCTGAAGAATCCGGCCTATGCCGAGACATTGGCGACGCTGGCCGGTCAGGGCGTCGACGCCTTCTATCGCGGGCCCGTCGGGCGCGAGATCGCGGCGACAGTGGCGCTCGGGCCCCGCCCCGGCGGGCTGACCGCCGAGGACATCGCGACCTATCAGCCGATCGAGCGCGGGGCCCTGTGCCGGCCGTTCCGGGTCTATGTCGTCTGCGTCCCCCCTCCGCCGTCGAGCGGTGCGGCGGTGCTGCAACTGCTTGAGATGGCCGAGCAGACACCCGATCTCGCGAGCGGGCCGGAAAGCCTGAAGGCCTGGACGGCTTTCGCCCAGTTGCAGCGGCTGATGTACGCAGACCGCGACCGCTACATCGGCGATCCGGCCTTCGTGCGGGTGCCCGTCGAGGGCCTGCTGGACGAAGGCTATGTGGTCGGCCGCGCGGCGCTGGCCGACGGCCTGGTCGCCCCGGCCGTCGCGGGAACCCCGCCGGGCGGAGTCTTCCATGGCCCCGACGCCACGGCCGAGCCGGCCGGCACATCTCACTTCGTCATCGTCGATGCCCAGGGCAACGCCGTCAGCATGACGACCACGGTCGAGAGCGTGTTCGGATCAGGCCGGATGGTGGGGGGCTTCTTCCTCAACAACCAGCTGACCGATTTCTCGTTCACGCCAAACGAGACGGACGGGGCGCCGGCGGCCAATGCGGTGGCGGCGGGCAAGCGGCCGCGGTCGTCCATGTCGCCGATCATCGTGCTGGACCAGAAGGGGCGGCTGGTCGGCGCCATGGGCTCGCCCGGCGGCTCCTCGATCCTGGCCTACAACACCAAGGCGATGATCGGGACCCTCGTCTGGGGCCTGACGATGCAGCAGGCGATCGACCTGCCCAATCTGGTTGCGCGGGGGACAACAGTGGGGGCGGATACGGAGATGTTCTCGCCGGAGCTGCGCGCCGGGCTGGCGGCGGCGGGTGTCACCCTTCAGCCCAATGCCACCGAGAACTCGGGCATCCAGGGCGGGCTGTGGCGCAAGGGCGCGAACGGCTGGGCCTGGGACGGCGGCGCCGATCCCCGGCGGGAAGGCGTCGCGCGAACCCAATAGATCGACAGGCCGGAGCGCGGGCTCCGGCCTGTCGATGTCGGTCAGGCGGGATTCAGCATGGCGAACCGGCCGGCGTAGTCACCGCTGGCCGCCGCGTCGCGCAGGAAGCGGACGCGGTCGACGCAGACCTCGTCCGGCGTCGGTTCCGCGGTCAGCAGGCCGAAGCTTTCGGCGGTGAACTCGTCCAGCGGCATCGAGCGCGGATCTTGGGCGTGGCCGGGCATCAGGTCGGTGGCCACGGCCGGCGGGGCCCATTCGACGATCTCGATGGCGGTGTCGCGCAACTGGTGACGCAGGGACTCCGTCCAGGAATGCAGGGCGGCCTTGGTCGACGAATAGGTCGGGGTCGCCGCAAGCGGCACGAAGGCCAGACCCGAGGTGACGTTGACGATGGCGGCCGAGGTCTGCGCCCGGAGCTGGGGCAGGAGGGCGGCGGTCAGACGGATAGGACCCAGC
>Ga0247812_10000494_pt1 | contig 25199 bp, 21 predicted proteins | sample UWRJL149409B1_FD_178011 | JGI IMG/M metagenome (GOLD analysis project Ga0247812, IMG submission 178011) | Plant litter microbial communities from Arlington Agricultural Research Station in Wisconsin, United States - UWRJ-L149-409B-1 | ecosystem: Environmental > Terrestrial > Plant litter >...
GACCGAGCGTTCGGGCAGCCACATCATCGACCTCCAGCAGTCGCTCGCCTTCATCGACAAGACCTACGACTACGTCAAGGACACCGTCGCCCACGGCGGAACCATCCTCTTCGTCGGAACCAAGAAGCAGGCTCAGGGCTCCATCGCCGAGCAGGCTCTTCGCGTCGGCCAGCCCTACGTCAACCAGCGCTGGCTCGGTGGACTCCTCACGAACTTCCAGACGGTCTCCAAGCGCCTCGCGCGCATGAAGGAGCTCGAGGAGGTCGACTTCGACGACACCACGCGTGGGTACACGAAGAAGGAACTCCTCATCCAGAAGCGTGAGCTCATCAAGCTTCAGAAGAGCCTCGGTGGTATCCGCAACCTGACGAAGACGCCTTCCGCGATCTGGATCGTCGACACCAAGAAGGAGCACCTCGCGATCGACGAGGCGCACAAGCTCGGTATCCCGGTCATCGCGATCCTCGACACCAACTGCGACCCCGACGAGGTGCAGTACCCGATCCCCGGTAACGACGACGCGATCCGTTCCGTCGCCCTGCTGACCCGCATCATCGCGGACGCAGCAGCCGAGGGCCTCGTGCAGCGTCACCAGAAGCCCGAAGACGGCGAAGCCGTCGAGCCCCTCGCCGCATGGGAAGCCGAGCTTCTCCAGGCGTCGGAGACCCCCTCCACCGAGGCCGAGAAGGTCGAGGCCGTTGACGGACTCGTCGCCGGTGCCAAGGACGAGGCAGCCGTCGCCGAGGTCGTAGCCGCCGAGGTTCCGGTCGCGGAGAACGACGCTGACGCGATCGCCGCGAAGAACGAGGAAGCCGCTGACGCGACCATCGTTCCCGAGCACGTCGTCGAGTCCGACGAGGCGACCGAGGCCAAGATCGAGGCAGAGGCAACTCCCGCCGAGAAGAAGCCCGCCGCTCCCAAGAAGTCCTCGAAGTAGTCTTCCCACCCTCTAAGTAAGGAAAAACGATGGCAGATTTCAGCCTCGCAGACCTCAAGACCCTGCGCGAGCGCCTCGGCACCGGCATGGTCGACAGCAAGAACGCCCTCGTTGAGGCGGGCGGTGACCTCGAGAAGGCCACCGAGCTCCTGCGTCTCAAGGGTGCAAAGAGCAACGCAAAGCGCTCCGACCGTTCCACGAGCGAGGGCCTTGTCGCCGTCGTCGAGAGCGCGACGGCCGTCACGATGATCGAGCTCGCCTGCGAGACCGACTTCGTCGCGAAGAGCGACAAGTTCGTCAAGCTCGGCGACGCCGTTCTCGCGGCACTCGCCGACTCGGGCGCCGAGAGCGTCGAGGCAGCCCTCGAGGCGAAGACCGCGACCGGCACCGTCGGTTCGCTCATCTCCGAAGAGGCCGCCATCCTGGGCGAGAAGATCGAGCTGCGTCGCCTCGTGCGCCTGCCCGGCACGAACTTCTCGATCTACCTGCACAAGACGAGCAAGGACCTGCCCCCGCAGGTCGGCGTCGTCGTGGCCTACGAGGGAGACGACGCGGAGACCATCCGCAGCGTCGCCCAGCACATCTCGTTCGCCGACCCGCAGTACCTCACGCGCGAGGACGTCCCGGCCGAGACGGTCGAGAACGAGCGTCGTATCGTCGAGGAAATCAGCCGCGGCGAGGGCAAGCCTGAGGCCGCCCTTCCGAAGATCATCGAAGGCCGCGTCTCCGCGTTCTTCAAGCAGGTCTCCCTGCTCGACCAGGACTACGCCAAGGACAACAAGCTGTCCGTCGGCAAGGTCCTGTCGGATGCCGGACTTACGGTGAGCGGATTCGCTCGCTTCAAGGTCGGCGCCTGACATTCAGTACCGGATGGGGTTCGAGACGATTCGTCTCGAACCCCATTTTTTTGCCCTAACCCATATTCTGTAGAAAACGATCCAAGGAGCTGCATTGACCACCGAGCGCAAAAGACGGGTACTCCTCAAGCTGTCGGGTGAAGCTTTCGGAGGCGGCCAACTGGGCGTCAACCCCGATGTGGTTTCCTCCCTCGCGAAAGAAATCGCCGCGGCATCCGCCGACGTGGAGATCGCCATCGTCGTCGGCGGCGGAAACTTCTTCCGCGGTGCCGAACTGAGCCAGCGCGGCATGGACCGCGGGCGCGCCGACTACATGGGCATGCTCGGAACCGTGATGAACGCCCTCGCCCTGCAGGACTTCCTCGAGCAGGCCGGCGCGGCGACACGCGTGCAGTCCGCCATCTCGATGACCCAGGTCGCCGAGCCGTACATCCCGCGCCGCGCCGAACGCCACCTCGAGAAGGGCCGCGTCGTCATCTTCGGTGCCGGCGCCGGACTCCCGTACTTCTCGACCGACACCGTGGCCGCCCAGCGTGCCCTCGAGATCGACGCGCAGGTCGTGCTCGTCGCCAAGAACGGCGTCGACGGCGTCTACGACTCCGACCCGCGCACCAACGCCGCGGCGCAGAAGATCGACGAGATCACCTACCAGGAGGCGCTCGTGCAGGGCCTCAAGGTCGTCGACTCGACCGCGTTCAGCCTGTGCATGGACAACGCGATGCCCATGGTCGTGTTCGGCATGGCCCCCGCCGGCAACCTCACGAAGGCCATCCGCGGCGACCGCATCGGCACGCTCGTCTCGAAGTAACACCGCGTCGGCGGCCCGGAATCGGGCCGCCGACACCGGTGTCGGGGGTATGTGCGGTTCGTTAGCCGGTAAACTCCACTAGACACAAAGGAGCTCCCGTGATTAGCGACGTACTGGCCGACACCAAAGACAAGATGGCCAAGGCCCTCGAAGTAGCCAAAGAAGACTTCGCCACCGTGCGAACCGGGCGTGCGAACCCCCTGATGTTCCAGAAGATCCTGGTGGACTACTACGGCAGCCCGACGCCGTTGGGGCAGCTCGCCTCGCTGAACAACCCCGAAGCGCGCACGCTCATCGTGACGCCCTTCGACAAGAGCGCGCTGAAAGAGATCGAGAAGGCCATCGTCGCCGCTCCGAACCTCGGCGCGAACGTCGGCAACGACGGCGAGATCGTGCGTGTGACGCTGCCCGAGCTCACCCAGGACCGCCGCAAAGAGTTCGTGAAGATCGTGCGCGACAAGGCCGAGCAGGCCAAGGTCGCGATCCGCAACATCCGCCGAAAGGCGAAAGACGACCTCGACGCCCTCAAAGAGGTCGGCGAAGACGAGATCGCCCGCGCTGAGAAAGACCTCGAAGCAACCACCAAGCAGCACGTGGACGCCATCGACGACGCTCTCAAGCGCAAAGAAGCCGAGCTTCTCGAGGTATAGATGTCGGATGCCGCCGGCGGGAACAAAAACCGCCCGAGTTCTGAGACCAAGGCCAAGAAGCACCCGCCGACGCGCGCCGATTTCGAGGCCACGGTAGCGGATATCGAAGCGCAGGTTCGCGCGACGAACGACAGGATCAACGCCAAGAGCGGCCGCAACCTGTTTTCGGCGATCCTGATCGGTCTCGCCCTCGGCGGCTCGCTGCTCGTCAGCCTCGTATTCGTCAAAGAGCTGTTCATGGTGTTCGGCGCCATCCTGCTCGTGTTCACGTCGTTCGAGCTGGCGAGCGCCCTGCGTTTCGCCGGCCGCGACGTGCCGCGCGTTCCGACCGTGGCCGCGGCGCTCGCGATCGTGCCCGCCTCGTTCTACGGCCTCGCCACCGGGCACTGGTACGCGACCTTCGGCGGCATCCTGCTCGTTTCACTCTGGCGCGTCGTCGAGATGATAGTGCCGCGCTTCCGGGTCTCGGCCGCCGAGTTCTGGAAAGACATCGCGGCGGGTGCCTTCGTGCAGTCGTACGTGGTGTTCCTCGGCGCCTTCACCATCCTGCTCACGGCCCAGCCGGGAGGGGAGTGGTGGACCCTCGCCTCCCTCATCGTCGTCGTCTCCGTCGACGTGGGCGCGTACGCCTCCGGCGTGAACTTCGGCAAGCACCTGATGGCGCCGCTGATCAGCCCGAAGAAGACCTGGGAAGGGTTCGCCGGTTCCGCCGTCGCCGCCCTCACCGCCGGTGTTCTCCTCGCGATCTTCATGTTGCAGCAGCCGTGGTGGGTCGGCCTGATCATGGGAACCGTCATCGTGTTCACCGCGACCATGGGCGACCTCGCCGAGTCGCTGATCAAGCGCGACCTCGGCATCAAAGACATCAGCACCTGGCTACCCGGCCACGGCGGCTTCCTCGACCGGCTGGACTCGATTCTCCCGTCCGCCGTCGCAGCGTACGCGCTGTATCTCATTTTCGCGTAGGGCAGGATATTCACCGTGAGCACAACTTTCCCCCGGACCCGTAAGTCGCGGCGCGGCTACAACGTCGACCAGGTCGAGGACTTCCTCGAAGACGCCCGTCGTGCGTATTCGAGCGAGATCCCCGGCCCGTCGGTCGTGACGTCGGAGAGCATCCGCACCACCGCGTTCGCCATGCAGAAGGGCGGCTACTCGACGACACACGTCGACGCGGCCCTCGAGCGCCTCGAAGACGCCTTCGCGAGCCGCGAACGCGACCGTGCGTTCGCCCCTCCCGGCGGCGACGCCGAGTGGTACAGCAACGCCCGCAGCACCGCGCAGGAGATCCTCGACAGGCTCGCCCGCCCCGAGGGCGAACGGTTCTCGCGCGTCAGCTTCCTCACCCGCGCCTACAACGTGAAGCAGGTCGACGCGTTCGCCGACCGTCTCGTCGACTACTTCCAGCACGGAAAACCGATGAGCATCGACGAGGTCAGACTCGCCGCGTTCACGGCGACCCGACGCGGCTACAACGAGCAGCAGGTCGACCTGCTGCTCGACAATGTCATCGACGTGATGCTGGCAGTGCGCTGAGTCGATTCGACGAACCACCCCCCACATGGGCTACGGTGGATTAACCGTGGAATTACAACGTAGAGAGTTCGCCTCCTCCGTGCAGCCGACAGGCTCCCGAGGAGCGTTCAGCGAACCCCGCGTCCCGCTCGCGCAGACCCGGTCGCGCCGAGCCCTCCCGTTCCTCGCCTTCGTCGCCAGCATGTGCTTCGTGCTCGCGGCGGTCATCGACCCGACCGCCGCGTTCGCCATCACGGCCGACCAGCAGAACGTCATCACCAACGCGCCGGGCAAGAAGCTCGACGTGCAGGTCGTCGCCGCGAGCGAGGGAGTGCGCGCCACCCCCGACCGCGCAGCGTTCAGCATCACCAAGATCGTCGTACCCCCGCCCGTCGTCGTGGCGGCCAAGTCGGGCGGTGCTCCCGCCGCCGGCATCCCCGACCCCGGCTCGGCGAAGGCGATCGCCTTCGACATGGTCGCGGCGCGTGGCTGGGGACAGGGCGAATTCGACTGCCTCGTCTCGCTCTGGAACAAAGAGTCCGGATGGAACGTCAACGCGCACAACGCCAGCAGCGGCGCCCACGGCATCCCGCAGGCTCTCCCCGGATCGAAGATGGCCTCGGCCGGCGCCGACTGGGCCTCGAACCCGGCGACACAGATCACGTGGGGCCTCGGCTACATCTCGGGCCGTTACGGCACCCCGTGCGGCGCGTGGGGCACCTCGCAGGCCAAGGGCTGGTACTGACCTCCCCTATCCTTAGCGGATGGTGGAGAACGGACTCGTATTCGGCGTAGTGGCGATCGTCACGATCGTCGTCGCGGGCGTTTTCAGCCGCAAGCTCGGAGTCGCGGCGCCGCTCATCCTCATCATCGTCGGATTCGCCTTCAGCTACATCCCCGGGGCGCCGACCGAGGTGAACCACAACATCGTGCTGCTCGGGCTGCTGCCGCCGATCCTCTACGCCGCCGCGATCAACGTTCCCGTCGTCGACCTGCGCCGTAATTTCAGCACCATCTCGGCCCTGAGCGTCGGACTCGTGCTCATCACCGCATTCGGCACCGGGTTCCTGCTCTTCGTGATCTTCCCCGATCTCACCCTCGCGGGAGGCATCGCCCTCGGCGCCGTCATCAGCCCGACCGACGCCGTAGCCGCGACCGCCCTGGGCAAGAAACTCGGGCTGCCGCCGCGGCTCGTGACGATCCTCGAGGGCGAGAGCCTGGTCAACGACGCCACCGCGCTCGTGCTGCTGCGCTCGGCGATCCTCGCCATCAGCAGCGCGGTCACCTTCTGGGGCGTCATCGGCGACTTCGCCTTCGCGGTGTCGGTCGCGATCGTCATCGGGCTGGGCGTCGGATTCGTGACCGTGCGCGTGCGCACTAAGCTGCGCGACCCCATCCTCGACACCACGATCTCGCTCGCGGTGCCGTTCATCGCGTTCATCCCCGCCGAAGCCGTCGGCGCCAGCGGCGTGCTCGCGGTCGTGGCCGCCGGCCTCTACTCCGGCCACAACAGCGCGAAGAGGTTCACCGCGCAGGCCCGCATCAGCGAGCGGCTCAACTGGCGCACGGCGCAGTTCGTGCTCGAGAACGGGGTCTTCCTGTTGATGGGCGTCGAGATCAGCGCGATCATCGCCGACGTGCTCGCCAAAGACCTCAGCGTCACGGCCGCGGTGCTCTACGGGCTGTTCATGGTCGCCACGATCGTCGTCATCCGGTTCCTCTTCATCGGCCCGCTCCTCCTCATGCTGCGCCGCCGCGGCCAACTCGCCGAAGAACGACAGTCGCGGGTGCGCGCGATGCTCGACCGTATGCGCAGGCGTGCCGACTCCGACCCGATGTTCGCCAAGCGTCAAGACCGCGCGGAACGGGTGTTCCAGCGGCGCGAGCTCGACATCAAGCAGCTCAAGGCGGAGGGTCTGGGCTGGCGGGGCGGGCTCATCCTCGGCTGGTCGGGCATGCGGGGTGTGGTGACGCTCGCGGCCGCGCAGTCGCTTCCCGAAGACATCCCCTACCGCTCGCAGCTCGTGCTCATCGCGTTCACGGTCGCCGTCGTCACCCTTCTCGTGCAGGGCGGCACGCTGCCCTGGGTCATCCGCATGAGCGGCATCCGCGGCTCCGACAGGGTCGCCGACCGCCGCGAACTCGCCGAGCTGCTCGACGAGATGGGCACCGCCGGCCTCGCGGTTCTCGAGAATCCCGAATTCACGCTGCCCGACGGGCAGGAGATCGACTCCGGCGTGGTCGAACGTGTGCGCAACGACACCCTGTTGAGCGCCGAGTCGGCGTGGGAGCGTGCCCGCTTCGGCGCGGGCGACGAGGGCATCGCCAAGTCGCCGCACCAGCAGTACCGCTCGCTGCGGCAGGAGGTGCTGCAGGCCGAACGTGCGGCGCTGCTCGAGGCCAGGTCCACCGGCAGCTACCCCTCGCGGGTGCTGAGCCGCGCGCAGGCGATGCTCGACCTCGAGGAGACCCGTCTCGAACAGATCGACGATCCCGGCGCCAGCTAGTCTGGAACCATGCCTCGTTCCAACCGTCCCCGTGGCAAGCGCCCCGACGACGACGACGAGTTCGACCTGAGCCGTGTGCTCTCCGGCCGCCGCCGCACCGAATCGAAGCGCGACGGCCTGTGGAACGTGCAGCCGCTCGCCGCCGCCTCGGCGACCAAGTACTACACCTGCCCCGCCTGCGGACTCGAGATCACCCCGGGCACCGCCCACACGGTGGCCTGGCGCGCCGACGGGCTCATGGGCGAGGCCGACGACCTGTCGGCCCGCCGCCACTGGCACCTGCACTGCTGGAAGATCAAACCGTGAGGAGCGCGAGCTAAGTGAGCACAGAGATCCGCGGGGGAGTCGAGCTCCCCGCCCGCCGCGAGAGCGTCGAACTGCAGACCGGCGACGGCCTGACCCTCGTCGCCGAGCTGGCGCTCCCTCTCGCGGGCGACCCTGTCGCCACGATCGTCGCCCTGCACCCGTTGCCGACGCACGGCGGATTTATGGACTCGCACATCCTGCGCAAGGCCTCGCTGCGGCTGCCGGCCCTCGCCGACATCGCGGTGTTGCGGTTCAACTTCCGCGGCGTCTCGTCGCCGCACGGCACGTCCGAGGGCGAATTCGGGGAGGGGGTCGACGAGCAGCACGACCTCGCCGCGGCCATGGACTTCGTGAAGGCGCGGGGGCTGCCGCATCCGTGGGTCGTCGGCTGGTCGTTCGGAACCGAGGTCGCCCTCAAATACGGCCGCGCACACGACCTCGACGGCATGGTCTTGCTCTCGCCGCCGCTGCACCGCACCTCGCCCGACGAGGTCGCCGCTTGGGCCGCGTCGGAGGCGAAGGTCGTCGCGCTCATCCCCGAACTCGACGACTACCTGCGCCCCGCCGAGGCCGCCGAGAAGTTCGCCGGCGCCCCGAACATCGAACTCGTGAACGTCGAGGGCGGCAAGCACCTCTGGGTGGGCGAGACGCAGACCTACCGTGTGCTGAGCGAGATCGTGCAGCGGCTCAATCCCGCGGCGTTGCCGCTGCCGACCGTGTGGGACGGCCCCGACGCCTAGCTAGAGCGCGTTCTGCTTCGGAACGATGACTTCCTTGATGATCAGCTGCACCGCGGCGGCGACGGGGATGGCGATGAGCGCCCCGAGGATGCCGAGCAGGGTTCCGCCGACGAGGGCCGCGATGACCACGACGACGCCGGGCACCTTGACCGCGCGGGCCATGATGCGCGGGCTGAGGATGTAGGCCTCGACCTGCATGTAGACCATGTAGTAGATGAAGACCACGATGACCTGCCAGCCGGCGCCGTTGAAGAGCAGCACGCAGAGCGAGATCAGGATGGATGCGGAGAGCGTTCCGACGAGCGGGATGGTGGACCCGAGGAACGCGATGAACGCCAACAGGGTCGCGTACTTCACGCCGAGGGCCGAGAGCACGATGAACGAGAGCACGCCGTTGACGAGGGCGAGCGTGATCTGACCCATGACGTAACGCCCGACCGAGTCGCTGATCTGCTCGGCCAGGTCGATGAAGTTGGCGCGCTTCGACGCGGGGACCAGCTGGTACAGGCCGCGCTTGAGGCTGCCGAGCGACGAGACGAAGTAGATCATCAGGATGGCGATGATGATGCCGCCGAAGATGCCGGTGGCGATGTTGATGCCCACGGCGAGGACGCCGCCGCCGATCGATCCGATGTTGGTGGGGTCGGCGATGAAGTCGCCGGCCTGCTCGATCAGGTCGTTGACCTTGAGCCAGGGCAGGCTGTCGTCGATGCCGGTGATGATCGAGTTGTCCTGGATGCCCGGGATGATCGTCTTGGTGATCAGCTTGGTGATGTTCTGCACCTGCTCGCTGATCACCGGGATGAGGGCGAACACGAGGCCGGCGAAGATGCCGAGCACACCGACGAGCGTGATGATGATCGCGATGGGGCGCTTGACCTTGTGCTTCTCGAGCCAGGTGACCAGGGGGTCGAGGCCCAGCGCGAGGAAGATCGCGGCACCGATGTAGGTGAGGATCGTCGCGAGGTCTTGCACGGCACCGCCGATGACGATGGCCACGAGCACACCGAGCCCGGCCAGAAGGCCGAGCTTGAACGGATTCTGAATTTTCACGGGCGTGCTCTCTGGAAGGTCAGTCGCGGTCGGTCGAAGTTACTGATTCGGCCTGCGACAGCATGCCTCGAAGGTTCTCGAAGTAGCCGGCGACAGCCTCGCGCTCGATCCTAATCTTGTCGAGACGGTCTTCGGCCTCCGCGACCAGTTTCGCATTGTGTGAATCTGCTTCGGCTATAATCGCCTTCGCTCGCGCCTCGGCGTTGGACAGGACCTCGGCCGCGGTGGCGTTCGCCTCGGAGCGCAGCTTGGCCGCGGCTGCCCGCGACGAGTCTTCGAGCTCGGCCGCTTCGGCACGCTTCTCGGCAGCACGGCGGTTCGCCTCGTCGAGTTGCGCCTGTGCCTCGCTGAGGTACTTGCCGGTCTGCGCCGTCGCCTCCTGCTGCTTGACCAGGGCCTCCTTCTCGCCCTCGTCGCGGCGGGCCTTCAGCTCGACGTCGAGGTCGATGCGGGCCTGTTCGGCGTCGCGGGCGATGGTGGTGCGGGTCTCCTCGATGTCGTGGGCGATCTGCGCCTTCGTCATCTCGACCTCGAGGGCCAGGTCGGTGCGCTCGCGCTCCAGGTCGCGGGCCAGGTCGGCGCGCTGGCGGTCGATGTCGGCGGCGAGCTCGGCGCGTGCGCGCACGGCCTCGTCGGTGACGGCCGCGGTGGTCGCGGCGGTGTCGGCGTCGAGGGCCGCGCGGGCGGCGGCGATGTCGGCGTCGAGGGCGACGCGTGCCGCGGCGGTCTCCTTCGCGAGTTCGGCGCGGGCGGTCGCGGTATCACCGTCGAGCTCCGCCTTGGCCGCCGCGGTCTCGCTGGCGAGCTTCGCCCAGGCCGCGGCCGTCTCGTTCTCGAGAGCGGTGCGGGCGGTCGCGGTGTCGGTCTCGAGCGCGGTGCGAGCCGTGCCGATCTCGCTGGCGAGCTCGGCACGCGCGGTGGCGAGTTCTTCGGCGAGCTGGGCGCGTGCGGTCGCTTCCTCGTTGTCGAGCGCGTCGTGCACGGTGACCGTCTCGGTCTCCAGCTCGGCGCGGGCCTGCGTGATCTCGCTCTCCAGGGCGGCGCGTGCCGCCTTGGTCGCGGAGACCAGCGTCTCGTTCTTGGCCTTGAGGTCGGCGTCGTGCGCGGCGCGGGCGGCGGCGATGTCGAGCGCGACCTCGGCGCGGGCCGTGAGCACCTCGTTCTCGAGCGCGGCCATCGTGGTGCTGACCTCGTTCTCGAGCGCCGCCTTGGCCGTGGTCACCTCGATCTCGAGCTCGGCCCGGGTCGTGGCTACCTCGTTGTCGAGGTCGGCGGTCGTGGTGGCGACACGGTTGTCGAGCTCTGCGGTGGTCGACGCGACGAGCGCGGCGAGTTCGGCCTTGGTGGTGGCCACCTCGGCGTCGAGGGCGGTCTTGGTCGCCGTGACCTCGGCCTCGAGGGCGGCGGTCGTCGTGGCGACCTCGTTGGCGAGGTCGGCCTTCGTCGTCGCGACCTCGTTCTCGAGCGCGGCGCGGGTGCCGTCGACCTCGGTCTCGAGTGCCGAACGCGCGGCGGCGAGTTCGCTCTCGAGCGCGGTGCGGCGGGCGCTGATCTCGCTGTCGAGGGCCGTGCGCTTGCCCGTGACCTCTTTCTCGAGCTCGGCCTGGGTCGTGGTGACCTGCTTCTCGAGGGCGGCGCGGGTCGTGGTGACCTCGTTCTCGAGGGCGGCCTTCGTGGTCGTCACCTCGTTCTCGAGGGCGGCCTTCGTGGTGGTGACCTCGTTCTCGAGGTCGGCCTCGACGCGAGCCTTCTCGTTGCGCAGGTTCGCGGTGGCGGTGGTGACGGTGATCTCGAGTTCGGCGCGCGCCGTCGCGATCTCGTCGGCCAGTTCGGCCCGGCCCGAGGCCAGGTCGTTCGCGAGCTCGCTGCGGGCCGTGGTGATCTCGACGTCGAGCTCGGTGCGGGCGGCCGTGGTCTCCTGCTCGAGGGCGGCCCGGATCGCGGCCGTCTCGGTCTCGAGGGCGTCCCAGGCGGCGGCCGTGTCGGCCTCGAGCTTCGCGCGGGTGGCCGCGGTCTCGTTGGCCAGCGTGGTGCGGGTCTCTCGTGCCTCGTTCTCGAGGCGGGTGCGCGTTGTCTCCGTCTCGTTCGCGAGTTCTTCGCGGGCGGTGGCGATGTCGCGGTCGAGGTCGGTGCGGCCCTGCTCGATGTCGCGGGCGAGGTCGCCGCGCAGCTTCGCGTTCTCGGTCTCGTACTCGGTTCGACCGAGTTCGGTCTCGCGGGCGAGGATCGCGGCGGCGTCGCGCGCCTCGGCGGCTTCCCGGCTCGCGACGACCGTGAGTTCGGCCGCCTCCCGCTCGCCGGCGGCACGGATCGCCGCCGCCTCGCGCTTGGTCGTGGCGCGGGCGTCGGCGGCCTCGGTGGCGACGGCCCCGCGGATCGAAGCGGCTTCGCGCGTCGCGTCGGTGACGAGGGTCTCGGCGTCGCTCTTCGCGCGCCCGAGCACGTGTTCTGCCTCGCTGCGCGAGCTCTCGAGCAGCTGGTTCGCCTGCGCGGTCGCATCGGAAACCAGGCGGTCTGCGGTCTCGTGCGCATCCGTCGACAACTTTTGGATCTCGTTCTTGACCGAGTTGCGCAGCTTCTCGGCGTCGATGTCCGCCTGGCTGATCAGCCGGGTCGACTGCTCCTCGGCGACGCGCAGCGTGTTCTCGAGCTTGGTGCCGAGGCCGGAATAGGTGGGGGTGCCGGTCTCGTCGAGTTCGGCCTGGAGGTCTTCGGCGACCGCGGCGAGCCGCTTGATCTCTTTCGTCGCCTCTGCCCGGTCGGCGTTCGCCTTGATCAGTTCGCGTCGGAGGTCCTGGACCGCCTTGTCTACCGCTTCTTTGCGGTATCCGCGCATCTCCGTACCGAAGTCTGTGTCGTCAGCAGCCATGGGCCCAGTTTAGTGGGCAGGCCGGATGACACCTCGCGCCGGGTCGTCCGGCGTTCTCGCAGCCTCCCACAGTCAACTCTCAGTGCCCGGGTTAGGCCGCACCGTGCCCCATCGGCTATTCTTGAACGTCTTTGCTGTTGCCATCCGGACACCGGTTCCAGGAAGTCTTCCTCTCGCCCCCTAAGCGCGAGCACTCGCGATTCGCGAGGGAGGATGCCGCGAGAAATCATCGGGGCTGGGCGACACGAAAGGAGTATCCCGTGCGATTTGTACTCGCCATTGTCAGTTTTGTCGCGGCCGCGCTGCTTATCGGCCTCGGTATCGCCCAGAAAACCATCCTCGCCGCGCCCGACGAGATCACCGCCGCGACGAGCATCACCACCGACGCTCCCGTCACCGTGGTGAGCGGGGAGGCTCTCAACGCCTACCCGCGCAGCCAGACGGTGCAGATCGGCGGCTCCGACGACACGTTCGTCGCCTACGGCCGCACGACCGACGTCATCGCCTGGATTGGCGACGCGAGCTACAACATGGTCGGTTACGACACCGAGACGGCGATGCTCGAGAGCACGTTGCAGACCGGCACCGAAGACGAGGTGCCCACACCCGTCGGCAGCGACCTGTGGCTCGCCAGCTACGAAGACAAGTCGTCGATGACGATCAACGTGCCCGAAGACTTCTCGCTGCTCGTGGTCACCGACGGCGTCAAGCCGGCGCCCGCCGAGATCAGCGTCACCTGGCCGATCGACAACTCCACCCCGTGGGCGAACACCTTCGTCGTCGCGGGCGCCGTGCTGCTGCTCATCGGGCTCGTGCTGCTGTTCTGGGCCGTCGCGCACATCCGCAAGTCGCGTGGCCCGCGCCGCAAGTCGCAGAAAATGCCCAAGCTTCCCCGCCAGCCGCGCTACAAGCCGGTCAAGGCGAAGCCGAAGGAGCTCGAGGCAAACGCCAAGGGCCGCCGCTCGATCAACTCGCGCGTCGCGATCGTGCCCGTCGTGCTCGTCACCGCCCTCGCGCTCGGCGGCTGCAGTGCCGACTTCTGGGCCGGTCGCGCCCCCGTCGCCGCCCCGACCGAGACCGGCGACCCCGTCGCCGAGGCCGAAGACGTCGCCCCGATCCCGCCGCCCGCCGTCACCGAGCAGCAGGCCAAGCGCATCATCGACGACCTCGTGAAGGTCGCCGCCGAGGCCGATGCCGCGAACGACGACGAACTCATCAAGAGCCGCGTCGACGGCCCCGCGCTCGACCTGCGCCTGACCAACTACGCCGCGCGTCGTGCCGACAGCGCCGTGAAGCCCGTCGAGGGGATCCCCGAGGGCAAGGTCACGCTGACCCTGCCGCAGCAGACCGAGAACTCCTGGCCGCGCGCCGTGCTCGCCGTGATCGAAGACACCGCGACCGCCGAAGACGGCAAGCAGGTGCCTCCCGTCGCCGTCACCCTCATCCAGGAAGACGCCCGCTCGAACTACAAGGCGCAGTACGTCATCCGCCTCGAGCCGGGCGCCGTCATCGAGGGAGTCGCGCCCGCCTCTATCGGGGCCGGCCGTCTGCAGCTCGACTCGAAGTTCCTCGCGGTCGCCCCCGAGGTCGTCGGGGCCGACTACGGCGACATCCTGATGCTCGACACCGACAGCGCCTCCTACGACCTGTTCGACGCCGAGGGCGACAGCCTGCGCACCGACGTCGGCGAGGCCTTCAAGGAGAGCCGCAAGGCCGGGCTGTCGGCGACCTCGTCGCTCACCTTCGAACGTGCGGAGTCGACGGGACCGGTCGTCGCGCTCGGCACGAACGACTCGAGCGCCCTCGTCACGGTCGACGTGAACGAAGACGAGATCGTGAAGGTCGTCGAGGCGGGCGCCGTCGCGAACGCCACCCCCGAGGTGAAAGCGGTGACCGGCAAGGCCACCAGCGCCAAGGGGTTCAAGGCCACCTACGGCTACCAACTGCTGTTCCTCGTGCCGTCCGTCGAAACGGGTGGCAAGATCGTCCTGCTCGGCTACACCCAGGGCCTCGTGGCCGCATCGGAGCTCCCGTGACCAACCTTCCCCCCAGCGCCGCCAGCCTCCGCGGAGCCGTCGACCTCTCGTCGCTCGTGAACCCGGCGCCTCCCGTCGCCCCGCCGACCGGGGGAGCCTCCTCCCTCGTGGTCGAGGCGACGGATGCCACGTTCTCGAGCATCCTCGAGCTGTCGAACTCCGTTCCGGTGCTCGTCGAGTTCTACGGCCAGGGCCTCGCCCCGTCGCTCGCCGGCCTCGTCGCCGAGTTCGGCGGACGTATGGTGCTGGCCACCATCGACGGAACCAAGAACCCGCAGCTCGTGCAGGCCTTCCAGGTCGCCGAGGTGCCGACGGTCGCCGCTGTCATCGGCGGACGCCCGCTGCAGCTGTTCGTCGGGCTCCCCGAGGAGGAGGAGATCCGCGCGGTGCTGAACCAGGTGCTCGAGGTCGCCAAGCAGCAGAACATCACCGGCACGGTTCCGGTCGCCGACGACGAGGCCGCCCCGGCCGAGCCGGTCGAAGAGCCGCTTCCCCCGCACCACCAGGAGGCGTTCGACGCGATCTCCGCCGGCGACTACGCCACGGCGATCGCCGAGTACCAGCTCGCCATCACGCAGAACCCGCGCGACGCCCTCGCCGTCGCCGGGCTCGCGCAGGTGTCGCTGCTCGCCCGCCTCGAGGGGACGACCGTCGACGAGATCCGGTCCGCGGCCGCGGCGGCGCCCACCGACGTGCACGCACAGTTGGCCGTCGCCGACCTCGACATCTCGGGCGGACACGTCGACGACGCGTTCCTGCGCCTGCTCGAACTGTTTCCGACGCTCGACGCCGACGGCAAGAACCTCGTGCGCACGCGTATGCTCGAGCACTTCGAGGTCGTCGGAACCGACGACCCGCGCGTCGTCGCAGCACGCCGCCGCCTGACCGCGCTGCTGTACTGAACGAACCCGCCGGCCGAGTAGGTCGCCCAGTACGGCCCGTATCGAACCGAGGTTTCGATACGGTCGCAGAGCGACCTACTCAACCGGCCGGGGTCACTTGCGCAGCTTGAGCCAGAGTCCCGCGAGCGGCGGGATCGTGATCTCGGCCGAGGCGGGGCGACCCGCGTGCGGGTGGTCCGTCGCGACCACGGCGCCGAAGTTGCCGACTCCGCTGCCACCGAACTCCGTGGCATCCGTGTTGATCAGTTCGTCCCAGGTGCCGGCGAAGGGGAGTCCGACGCGGTGCGGGCCCACGGGCGCGCCCGAGAAGTTCATGATCACGGCGATCGGGTTGCCCTCGTGGTCCCAGCGCAGGAACGACACGACGTTGTGCTCGGCGTCGCCCGCGTCGAGCCACTCGAAGCCGCCGGCCTCGTTGTCGCGCGACCAGAGTGGCGCCTCCTCGCGGTAGACCCGGTTCAGGGCGCCGACGAGCTTCGACAGGGCCGAGTGCACCGGCTGGTCGAGGATCCACCAGTCGAGGCCGCGCTCTTCGCTCCACTCCGAGGGCTGCCCGAACTCGCTGCCCATGAACAGCAGCTGCTTGCCGGGGTGCGCCCACATGAACGCGAAGTAGGCGCGCACGTTGGCGAGCTTCTGCCACTGGTCGCCCGGCATCTTCGCGAGCAGCGATCCCTTGCCGTGCACGACCTCGTCGTGGCTGATCGGCAGCAGGAAGTTCTCGCTGAACGCGTAGATGAAGCTGAAGGTGATGTCGTTGTGGTGGTGTGCGCGGTACATCGGGTCGACCGCCATGTACTGCAGCGAGTCGTGCATCCAGCCCATGTTCCACTTGATGCCGAATCCGAGGCCGTTGCCGGAGGTCGGCTTGGTGACGCCGGGCCACGACGTCGACTCCTCGGCGATCATCATGATGCCGGGGTTGCGCTTGTAGGCTGTCGCGTTGACCTCCTGCAGCAGGCTGATGGCCTCGAGGTTCTCACGGCCGCCGAACTGGTTGGGCAGCCATTCGCCCTCTTCGCGCGAGTAGTCGAGGTAGAGCATGGATGCCACGGCATCGACCCGCAGGCCGTCGATGTGGAACTCCTCGAGCCAGTACAGCGCGTTGGCGACGAGGAAGTTGCGCACCTGCGACTGCCCGAAGTTGAAGATCAGGGTGCCCCAGTCCATCTGCTCGCCGCGGCGGGGGTCGGAGTGCTCGTACAGCGGCTCGCCGTCGAAGCGGGCGAGCGCCCACTCGTCTTTCGGGAAGTGCCCGGGAACCCAGTCCATGATCACGCCGATGCCGGCCTGGTGCAGGCGGTCGATGAGGTACTTGAGGTCGTCGGGGTGGCCGAAGCGGCTGGTCGGCGCGAAGTAGCCGGTGACCTGGTAGCCCCACGAGCCGCCGAACGGGTGCTCGGCGAGCGGCATGAACTCGACGTGGGTGAAGCCGAGCTCGCGTACGTACTCGATGAGCGGGTCGGCGAGCTCGCGGTAGCCGAGGCCCGGACGCCAGGAGCCGACGTGCAGCTCGTAGATGCTCATCGCCGAGTTGAGGGCGTCGGTCGAGGCGCGGGTGTCGATCCAGGTCTTGTCCTCCCACGAGAACTGGGACTCGCCGACCTTCGACCCGGTGAGCGGCGGCACCTCGGTGAAGCGCGCCATCGGGTCGGCGCGGGTGACCCACTCGCCGTGCTGCGTCAGCAGCTCGAACTTGTAGACGTTGCCGGGGGAGGCCTCGGGAACGAAGATCTCCCAGACGCCGTTGTCGTCGAGGCGGCGCATCGCGTGACGCTCGCCGAACCAGCCGTTGAAGTCTCCGACGACGCGCGCGGCCTTGGCGTGCGGGGCCCAGACCGAGAACGAGGTCCCGGTGACGCCCTCGTGCGGGCGGAAGTGCGAGCCGAGCACGTGCCAGAGCTGCTCGTGGCGACCCTCGCCCCAGAGGTACAGGTCGATCTCGCCGACCGACGGCACAAAACGGTAGGGGTCTTCGGCGGTCCACGCCGGGCCGTTGTCGTACTCGGTCTCGAGCACGTAGGCCTGGCCCGGCCCGTCGGCGTATCCCTGCCAGAGGCCTTCGGAGGCGTGGGTGAGCGCGACACGGGTGCCGTCGGCCTGCACGGCGGTCACCGCGGCGGCGAGCGGGCGGATCGCGCGCACGACGAAACCGTCGGCGAACGGGTGCTGCCCGAGCGTCGAGTGCGGCTGCGGGTGGCTGCCGCTGACCAGCGACTCCACGAGGCCGGGGTGCAGTTCGGGAAGTACGGGGGCGTTAGCCATCAGTTGCCTTTCGGGTACTCGACGCGCAAGATGTGCACCGGTTCGGTGAACGCGTCGAGTCGCACGTAGTTGTCAGTGCCCCAGACGAAGCTCGCCTGGGTGATGAGGTCGGTCACGGTGAACTCGTCGCCGGGCACGAAGCCGAAGCGGGTCGGGTCGAGGTGCACCGTCGTCTCGCGCACCGAGTGCGGGTCGACGTTCGCGACGACGATGATCGCGTCGTCGCTCCCGGTGCCGGTGAAGGCCGCGGGCAGGAACTTCGAGTAGACGAGGATCGAGTCGTCGTCGCTCCAGTGCACGTCGAGGTTGCGCAGTTGGCGCAGAGCCGGATGCTGCGCCCGGATCTCGTTGAGCCGGCGCAGGTAGGGCGCCAGCGAGTCGCCACGCTCCTCGGCCGCCGCGTAGTCGCGCAGCTTGTACTCGAACTTCTCGTTGTCGATGTTCTCTTCGGCGCCGGGGCGCGCGACGTTCTCGAACAGCTCGTAGCCCGAGTAGACACCCCAGCTGGGGCTCGACGTCGCCGCGATGGCCGCGCGCACCTTGTACGCGGGCCGGCCGCCGAACTGCAGGTACTCGGTGAGGATGTCGGGGGTGTTCACGAAGAAGTTCGGGCGGAAGCTGTGGCTCGTCTCTTTCGACACCTCGGTGAGGTACTCCTCGAGTTCGAGCTTCGTGTTGCGCCAGGTGAAGTAGGTGTACGACTGCTGGAAGCCGACCGCGGCGAGCGACTGCATCATCGCCGGGCGGGTGAACGCCTCGGCGAAGAACACCACGTCGGGCCGGTCGACGGCGACCTCGTGCAGCAGCCACTCCCAGAAGGCGAGCGGCTTGGTGTGCGGGTTGTCGACGCGGAAAATCGTGACCCCGACGCCGATCCAGTACTTCACGATGCGCAGGATCTCCTGGCGGAGCCCCTCGTAGTCGTTGTCGAAGTTGATCGGGTAGATGTCCTGGTACTTCTTCGGCGGGTTCTCGGCGTAGGCGATCGAGCCGTCGGGCAGGGTCGTGAACCACTCGGGGTGCTCGGTGACCCACGGGTGATCGGGCGAGCACTGCAGGGCGAGGTCGATGGCGATCTCGATGTTGTTCTTCTTCGCCTGGCCGAGGAAGTAGGTGAAGTCCTTCACCGTTCCGAGCTCGGGGTGGATCGCGTCGTGACCGCCGTCGGCCGACCCGATGGCCCATGGCGATCCGGGGTCGTTCGGTCCGGCGGTGAGCGTGTTGTTCGGGCCCTTGCGGAAGCTGCGCCCGATCGGATGAATCGGGGGGAGGTAGACCACGTCGAAGCCCATCCCCGCGACCGCGGGGAGGCGCTTGGCCGCGGTGCGGAACGTGCCGGAGACCCAGGAGCCGTCTTTGCGGCGCTTGGCGCCCTCGCTGCGGGGGAAGAACTCGTACCAGCTGCCGAGGCCCGCCCGGGCGCGCTCGACCCGCAGCTGCTGCGGCTCGCTGAGGGTGACCAGGCTCGCGAGCGGAGTCGCGGCGACGAGCTCGGCCAGCGCGTCACCCGTCACCGCCTCGAGGCGGGCGTCGGGGGAGAGCGTCGTGTCGGTGAGTGTCTTCGTGGCATCCGTCACTGCCTTCTGCGACTGGTCGAGACGGGCGAGCAGTTCGCGACCCATCTCGAGCATGAGCGCGACGTCGATGCCCGCGGGCACCTTGATCTCGGCGTTGTGCAGCCAGGTGGCCCAGTCGTCGGAGAAGGCCTCGATGCGGTAGGTCCAGGTGCCGGCGGCGTCGACCTGGGCTGTCGTGTGCCAGGAGTCGGTGCCGGGGGCTCCGGGGTGCAGCGGGTGCCGGGTGGTGGCACCGCGGGGGTCGGTCAGCAGCAGCGCGGCGCCCAGCTGGTCGTGCCCCTCACGGAAGACCGTCGCCGCGAACGGCACGGCTTCGCCCACGAAGGCCTTCGCCGGCCATCGGTTCTCCGGCTGTTGCGGAGCCAGGAACCTGATCGGGATCCGGCCGATGCGGGCCTCGTAGTTCGTCGGGATTGTGGGGCCGCTGCTCGCGGCCACCCTGCCATTCTCTGTAGTCGCCACAATGCGACCGTACCGCCTTTGTATGAACGTGCGCCTCATTCGCTTTTACCCTCGCCAATGCGCTAGTGACTTGGTATGTACCCCCTGTTCGGGGTGAATGATTTTGCATAGAAATGTCGCTACGATTAGTCTCGAAGAAAGATCACTCGAACCGGGATGCCTAGCACTGTCACCGTCTTCGCTTGATTTGATTCGCGATACTCACGGCCCCGAATCCGTGAAGCCCAGCAACCTGGTTCCCCGGCCAGAAATGCCAAGGATGGCACGGCGATCTCCCCTGATCGCACGACGTTGCGGAAATCGTGTCTAGCCCTAGGAAGACGATGCCCACTCGTAAACAACTTCTGTCTATAACTCTGGCCTCTGCCGCTTTCGTCGCGATGGCCGTCGCCGCCGCGAACCTGAACCACCTCGAGACCACCGAGCTCGACGTTCGCGACACCCTCGCCACGGCGACCGCCGCCAGCGGCGTCACCGTCTCCTGGGTCACCGACTACGACCCGCTGCTCGGCGGCGAGGCGGTCGTCGGCGCGACGCTCGAGTCGCGCGACGGCGCGATCCTCTCGAACTCCGATGTCGAGCTGACCATCGTCGGTGCCGACGGTTCCGACCTCGGAACGATCATCAGCACCGACGGCGGAGCCAGTTGGAGCGAGTTCGCCGAGCCCGTCGCGGTCGGCGACTCGCTCGCGGCATCCGTCGTCATCAACGACCGCGTGACGTCGTCGGCGGTCAGTCCGGCGCACTAGGTCCGTTCGCGAAAACGCCCGCCCCGACGCCGTCGGTGCGGGCGTTTTGCGTGTCCCCTGTTCTGGGGGCGAAGAAGTTTCATTAATCTCCAAACCGTTTCCGATCCAGTAGCGAATCATTTTCACACCACCGGTGTGCGTCAGTACCAGGGCCCTGTGCCCCTCGATCTGACGGAGCCCACGACGGGCATCAATTTGTGAGCGGCGTCGCTGAGACTGCCAGATTGAAGGAACGACATGAACAAGCTCGTCAAGGGAGCAATCGCGACCGCCGTGGGAGCCACGCTGCTCATGGGCGGAGCCGGAACGTTCGCGTACTGGAACGACTCGGTGGGCGTGAACGGCGGAACGATCGTCGCGGGCAACCTGGCCGTGGCCGACGCCGCCCCGACCGACGGCGTGTGGACCGTGCAGAAGGACGGCACCGGAACCGCGTCGACCGTCGCCAACATCGCGTCGTTCGTCGCGTCGCCCGGCGACAAGTTCACCTACACGAAGACCGTGAAGATCACCGCGACCGGCAACAACCTCGTCGCCACCCTCGCCCTGACCCCCGGCTCCATCGCCGCAGCGACGCCCGCGACCGCCGCGAACACGGCGCTCGCCGCCTACCTCACGTCGACCTCGGCGATCACCGCGACCGGAACCGGCATCAGCGCGGGCACCGTCGCCGGCACCTACAACGTGACGGCAGGCGCGGCGGGCGTCACCGCGCGCGACGTCACCGTCGCCGTCGTCATCACCTTCCCGAAGTCGACGACGGCCGGGTTCGAGAACAACACCAAGCTCGGCTCGGTGAACCTCAGCGGTCTGGCCGTCACCCTCAACCAGCAGTAGCCGCAGGGCGCTCCGCCGCGGCGGCGGGGCGGGTCGACCAGATACCCACATCGACGCGCCCCGCGCCGCACCCCCCCCTCTCCTCCACCACTCCGAGCAGAAAGCGACCACGATGTCCCGCACCGCAGCACACCGGGCCGGCGCACCGCGCCGCGCGGTGTTCTCCGTCGTCGGCACGCTGAAGGCGTGCGCGGTGCTCGTCGTGGCCCTCGTTCTGTCGCTCTCGGTCGTGGGCGGCACCTACGCGACGCTGAGTGCGGCGCAGCCGATCACCCTCGTCTCGGGCGGGGCGCCGAGCGCGACCATCACCGCCGGATCGGCCGATCTCGCCGTGAGCACCGGCACGATCGCGCTCACCGGGCTCTATCCGGGAGTGGGCCGCACGGCCGAGTTCCAGGTCGGCAACACGGGCAGCACGGCACTCGCACTCGCCGTGGTGTCGATCACCGGACCGACGACGGCGAACGGCCTCGTCGCGACCGTCGCGAACGGGTCGTGCACCGCGCCCGGTGCCGCCGTCGCCAGCGGCCCGCTCGGCGCGACCGTGGCGCCGGGCGGCACCACCGTCGTCTGCCTCTCTGTGGCCCTGCCGGCCGCCGCGCCGGCCAGCGCGCAGGGTGCGACCACCGCGGTCGCGGTCGCGCTGTCGGGAACGCAACCGTGAGCGGCCGCCTCCCCGGGCTCCGGGCCGCCGTCGCGCTGGGTGCGACGGTGGTGCTCGTCGGCATCGGCAGCACTGTCGGATTCGCCGCCTGGACCGCGACGACCGCGAAAGACGCGACGGTCACGGCGGCGTCGACCGGGCTCGCCAGCACCGGGCTCTCCGGGCTCGCCACCACCTACAAGCCGGGCCTCGCCGGGGTCGCCCCCGCGATGCTCACCGACACCGCGCCCGTGACGGTGACGAACACCGGTTCCACTCCGCTCGGCTACGGCCTCGCCTCGGCAGGCGGCAACGCCGCACTCAACGCGTCGATCACCCTCCATGTCTGGAAGGCGGGCGCGACCTGCGACGCCACGACCACACCCGCGGCCGGGGCCACCTCGGGCAGCCTCGCGGCTCCCCCCGCCCTCCCGGCAGACGCGAACGCGGCGGCGGTGGGCGCGACCGTGTCCCTCTGCCTGCGCACCACCATCAGCGCGGCCAACCACTCGACGTTCGCCGGAACCTCGACGCAGCCCACCGTCAGCGTCGTCGGTTCCGTCGGCAACTGGACGACCAGCACGGCCGTCGCATTCCCCCAGACGGTCGGTTTCACCTGGTTCGCGCTCGTGCACGACCTCAGCGGCAAGTGCGTGGCATCGGCGGGCACGACCGTCGCCGTCGGCACCCCGGTCGTGCTCGCGACCTGCAAACCGTTGGCGACGACGAGCAACCAGGCGTTCCGGTTCGCCGCGGTCAGCGGCACGGCCAACCAGCGCATCTATCTCGGTGCCGGGGCGGCGTCCGGACCGGTGTTGGCCGCCGCGACGGCGAACACGGGAGCGGCGGTGCAGCTCGCCGGGGTCGAGACGGGCAACAGTGTCGGATCCAACAACCAGCAGTGGAGCGTGGTGCAGCACGGCGACCCGCTCGACTTCCGCATCGTGCTCAAGGGCAGCAACGTGTTCGCCCAGAACTCGCTCTGCCTGACCGCCACGGCGGCGGCCGACGGCACGGCGTTCACCGCCACCTCCTGCGGTCTCAGCACGGCCAACACCAATGCGACCTACCGCGCGCAGCACTTCGCTTTCACCGAGGTGCCGTGACCATGCGCGCGATCCCCGAGAACTGGCGCACCGTGACGGTGATCGCCGCCCTCGTCGTGGCCGTGGGTACCCCCGTGCTCGCGGTCACGGCTTCTTCCGCCGCGGCCCCCGACGTCGAGTTCAGTTCCGACGGAGGGGCGAGCTGGTCGGGTACGGCGCCCGCGTCGCTGTTCGACGAGGGTTTCCGGGTGGTTCCGGGCGACCGGCTCGAGAGCGCCGTGCTCGTGCGGTCGACCCGCGACGTGCCCACCGTAGCGATGGTCGCGATCACGAACGCCGCAGCGAGCGACCCTGTCTTCGACGCCGCGCTCACCGTGCGGGGCAAAGACGGGCTGGGCCGGGGGCTCGCCGTCGCCCGGCTCAGCGCCCTCGGCCGGTGCGACGCCGTCGTGCCTACCCGCGTGCTCACCCGCAACCAGGCGTTGCCGGTGACCCTGGTCGTCGAGGTCTCGCCGACGCTCGCCCAGAGCGAGGCGGAAGACGCCGTCGCCGCCTTCGACATCGAGATCGCCCTCACCGACCCCGGTGCCCCGACGACCCCCAACGGCTGCCCGATCGACCCCGTCGTGATCGCCGGATTCGCTCCAGCCGCCGGCACGATCGCCTACACCGGCACCGACCTGGTGTACCCGACCCTCGGTGTCGCGGCCGGGGTGCTCGCCCTCGGCGGGCTGCTCGTCGTGCTGGCGCGTCGCCGCCGCCACGACGGAGACCCGTCGTGAGCGGCCGCCGGGCCGCCCGCCCGCCCGAGAAGGGCCTCTGGCACTACCTCGGCGTCGCCCTGAGCGCCGCGGTGCTCGTGCTCGTCGCGGCGCTCGCCGCCCTCGTCATCGTGATCCCCGCGGTCTTCGGCGCGACGGCGCTCACCGTGCTCACCAGTTCGATGGCGCCCGACTACCCGCCCGGATCGCTCATCGTCACCAAGCCCACACCGGTCGACGACATCCGCGTCGGCGACGTGATCACCTACCAGATCGAGTCGGGCAAGCCGGCGGTGATCTCGCACCGCGTGATCACCCGCAGCATCAGCACCGACGGCGACACCACCTTCGTCACCAAGGGCGACAACAACGCCGTCGCCGACACCGACCCGGTGCGGGCGGTGCAGGTGAAGGGAACGCTCTGGTACACGATCCCGCTGCTCGGTTGGGTGAACACCGCGGTGGCGGGCGAGAGCCGCGGCATCCTCGTCCCCCTCGTCGCCGGCAGCCTCTTCGCGTACGCCGCCTGGCTCTTCCTCTCCGCCTTTTTCGGCCGCCGCACGCGTCGTCGCGCGGCCTCCGTCTAGCCCCCGAATGTTCTATCGCCCGTCACGGGCGATGTTCTAGGGTTATCGGGTGAAAGCCATCCGCAGATTTACCGTCCGCACCGTTCTCCCCGAGGCACTGGGCGGGCTGGAAGAACTGGCCACCAACCTGCGCTGGTCGTGGCACGAGCCGACCATGCAGCTGTTCGCCTCGATCGCCCCCGCCGTCTGGGACGCGAGCGGCCGCGACCCGATCGCTTTGCTCGGCGCGGTCGAACCGTCGCGGTTCGACGAGCTCGCGGCCGACGACGACTTCGTCGCCCGCACCAACGGCCTGCTGGCCGAACTGCACACCTACCTCACCGAGCCGCGCTGGTACCAGTCGCTGCCCGACGCGCCCGCCGCGATCGCCTACTTCTCGCCGGAGTTCGGCATCGCCGCCGCCCTGCCGCAGTACTCGGGCGGCCTCGGCATCCTCGCCGGCGACCACCTGAAGAGCGCGTCCGACCTCGGTGTGCCAATCATCGCCGTCGGACTCTTCTACCGGTCGGGCTACTTCCGCCAGGCCATCTCGCGCGAGGGCTGGCAGCAGGAGACCTACCCCGTGCTCGACCCCGACGGGCTGCCGCTCAGCGTCGTGCGCCACCCCGACGGCCGCGCCGCCATGATCACGCTCGCCCTGCCCGACGGCCGGGCGCTCGCCGCGCGCATCTGGCAGGTGAAGGTGGGCCGGGTGACGCTGCTGCTGCTCGACACCGACGTGCCCGAGAACGACGACGAGCTTCGTTCGGTCACCGACCGTCTCTACGGCGGCGGGGGAGAGCACCGCCTGTTGCAGGAGCTGCTGCTCGGCATCGGCGGCGTGCGCGCCATCGGCCTGTTCAGCGAGCTCACCGGCAGCTCCGCCCCTGCCGTCTTCCACACCAACGAGGGCCACGCCGGGTTCCTCGGTCTCGAGCGCATCAGCGACCTCATCGGCGGCGGTCTGTCGTTCGCCGAGGCGCTGCAGGTGGTGCGGGCCGGCACGGTCTTCACGACGCACACCCCGGTTCCCGCCGGAATCGACCGGTTCGAGGCTTCGCTCGTGTCGCGATACTTCTCGACGGAACTGCTGCCTGGGGTGGATGTCTCGGA
>Ga0247812_10000495_pt1 | contig 25130 bp, 19 predicted proteins | sample UWRJL149409B1_FD_178011 | JGI IMG/M metagenome (GOLD analysis project Ga0247812, IMG submission 178011) | Plant litter microbial communities from Arlington Agricultural Research Station in Wisconsin, United States - UWRJ-L149-409B-1 | ecosystem: Environmental > Terrestrial > Plant litter >...
CCTCCTCCGTATGATCTTCCGCCACCGCCACCGCCGCCAGATGATCTCATGCTTCCTCCGCCACTGTTCATAGAACGTGATGGGCTAGGAGAGTAGCTTCTTGTTGGGGCGTTGTTATTACCGCTATTGTAATTTCTGGTTGTTGTATTGCTGCTTGATCTTCTGTTAGAATAGTCGTAACTATTACTTTGTCCCTGAGCAGCACTTCTTCTGTTTGTGAAATTTGGGCTTGACGAATTGTAAGTTCTTCCGTTTGTAGAGCTTCTTCTAAAATCAGAATATCCGTTTTGTCTGTTTGTTGTATAATTACCTCGGTTGGTAGTATAGTTTCTGTTGGTGTAATTTCTGTTACTGTTGTAACTTCTGTTTGTAGTGAAATTTCTGTTAGAAGCATAGTTTCTTCCGCCATAATAAGCAGCTGAACCTCTTCTTCCGTAGCTATATGAGTAGTTGTTGTATCTGTAGCTGTAACCAGGTCCCCAGTATCCTGGGTATCCCCATCCTGGTCCCCAATAGCTAGGATAACCCCAGTAGCCTCCTCCGTAACCCCATCCATAATATGGATATCCGAAACCAAGTCCGAATCCCATTGACCATGTAGGGTCAGAATAAACATTTACAGAAACATCAGTATTTGCACTTCCCCAGGCAGGGTAAGCGGTCGCAACAGTCTGTGTACTGTCATTATCGGCATAATTGCCATAGGTATCAACATCTGTAAAAATTTCAGTTGGCTGATTTTCGTCTTGTAGTGATCTAAAGTAATCTTTATATTGATTATTAGTGCTTGTGGTAGTTGTTTGAGCATACGTTCTTGTGGAACCGCCATATACTCCATCATTATCATTATATGAAGCGTTTTGGTAAGAACCACACGATGCTAGTAGAAAACTCAATATTCCAATTAAGTAAAAATGACTTGAGTTTTGGCGGAGAGATGTAGAAGTTTTCATATCTGTGGTGTTTTTTATTGTTGCACATTACAAAAATAGTTAGTTTTGTCAAACTATTTAGTTAAAATTATTAAAACAAAATTTGTGCCAAACTATTCAATATGAGTAAGAACCTCACTACAAGATCAGAAGATTATTCGAAATGGTATAACGAGCTGGTTGTTAAAGCAGATCTAGCTGAAAATTCAGGCGTTAGAGGATGTATGGTTATCAAACCTTACGGATATGCTATTTGGGAAAAAATGCAGGCTGAGTTAGATCGAATGTTTAAAGAAACAGGACATCAAAATGCGTACTTCCCTTTATTCGTGCCTAAAAGCATGTTTGAGGCTGAAGAAAAAAATGCAGAAGGATTTGCAAAAGAGTGTGCTATTGTAACACATTACAGATTGAAAAATGATCCGGATAGACCCGGAAAACTAATGGTGGATCCAAATGCTAAATTAGAAGAAGAACTTATTGTTCGTCCTACCAGTGAAGCTATTATTTGGTCTACTTATAAAGGATGGGTACAATCATATAGAGATTTACCTTTATTAATTAACCAATGGGCAAATGTGGTACGTTGGGAAATGCGTACACGTTTGTTTTTGAGAACTGCTGAATTTTTATGGCAGGAAGGGCATACGGCACATGCTACAAAGGCAGAAGCATTAGAAGAGTCTGAAAAGATGATGAATGTGTATGCTGACTTTGCTGAAGGTTTTATGGCAATTCCGGTTGTAAAAGGAATAAAAACCGAAACAGAGCGTTTTGCCGGAGCTGATGAGACTTATTGTATTGAAGCTTTAATGCAGGACGGAAAAGCATTACAGGCTGGAACATCGCACTTTTTAGGACAAAATTTCGCAAAAGCTTTTGATGTAAAGTTTGCTAACGCCGAAGGAAAACAGGAACATGTATGGGGAACTTCGTGGGGGGTTTCAACTCGTTTAATGGGAGCGTTGGTAATGACGCACTCAGATGATCAGGGATTAGTATTGCCTCCTAATTTAGCACCAATACAAGTTGTAATTGTTCCTATTTATAAAACCGATGAGCAATTGGCTGAAATTACAACTGCGGTTAATGATTTAACTGCTAAATTGAAAAAGTTGAAAATTTCAGTTAAATATGATGACAGAACAACTCAAAAACCAGGATTCAAATTTGCTGAATGGGAATTAAAAGGTGTTCCTGTTCGAATTGCTGTTGGTCCAAAAGATTTAGAAAACGGAACTTTCGAGGTAGCAAGACGTGATACATTGACAAAAGAGACGGTTTCCGGAGAAGGAATTGTTACTTATATAAATGACTTATTGGAGCAAATTCAGGCAGATTTATTTAACAAGGCATTAGAGTATCGTGATACTCATATTACGGAAGTAAATAGTTTTGAGGAATTTAAAGAAATTTTAGACGGTAAAGGTGGGTTTGTATCTGCACATTGGGACGGAACTGCGGCTACCGAAGAGAAGATAAAAGATTTGACAAAAGCGACAATTCGTTGTATTCCTTTGGATAGCAAAGAAGAGGCGGGAACCTGTGTGTTTACTGGTAATCCTTCTTCAAAAAGAGTGCTGTTTGCCAAGGCGTATTAATTTTTTTTAATTTTTTTCGCATCAGGTATTGTACATCTTAAAAATAGTTGTATTTTTGCATCCGCATTAGAGAAGCAGGCCCGTTCGTCTATCGGTTAGGACGCATGGTTTTCATCCATGTAAGAGCGGTTCGATTCCGCTACGGGCTACTACTTTTTTTGCGAATTGTTCTTGAAATACTGAGAATTAAAATGGCCCGTTCGTCTATCGGTTAGGACGCATGGTTTTCATCCATGTAAGAGCGGTTCGATTCCGCTACGGGCTACAATAATACCTCTATTTAAATATAGAAAAACTTAGAAGAATACTGGTCTGTTCGTCTAGGGGTTAGGACTCCAGGCTTTCGTCCTGGTAACAGGGGTTCGATTCCCTTACAGACTACTAAAATTAGTTGTGAATAAGTTTTGTAAAATAAGGATTGGTGTCTCGATTTTTATTTTATTAGTTAAAACCAAAGTGATTGTTTTGCAATTGTGGGAGGTTTTTCTTTTTTAGCTAGTATTTATAATAATTATTACATCTAAAATTAAAACAAAATGGCAAATCATAAGTCAGCATTAAAAAGAATCAGAAGTAACGAAAAAAGAAGAGTTCTTAACAGATACCAACACAAAACTACTCGTAACGCGATTAAAGCATTAAGAATAGCTACAGATAAAGCTGATGCTACTTCAAAATTATCAACTGTAATCTCTATGATTGATAAATTAGCGAAAAAGAACATCATTCATGATAATAAAGCTTCTAACTTGAAGTCTAAATTAACTAAGCATGTTGCTAAATTGTAATTAATTACAATTTCCTAAAATATATAAAAGTCCTCTTTAGAGGACTTTTTTTTGTTTGGACAAAAATGGAAAATTCAAAAAAAAATAAATTCCAAATCCCAATAGCTATATAGGTAGGTGTTGGGATTTGGAATTTTTTAGTTAGAATTTAGTTCTGCGTGTTGGAATCTGGGATTTTAAATTGGAATTTTATTAAATTTTATTTTTAAAGATCCATTTTCTTTTTAAGATATTCCAGCATTGGCTGTGTAATAGGTTTTGAAAGGAAATCGATAATGATGGGATATTTTTTTGCTTTGGCCAAATCTTCGGGGTCAATTGTAGAAGAAAGTACAATGACGCGTGCACTATTGAATTCGGTATAATCTGAAGAGGTAAAATAGTCCAGAAATTCCCATCCGCCCATTACAGGCATGTTTAAGTCTAAAAAAATTAATTCAGGTTTGCTTGCTTTGTTTTTGTTGTATTTTAAAGTATTAAAATGATGCAATGCTTCCTCGCCGTTTTGAGCAGTGATAATTTCTTTTGAAAATGAAGATTTTGAAATTACTTTTTTGCATAGCATTAACGTGATCGGATCGTCGTCGATGCATAAAATTTGCTCGAGCATATGATTTAATTTTTAAATGTTATTGTAAATGATGTTCCTTTATTAACTTCGCTTTCGATGCTTATTGTTCCTCCCATTGTTTCTACCTGCGATTTTACTAAATAAAGCCCCAAACCTTTGCTGTCGGGATAATTGTGGAATCTCTGATACAATCCGAAGACTTTGTCGCCATTTCTTTCCAGATCAATTCCAATTCCGTTGTCTTTAAAAGTTAAAACTGCTTTATTGTCTATTTGTTCGGCAGTGATGGAAATCTTCAGTTTTCTGTTTTCTGATTTGTATTTTATCGAATTCGTCAGCAAATTAAGTAAAATACTTTCAATGTAAGCTTTGTTTGTATTTAATAACGGAACTCTGTCGAATTTGAGTTTGATAATAGGTTTGTGTAATTCGATTTGAAAAGACAATTGGCTAAAGACGTTTTCGAAAACTTCTTTTAAGGAGACTTCTTCTTTTTGCATTGAAGGATTGTCTTTGATGATAATAACTTTTACTAAATCATTGATGGTTTCGTTTAATAAATGAGTTGATTTTGTAAAACCGGAAAGAATTTCCCTGAGTTCAGGATTTTCTACAGGCGTGTCTTCTATTAGGTTAAGAAGTCCTATTAAATTAGATAATGGGGCTCGCAGGTTGTGCGACGTAATATAGGAGAATTGTTTTAGGTCTTTATTGTTTTGAGTTAATTCACGAATAAGATGTTCTTTTTCTGTTTCTAATTTTTTCTCATCGGTGATATCTCTTTGAATAGAGATCCAGTGTGAGATGTTTTCTTCACTGTTGAAAATTGGAATCATTGAAAAGCGGACCCAATACTCTTCTTTTTTCTTAGTATAACTAATAGTTTCTATTAGGCACTCTTCTTTGTTTTTTATGGCTGTTAATAATTTTTTTAATTCTTCTGAATCTGATTTTGGACCTTTGAAGATGTTTGGCGATTTGCCAATTATTTCATGAGAAAGGTATCCGGACATTTGCGAAAATGCAGGATTGACATATACTATTTTAGGAATTCTGCGATCTCCTGAGTTGGCTTCTGTAATTAGAATAGAATCTTTGGATTGCGTGATTACGGTTTCTAACAGTTTTAGTCGTTGTTCTTCTTCTTTTTGTTTGGTGATATCCTGGATCGCCCCAATCATTCTTATGGCTCTTCCGTTTTCATCTTTCAACAAAAAACCTCTGTCAAGAACATATTTATAAGTTCCGTCTGCGCATTTAAATCGGTATTGATCCTGCCATTTTTCGGTTTTTTGTTCGATAAATGAGTATAATTTAATAGACATTCGTATGCTGTCTTCAGGATGTATTTTGTCAAACCACCATTTTGATGTTTTTCCCACTTCTGCCGGATTGTATCCAAAAACACTTTCAATTCCTTTGTTCCAGTTAATGCTGTCTTCCTGAATTTTCCAATCCCAAATAGTGTCGCTTGTCGCTTTTGCAACAATGTCATATTTTTCGTTCGATTCTTTGATTTCTTCGTTTGTTCTCTTTAATTTTTCGAAAACAGAAATATTTTTCTTTTCATTTTTTGCTAATATATACCTGAAAATAAACCCTGTAGCTAATATAAAAATGATGTCTTTTACAAAGAATAAATAAAAATATTCTATTTTAGAAAAGTACGAAGTAAGTATTTTATGACAGAGAATTGCCATAATTAGCGATATGATAACGTAAACTAGAGTAATTTGGAGAGTTTTACTTTTCATTACTCAAATATAGTTAAATTAACTATAATTAAACAACAACGAAAGTTCATTTTGGGGCTTAAATTTACATTGTTTTAACGAACTAATTACTTGTCTATACGCAAACTATCGCAGAAACGTTTTTTATATCAAAATAAAGTGTACCTTTGCACCCATTAAAAATCACAGATGGAATCTATTAGAAACATTGCAATTATTGCCCACGTCGATCACGGTAAAACCACTTTGGTTGATAAAATTATGTATCACTGTCAATTATTTCGTGACAACGAAAACACAGGTGATTTAATTCTTGATAATAACGATTTAGAGCGTGAGAGAGGTATTACTATTACTTCAAAAAACGTATCAGTTCAATATAAAGGAACAAAAATCAATATTATCGATACTCCTGGCCACGCCGATTTTGGAGGAGAAGTAGAACGTGTATTAAACATGGCCGATGGTGTATGTTTGCTAGTTGATGCTTTTGAAGGTCCAATGCCGCAAACGCGTTTTGTATTGCAAAAAGCGATTGACCTTGGTTTAAAACCTTGTGTAGTTATCAATAAAGTTGATAAAGAAAACTGTACTCCTGAAGAAGTTCATGAGAAAGTTTTTGACTTAATGTTTGAATTAGGTGCTTCTGAAGAGCAATTAGATTTCCCAACTGTTTATGGTTCTGCTAAAAACAACTGGATGTCTGAAGATTTCAGAAACCAAACTGACAACATTGAGCCTTTATTAGACATGGTAATCAAAAATGTACCGGCTCCTAAAGTTTCTGAAGGAACTCCACAAATGTTGATTACATCTTTAGATTTCTCTGCATTTACAGGTCGTATCGCTATTGGTCGTCTTGAAAGAGGTGTATTGACAGAAGGTATGCCAATTTCTTTGGTAAAAAGAGATGGTAAAGTTATAAAATCACGTATTAAAGAATTACATACTTTTGAAGGTTTAGGCCGTAAAAAAGTGACAGAAGTAATTGCTGGAGATATTTGTGCTATTATTGGAGTTGAAGGTTTTGAAATTGGTGATACTATTGCTGATATCGATAATCCTGAAGCTTTACAAACTATCGCAATTGATGAGCCAACAATGAGTATGTTGTTTACAATTAACGATTCACCTTTCTTTGGTAAAGAAGGTAAATTTGTAACATCTCGTCATATTAGAGAAAGATTGACAAAAGAATTAGAGAAAAACTTAGCGATGAAGTTAGGTGAAACTGATTCTGCTGATAAATTCATGGTTTTTGGTCGTGGAGTACTTCACTTATCTGTTCTTATTGAAACAATGAGAAGAGAAGGGTATGAGTTGCAAATCGGTCAGCCACAAGTTATCATCAAAGAAATTGATGGTAAAAAATGTGAGCCAATTGAGGAATTAACAATCGACTTACCAGAAAACCTTTCAGGTAGAGCAGTAGAATTCGTTACAATGCGTAAAGGAGAAATGCTTTCTATGGAAACTAAAGGGGAACGTATGATTGTAAAATTTAATATTCCATCACGTGGAATTATTGGATTGCGTAACCAATTGCTTACTGCAACAGCTGGTGAGGCTATTATGGCACACCGTTTTATTGGATATGAGCCTTACAAAGGAGAAATTGCCGGACGTAACAAAGGTTCATTGATCTCTATGGAAAAAGGAAAAGCTATTCCTTATTCTATCGATAAATTGCAAGATCGTGGTAAGTTTTTTGTTGAACCAAATGCTGAAATTTACGAAGGTCAGGTAATTGGAGAAAACTCTCGTGCTGATGATATGTGTGTAAACGTAACGAAAGAGAAAAAACAATCTAACGTTCGTTCTTCTGGAAATGATGAAAAAGCAAGAATCATCCCGCCAATTATTTTCTCTCTTGAAGAAGCTTTAGAGTACATTCAAAAAGATGAATATGTAGAGGTTACACCAAAATCTATTCGTTTGAGAAAAATCTATTTGACAGAAACTGATAGAAAAAGATTTAAATTCTAAAAGATTTAAATTTCAATATAAAAAATCCCAAATTCCAATTTTTACGGAGTTTGGGATTTTTTTATTCTAAACTTTTTAGAATTTTTAGTTGAAGTTTAAATTTCCTGGAATTTTTAAGTATTGGAATTTAGAATTTTCAGATTGTAATTTCCTTTATTTTTTATCTCTTTAAACTAAAGTGACCTTTTACAATTTTACCATCAACAAATTGCAGTGTAAACCAATAATCATCTGCGGGTAATTGTTGACCATTGTAGATTCCGGTCCATCCTGCACTATTTTGATTCATTTGTTTTAGTAATTTTCCGTAACGATCAAATATGAAAATCTTGTAATCAGGAAGTGGATCAAAGTTGGTGATAAACCATAAGTCATTATATCCATCTCCGTTTGGGGTAAAGAATCTAGGATAATCCAGAACATATAATAAAAATGAATTAGATAATCCGCAGCCATTTTTATCTTTTGCAATTGCATTGTAAATTCCCGGCTTAACACCAGTGAATAATGGATTGTCTTGAAAAATATTTCCTTCTAATGAGAATTCGTAATTACCAACTCCTGTATATTGTATTAAAACTGAATTATCGATTCCTGAAAAATCTTTAACAATAGCTTCAGTTATTAAAGCAGGCTCTGATAAAACGACTTTGAACTTCTTTGTTTGTTGGCAGCCATTTACATCTGTAACGACTACAGAGTAATCTCCCGCAGTGTTCACTTCAATAGAGGTATTGGTACTTCCGGTATTCCATAAATAACTCGCAAAACCAGTGGTCACATCTAAAGTAATTTCTTCTCCTTTACATAAAATTTTTGTTTCATCCTCAAAATTAGGAGGATCAAAAGTATTTACAACAAGCTCAATAGGTATAATATCAAAACAGTCAGCCCCGTTTGTAGCTTTAGCATAAATAATTTGGCTGAAAGCGACATTATTTTTAAATATATTAGGTAATTTATTGGTTTCATTCAACGCATCGTTAGTATTTAGATAATAATTAAATACTAATGTAGTAGGTAAGCCTGTTGAAACTTGGGGAGTAACTTCTTCAGCAAGATCAAACTGATACAATCCGTCCTGGTTCATCTCCATCACAAGTTGCAATAGGGGCTTGATCTGGAATTGTAGTGCTCGAAATTTTTAATGTTACTTCGGCAATTGCAAAACATCCGTATTCATTTTCAATTCTTGCATAAACAATTTGATCAACGATTTTGTTCTTGTATTGCTCAGGATTTAAAATAGGATTTGTTTTAGCTTTTGCATCTGCCAATGATTCATAATATCCTTTATTTACTATTTCTGGAACATTATTTTTTACAATGTCATTAACTTTTGTGAGGTTGAAAACGGTAATTGCGTCAGTATCATCATCACATTGTAATAAAGAAGTATTGGCTGAAAGAATTTCCGGAGCATATTCAATCTTAATTCCTCCTGTCGATACACAAGTTGTACCTTTTAAAGTAGCCTCGACTTTATAGTTTCCTGCCGATTTAACATTGTATATAGAGTTTACCTCTCCAGGAATTTCTATATAATTATTCGTTGCATCTTCTTTAAGCCATTTAAAGTCATATTGGGTATTGTCTAATTGAGTGTTTAACGCAACAGTTTCTCCAAAGCATGCTGGATTATTGTTGGCGACAGTTCTGTCTGTTCCAAAATCAACTAGAGAAAGAAAACTTCCTCCTTGTATGAAAACGGCTGAGTTATATTCTCTGGTTGCATCATCAGCAATGACCAATTTTAGATGGTATTTTTTATTGGGAATTACCTGGGTTCTGGCATTCATTACTTTGGTTTGTCCGGCATAATTTATAGAACTAGTAACAGTATTATATCTCTCAAAAAAATCTTTGTTTTCTGCTGGACAACCTGGAGAAGATATTGTACCATCTGAATAAGGCTCTATCTCATTATGTACAGTTGTAGAAGAAACAGGTGTTGTACTATTGGGTAATACCGCTAAATTTTTGTAGTCCTCTGTACTTTCCGCTTCTTTTATTAAAAAAGCGAAGCCATCAGAATATATACAGGGATAATAAGTTTGGTATTCATTTGAAGCGAAAATATAATTAAAACTTATGGAGTTAGTTAATGCTACAAAGTCAAATTCTAAAACAGTAGATTGAGTACTTTGGTTAATATTTAGTGCCTTTTCTAAATCATCATCACCAGGCCACCCACTAGTTTGAATACCTTTTGAATTGGCTTCTATGTAAGGTCCCTTTGCATTTTTACTGGCTGATGTACTTAAAATTATACCATTCGAAAAAGGAAAATCACTAGTTCCTGAATCGAATGAAGCGTAACTAGCTCCATTACTTGCTGGATTTCCAGAAGCCTGAACAGTGGCTATATTTATGCAAGAACTATTTATTAATACATTTTTCACCAGTGATTCAGGCGTTTTTGTATCATCTACAGTAATATTCTGCGCTTCTATCTTCGCAGATAGTAAGCAAATAACTAAAGAAAAAAAACAAATTTTAAAATAATTCATAGCCTTAAAAGTATACTACAAATCTCTATTTTTTAGTAATTTGTAAGAAAAATATACAAACAAAAAAGTCCATACCAAAACGATCAAAATTGAAAAAGAATGTACACCATAATCTTTAGTATTTTCGACCCCAATTTGTGTTCCGATACTTTTTATAACCGATAATCTTGAAACGGGTTCAATAATTAAATTTGACATTGCTTCTAAAGGTAAAAACTGCGTAATCCTATAACCTATATTGCTTTCCGGGAATATTTGAAATACTAAAAGACCTTTTATGATTGATTCAATAAAAATCCATACCAATAAAAATCCCAAAGCAAAGGCAGATCGTTTTACTAAGATACCCAAAAATAGACAAAAAGAAAAGAATCCTAATAATTTTACGAAAAAGGCCAACAAATATTCTAAATCACTAAAAACGATACCAAATTCAGTATAAGATGAAAACGAATATCCAAGGATTAAAGTCATTATAAAAACAAAAATAGTAGAACCTAAGGCGAAAAGCACAACGGTTAAGAATTTGGACAAAATAAATTCTTTTTTACTCAAACCATCAATTAAATTTTGTTTTAAAGTTCCGTAACTGTATTCATTTGCCATCATAGATACAATAACAATGGCCATGAAAAATTTAAGCCAAGCTGCAAAATAAGTATTAAAATGCCATATAAACGGAAAATTAAAAATCCCCATTTCTGACGGATCAATATGTATGGGACCCAAATCAAATTTTATAGAAGCAATTAATGCAATGAATGAAAGTAAAATGAAATAAGTTAAAGTAAGGATACGACTGGCTTTGTTTTTCCAGATTTTTTGTAATTCTATAGAAATAAGTCTGTTCATGGTTTAGTTGTTTTGAGTAATGGCATTTTTGGTTAATTCTAAAAATTGAGCTTCAAGACTGTTTTTACGTTTTACCAAATGGCTTAACGTAATGTTTTTAGAAAATAAAAACTGATTCAGTGCTGCTGCTGATAAATCTGATTTTAAATAAACCAAAAGTTTTCCGTCTTCTTCTGTTATTCGGTCTATTGAAGAATGTGTTGTAAGGACATTTTTTAGCGTTACATTATCATCGGCCATAATTTCAAAGAAACCTTCGTTTGCCGACATTTCATCAACAGAACCTGAATATAAAATTTCTCCTTTTCGTAAAACAATTACATGCGAACACACTTTTTCGACTTCATCTAATAAGTGCGATGCCAGTAAAATAGTAGTTCCCTGCGAAGCAATTTTTTTGATAATATCACGAATCTGGTGAATTCCCTGCGGATCTAAGCCATTCGTTGGTTCATCTAAAATTAAAATTTCAGGATCATTCAATAGTGCCGATGCAATAGCTAAACGCTGCTTCATCCCTAAAGAAAAAGTACTAAATTTACTGTCTTTTCTTTCCGTTAAGCCTACTAAATCAAGCTTTTCATTGATTTTAGCATAATTAATGCTTTTTATTTTACAAACCAATTTCAGGTTTTCTTCCGCAGTCATGTACGGGTAAAAGTTAGGTCTTTCTATAATTGCGCCTACTTTTTTTAAGGCTTCATGAGTCTCGACCTTTCCTCCAAACCAGCTGTAGGTTCCGGATGTACGGTTTACAACATTTAGCACAATTCCCAGAGTAGTTGATTTTCCACTTCCGTTAGGGCCTAAAATACCGTAGACACGGCCTTTTTGTATTTCAAAAGAAACATTTTTTAAGGCTTGAATGCGCCCGTATCTTTTATGCAGATTCTCAATAGTAAGTATGGTTTCCAAATTTATTTCGGTTTTAGTTTTAAGTATGACGATTCAACTTGTTTATTGTTACGCTAAATTTTATTTAATGTAAATTTGTAATAAAGATATTCAAAATGAGCGAACCTTTAATGGTTTTAAAAAAACCATCGTACCCTTTAACTCCTGCTCTTTTAAGTTATTTAGATAAATACGAGCGTATTTCAAAAGTATCTGTATTTTATGATGATTTATTGCGATTTGCAGGAGCCATAAATTTATACGATAAAAACGGCGTAGATACTTTGTGGACCCGTGTTTATTACGGAGAGTTTGACCGCGAAGAAATTGATTTGAATTTAAAAAAGATTTATTCGCTTTTGCATTCAGATGGAAATAATGATATTATTCAATACTTAAATGTTGATGCTATCGATTTTTGCACCTTTGGAAACTCAAAACCTTTCAGGGTAAAAGTGCGTAATATTCTCAATGATAATTATGTTCATTTTTATATAAAGAAAGCCGATGCTTCCCGAATTTACGGATTAGAACTTGAAGACATTTTATCACCCGATAAAATAAATTTTCTGGTTTTTGGTGACACTCTGATAGAAGAACATATCGTAGGAATTCCCGGTGATATTTTTATGGAAACTTTGCTGCATACTTCTACTGAAACAGAAAAATCTCAAATAGCAAAAGAGTTTGTGAAATTTAACGAACGCTGTATGATTAGGCTTCTGGGTGACATGCGTTCCTATAATTATGTAATTGTTCCAATTCATGATTTTGACCAGGTAGTCTATAGAATTCGTGCCATAGATTTTGACCAGCAATGTTATGAAGGTAATTTTAAAGTTTATCGTCCGCAGTTTTTTAGGGAAAACTATCAAATGATGAAACTCATAAAGGAAAAATTAGAGGACCGTTCCGTTATTCAGTATAAGGATGAAGAAAGGGCAATTTTGGCAAAACGAATTCATTCTGCCGAAGCCAGAATTACAAAATTATTGAATATTATGTGTCACGATACCATTTCGACAGTAGATCATTTAAATCAACTAAAAATGGAATTGTACCGTTATACTAATGATATGAAGTTTAAAAATGCCAAATCAATGGGACACATTATGTTTGCGGCATTTGAGTTTATTACACGTAATTTTAAAAACACGAATTTAATCTAGTTTTTAGCCACAGATTAAAACGATTTATTTTTAGAAATGGAATTTTGATAAAATCATTTTTAATCATTTAATCTGTGGCTTAAAAAATAAAAAATAATATTATGAGAAAGTTTTTTTTACTTGGAATTTCTATTGCTTTACTGGCTTGTCAGCAACAATCAACTCCTGAATTTAGGACGCTTTATTCGCTTCCTAAAAAGTTAAAAGAAGTTTCTGGAATTACTTATTTTCCTGAAACAAACTTACTTTATACTTTAGAAGACAGCGGCAACAAAAATGCCATTTACGCAATAAATTCACAAGGTAAATTGGCTAAAACAATTACCATTACAAATGCAACAAATGTAGATTGGGAAGATATTACAAAAGATAAAAGCGGTAATATTTATATTGGTGATTTTGGAAATAATGATAATGAACGCAGAGACTTGTGCATTTACAAAGTCAATAAAAATCAGTTAAATAAAGATGCGGCTGTAGCCGAATATAAAGTTTCTTTTTCGTATCCTGAACAAACTGAATTTCCTCCAAAGAAAAAGGAATTATTTTATGATGTAGAAGGTTTTTTCGAACACGGAAATTACTTTTATCTTTTTACCAAAAACAGAAGTAAAGGTTTCGACGGAACAGCTTTTATTTATAAAATTCTAAACGCTCCGGGAACTCAAAAAGCGACTAAAATTGGTGAATTTAAAACTTGTGATAATTACAATCATTGTGTGTTGACAAGTGCCACAATTAGTCCTGACGGAAAAAAAGTTGTTTTGTTAAGTCATGATAAAATTGTTTTATTTAAAGGTTTCAAAGGCGACTTATTTCATAAAGGATCTCAAACCGAAATAAAACTAAATCACTTTTCGCAAAAAGAAGCTATAGTTTTCAAAGACAATAATACCTTACTGATTGCAGATGAAAAAGCAAATAAAACAGGAGGGAACGTTTACGAGTTTAAAATTAAATAAGGTTTTGAGGTGCTAAGTTTCTAAGTTAAAGTAAAACGAAGAAGCCCCTCAAAATCATTTCAGGTAATAATAAAAAAATAGCCACGAATTCACGAATTATTTTTAATATGATTCGTGAATTCGTGGCTAAAAACTTTGTCCCTTTGAGCCTCTGTAACTTTGAACCAAAGAAAAAAAAACTTAGAATCTTAGCGTCTCAGAATCTTAGTACCTCAGTCAGTACCTCAGACTAAAAACTATATGCCGCTCCAAAAATAACTCTTCCTATTTCATCAGGAGATTTAAAATAAGAGACTCTTGCTGTTAAAACATTGATGGCATTAATCCAAACTCCTCCACCATAATCCTGGTGCCATTTTTTAGAGTCTTCACCATCCAACCAAACTCTTCCGTAGTCAAAACCACCCAGAATCCCGTATGTTAACGGAGCAATTGTTTTTTGAATTTTACCAATGCTGAATCGTAAATCACTGCTTTGAGAAAAATAAGAACTTCCTAAAAAGCGTTCGTTTCTATAACCTCTTAAATCAGTATCTCCGCCCAGAGAAGCTCCATGATAAAAATCAAAATTATTATTTAAAACAGCTTTTCCTTTTAAGTAGGTCGCCAGAACTAATTTACCGTTATGGTCAATTTTGTGCGTAAACCCCAAAATGCTTTCAATCGTAGGAAAGTTTTGTTTCGTATTATCTAAATTAGTCAGCCATGTTGCAGAAGCCATAAAAGCAACTCCTAAGGTTGGTTTTGCTGCAAAATCAGAATTTTTGAAAAGATATTTTACTTTTAAACCACCATAATTCTGATTGTCAAAAACATTTGGATTTACAATATTTGGCGTGTCAATAAATCTGTTTTCAGTTTCTTCAACGGTCATTCTTTGAAAAAGTGGCAGTACGCTAAATTCGCTTCCATAACGCCCAACGTGTCTGATAGCGCCCGAAACATTAAATTTTCTAATACGTACACGATTATAATCCATATCGACTTCGTCAGCATCGTATTTAGTTTCGTTTCCGTAGCCAAAATAATTCATGGCAAAGTTTGGAGTCGTATATTGCGATTCAACATCAATCACCCATTTACCTAACAAACCGGGAAAATGCGCTACATAATTAAACTCTAAACCTCCGGTTGCAAAATAGTAAAATGCGTTTAAAACGTGTCTTTGCGTGTAAGGATTTTGTTTGAAATTATTAACCGTATAATTTAAATTGATCCCTACTTTTACACCGTCATCAGGATTATAACCAATGTTAGGAAGTCCTGATACCACATTATATTTAGGTTTTTCGTAATTGTAAAGGTTCACATCATAATCATCTGTAAGTTGTGTTTTAGTTTTAGAATCGAGATTATAGGTGTTTTCTTTAGATTTAAAATCGTAGACAATTACTTTTTTTCCGTTTTCGATATTGTACGTATCATTGTTTTGACCGCCAATTAAACGAATTTTAATGTTTGATTTCTGATTTCCCTTTACTTCAAAAACATCATTATCATCTAAACCATAAATCCAAAGATTTTTCGTTTTAGCATCCGTTACCGTTTTGGTGTAAATTAATTCATCACCTTCTTTTTTAACTCTAAAAACCTGAATTTCAATATTTTTTTTAGCATTATGGTTAATGATAAATTTATCTTTTTTATCAGTTCCGGCAATCATTACGGTATGGCTTAGAACATCAAAATAATCTGAAGCATATTTTTGAAGATCTTTCTTTCTGTTTTTTAATTTTTTCTTGATGTCTTCAATCGTGGCATCCTGAACTTCTTTTGGTAAGTTTTTAAAAGCTTTATCAATATCACTATCTGATAAATTTTCCTGAATGTATTTAGCCTGAGCAATCCAGTCTTTCTCTTCGGCAGTCTTTAAAAAGGCTAAATCCATAGGATAAGGTTCTCTGTTAAGCCATTTTACATTATCAATTTTGTTTTTGAAAGTTCTCATGTGGCGCAGCGCCGGAATATTCATTAAAATCGAAAGTAAAGTTCCATCATATTTTACAAAAGCCTGATCGCGGTCACGGGGAATTGGTTCGTAAAGCACTTCACTGCCTTTTTTATGTTCTGCCCAACGCCACTGGTCGCTATGTCTGTCCCAATCGCCAATAAGCATATCAAATAAACGTGCTTTCATGTAAGCATCTTCATCAACGCTGTATTTTTCGTCTTTATGAAGATTTTTCATCATATCTTCAGTACTAATAATATCCGTTGGATTGCCAAAATTTTTGCCGTCCAAATGATTATCAGCAGGTCTTTCTTCGACCATATAAAGCTGATCTCCAAAATTGGAGTTAAATTCTTTTAAACCATTTTGTTTTGGTATGTAATACAGAACAGGATTGGTGTGCGGTAAACCAATTTGGTCTGCCATACTGCCAATGGCAAATGAGGTATAAGGGTGCGAAGTAGTATAGAAATCGAATAAAAAGTTCTCAGCATATGTATCTTCAAAATCATTAACAACATACTGATCTTTAAAAGCTACTGATTGCAGGAATACCGTAGCACTTTTTTTCATGGCGCGCATAACATATTCTCTTCCTTTAGGATCTGAAACTCGTAATGATACAGATTGATGTCCTCCGCCTTCGCGAATAGGTTTAAGGCCGCCCATTAAGGTGTCTAAAGTGGCCGTTTTAGCTTCTATTGGCAAACTGTAGTACTTCCTGTAATGATTCCCAAATAAGAATTTATGAAAAATACTTTTTTTAGTCATTTTTGCTGAGTAAATAGAAGTAGTCATAGTGGGGGGAAATTTACTATCTACACTTGCAGCCCAATTAATTTCTTTTGCCTTAATGATTTCATGTTCAAAAAGTAATTTTTCTTTATTGTTTTCATTTCCAAAAAAGGCAACTTTTGCATCACCGCTTTTAAACAAAGTTAAGGTCGCATAACCATTTCCTCCATAGGAGAATTCAGTAGGGTTTATAGCTCTTGCCGCTTCAGATTTTGATCCGGCACCACTAATAATTTGCTGAATGTTTTCTTTGTTTACATATTGAAGATTGTGATCATGTCCGGAAACAACAATTACATTTTTTTGCTTTTGCAAAAGGGTTTTAATACGTTTTGCATAGATAGTATATTGTTTGTTCTGGATATCCTGCGGACTTACACCAGATGTTTTTCGTAGCAAGTTGATAAAAGAACCAATTATCGGCAATGGTATTTTTTGTTCTAAAGGAAATAATTGTTTTTCTAAAGAAAACTGTCCTCCGTGAGTTCCGTTGCTCATCAAAGGATGGTGAATAGCAAGAACAACTGTCTTTTCCTGATTTTTATTTAATAGATTTTCTAACTGATCAAAGAAATCTTCTCTTGTTTTAATATCACAATTATCATTCATTGTGGGGTGATTATCCCAATCTTCTAAGAACCATTCGCTATCAACAGTAATTAACGTAGCAGTACTGTCAATCTTAACATCTTCGATGGCACAACTTTTTCGAGGTAAAAAAGCTTTTTTGTCGTTCAGATATTTTGTTACAAAATCGGCTTGGCGTTCCAGCCCTTTTATACCATTATACCAGTCATGATTACCGGGAATCACAATTGTTTTTCCTTTAAAACCTTTAGTAAGTTTCAATTGGTTGGTTAGTTTTGTTTCAGCCAAAGATATCGCTGCAGCATTATCATCGCTGGGAAAACCCTTAGGATAAATATTGTCTCCTAAAAAAAGTAAGGTCGCTTTTTTGTTTGATTTTTTTAATTTCTGATGCAACAGTTCAAGAGTTTGCTGCGCCTGTTTCTCATCTGCATTTCCGGCATCTCCAACTAAATAAATTGTGTGTGCAATTTTTATAGTATCAGTTGCGTTTTCCGTTTCGTAAGCACTAACATTTTTTCCGTATTGCGCTTTATGCGTAGCACAGGAATAAACCAGCAGCAATACAACTAATGCCAAAGACCGGTTTTTAATTTTAGTAATAAAATGATTATCCAAAAACAATTTCATAATTTAGTGGTATAAAAACAATTCTCCATGAATCTAATAGAACAATCCGAAGATTTCGTCAGTAATTTACTCAAAGATAAACTTTCTAATTTATATTCTTATCATAATTTTAACCATACTTTAACGGTAGTAAATGCAGTAAAAGTGCTTTGTAAAAAAGAAAATGTTAAAGAAAATGAAAAGGAAATGCTTTTAGTTGCTGCCTGGTTTCACGATACAGGATATGTTGATGGTTATGAAAATCATGAGCAGGAGAGTGTGAAAATTGCTACAAGTTTTTTAAAAGAAAAAGAACAATCGGATGAATTTATAACGGCTGTTTCCAATTTGATTATGGCTACCGTAAAAGAATACATTCCTAAAACACATTTAGAAAAAATAATTAAAGATGCTGATTTTGCACATCTTGTTGGAACAGAATACGAAACAACCTGCGAATTGTTGCGAATTGAACTAAAAAATACCTGGAATCTGGATTTTTCTAATGCCGAATGGGCAAAAGAAAATTTGAATTTTTTAATGAACAAACATCGTTTTTACACTGATTATGCGCTGAGAAAATGGCAGCCTCTAAAAGAGAAGAATTTAATGCTTGTTCAGAAGAAAATTGAAAAACAAAAAAAGAAAGAAGCGGATAAACTGGAGGACGAACTAAAAAAGAAAGAAAAAATCGAAAAACCGGATCGTGGTGTCGATACTTTGTTTCGTGTTACTTTAGGAAATCATACGCGATTAAGCGGAATTGCCGATAGCAAAGCCAATATTTTATTGTCTGTTAATGCAATTATTATTTCGATTGCACTTTCGTCTATTATTCCAAAATTAGACAGTCCTAAAAATGCACATTTGGTGATACCAACTTTTATAATGTTGATGTCAAGTGTTGTTACGATAATTTTTGCAATTCTATCTACAAGACCAAAAGTTACTTCAGGAGTTTTTACCAGAGAAGACATAGAAAACAAAAAAATTAATTTATTGTTTTTTGGAAACTTCTACAAAATGCCTTTAGAAGAATATGATTGGGCAATGAATGAAATGATGAAAGATCGTGACTATCTCTATTCGAATATGATTAAAGATTTGTATTACTTGGGATTGGTGTTACAGCGTAAATACAACTTATTGCGAATTGCCTACAACTTTTTCATGATAGGAATCATTATTACGGTCGTTGCTTTTGTAATCGCATTTAAATCGATTTAAAGTTTTGATTACTAAAGTAGCTTTGTCAAAGTTTCAAACTTTGACAAAGCTTTAGTTATTCAATCAAAAAATTGGCATATTAACTATGACTTAATAATTAATTAAGCTCATCTAATAGATCCTGATACGTAATTTTTTTTGCTGTTGGACTTGCGGTATTGTTAATCACTTTTACACGAATCGCTCTCAAACCTGAAACTCCCTGAAGATCTTCAACTTCAAATTGTTCAATTGACGGTTCAAGAATTTTCTTGTGCTGTAAGTATTTAATGTATTTTAAATATTCGGCTTCTTCGCTGTTTTGCGAATACACAATTGTAATTTTTTCTTTCTCTGTAATACGTTCTTTGGTTCCTTTAATGTTCGATTTGTCGATTCGTTTTTTAACGACTTCATATCTTGCATTGTAAGTTCCATCAACATCAAAACGTTTTTCATCCATTCTAAAACGAATAGAAAGCGGTTGGCTAAATACCAAAATCAACGAAGTAACATCCAACTCGTAAGGCAGAGATTCTTTAAGTTGATGATGTTCTAATTCCATTTCACATAAAGTTTGCAATTGCCATAAGCGCAAATTGTGCAAATACATAATATCAAACGGCTTAGTAGGCGAAATCGAAGCTCCAATGTATAAATTATGCTCGACACCATCTGTTTTAAAGCGCTCGTAATAGTGCGGATAAATTTGCTGTGCCTCAATTTGTTTTTTGTCCAGAACAGAAGCCAGTCTTTTATTGATGATTGACATCGCATTATCAAATTTCTTTCTTTCCTGATAAAACATTCCTGTTTTTTCATCCAGTGTAGAAAAATAGAATTCTTCTAATTTTTGATTCGTAGCGTTGTCTTTTGTATTTTTTAATATTGGATGAATTTCTTCTTCAATATAACGCTGAATATGTTGCTCTGTATCTGCTTTTAGCGGAAAATCCAATTCGGTTCGCATCGATTCCAATTCAAATTTTCTTTGTTCCAAAAGTACCAGATTGGAGTTTGGTTTTTGATTGTCAAAAATTTCCAATAAAGCAGAAAGCTGATTTTTTAAATCAATTTTTACCGTTTCATTTCGATGTTCAGACGAACCTTTTATATCGATTTGTCCGTATAACGGAAATACATTTTTAAACACAATTTCCTTAAAAATATAATCCTTTGTATGATTGGTGTTTTGAAAATAATTCTGAGATTCTTTTTTAAATTTCCAGTAAACACTCGGATGAATTGTAGTGTATTCACGCTGAATAATTGCTTCAATCTGATGTTGCATATCTGTATTGTAACGATCAATCGTATCTGTCAAATACGGTAAAACCAACTCCAGTTTTGTCGCATTCACACTATTTAAATCCCGCGCATTTTCAGAAACCAATTCAACAACACCCAATAAATGTCCGGCTTTGATAACCGGTGCAAAAATACAGCTGTTGATATTTTGTTTTAATAAGTGTTCACCAAGTCTTTTGTTGGTCGATTCTTCTGTAAATTTAGCAACATTGGAAATAACAAACGGTTCTTTTTTGTCGAGTAAGTTTTCGAACGAACATCCAAAAAAAGCATTTTTACAATCGACTTCCTGATCTGCAGCAAGTAAAAAACTCTTCAGCTGCGTTTCGTACTTTGCAGGTCTTATAAATTTTTCTTCCTCAGGATTATAAATAATAAATCCAACTTTTAAGTTAGGAAGATTAAAAATAGACTGAAAAATATTCGATACTTCATGATCTGTTGTAACTGTTTTTACACCAGGTTTCAATAAATTACTTTTCAATGTCGAAATAGCACTTTCGGTCGTGGCATCAAACAAAGAAACAATTCCGAAACCTTTTAACTGCCAGCTTCCCGGAGGAAATTTAGATTTCCATAATTCGATATCATTATAGTTATCTATTAATAGATCAATATCACTTTGAGTCAAAGCTATAGATTTTTCTGTTGGAGAAATTTCCATAAAATCGGCATTGTACAAAATGCGGTAATGTTTTTCTACGCCGCTTTCGTCCGGAATATCATAGAAAAAAGGTTTGTTGAAATCAATATGTTCGTTATAATAATTGCTTAATATCAAACAACAATTATTAATATAGAACTGATGTTCATCAAAATCGCGAATTTCCATATAAAATTCGTCACCTGCATTGCGTAAAATTTTCTTGAAACGTTCTGTGTAGTTGAAGGATATATTCTGAAAAGGAATTGTAATTGCCTTTATTTCATTATGAGTCAAAGCCGTTGGGAATAAATCGGCAACCAAATTCTTAATTAAAGCTTCATTGTTTTTAATGGTGCTGTATTCGCGAATTCCAGTTCTGAATTCCGGATATGCTTCAACTTCTTTAAGAATGGCTTTGGCGTAATTAGATCGGTAGTCAACATCTGATAAAGCAATTTGTTCAAAAGACTCAATTAGTTTATGAAATGAGATTATCGTTTCGAAAGGACTTTCGTTGTGTAAAAGACGATCCATTTTTTTTTTGTTTTTAGAGTACAAAATTAAGCATAAATTAAGAATCACCGACATTTTACCATTTCTTTCCTTTATGGTTCAATAGAGATAACTCCTTATAAAGTGGGGCTTTAAAAAACGGATAATTATTTTAACTAAATATTAACACCTATAATAACGGAACGATCGTTCCGTTATTATATCTTTGTACCATAATAATTGAATAATCAATAACTTAAAATTAAATAAAATGAAAAATTTAGAAGACAAAGTGGCTATTGTAACAGGGGGAAATAGTGGAATTGGATATGCAGCTGCAGCTGAATTGGTTGCGAAAGGTGCAACAGTAATTGTAACAGGAAGAAACAAAGAAGCCTTGGCAAAAGCCGAAACTGAATTGAACGTAACCGGAATTGTTTCAGATCAATCTGATTTAAAATCCATTGATAATTTGGTTGAACAGGTAAAAGCACAATTCGGAAAAGTTGATATTTTATTCTTAAACGCAGGAATTGCTTCATTTGCTCCGGTAGAGTCAGCTTCAGAAGAACACTATGACAGTATCATGAATGTAAATGTAAAAGGAGTTTACTTTACAGTGCAAAAAGTATTGCCTATTTTAAATGATGGTGGTTCTATAATTTTCAATACTTCAATCAATGCACATGTTGGTATGCCAAATTCTAGTGTTTATGCTTCAAGTAAGGCTGCAGTTTTATCTTTAAATAAAGTTTTTGCAACAGAATTGGCACCAAGAAAAATCAGGGTAAATGCTGTTTCTCCTGGTCCTGTTGAAACTCCATTGTACGGAAAATTAGGATTGCAAAAAGAAGAAGTAGAAGGTTTTGGAACAGTTTTGTCAGAGAAAATTTTATTGAAACGTTTTGGACAATCTTCAGAAATTGCAAAAACCGTTGGTTTCTTAGCTTCAGATGACGCTTCGTTCATTACAGGAACAGAAATTGTTGTCGATGGCGGACTTACAGTAAACGCTGTAGTTTAATTTTTTTCACATAAATTCAGGAACGATTGTTCCGTATAATCAGTATCTTTGTATAGAAATTTAAATTTTCGATCATGGCTAGAACAAAAGAATTTAATGAAGAAAAAGCTTTAGACAAAGCAATTGAAATTTTTTGGCACAAAGGTTATAACGGAACTTCGGCTCAGGATTTGGTTACGCATTTAGGTATAAGCCGTTCGAGTTTGTATGACACTTTTGGAGACAAACAGAAACTTTTTGCGCAATCATTGCTGCGTTATCAAAAACAGTCGCAAGATCAGGTTATAAAGCTTTTGGATGACTCTGAAAATGTAAAAGAAACGTTGCACGATATTTTTAAACAGGCCGTTATTGAAAGTTTGGAAGACAGAATTACAAAAGGTTGTTTTATGGTCAACTCGTCTGTAGAACTTGCCATGCACGATGAAGACATTGCAAAAATCGTAAAAAGCAACAGCCAGACTATGGAACAAGTTTTTACCAAAGCAGTAAAGAAAGGGCAGGAGTCCGGACATATTTCGAAACAACAAGATGCAAGGGTTTTGGCTCGTTTCATCTTTAATAATTATTCCGGAATTCGTGTTTTGGCCCGGACCGGAGAAAGAGATAAACAAGTTTACGACGATATAGTAAAAGCGGTATTTTCTATATTATAATGTAGAAAATTAGTAAAAATAAAAAACGGCAATTACCAGAGTAGTTGCCGTTTTTTATTGAATTATAGGTTGCCGTCAATTCGTTTCATTTCGTCTATGATAGAGACAATGGCTAATTGGTCTTCAGGATTTAACTTTTCAGTATATAAAAGCGTAATTAAAATAGTATACGAATCCTCTAAAGATGAATTTTCTCCAAGTTTAAGATCGTGCGGATTTTGATATTTTGCAAGCAATGTTTTTGCAGTTTTAAAGGCAAGTTCTTCTAATTCTGTTTTTTTAAAATCTGCCATTATTTTTGATTTTAATTTAGACGGATTACCAAATCTAGCAAATTTTAAAGGGATAATACTAAAAGTTGTGGAGAAACATTGAAAATTTCATACTCCTATTTTTAACGCAGAGTATACAATCCAAATAGCTATCGGGATTCGCAAAGTTCACTAAGATTTAAGTTGTGTTTACACAATCTGAGGCCACAAAGCTTTGTGAACTTTGTGTTTTTATTGAACTTAGTATATTGAAAAAACTTTGCGTTCTCCGTGTTAAATTTTTTTCTCTCGCAATAGCTTTTGGGATTGATCCATTTTAAATTGGTTTTATTTTATTGAAAGGAAATACAATGAATAAAAAAACGGCAAGTACTATTGTAATTGCCGTTTTTTGTTTTAAGTAAGTAATAGAAAATGAATCAACTACTAGCTTTTTTCTTCTTTATTGAAATAAACTAAGTAGTAATACATTTGTTTTTCTTCATCCCAGCCTTTTTCTACAAATTTTTCAGCGCTTTCAGGATTGATAAAATCCATTTTAATCTGAATATGTGTATCCAGGTTAATAACGTTTTTAATCGATTTTCTGGCGTCAGAAACTGCTGCGTTGGCAATAGGGAATGAGGTTACATCTTCGATGCTGTATTTTTCTCCTTTATCCACTTTATAGTTTTTGAATTCAGGAATCAAGTCAGGATTGTCTAATACTTCATTTAGGAAGTTTTGTTCCTCAAACTGATCATTTTTTGCGAAATAATTCACAGATCTGTTCATAAACATTACCTCTTCTTTTTTGTCTTCTGCCGGCAAAACAACGTCTTTTGCGAAGTTTTGGCAGAATTTTAAGTATTTTTTTGTGATGAAGTTTTCATCTTCAAAAGCATCAACAGATAAAAAGTGCTCTAACCAGTAACGTGCGTCATAACGGTTACTATCAACAGTTAGAATTTTATAACCTTCATCTTTTTTATAATTAAAAATCAAACAACCTTTGTCTAATTTGCTCAGGTTGATACCTTGTTGCAAAATCATTTCAAGGTTACTGTTTTTTTCTTCAAACTGTAAAAAGTCGGCTTGTAACTCACTTTTAAAAATTCCGATTGCATCAACAACATTATTGTCGATACTTAAATTGGTTAAATACGTTACATAAACCTCTCCGTTTTTAATGTGCGGGTGATTTGATTGCTCAAATAAATGTGTAGTGATTCTTTTAGAAATCTCCTGCAAATTGTTTGGATTATCAAAAATCTCCGTTGCATATTTAAACATGTCGTTGTAATCCAAATCGACTTCGTGCGCAAACTGATAATAGTTTTCTTCTTTCTCTCTAAAAGGTTTAAAAAAGTACTCTTTTATCAAAGGCACAATTTCATCATTCAAATTAAAAGGCTGTTCCGATAAAAAAATCGCTTCGTTTCTGCTTTTGTTTCCTACGCGGTGTATCGCAAGCGTCTCGATGTGGGTGTTGAAAAGGTTGATCATATTTTTTAGGTACTGAGGTTCTGAGATGCTAAGGTACTGAGGTTTAGTTTCTATCTTTTATTTTTTTAATAAAAGAAACTAACATTCTTTCTACTTCGCG
>Ga0247812_10000497_pt1 | contig 25042 bp, 16 predicted proteins | sample UWRJL149409B1_FD_178011 | JGI IMG/M metagenome (GOLD analysis project Ga0247812, IMG submission 178011) | Plant litter microbial communities from Arlington Agricultural Research Station in Wisconsin, United States - UWRJ-L149-409B-1 | ecosystem: Environmental > Terrestrial > Plant litter >...
GATAGCTTCCTGAAAGAATCGCAACGCCACGTTGCCCAAAATCTACTCTCAATATACCGAAAGGTCATGTCGCCACTAACTCTAAAGGATGGCACGATTATTCCCTCTAGATCATATGTTGCGGTGCCATCTATGGACCCAGACGCTCAGCCTGGGTCGACTAAACGCACTTTTGATGGTTTCAGATGGGCAAGACTGCGAGCAGCACCTGGGAATTCTGAAAAATTTACGACAGTGGCTAGCGGAATTGATTCACTGGAATTTGGCTATGGCGTGCACGCCTGTCCAGGAAGATTTTTTGCAATGAACACCATAAAAGCCATGTTAGTGGCTATACTACGTAGATATGAGCTTCGTATGCCACCTGGAGAGAAGATTCCTAGTCATAGATACAATCCAATCCTTGTTCTTATTCCCCCAAAAGAGCAAATGGTGGAGCTTCGTGATAGGAGATGCTGAACACAAGTAGTATATCATCAAGTTAGAATTGCAATATACAATCTCTCCAATTTCCCAGTATCTTGTTGTGAAAAGAATTTCAGTAGATCAATTTAGAAGTACATAAATTTATATCTAGTCTGAAGACTTCCAAAGCTTTTACCTGTATTACTCATTTTCGTGGCATCGTATTGCGGTAAGCATACAGAAAAGCAACCTCCAAGCCACGGAACCGTCAATGTTCGAAGGAGTTTTGTTACCACGAAGAATTAGATGCTGCAGGCATAAATAAAGGAACATGATAAGTCGGCGTGCTTTGTAAATGGAGACAGACACTCAAGCACGATATTGTGTCGAAATTGGACTATAAACCATAGCTTTCTGACTGATGTATATTGGGTGCACAGCAACTCCATCATATTATATTTGATGGTGCCAAATTAAGTTTTTTATTCTATATAAAAATATTAGCGTAATATTTCAAAAAAACCTAGCTTGGAAGTGAGAAAGGGACAAATACTCACGTTAAGAAACAAAGCAGACACAAACGAAATAGCCCCAGCGACATATACCAAAATGTACCTAGTTTATCATAACATCAATTTCGGCTCACTAAACAAACAGATGGAAGGGATATTGATAAAGAGAACATACACCCTCTGCAAAGAGTCCATAATAATGACCAGACACTCACTCCGGAGCTCTTTAGATAGTTTAGAGAAAAACTCCCCACTAAGGCCCGATATTGCATTTTGCAGTTCCGCTTGTGGAACGGCCGGAAGAATTTCTTGTAAATTCTCCATGGTCATATTTATGAATATAGAGCCAGATATTGATAACGCGAAGACAAGACCAAGAAGCTGTGCTACACATATAAGGTCAGTTTAAGACAAACGACAGCTTCGATGAGCAGAGCCTCGGACCTATTAACATAAATGACACGGCGTAAGCCAAATCCGAAGTAGACAGAATGGCTTGCAGGACCGCATAACCGCACTGTAGATAGCAGCCGACACCAATGCCTAAAATGACTTCGTAGCCATATATACGAGTGGTGGTGGTTTCCAGTTTGACTTTGGCTGAGTCTTGGAATTAGTACTACTTCTCTACTTTAAGGAGATAACATACACATAAGGACCCCGCCAGTGATGAGAAGTATGCTACCAAACAAGTACCATGGTTTATAAATTCCGGTCTTGGAAAGAATCATCCCGTTGGCCATAATGGTAACTGTAATCAGAACGAGGAGTGGAAGAAGTTCCACACTCGAACGTAGTGCTGTCGAACCTTGAGTGAACTGGAAGAAGAGTGGAATATAATATATGGGAACAAATGCTCCAGCATTATTGGCAGCCATGAGGATAGCTAGCATTACAGGCTCCTTCATGCCCAGAAAGTGGATCGGGAATATTCTTGTCTCTGCTGTTGTGAGAATATTGAGCTGTTGCTGAATAACGAATAATACCCACAGGATACCCCCAACGACAAATAAAACAATGATCTGTCCAGAACTCCATGGATATACTGTACCTCCAAAATTAATTGCTATAGTTGTAGATGCTAAAGATCCAGCTTGAAGAACAGTTCCGAGATAGTCAAAAGCGCCGACCTGCTCAGAAGAAGTGCTGGTCGATTGGGGTTTGTGAGATTTGACTAGCAACAAGTAAATAGGAGCAAAAATTCCCCCAACAACAAGATTTAGGTAGAGCCCCCACCGCCACGTAGCTGGAGAATCGGCAAAAGCACCACCGATAATTGGTCCAATGACTGTTCCTTTATTGAATCAGCATCAAGAAGTACGATTCATTGCCGCCGGACTTACCAATGCCATATACAAGCCCGCTACCATGATTAAACAAGAGTTCTTTAAAGATTGAAGTGACTGCTTACATGAGAGCTAAATATGCTGGCCGCTCTGCGTTTGTTGTGTTGACAGAGAGCAAAGTGACAACTCCAACGTATACACCAGTTCCACCCATGCCAGCAATCACACGGCCAACGACCATTCCTGTCATATTTGGTGCACCGCCGCACAGTGCAGAGCCTCCAAGAAAGAGTATAATAGAAATGATATAAATAATTTTCGTATCATATATCCCGTATAGCTTTCCAAAAGGCAGTGCTACGCAAAGAGCTCCCATCAGGAATCTAATTGCAGCAAACGTCACGTTAAAATGTTAAAGGTAATAGTATTTTGCATTCAAAACAGGCAGCACTTGAAAAACTGGATGCACTTACCCTACGGAAAGCCACGGCAGTTTCTCTGCCGATCCAAGATCATTCACAATTGACTAGCAAGTTTCGGTCAGCGTGCGCACAGCCGCTGGTGAGGGCACGTGAAGCGCTTTACTCACGGGGATAATGTTAGCAACAATCGTATTGTCGAAAGCATATAGCAGAAGGCTTGATAGTGTTGCTATAATCACCAAAATCCACCGTTCAATATTTTAGCTTGTGATCGAACAAATGATCACTAGACGTACTAATGTGCCATGTACTCTTTGCGGAGACTGATGCTCTTGGATTGTTGATGGTAAAGCTTGACCCTCGCTATCAGTCTTGGGCTTTCGCTGTGAACCTGAAGTGGTCATTCTCATGGAAGCTGTTGGTATCTTGACTGATGATCTTGCGATGAAAATTCGTCGATCTAGCTTGTGGGAAACCAAAGTTTGAAATCCAATAACTCAGTCCTAGTCCCAGCAAAGATGATGAACTAGGTGGTAATTATCTAAACGCCAATCTTGCTTGTTGCTAGTAGGAAGGGTCAAGAAATTGCCGTAAACTCAGTCACGGGTAAGATCCTCGTTGACGCAATCGAGCAGCAAGAATCCAAGGCAACAGTAGGACATTATCCGTGCAAGGCTGTCGTAAAACCTGCATGCATATACTGTATGTGCGGCGCTGTATAGAGGCAGAAGCAACACACATGCCCCTGTACCAGACTCGAAGGATACTAGGGCTGCAGTGAGCGAACATTGTTTCACATACTTTGCCTGCGCTCCAGATATAGGTCCACGTTTTCCATACCCCTTATGTTCATGACCGACCAACTTTTATTACTCTGCATGACTGTGAAGATGCCATGGGTTGTGATTGGATATCAAATGCCGCTTTGCCCTTTTATATATGTGTGTGCTCGCCGCAAGCAATTAGCCACCAGCAATTGGTTCATATGGTAATTTCCACGATAGGTTGTAGCCATTCAAGCATTCAGGTGCAGTAATGATGCCAGTTTCGTGATATACTGTACTCGAGCAAGAATTGATAAAGCTAGACCCTCTAGATATTCCCCTGACACACCACTACAGCACCACACCAACATCACCAGCACCACTTCGGAAGCTCGTTTTGGCTGACTCCTGCTATACTTGGCACACCGCAATTCTAATGAGGACAAATCTTGCTTGCAGGAGATTTACTTGGGGACCTGTCAAACATTGCGTTCACCGTGTACCACCAGTCGTGTGTAACCGCCCGACTATCGTAACCGTTGTTGGCTAATTCACAATGCATTCAATGAACTGATTATTGGCATCTCTCGTCAGCATCAGTATCAGGCTGCATTGGGGGAGGGGGTTTAGTTTCAATGTTGATCTTTGGGCGGAAGACAACAACACCATGTTATGTTTGTCGCTCGATGCGCGACATTAATGACAACGACAATGACCATGACAACTTGGCATAGGTGCAAAGCTAGTAAGCTACAAGGGAGCGCGGCTAAAGGCTGTGTAACATACCAATAAATAGCAACAGAAGCAATAGAAGCAATACAGTATTGGTCTAAGGCGCTTTTTCATGCATGTGAAGGCAACTTAGCCCAACTGCCGCAGATACTGATCTGGATCTGGGAACCTGGAGCACATGTTCCTCCAGCAACCACTTCAGGGCCTCTACTTATATTTTGGAACTTGAGATATACGATATTCGATGTCCTATAGTACCACCAAAATCCTTCAACCTATCTTTAGTATGTTTGCCACCACAACCTGCTGGGTGGTGAATGGTGCGAGCCTTTGGGATGCGACTCTTAGACTGCGATAGAGTGAGTGCATGAGTGAGGCGTAGCAGCCACCCTCCCTACCTTTTGAACATGAAAGAATGACTCTGCAGAGGTGGTAACATAATTACACGGATGCATGTACTTCTTGTTGTTGAGAGGCTGATTGCAGACCAATCGTTACGTTATCGTTACGTTAATAAGCGATTGATATGCCCTGCACCATTTATGAATTCAGGATCGCAAGAATTGCCCAAGTGTCTCCTCTCTTTACTGTTCTACTTATTCAACGACAATCTCAAAGCATTTGTTTAGACCGAACGGCTCACGAAGAAGTAGTCCAAAATGGTAGAGAAAGATCTTGCAGGCTTGACCAGTCGGGTCAGCACTGCAATGATAGTATTGTCTACCTTTGCCGTAGGGCTTCGTTTTATTGCAAGAAAGTGGTCCAAGACAGATTATAGATACGACGATTGGTTTGCCTTAGCATCTTTGGTGAGCCTACGAATACTCCGATGCAAGACTATGAGAGTCTGCTAACTTAGCCATGCAGCCTTTTACCTTGGGCATCTCAATATCCTTCTACTTCGGTAATTACTCTCGCCATTATGTCTGCTCTAATACAGCTGCAAAGACTAATCTTATCAAATTAATAGCAATCGCACATGGCTATGCAACTCCTAAAGGCGACGTTCAATATTACTATCGAATTATATATGTGAACGAGCTACTCTGGTTTACTAGCTTCTTGTTTACTAAGCTTTCCGTGCTCTTCTTCTATCACAGGGTCTTTGGATCGAAGATGGCTTTACGATGGACTCTGTACACTATTGGCGCTATTACCGTGCTTTGGTGGGTTGTGATTACTTTCATCGCCATCTTTCAGTGCACCCCAGTTACCGGGTCAATTGCCGCCCCTGGATCCAATTGCCTCAAGCCCTTGCCGTTCTTCTATGCTCAAACTATACCCAACCTGATCACGGATTTCGCCATTTTACTAGTGCCAATGCCTATTCTTTGGCAGCTACAGATGCGTTTGACCAAGAAGCTGGGGCTTATCCTGATATTTACCATAGGTTATTTGTGAGTTGATCTACAATTTCAACCTGGTAGGGTCCAAAATACTATTGCTAATATTTCCAGTGTTCCAATTATCTCGATAGTCCGCATTATCTATTTCGTCCAGCTATCGCAAAAGCGTGGAAAGCATAGTGCTTGTACGTCTCTTTCATATCCTTACTAGCTATATATATGGTCCTAGCTGCAATGTACTGACTTGATACTAGATGACACTGCTCTCACTACCATTTGGTCAATTCTGGAGACCGCTTTTGCTCTGGTTGGAGCATGTGTTCCCACAATGACTATTGTAGCTCGTCGGTCGATTGAGCTCGTTTCTCACTCATTTGCGTCGTTGTTGTCTCTGTCAGACTCTACCAGAAGTCGAAACCCCAAGTCACACCAGGAAAAAGATACTACATATGGGAAAAGCGTCGAGTTACTACACCGTGAACCTTCTAACATATCCTCCAAAAACATGCCAAGCTACCCACCTTCGTCTTTGAAAGCCAAACGCTCCAACGGGAGTGAAATCTGGCAAGCATGATAGGGTATTTGCTTAGTGATTGATTGAAAACTTGGTTGGTCGTCAAGGGTATTCCGATTTTCCAGCTTGTCGATTCGATAATTTCATCACATATTTTGCATTAGTCTAGGCAGCCAATTGGGTGTGTAGAAGTGTTAAATTGCAATTTAAATGGTTTAAGAGTCACCAGCAACTTTTAATATTATGTCATTATCACTTGATCCCCTTTATGATTATTGATCGAGGTTGTGCACCTAATGAATCATCTAAGATCCCTAAGCAGTTGATATAAAATTTCGTTTGGCTGCGTCGGATGCATATATTATGTAAAGCTAATTTAGGCCTTAGCTATCAGAATCAACCATTTGTGACCTGTTGCCAGATATTCTTCTCGTTATTGTAAACTGAACTAATGCACATAGAGCCTCTAACATATACTATTATACGTCAGCAGATTGCTCATATAATAAAGCTGAGATATGGTACTTACTAAGAGATGAAAGTCGAATGGTGCTGGTAAACCATTTCCTAAGCTCCATGACCACACTATACCGCCAAAGGCGGGACCCAGGCTTCTTCCGAAAGACATCCAGGTCTGTGCAAACCTGTATTAAGTTATTACTATATGTATATTACAGATCATCAATTTCAACTGACCCCATTATTGCCCCACGAGTCTCAGGAGCAGCAATTTGATTTAGCTATCTCAATATTAGGACTATTTTCGAGCTTGGGGAAAAGTGCTCACAATAATACCCAGGCTAGTGTACGATACCACATTAGTAGCAAAACGCAATCCCATAAGGATGCAAAGCATCAATACCTGAAATGAAGACGGCGTTTGCTCAGAATAGAATTTGACGTTGGGCAACAGGGAAAACAAGATATATATGATTGAGAAGCTGATGCATGTGGTCTCAGAAATTAACAGTACCGAGAACCGTCGACTAAGAACGGGGAAGAGCAAAAGTGCGGTAGCCACGACAACTGGGCCCATGATTGACAAAGTGAAACCAATTTCCGATGCTTTGAAGCCCAAGCCGTTAGGAGGAAGAGTTGAAGCAAGGATAGGATAAGTCTCATCAAAGATTACCGCATGGAATGACAAGAGCCTGTAGGTATTTAGCTCCGTTTGGGTTTCAACTAGAGGTAGAGATACCCAAGACCAGCTGCACACAGTTTAGTGGAGTGGGTGAAATTAATGAAGAGTGGCACTGAAGAGCTCCTATTTGTATCGGGGTCTCTCAGCAATGGGTCTGTATCAGATGGGTTTATATTTGAAGACTGCTGCCCTGTGTTGTCCGCTACTGTGCCAATTTTGGCTGTGTTGGAGTGAATGCGAGTCTCCTCGAGTAAGAAAAAGCTCAGAGCAACTGCTAGTAGATTGTAAATTCCCACGATGCAACATGGCAGAAGATAAGGATAGGTATGGAACCAACCATAAGGACCACTTAAAGAGTATCGCTCGGCAGGATTCGACAAATACCCTCCAATACATGGCCCAATAATGTAGCCAATTGCTGAACACAGTCCAAAGAGCGAGAATGTCTTTCCTTGATTCCAGCGATAGTTATGTGCGAGTTCACCTAGAGCCGTTCTGACCACCCCAGCATTTCCTATATCTCTGTTATTTTCTAAAAGGTAGAGAGAACTATCAAAATGTACCATTGCAGAATCCACAGACCATGCGCGACATAATAGCCAGAATTAGCGATTTAGAGAAGCCAAGTAGTATAATCCCAAGGCCGCCACCAATTAGTCCAAAGATCAGAACAGGTTTTCGACCAACTCGGTCAGATAGAAACCCCCAGAGAAATGAGGTGATTGTCTGAGAAATGAAGTATGTTGAGGCTTCGCACAGTCAGCTGAGAATCATTTTCCAGGACAATGTGTGTGCAACTTATAAGTCCCGCCCAAAACCCAATATAAATGTTTCCCTTTCCGATAAATTCTCCAACCATTTCGTAGACGAAGGGGAAAATAACCGTAGCCAGAAGGGTTTCGGAAACAGTAATAACGCAGATTATGCAAGAACTTCGTACGGCTAGAGCTTGTGCGGCAGCGCTTTTGGATATCTCTGTTTGTGCCATAATGGATTATTGTATGGACGGAGATCAAAAGACAAGTACAAGTGCCAATAATCTACATTAGCACGAGGCTGATAGATCTTTCTCTTCTTTCTTCGGCCACCAAGTTGGATATCGGTGTTTACGGACATTCAATATTGGTGCGGAAATATCAAATGGGTGTCTACTGAGTTTGGATAAATACGGGAAAGCCTTTGCATAAGATCCTTGTCTTTACAAGTTGTAAAGCCACCTGCAGGAGTTACCCAATATATGCAGATCATCTTGTCTATTGCTTACAAGCTTGAGTTAAATTAACAGCTGGCTCTCTACGTTGAACTCTCCAACAGAACAAAGACTGACTAAGCTAAACGGAAGATCCAGCCCCCTCTTTTTCTCAAGTAGACGGAAGTTACGAAGGGCCTTTGAACACTCCTCCACCTCATATTTATCCGCAGTTACATCACTCAGGATACGACGAGTGCCCACCGCATAGCCCCCACCCTCCTTATCAAAATAACTGAGCCCCAGACGGCCGAGAGCACCATTACCGATATTTAATGCCGCAAGCACATAATCCTCCTCAAATGCAGGCACCTTCGGATTGGTTGAGTTGTAATTCACAATGTGATTTCTACAACCTTGTCTGGTACATCTTGAAGCCGTGGTAAATTCGTACCAGTCATAAGAATTTGACCCAGGATCACAATGTTTGCAGCCAGCTTCTGGTTCGGCAGGCAGCCACCTAAATAACAACTGCGTTAATCAAGGTAAAAGAGGAGCAAGAGCAGCAGACTTCTAAAGGTAAAACAATAGCTTACCACCCAAAGGAGAGATACCCAGCACTGGTAAAATAACAGTAGAAATTAACCGCAATAAAAGTACTGTTACCTGGCCAGCGAGAAAATTTATGGGGGTAGATAACTACAGAGGTGCCGTGGAAGATTTGAGCGAAGTCGAGATGGCCTGTCTTGGTCCAAGAGGCTGAAAAGGTGCTTAGCATCAGCAGCCAGAAAAACCCACAAGATGCAGTAGTTATCTTCATAGTTACAAATGTTTCTTATGTTGCTTTCAGTGTGAAATTGGGTGAAACAGACAAAAAATATCGCACTCTATTAACGGTTGGTAGGATCGATTGTTATAAGTGTGCTGTGAGGGGGGTATTGCACATGAATTCATTGGGCCTAGCGTGCTTATACCCAATATATCAAAGAGCAGGGCTTACATCAACGTTTATAATTAAATAATCACACACGTTCAGAGATTCGAGCATCTGATAGGACTATGCAATAACAATTGAACTAGAATTCCATTATATATTAGGTCACATGTTATTCAACGTTAAATGGTGGGCACATTTTGCTCCTTTTTATACAACTTCAGGAACTACCTTGACTGGCCAAGATTCCAATGCAACATTTATAATCAAATTTATGTGCTACCATGGGGGCTGGAAATATGCTGATCATCATTATTCTGCATATCTTCACCCCTGCCTACAGAGGGAAAGTACTAGGAGGGTATGCCTTCGCCCTATTTTGCCAAAATGAGTCCGCATTGCAAATATGCATGAGCATATTGAGTACACCGCATGGAAAGAGTGTTGTGAAGGCTGGGACCTATCAAAAATACTAACAAGGTAGAAAAATCAATAGGGCGTAGATAGAATATGAAATTAGTTATAATGAAGTTAATATATGGTAAACCTTAGATCTATTCTATAATTAGGAAATAACGATGACGATCATGTTCTGGTATTTAGCTGAGAGCGAATTAGTGGATAAAAATCAGGAATATCCCAAACTGTGAATTCTTGAACAAAGAGTATATAGTGAGTTACATCAATTGCTAAATCGGAAACCTAACCTAAATTCTTACTTTTTAGGAATTGTTGATTAGATTCAGAGTTAGTGCTTGACGAGTGCTCTGTGACTATGACTATGAATACCTCCACGCACCATGACGATATCGCTATTATTGGCATGGCATGCCGAGTTAGTGGTGCAAATAATTCTTCAGAGCTTTGGGACATGCTTGTTAGGTCGGAAGATATGCGACATGAGATTGACAGATACCATTCAGCTGGATTCTACGCTTCAGCCAAGGGAACCCAAAGTGGTTTGACCAACGTGAAGAATGCTTATTTGCTCCAAGATGGAATTGATAAATTTGATAATGCATTCTTTCAAATCTCGCCGACTGAGGCCGTTGCAATGGATCCCCAGCACCGTATCATGCTGGAAGTTGCGTACGAGGCTTTCGAAAATGCTGGCATCACACTGGACGCTTTAGATGGACACAACACTGCTGTGTTTTCAGGTACAAAGAGAATTTCCAATCATCACTTCCTTGTCGATGCCCCTTGTTTATAAGCTCTGCCTATAAGCTATGGTTATATGTCACACTAGCTTCTTTTCGTGCTAAAGGGTCATTTATAATGCATCTGTATTTGAGCTATGAGCTGATTAATCTCATAGCTATTTCCGGGAGTGACTATGCTACAAGCCTTCTTCGTGATATAGACGCCCTCCCTAAATATCACTCGACAGGAGCATCCATTGCTATGGCTGCGAACAAAATAAGCTACTATTACAACCTCAGAGGGCCATCTATGGTGATTGATACGGCTTGTTCGTCAAGCACATCAGCTATAAATCAAGCCATACTTAGCATCAAGTCAGGAGACTGCAAGATGGCTCTGGTTACTGGTGCTAATTTAATACTGAGTCCCGATATGTTTGTGCATATGTCAAGTTTAGGATTTCTAAGTCCAACTGGTATTTGCCATAGTTTTGACTCATTGGCTGATGGGTACGCTCGTGGTGAGGGAGTTCTCGCAATAGTGCTGAAACCTCTTTCACAAGCCTTAACGGATGGGGACCCAGTCCGATCTATCATTCGTGGACACGCTGTTAACCAAGACGGACGCACGAGTGGCATAACCCTTCCTTCTACGGTTGCACAGAAAGAGAATATGGACAGAGTGTATACTTCTTCGGGGATCGATCCTTCAAAAATAACATATCTTGAAGCTCATGTAAGTGCTGGCAATTGATTGTGCGTGCGTGGGTACCGAGTAGTTACTATTCCTATAAATCAAAATTCTAAGTCTAATTTAGGGAACGGGAACGATGGTTGGTGATACAATAGAAATATCAGCGATCAACCAGGTGTTTGGCAGGTCCTTCCGACAGCACAAACTCGTTGTTGGCTCTGTGAAATCCAGTGTAGGGCATCTAGAAGCAGGTGCTGCTTTGATTGGAATCATCAAGACTGTCGAATGCCTGGAGCACGGGCAGATCCCACCGCAAAAGAATTTTCTCACTCCAAACCCGAGAATAAACTTTTCAAAAATATTGATTCCAACAGAGCTGCTGTCATGGCCAGATCAACAGGATGGTCCGCGATATGCCAGTGTTAATTCTTTTGGATTCGGTGGTACGAATGGCCATATTTTGTTAGAGCATTGGCCTTCTAGCTTGGTGACTTCTCCTCATAGCCCAGAACGACCTTATGTGTTTAAAATATCTGCTTCCAATCATACCTCTTTGCATGCGCTAGCAAAAAAGTATGCAGATTTCATATCTTCAAATCAACCAGATCTTCAAATGTTAGCATACACAACGCTTTCAAGAAGATCAACTCTGGCAAATACGCAATACTTAATTGCATCGAGCAACGATGAGCTCGCAGAGAAGCTGAGAAGTGATTATTCAATTCCGATATGGAACAAACAAACATTTCGGGATCCGCTTGGATTCATATTCACCGGGCAGGGTGCTCAATGGCAAGTAGTGGTTAATTCGATATCTCAAGATTACATCTTTGCTGATTGTTGATTTAGGCCTGGTATGGGGAGGTCACTTCTAGCATCCTCCAAGCTCTTCCAAACTATAATTGATCAGTGTGACAGTATCATTAATTCCCTTTCAGATAGACCAAACTGGAGGATTCATGAGCAATTGTTACTACCAGCTGAATCATCTTTGATTCATACACCCGCTGTATCACAGACCGTCTGCACAGCTCTTCAGATTGGGCTAGTGGAAATTTGGAAGTCTTGGGGAGTCGCCCCTAAATTTTTGATTGGCCATTCTTCTGGCGAGATCGCTGCCTGCTATGCGACTGGTGTATATTCGATCCGCAATACGATTTTAACTGCATACTACCGTGGCAAATATGTCCAGGAACTTGTTACAGCTGGGCCAGTATCAGGTGCTATGTGTGCAGTCGGACTTGGCGAGAAAGACTGTACCGAGATGATAATGCATGCAACAGGATATGCAACCATTGCAGCAGTCAATTCACCATCAAATTGTACAGTCTCTGGTGATCAAGATACCATTGAAGAGATTATCAATAATTGCAAAGAGGACAAGATTTACTGTAAGCGTTTGAAGGTTGACGTTGGTAAGCCTACTCTTTACTTTCTTTTTGTTTGATAAATTCATACGAAACGTCCAAAAAACTAACTTCGAGTGTAGCATACCATAGTCTTCACATGTGTGAAGTGGCCGAGAAATACCAGAATCGCCTAGAAAACGTCCTGGATGCCATTGACGTGTCCGCAATGTCCCTCCAATGTGATATTTTTTCGACAGTTTTAGACCGGCAAATGTCAGCCGAGGACATTTCTCCTCTGTACTGGAAAAAGAACCTTTGTCATACAGTCAGATTTTCTAGTGCTGTAATGGCAGCTACCAGGTCATATAAATCTTTTGCTTTGGTTGAAATAGGACCGCATTCTGCATTGAAAGCACCTGTTACTGACACTCTTTCTAGAGTATTGGGCCACAGAGCTCTTTACTTTCACTCCTGTCAAAGAGGTATTAGCTCCATTCGGTCTATGCTTGATTCAGTTGTCGAAATGATGGCAAGTGGAGTCAAAGTAGATAGTTATGCTGTCAACAATTTTAGCAATAAGAATCACCAGGGTGCGAACGGTGCAGTTCCGAAGGTCCTTACGAACCTTCCAACATATACATGGGATCACACAAAATCACACTGGGGGGAAAGCCGTGCAAGCATGCAGCTACGCTTTCGTGAATTTGCCCGACATCCTATTCTAGGCTCGAGAGCTTTTGGTGATAACCCCAATCAGATGCTTTGGAGAAATTGCCCTACTCTTGAGGATTTACCATTACTAGGGGAAAACTTTGTGAGTGATTTTTTCCTGCGAAAATAACCACTAACATGGAGCAGCCATTAGATAGAAGTACTACCTCTGTAGCATTCTGCATCTTGATGTCTCTTGAGGCAACAAGGCAAGCTTATGGTAACCATGAACTCAAACTTTCCACCATCCGTTTCACAAATCTCGAATTCCACTCACCAATCCCGCTCTCAGCTATCTTGGTTTCTAAGATTGAAACTTGCTTGAGTTTGATTAAAATTAAAAACTCAAATTCGTATATGATGACAATATCAGCGCTTCCCGGTGACAGTGATTCATCTTGGAAGGTTTGCTGCTCTGGTACAACAGAGCTAATAGGTAGAATTTCACCGCCCGAAGAACCAGACATCAACCATCACGTAAAAAACACTAATATATTCCGGTACATCAAGTTACTTGGAATTTTTCAAATAGACCTAATGCATGATATGTGTATTAACTGCAACCAAGTGACCGGAACCCTACCCAATCAGGAAAAGGATTCAGAACCATTAGAGCAGTTTCGACTACTCGCAGCTGTCCTTCAAGTCCCTGAAATTCTTGCGATGTCATCTAACTCTCTAATACGGCATGGAATTGAGCGTATTGAGTCTTTGCAGGTTCAATTAGCACAAGTTAGCACTAAAAAGAGTTGTTTTCAAAGCAAACAAACCCGTCTTTCAGCTACAAGGCATACTTCTGTGCTCACATATCTCACCTCCGAAGGGATGAATCTGAAGTTTGAAGGAATTCAAACTAAAGGGCTCGTAGAGCTAAATACAAAGCCCCCCTTACAATCCATTTTCCTCCAGCCACAAATTCTTCCGGATATCTCCTGCATCAACAACAAGGACAAGGACAAGAACCTCTCCATGGATGTAACAAGTCTTCTTCAGCTTGTTTTGCACAAGTGGCCCATGTGTGATATTGGAATCGGTGATATTTTACCAAAAGAGCTCAATCAAATCGAGACTGCTATCATTAAACTTACAACCTCTGAGCGACGCAAGTACCGCTCGTTGCGACTGATCCACCCTAGTCACGAAAGTCACCCTCGACTAGAGATGTCAACCGCTTTTGGAAAAGAGCAGCTACATCTTGTATTTGGCACAATATCTTGGACTTTATCTAACATTTCGAAATCCAGTCTCCCTGGGCTGGTATGCGTTCGCTTCAGCCCCGAGCTCGACAAAACATTATTTACAGACTCGTTCGATTTGATCTCACTCATCACTGGAGTTTCAAAAGATGATTGGGCCCTTGGGCGACCTAAATTAGCAGGGGAATCTAGCAACGGAGCAAGAGACGTACAGCTTCACATATATACAACCCTAAAGTCGGACATTGCGCGGAATGTAAAACAACGTGGGAAAAGCATTTCAATGATTAATATCAGCGAGGGACAAATTGATGAAAATCATTTACCATCCTATGGCGGCCCTCATATTATAGTCCTCGATTGCGCTGAAATGTCGATTCTTGTTGATATTGGTAAATCAAAGTTTCTAACCTGGCTACAGCCCCTCCTGGCAGCTCTTAGAAGCTTGGTGTGGGTAACTAGACGAACAAAATCCAATCCATTTAGTGATGTTGCGAGTAGCTTCATCAAAACGATCCTCTCTGAGTATCCATTGTTGCGTGGCACCAATCTGGTTATCGAGGACCCCAGCCCCAGCACTAATCGGGAATTGGACCTAGCTACTGAAGTTCATGAAAGACTCATGGACGGCTGTCAAGAAACCGAAATTACTATACGAAACTCGCAAATTTTCATAACTCGATACCAGCCTGATGATACTCTTTCAGCCTCAGTTGGAATCATACCGCCTAGAAGAATATATGATAGCCCAGATTGTCACTTCTGGGAAGTTATCCCTACAGTATCTCAACAAGTTTGTCTCCGGGTAGACAGGCGACCAAGAACTCTTCTATCGAAGCATAGAACAGTATTGGTGGATGTTCATGCCTCCGTCATAGATCACCTTGACGTTGTTCTTGTCCAAGATATCGAACGGCACCAAGGTAAAGAACAGCAGTTGGGGCATTTCTTTTCAGGTACAGTCAGAATTGAAACGCAGGAAAACTCAACATCTCTCAAGGGCGTAGTTGGATGTTGTATTGGATCACATACTTCTCAGATTTATACAGATAATTCCAAACTGTACGATATTCCTGCCTGGATGAACGCAGATCAGGCAGCGATCCATTTTGCAGCTTATTGTCTCTCTCTGGCAATAATTGATGGTGCGATACGTCCTCTTGCGCGAGAAAAAGTTTCAATTCAGATTCTAGGAATTCTGGGTGAGGCATTGCGCAAGGTATGTATATCAGAAAACGTTGCCCTTTGTGATCAGGATTCTCCCGACTGTAACTTTGTTGCCTCTTTCGACATCTACCAAGGATTTTTGGTGAATAATCAACCTGTCAATGTCACAAATTATATTGAATGCAATTGGATGGAAAAAAAGTTGCCTCGTTTCATGCATCCGCACTTTATTTTAACATCTCAGGTGCAAGCATTCTCGCTATACGAAGTACAGCTAGCGTTTACTGATGCTATAAAGGCGCCGGGGAGTATACTATTATCACGAGAGAAAAACAACCGCCCTACTAATCTCTGGATGTCAGAAACACCGTCAACACAATTGTTCAAACCTACTGTGAATTATATCATAGTTGGCGGCCTTGGAGGACTCGGACAACACTTCATGTTTTGGATGATTTCTCGTGGTGCCAAGCACCTGGTCTCCCTCACAAGGCGCGGCATGAACTCTCCAGGTGCTGACAAGGTGGTTCGAAGAGTGCATAGCCTTGGTGCTACTATTGAAATTCTTGCTGTCGATGCATGTGATCGGCATGCTCTACAAAATGCGATCGCGCATATAAGGCGCTCAAGATCTATCTCCGGCTATTTCAATATGTCCATGCAGCTAGCAAACTCGCCTCTATCAACCATGACATCTGAAAAGTGGATGAATGCTGTCTCTAATAAAATTCAATCAAGCTGGAACCTTCACGAGATCTCTTCGGAGGATAACCTAGATATTTTTATTATGTTTTCTTCGATTTCATCCATCTTGGGCAACAGAGCTCAAGGGAATTATGCTGTTGGTAACTCTTTCCAAAATAGCCTAGCGAGGTACAGAAAATCATGTCTTGGACTACCTGGGCTGTCGGTAGTATTAGGTGCTATCAGGGGGCTGGGAGCTTTTGCTGAAGACAGCCATCTGATTGAAACACTTTCTCGTTCTGGATTATACTGCTATGACTCAAATGAATTTGAAAAGATAGTGGAAGCAGCAATTCTCGAGTCTTACGCCTCAGATAGATCACTGATCGTTACTGGACTTCAAAGATTTCAGAATATAAACGGAGAGATACGCTCTGACCGAGATCAAACTCAGATTTTCTGGTCTGATTGGGCAGAATTTAGTTGTCTTTTCGACTATGAACGCACAAACACAGATGGCCAGAGGGTAGAGTCTTTATTGGAGCAGATAAAGGAAGCTAGCGACAGCGAGCAGCTTATTATCCTCTATTTAGCCTTTTCTAAATGTCTCGGCAATGTTCTTGGTCGAGATAGTATCAGTTTTACTCCAGAAACTTCTATCGCTGCGTGCGGTCTGGATTCGCTGAATACTGTTGCTTGTCGGTATTGGTTCTTCAAAGGTATGACAAATGTTCGCTCACGGTTTAAATCTTTAACTCTTACGTAGAATTGCATTTGGATATCCCCATATTTCAAATACTCGCAGCTACTACAATAAAGAGCTTATTACTGCGAGTATTGGTACAGTTCAAAAGCCAATCGTTAATCGATCGTTCAATAAGCTGCCCGGAACCAGTGCACCATGTTAAAGAATCCTTGGACTATCGACCTATCTCTCACTCACAGCAACGCATGTGGTTTTTGCAGCATTTTATTGAAGATAAAACTTTGAACAATCTCCTTCTGGAATGTCAGGTGGTGGGCCAGATAGACTTGCGAGCATTCTCGCAAGCCTGGTCTATTTTCCTGAGAAGGCACGAGTCCACGAGTTCTCCCATTGTTTATACGCCACACGGGGTACAGCAAATACCTTCGCATAAATCGAAGTTCCCACTTTCCGTGCTTGAATCGCCCTCAGACGAGTTTGAGGGAAATCTCAAAAAAGTGAGACAAGATGCCCAAACTCATATTTTTGACCTTGAAGCCGGAGATTTGGTGCGTGGTTGGTTGATACTATCATCAGCTGGTGAAAGTCGTTTTTTTCTAGCATCGCATCATATTGCTTGGGATCGTGCTTCTGTGAATACAATATTCAAAGAAACAACTACCATATATAAGTCGATTAAGAATCACAGGAACCCGACGGAATTGTTGGCTTCTGACCCTTATCAAATGATTGACTACACCATTTGGCAAAATGCCTGGCTGGCACAAGCCAATCTTGTGAAGCCACAATTGAGTTATTGGAAGAAAAAGCTTGCCGGATTACCCAAAGCGGTATCACTTCTTCCTATGGCTTGCGTTAGTGAACGACCGGTCTCTAAAAAATACCGTTTTAGAAAATTAGAGATGATCATTCCCAAAGCTAGAGTTGGTTCGATGCATTTGTTTTGCCAGCAACATTCTATTACGTCTTTCATGTTCATGGCTTCAACACTAACGCTACTTGTCTCTCGCCTAACTGGAGACTTGGACATTGCAGTAGGGATAGCTGATGGAGATAGAGGTCATAGCGCATTTGATGACCTCGTAGGATTCACGGTGAATCTGCTGGCTATTCGAACAAAACTGGATGTAAGCGCCCGGTATTTGGACTTTTTAGAAACTTTCCGAGAGAACACCCTGGAGGCTTATCAATATAAGGCACTGCCATTTGATTTTCTTTTGCAAAAACTAAACATTGCTCGGTCAACAAGCCACAGCCAGATCTTTCAGATCGTAGTCAATTACCAAACAGCCGGTGATTTTAAAGACTGTGATTACGGAGATTTCCGCCTCACCAACTACACGCATTATAACGCAAAGCCACAGTCTGACTTCCAACTCGATGTAGAGGAAACCGCAAATGGCGAGTTGCGATGTTTTTGGACGTACGACATATCGCTGTATTCTTCGGAGGCATTTTACTCGTTTTCAAATAGTTTTTGTTCCCTTTTAACTGAAATTCTGCAGCTATGTCCCGAAGCAAGGATCTCTGATTTACACTTCCAAAGTCAAAGAGTTGATTATACCGAGCCATACTGTGGTGAAAAAGACAACGACATAAAGCCCGAGCCCCAAGAACCAAATGAGGAAACATTTTTAGTTCTCCTTGAAAAATCGATAGAAGCCCATCCAGACAAGATCGCCATTACTGATGAAAATGCCTCAATCACATATCAAACACTAGACTTATATACATCCAGGCTGGTGAAATATTTCATAGCGGAAAATGTAAAACCAGGAGCTAGAGTTGGTATATACTGCGAAGAAGGGATGGAAATGGCCATTGCTATCTATGGCACACTTAGGGCGGGACTAACATACGTTCCAATTGGCACTGAGCTACCCAGGGAGCGTATCAAGAATATCTTGCAGGACGCTGAGATAAATTTGGTTCTAACTGGAGATAGAGATCGCAACAAATTATTCACATTCGCAGATCTAGAAATAGAGTCTTGCATTATTCAGCAAGTTGAAAACTTGATACATGCAGACATCAACGAAACTAGCTCAGTAATGCGATCCAGTCATGACACAGCTAGCCAAGACTTCTGTTGCATCTTCACTAGTGGAACAACTGGCCTTCCAAAGGGAGTGCTGATTGGTCGTCGCCAGCTCCAGTATCAAATGCAAAGCTATTACGACTACCTGGAGACCAACGATACTGACAAGATACTCCTGGCATCCTCGATTTCTTTCGATATGTCCTTAACCTCCATTTACGGAACAATTCTGCGAGGTGCAACTTTGGTTATTGCCAGTCGAGAATCCCGATACTCGGCTACACAGCTACTTGAATTTGCGATCAAGAACAAGGTGACAGTCGTTACATTAACAACCACACAACTCAAATTTCTATTGGCCGAAGAAAAAAAACTGCTCTCGAAATGGAAATGTCTCAAAATATTAGTGGTTGGAGGTGAATATGTTCCTCCGTGGGTGGTTTTGGACTTCTACTCAATTGGTCTTCCGGCTGCGGTGCTTTACAATGGATATGGGCCAACAGAGACAACAGTGTGCAACTCATTGAGTAAAATATCTCGAGTTGATCAACAGCAAGCTTCAGTAAGTATAGGTAAGCCGCTATTTCCAGCAAGATATTTTCTCTTGGATGAAAACATGGAGCTTGTTGGCCAAGATATTCCAGGAGAGCTTTACATCGGAGGACCTATTGTCAATTGTTATTTGAATACACAAGCATCAAACAAAGCGGCCTTTGTATATGATTGCACTCAACTATCAACGGCAGTGGAGAGTGTCCCAAGTGTACTCTATAGAACCGGTGATATGGCATTGGTGACACAGACAGGAGAATATCACATTTTGGGACGTGTTAATGATGACCGTCAAGTTAAGATTCGTGGCATGCGAACTGAGCTCTGGGAAATTGAGAACTCTGTATATGCTGTCCTCAAAGCAATTGATGAAGATATGTTTGGAATATCTTTGGTTGTGGTGGTTTATTACCCGACTGAAAGCGTCCTTGCTGCTTATATGATGGCTAGTGGGCCACGTATTGAGAAAGCGGTTGGGGAAAAAAATCTATTTAGAACAATCCGATCGAAGCTAATGGGGAAGCTTCCAAGTTATATGATTCCAAGCAAAATGAGCGTTGTGCCTACCCTACCACAAACCGCAACGGGAAAGACAGATTATAAGAAAATACTCGAGCTACCCCTAGACAGTCATATTCCAGTGACTCGCTTGCAACAACGGAGTAATATTGAACAAAAGGAAACTTTGGACAAAGAACTTGCCGATATCTGGAGGGAAGTTCTTGGGACCAACACTGATCTTTCCTTGGATGACGATTTCTTTTCCATCGGAGGACATTCTCTACTATTATTACGTGTTCAGCGGAAAATATTCGAAAGGTTTGGAGCACAGATCGCACTCGTGGATATCTTCACGAACTCTAATTTGCATAGCCTCACCAGACTTGTTTCGATCAGGGTGGCTGAAGAAATGGACGCGGGTTTGGTAAAAGATGAACCTGGTGACCCTAGCACTGAGATGATCGGAAATGGGGATTTTCTTTCGAAAAACAGTGAGGGCCTTCACAAGAAGCTCGACTGGGATTTTGAGTCTCTGCTTCCAGAGTCAGTTTCCTTAGCACATACATATCAACCGCACCTCGAAGTTCCTAGGCGTACCCCCTTAGGTGTTGCAATTGTTGGGGCTTGTACCATGGCTGGCGCTCATTTACTGGCCCATTTACTCACAACGACTTCTCTCAACATTCACTGCATTGGCGTTGAGTCCATTGACAGTGATCCCCACTCAAGTGTGTTGCAAAAACTCAAGCATTGGGGTCTCCTCGGCAATATTTCTACTCAAAGTATGCCGAGGATTTCGGCATACACTGGAAGCCTTGCTCAACACCAATTGGGTTTGTCCGAAGAAGAAATGGCAAGCTTAAGAGTTGAGGTAAATGCTATCTACGTGATGGACTCGGATGTTTCGCTTTTGAAACGCTACGAAGACCTTCGCTCAACCAACGTAGAGTCTCTAAAGTTTGTGCTCTCGCTTGCCTGCTCGAGTAAGGAGAAGCCTATGGCAGTGCTTTACCTGTCAACATGGGGTGTGCCTCACCTACAAACCTGGAAGGGCACAAATATGCTTTTCGAAGAACCCATAAAGACAGAAGTTGAGATGGCCCATATGAAACCAGAGGCTAGTCATTCCCTTGGATACCTCAAAGCTCGGTGGGTGTGCGAGAAAATGTTATGTCAAGCAGCAAGCTTGGGCCTCCCAGTGACAATTTTCCGATCATGCATGTGTGGCAGTTCCCGGTTGTCAAACGCTGCACTTGATAGAACGGATATTAACCGACGCATCCTTGAGGGTATTTTACAGACTGGTCTTGTTCCCAACATTGGAGGTGATCACGGAGGGGGGATGAGCTGGATTAGTGCAGATTTTCTGGTAGAAAGTATGGTTTACTTTGCAAAGCAATCTTGGCTCCACTCAGGACGGGCTCGGATTTATCACATCGTATCTGAAAACCATATATCGTATAAAAACCTGGCCAAAATCTTGAAAACTTCACATCGAGGAATACCACTCACTGTTGTTGAGCCCCAGCAATGGTTCACTGCTCTGAAAGCTCGTGGAAGTTACGAAATGATGATGCAGGCAGAAGTAATCGAAACTTGGATACAAGCGGGGTGGCTACCTTTTCAACTCGAAGCAACTTCAACATTGGCGGAACTCAGAAGAGCCGGAATTGTACCTCCTTTGATTGAACGAGAATTTTTGATGAAGCATGTTATTGGAACCGTTGGGTTTTAATTTCAGGGAGGGACACTTTTCAGATTCGGAAATTTATAATTTTTACTTCTGTCTGTAGAGTATACTAGCCTCTATATTAATTTACATTACACCTGACAGGATCATGTATACGGGTACATTAGGTTAGATAATAGTTAAAAGAAGGGTGATACAATATACTAATTGATATTCCCTGGCTAATACTAGAATCTTTAACTACAATGTACCTTCTGGTTCTGAAATCCGCCACACAACTCGTTCCGCACTAACTTCCTTTCTACGGAACATATCTAAAGCCCTTTGCGCCCGCTGTAGTAATGTTTCGCCCTCTACAATCTTCTGCTTGTTTGGCTTGACAATTCCCTCAGTGAGCAGTGTGGGTACAATAACTACTTGAAGGTACTCCTTGAAGAATATGTTCTAATGTGATGTACTTTATTTTTAGCTACGTGTATTTCTATACACTCTCCCCTTGATAGCGAATAAATCTACTAGGCGAATAAAAAGTAGGCATGAGTCAAACAGAACAGACCGTACTAACCTCCATATAAGCATGTGTTCGTACACCGTTGTCTCCACTCCTTCGGCCCATGGCGCAGATGATCCTACATCATATGAATATTCTGGACGTTCCTGCTTGGTTGCATCTTCCACGATCACAGGTAACAACAGACTAGATGTCACAGTGTGGAAAACTGTCACTACATTATTTGGCAAGGTGACAGTTTCTTGTGGTGTAAATCCAGCAGGCATCTAGCAGGAAGCGGGTAGGTCTGTTAGCCAGACTTGTTTATTTTCTTTATCATTCTTCCTGCCAGCCAATGTACCGAAACATACCTTGCCAAGAATTGTCTCTGAGATTGTGGCTAGTTCTTGATGTGCTTTTTTTCTCTCGCTACGGAAACTAAAGCCAAACACCTAGATTCGCCTCGTTAGCTTCTGCCTTTTCTTTATCATGATATCTGTTTTTCCTTATCGTTTTATCTGTCTGCTACTTTGGAGAGACTGATCATTATGTAGCCAATGTTCATTGGTGTAGGTATACTGGTCCTCGGCTGTGAAAAAATTAGGTTTTATTACTTTTTGGTTACATTACATAGAAAGAACTCCCAGAATTGGGGGAATGCTCACGAATCAAGGGTTCTTTTGCTGCCCCCAAAGGATATGCGGTCGTATGTATGGCTCTGCATGCCGTTGCGGGGAGCTTCGATAATGTGGTCTTGGTGGTGGTCGAAGCCAGTATACTCCGTGCATGCTGGCACAGCTGTCGAGTCCAGACCCGCATATCTGCAGAGATAGATGAATAGCAAAGAGCCGGGAAATGGGTGAGAGAAGTAATATGCTTGCCGGATGCGGATTGATGTGGTCGATATTGACACACCCTTCATTCCCTTATAACATCGATGATATTGGTCATAATATTATTAAACAACTCTATTTGTTGTAAAACTGATGATTCAATTCCTGGCTGTTGTTTTTAACTCATATTTGAAGCCAAAACAATTGTGTAGTTTTGTAAGGTTGACGTTATCACTCGTGTCAACATTGGGCATATTACCCGAAAGTATGCTGCTAGCGTGAGTATTCTCAGTAGCATACTGTACTGTACTTTTCAGAGTCGCTTTTCAAACCATTCGCCAACCATGACTATATACGAAATGGTGGCGTCTACGCACTTATCCGCAAAATACAAAGATTTCAAATAATTGTGGTACGAAAAACCACTGTCGCAGGCGTGAACTTTTGAACACTACCTTCCCTGGAAAAAAAGCAATCGACCTGCCGAATCATTCTTATCATGTATTTCGACAGTGCAAACTCCTCTTCTATACATGTTGCTGATCAGGTCAATCGCCAATCCAATAATGTTAACTTTTGGTGGGTAACGATTACAGATAATTCTTGCACTTACCCTAAAAGCTTGGTTGCATCGCTACTGTTACATGTTTGGTGCTTTTCGGATGACTGGTCATCTCTACATCAAACAACTCTAAAGAACGATGTTACAGTTGGGAGATCTGAACTGCATGCCACAAAATCGCCCTATGTTCTGTCAAAAAGACAAGAATGGTTTTGAGAATAGTTATCGGCTTATTGTCTCAGAGAATGATTTTGTAATTGGTGTCTGGATACCGCTTTTGATGTATAATACAATTTCTCATATCAAGCAAGCCTTAACCCATATGCAGTTCCCTTTTGTACCCTCTTATCCATGCTTCCGTCGATCATACACCTCATTCTACTCAACATCACACATACGCAATATATCGCACGCCGATTATTCCACAACCTTGGGCTTTTTGCCGGTGCTTTGCACCCGCTTTGCCTTGGGGCGGTTGATGTGATGGTCTGGGATCCAGCTTTCATCATAAGCTTGCTTGGCTAAAGCTCCAGTAGTAACAGCTGGTCCATCAGCCCCAATAACGGAGACCTGGTCCTTAGGTGCCACGGCTGGCTTACTTCCACCAGATGAGCGCTTAGCACGCTCACCACCCTTTCCGCCACGCTTAGTCTGTGGGAAGAGGGCTTCGATCCAGGTCTTGTATACAAAGTACAGAGTACCACCGAAACCTGCAAGGAGGAAGAGGTAAAGGAAGATGCTAAAATACTTGTGAGCGTTAACGTCATGAGTACGGATCTTAAATACTTACACTTGGGGGTCAAAGACGCTCAAAGCTGCATCAACAACTGAAACGGTCTCATTGTAGGCCTGGATTTGATAAACCTCGCCCTTCGAGCTTGTGACCACGGCGATCAAGTTCAATCTCAAATCCTGTGGTTGAAGTTCTGTGGAGAAGCTGTATGGGAGAGTCTGCTTCTCGCCAGCTGGGATCTCAACATCATAGCGCGTGGCAGTTAAATTGCGGACTATCAGGCTCGAGGCGGGAACGTTCGCGGCTAGGGGCGCGTTGGAAGAGAGAGCACCTCCAACAATAGAGATGGTGACCGGTTCAGCCTCGTCATTAGAGAATGAGAGCAGTGCTTTGGTAGCACGGTTGTTGATCAGCTTCACTCCAAATATCTCCGCTTCTGGGAATGCAGCGCTGACGCTGACTGCCAGGTTTGGAGTTTTTGCTGCTGCAATGTCTTCCTCGAGAGTCTGGTGACGTGATGGTTAGAGCTATCCGAAACTCGTCGGAGCTTGATAGAAGGAGCTTACCGAGTCTTGAATAGCTGCAAATACACTGACGGTACGCAGAGCCAGAAGGGCAAAGGTCGTGAGCTTTGAGATACCCATATTGAGTCAATTGGTTGAAGGCCTGAGTATTATGAGATGTTGTGTGTTGCCAGGAAGAGTGGATTCAGAGTCGCTGATGCAATGTGTCTTGTGTGGGCTCTCATT
>Ga0247812_10000498_pt1 | contig 25041 bp, 25 predicted proteins | sample UWRJL149409B1_FD_178011 | JGI IMG/M metagenome (GOLD analysis project Ga0247812, IMG submission 178011) | Plant litter microbial communities from Arlington Agricultural Research Station in Wisconsin, United States - UWRJ-L149-409B-1 | ecosystem: Environmental > Terrestrial > Plant litter >...
GCATGCGCACCCAGATGGTCGACCTGCTGGCAAAAAACGCCCCGCAGCGTGACTTCAGCTTCGTGGGTCGTCAGCGCGGCATGTTCTCCTACTCCGGCCTGACGGTTGAGCAAGTCACCCGTCTGCGCAACGAGTTCGGGATCTACGCCCTGGACACCGGCCGTATCTGCGTGGCTGCACTGAACCAGAGCAACATCGATGTGGTGACCAAGGCCATCGTTGCGGTGATCTGAGTCATTTTGTAGTACGAAAAACGGGAAGCCATCTGGCTTCCCGTTTTTTATTTGGCAGAGATAATTCTCAAAGCAGTGGCGCCGCCCTCTAAACTCCACACTAATCAGCTGGGAACGAGCGTCTGTGGCGAGGGGCTCGCTTCCACAGGTTTTGAGTACACCCGAGATTTCTTATGAGAGCCGATATGAAAAACGACGACCTACGCGCAGACCGTGACGAACTGGACCATTTCGTCCCTCGCACCCCGGCCAAGCGTGGCAATAACCTTGTGATGCAAGTGGCCGCTGGCGTATTTCTCGGCGGCCTCGCCTTATGGCTGGTGCAACTGGCCGCCACGATGCTCTACGCCAAACTGATGCTGGGCACCTTTACCTTTGGCGGTTAAGCCAGTTCGGCTGCACGCTGGCTGGCGGCATCGTCATAGGCAACATAGAGCGATTCAGCGACCTGGCTTTTGATCGCCTTGGTGCTTTCCAGACCGAGGACGAAGCCTTCAGCCTTACCGCCCGCCCGATTCAATTCGTCAGCCGTGCTGGCCTGAGTGATTGCATCGAACAGTTTCTCGGCGTGCGGGCCGACACCTTTTGGCAGGCTGATCTGAGCGATAGTCATGCGTTCACCTCGGTAGTTTGAGGCGTTAGGACTGAGTGATTCATGGCGCGTACCTTTTCGGCGAATGGCCGGCAGCGCGTGTAACCACTTCCGGGCGGCCATGGTAGACCTCTGAACCGATTCTGGTAACCGCCAATGACCGATAAACCACCGCCCGTCCCGATGAATCCATCAAGTTAGCAACAGATGCTTGACTTCTCTTTTTGAATCAGTAACATACACGCCATTCCGCGATAGCTCAGTTGGTAGAGCAAGTGACTGTTAATCACTGGGTCCCTGGTTCGAGTCCAGGTCGTGGAGCCAGACAAGGTTCCAGAGAAGGCTACTAAAATCTCTGAAACCCCCGAAAAACCCGCCTTCTGGCGGGTTTTTTCGTTTTGGCGTTCCTTCGGATTGCGGTGGATGCCACTGCAGCCAGATTGCGCCGAAAGTCCTCAACGCTGTTGGCCTGCGGGTAGCGGCCGTGGCACTCGTGCAGGGTCAGGGTTTCGACTTCGGAGACCTCTTCAATAAGGGCTTGCGTCAGTTGGCAGCTCCTTTACGGGTGACAGGCACGGCAGCAGGATTTAAGACCGGCTCGCGACGCGGCAAACGGCCGTTGAGTACGGCGTACGCCACCAGACCAATCAGCAGCCCCCAGAACGCCCCACCGATCCCGAACAAAGTGATGTTGGCGGCAGCAGCCAGGAAGGTAATCAGCGAGGCTTCGCGGGATTTTGCATCGACCATTGCACTGGCCAGGCTGCCGCCGATGGTGCCCAGCAGGGCGAGCCCGGCCAGAGTCGTGATGAAGGATGCCGGGAAAGCCATGAACACCGCAGCGAGGGTCACGCCGAAGACCCCTACGAGGATATAGAAGACGCCCGCAGCAATGCCGGCGATCCAGCGCTTGGAGGGTTCTTCATGGGCCTCCTTGCCGGTGCAGATGGCTGCTGTAATCGCCGCGATGTTGAACGCGTGAGAACCAAAGGGCGCCATGAGCAAGGAGCCCAACCCGGTGAGGGTCACGATCGGATTGGCACTGGTGCTGAACCCATCGTTACGCAGTACCAGCATGCCAGGCATGTACTGACCGGTCAGGGTGATCAGAAACAGCGGCAGCGCGACACTGAGCAAAGCATTGAGCGAGAACTCAGGCACGGTGAATACTGGTGCCGCGAGTTGCAGCCCCAGCCCCGACAAATCGACACGCCCCTGAATCAGCAGGAAGGCCAGCCCCAATGCCAGAATGCCCACCACCGCGTAACGTCCGGTAAATCGTTTGAGCAGGATGTAGGCAACAATCAGCAACCCGACCAGCATCGGGTCAATGCTCATGCCGCCAAAAGCACCGATGCCAAACTGCAGCAGGATACCGGCCAGCAGCCCTGCGGCCACACCCGGCGGGATCAGTCGGATGACTTTTTCGAAGTAGCCGGACAAGCCCAGCAGCACGAAGGCAGCGGCCGAGATCATGTACGCGCCCACCGCCTCGGCATAGGGCGTGGTGGCCAGGGCGACGACCAGGAATGCCGCTGCGGGTGTCGACCAGGCGGTGATGATCGGCTCGCGAGAAACCCAACTGAGGAACAGCCCGGTAACGCCCACGCCAATCGACACGGACCACACCCACGAAGCTGTCAACTCAGGGCTCAGCCCAGCTACCTTGGCTGCCTGGAAGACCAGAATGAAGGTGCCGCCATAGTTGACAATGACCGAGATCAGACCGGCGACAATCGGGTGAATGAGATCGCTGAAGCGAACAGATGACTTGGATGTTGACGAAGGCATGGCTTTACTTGCTCCTTGCAAAGCGAGGTACTTGGCCTCGACTGGAAAGTGATTTATAGCGCTGAAGCGGCCCGTTTGACCCATACACCTTTTGCGCATGAAACCAGACCGCTTGTCGGACCTGCGGCGGTCCTTGCCTGGCCATGCGCGCGTGCCCGCAGCTCTTGTTCGGCCTGATAGGCAAGTTCCATGAACACCACCAAGCGTTGGATCGCCGAGCACAAAGGCAATAGCGATGGACAGAGTCTACGGGTAGACTGGCCTGCCTTTGCAGGCCAATTTATTCATCTATGGCAGACCGCATGGCGAAAACCTTCGAACTCGAAACGCTGAAAATGCGACTCAACGACGCCGAGTTTCAGCTGCTGGATCTACACCAGCGGATTCAGCGCGTCCTGCGTGCGCTGATCCTCGACGGAGCCCTTGACTCTGGCCTGAAGCTGCCGGCAACCCGGGTCCTGGCCAAGACGCTCGGCGTTGCCCGCGACACGGTCGAGAACGCCTACGTGCAATTGCACCGTGATGGCTTCATCGTGCGGCGCGAGGGCTCGGGCAGTTATGTATCCGAGACGGTGGGCACTGAATTGCGCGGGGCTGCGCGCCGGCGCCTGAAATTGCAAGACACCAAACGCAGCGAGGCGGCGCCAGGACCGGGCTTGAGCCGGCGCGGCCGGATGATTTTCGACAGTGGTGGAGTTACCGATCAACAGGTGATCAAGGCCTTTGCCACAGGTCTGCCGGAAACCCGCACCTTCCCCACCGATGTCTGGGAACGCCTGCAACGCCAGGTCATGAAGGACTACCGGGGCAATGTTCTGCTGCACGGCGACCCGCAAGGCGCCGAGCCTCTGCGCAAGGCCATCGCCACCTACTTGAACCTCGAACGCGGGGCCAAATGCTCCCCCGACCAGATTCTGGTGTTGAGCAGTACTCGCCAAGCCCTGTTCCTGTGTGCCCAGTTGCTAGTGGACGCCGGCAAACCGATCCTGCTGGAAAACCCGGGCTACTACGGCGCCAAGAAGGCCTTTGAAACGGCTGAGACCAAGGTCGTGCCCATTGACGTCGATGCCCTGGGCATACGTACGGATTTGCTGCAGGCAGACCGCAGCGGCGCCAATTGCGTCTATGTCACGCCTTCGCATCAATACCCCACCGGAGCGACCTTACCGCTGGACCGCCGACTCGAACTGATCAATTGGGCCGCCGAACATGGCAAGTGGATCATCGAAGACGATTACGACAGCGAGTTCCACTATGAAGGGCTGCCGACCGCGTGCGTGCAGGGCCTGGACAAATGCCAGCGCACGATCTACCTCGGCACCTTCAGCAAGACGCTCTATCCGGGGTTGCGGATGGGCTACATGGTGCTGCCTTTCGAGCTGGTCAAAGCCTTCACCTACGCGCGCAGCATCATGGATGGCCACACGCCACAGATCCTTCAACTAACCCTGGCGCGCTTCATGGAGGACGGCCACTACAACTCCCATGTCCGGGCCATGCGCAAACTCTACGCCGGACGCCGTGCAATCATGCTCAATGCCATTGACAAGCACCTGGACGGTATTGCCACGGCCTTATGCCCTCAAGGCGGGCTGCAGATTCCCTGCCTGCTGGCCGATGGCTGGTCGGAGGAAAAGACCATCCGCCAAGCTGCCAGCGCGGGCGTGCAACTGCCCGGCCTCAGCCGGCTGTACGCGGGCGCGGAGAAGAAACAAGGTTGGCTATTGGGGTATTCGTCCTTGAACGCCCATGAAATCGAAGCGGCCATGCTGCGCCTGGCCAATGCGCTGAAGGACAACAAATAGCTGGCCGGGCTGCAGCACACCCTGTCCTTTTCTGCGCAACGTTTCCGGAACAAACACGTTTCAGGCGCTGCCACGTGCCTAAGATGAAGGCCACGCGGTAACGCTTGAACAGGCATATGGGTAAGCAGCGTTTCACATTCGTCGTGTCGCAAGATGCGGGCATTTTTCTTATGCGTATTTTCAGCGATTGACCGGGACAGATTGCGTTTTCACACAGCCTGTCCTGCCGGTTTTTTTCGTTTCTGATGATCTAGATCTAGAACCGGCTCACGCTTGTGACTTCACCGTTTGCTTGGGCAACTCTCCAAAACGCTGCCGATAATAATTGGCAAACCGCCCCACGTGCCCAAAGCCAAATTCAAGCGCTACCTCAGTCACGCTGGCATGTGGCCTGGCCAGCAAATACTCCCGAGCGGCTTGAAGGCGCAACCCACGCAATCGGTCCATCGGACTTTGGCCGTACTCGCGCTGGCACAGGGTATTCAAACTGCGAATGCTCATGCCCACGGCTGTCGCCAGTTCAGCCAGGCTGATGCCCTGGGCAAGGTGCTCGCGCATACAGGCGTCGATTTTATGCAATTGAAGGGTAGGCTGCCGCAGCGAAGGCGACGTTTGCTGGGCAACCCCGCAATGGCTGAGCAGAAACAGCGGCAGGCTTTGCTCCAAATGCTGTAACCAGCGCGAAGGCGTTGTGCTCGCCGGGCCCTCGGGCAGGTGCTCCAGCAATTCGCTGACCAGACGAAACCAGCGCATTGCCAGCGGCCGTTGCAGGCGGCTGACCGGCGCCAGGGTGAATCCCGAAGGCAAGTCATCGGCCAGCGCCCGCTGGCTCTCGTCGACTAGTGCCCGTGGCAGTTTGAGGATCAGTTGCTCGCAGCCCTCCTCCCACACTACTCGGGCCTGTTCACGCGGCGACAGAATTGCCACTTCTCCAGGACTGACGCTAAAACCCATGCCGTCAGACTCCAGGGTGGCGCTGCCGCGCAGTGGCATCTGCACCAACACGAAATCTTCGAAAGGCTGCGGGCGGATTTCAACCTGGCCGCCATAGCGCAGCGCATACAGTTCGCAGCTGGCGACCTTGCCGCGATAGAACGCCGTATCGACACCGCCTCGCGGCCAATCCAGCTCATGTTCCACCAGCGCTTGCCCCATCAACCGCTGGGTTTCCTGCGCCGAGCGGCTGGTGAAGACCGGCTCGCGGCACATCAGCGACAAGTTCAGGCCGACGCTGTTGGCGGTGGCCGCGTGAAAAGTCGTCATTTCAAAGCGACCGGTTGCGACGGGCTTCGCTGCGTTGCAGGGTTTTACTGGGCGTTTCATTGAACAGCTTGCGGTATTCGCTGGCGAACCGCCCCAGGTGCGAAAATCCCCAGCACATCGCGATCACGGAAATGTTGCGCACCGAGGCGTCTTCAAGGATTTCCTGGCGCACGGCGCCGAGGCGAAACTTTTTCAGGTAAGCCATGGGCGAAACGCCGAAGTGTTTGCGAAAGCCTTCGAACAGTTTGAAACGTGACACACCTGCCGCCGCCTCGATGTCTTCCAGGTGCATGTCTTCGCGGGCGTTGCTTTCAATGAAATCCTTGGCGCGCACCAGGTAGTACGGCAACTTGGCGCCCAGCTGCTCACGCAACTCGGCACTGTAGTTGTTGGGCTGAGAAAGGATGAGGCCCTTGATCAGCGCGCTTTCGATATCGCGGGTGAAATACACCTGGTTGAACAGGTCGTGGCCGCGCTCCAGCTCATCAATGTAGTGACGGGCCAGCCGCCACCAGGAGGCTGAGGCGCCGTTGACCGCATCCATCACAGGTTCGAATTTCAGCGGCGTTTCCAGTGGACGCTGCAGCATGCCTTCGAGGGTCTGACGCATCGCCATGCGGGTGATGACCACGGAGATTTTGTGGCAATCACCGGCCATGCTCAGTGACTGGGTTTCGTGAGGCGTCACGATCAGGCCCTGGTCCTGACTGGAGTACAACCGGCGGCCGTCCTTGATCAGCTCCTGCTCGCCGCGAATGGGCAGGCTGAGGCTGTAGCAATTGAGGTGTTCGACATCCTCGACGCCGATGGTCACGTCGGTGCCGTACTCCATCCGGCCCAAGGTCGTGGACATGGACTTGAACACATTGGCCTTGTGGTGAAACTGAATCCGGTTCGGTTGAGAGGTCTGCAATTCGTGCGGCCCGCAAATGCCGGCCATCCATGCACGGGCGCCGGCCAGGTCATAGCGGTCTATACGGATATCTCGAAACTGGGCAACGTTTGGTTCGGTCATTTCAGTACACCCACGGCAATGAACATCGACACGCTCTTCGGCGCGTATTCTCAATGGATTAGCAAGGGCTATGCCCAGCCGGTGCGAACAGGCGATATCCGCATTTTCAGGCTAGTAATCGGACACTATCTGGATATCGAGCGCATCGTGCGGCGTTGACGCGCACAGCAACGGTGCCGATCAGGGTCGACGCCCCGGGTAATGCGCTACCCAAGGCGTCACTTCAGCGCCCAACCGCGCTCGATTTGAGGGCAGGACGTTACCAAAATTTCCAGGTGTAAGTGGTGATCAGGCGGTTCTCCACCCAGTCATTACCGTGGCTGAATTTGGCGACGACGTTGCCGGCCTCCACACCGACGCCTTTGAGCGGACCGCTTTGCACCACATACGACAGCACCAGGTTGCGTTCCTGCTCTGCTGCCTGGCTGAGGTCGCCGCCGCGGTCCACCGATGTGCCCTTGAAGTAACGGGTCATGAAGGTCAGGCCCGGGACGCCGAGGGCGGCAAAGTCGTAGTCATAACGCAATTGCCAGGATTTTTCGTTGGGCTTGATGAACGCGACCCGCGACCAGTTCACCAGAAACGGCTGCGGGACATAGCCGCCCAAGGTCGGGAAGTTGCTGTCGCCAAGCATGCGCTGGTAGCCCACGCCAAATCGATGCCCGCCCTTTTTCAGCGAGGTCATGGCGCCGTAGGAGCGGTTGTCGATGTCGCCGTAGAGGGCGTCGCCATCTTCGTTGTTGTTGAAGTAACGCAGGTCGGTCTTCAGCCCATAACCGTCACCCAGGTCTGCCAGATGGGTGATACCCAGGTAGTGCTGTTGGTAGATGTCTTCCAGTTGGGCGTAGAAGTAGGTGCCGGTCAACGACGGGGTGAAGGCATAGCTGGCGCCGGCGAGGTTAAGGCCATCACTGCCGTGGCGCACGCCGGAGCCGGTCTGCAGGTACAGCTTTTCGTAGTTGGAAGAGTTACGCGCCCCGATCTCCGTCAGCCGTCCGGCGGTCAATGTCAGACGGTCGACCTCCTTGGACTCGAGCAAGGCACCGCGATAGGTCGTGACCAGTTGGCGCGAGTCGTCGATGATCACCACGGGCAGAAACGGCCGCAACTCACCGACTTTCAGCTCGGTTTTCGAGTAGCGCATTTTCAGCGTCACACCGCCACGGCCATAGTCATCGGCCTGCTCCTGACGGCTTTGGCTGTAGGGGATGATGGAGTCATCTCCGCGCCCGCCACCGCCGTCCAGACGATAGGCATACTGCGCCTCTGCATCGAGGCCGAACTGCACCGGGCCTTCGGTATAGCCGGAAGCGAAACGCAGGTCGAAACCCTGGGTCCAGCTGCCCACCCGTGAATGCGGCGGGTTGTCCTCTTTGTAATCCCGATCGATGTAAAAGTTACGGGTCCCCAGCGTCAGCTTGCTGTCACTGACCACATCCGCCTGTGCCAATAATGGCGTCAACAAGCCAACTGTTTGAACGCCCCGTATGAGCCACGTCTTATCCAACATATTATTTATTCCCCCTGCCGCGTATAGAACAAACATTAATAGAAGGCCCTTCTGGCACAGAACCCAAGGCCATGAGCAATGGCAGTTTCCAGTGACCTGCAGCGAGACACTCTGGTGGTGCTTCGATTGAAATTAAGCCGCAATAAGTTCGTCAACGGCTATCCCGTTACTGAAAGACAATTAGCCGATTGCTCAGCCACCAGCCGCAACAAAAGCCCGTATTTACTGGGCTAATGCGCTATCAACCAAAAATAAAGCTTATTTTGCGGATGGGTTTCCACTAATAACCGGATAGACCGGGCTCGCCACCACGTCATTAAATGAACCCATGAATTAGCCCATTGGCCGAGGACCGGGATATGACAACTGCACGAAGTATCGAACAGTGGAAAAGTTACATAGAAAGTTGCCTGGACTTCCGTCCGCAAGACGGTGTTTATCGTATTGCCCGCGATATGTTTACCGACCCGGAATTGTTCGATCTGGAAATGGAGCTGATATTCGAGAAGAACTGGATCTACGCCTGCCACGAAAGCGAGATCGCCAATAATCACGACTTCATGACCCTGCGTGCCGGGCGCCAGCCGCTGATCATCACCCGCGACGGTGAAGGTCGTCTCAACGCCCTGATCAATGCCTGCCAGCACCGCGGCACCACCCTCACCCGCGTTGGCAAGGGTAACCAGTCAACCTTCACCTGCCCCTTCCACGCCTGGTGCTACAAAAGCGACGGCCGACTGGTAAAGGTCAAGGCGCCGGGCGAATACCCCGAAGATTTCGACAAGGCCACCCGTGGTCTGAAAAAGGCTCGTATCGAAAGCTACAACGGCTTTGTGTTCGTCAGCCTCAACGTGGAAGGCACCGACACCCTCGAAGACTTCCTCGGTGACGCCAAGGTGTTCTTCGACATGATGGTCGCGCAGTCGCCGACCGGTCAGCTCGAAGTCCTGCCGGGCAAGTCGGCCTACACCTACGAAGGCAACTGGAAACTGCAGAACGAGAACGGCCTGGACGGTTATCACGTCAGCACCGTGCACTACAACTACGTGGCCACCGTGCAGCACCGCCAGCAGGTCAACGCCGAAAAAGGCCTCACTGCCAGCGACACCCTTGACTACAGCAAGCTGGGCGCCGGCGACAAGGAAACCGACGACGGCTGGTTCGCGTTTCACAACGGCCACAGCTTGCTGTTCAGCGACATGCCCAACCCGGCCGTGCGCCCGGGCTACGCCAGCATCATGCCGCGCCTGGTCAAGGAACACGGCCAGGGCAAGGCCGAGTGGATGATGCATCGCCTGCGCAACCTGAACGTCTACCCGAGCATGTTCTTCCTCGACCAGATCAGCTCGCAGTTGCGGATCATCCGCCCGCTGGCCTGGAATAAGACCGAGATCAACAGCTTCTGCCTGGGCGTGGTCGGCGAGTCAGATGCGGATCGGGAAAACCGCATCCGTCAGTTCGAAGACTTCTTCAACGTGTCCGGCATGGGCACCCCCGATGACCTGGTGGAGTTCCGTGAAGCCCAGCGCGGCTTCCAGGCCCGCCTGGAACGCTGGAGCGACATTTCCCGTGGCCACGGCAAGTGGGTCGAAGGCGCCACCCGCAACAGCGAGACCATCGGCATCGCTCCGGCACTGACCGGCACCGAATTCACCCATGAAGGCCTGTACGTCAATCAGCACGCCAACTGGCAGCGCTTTTTGCTCGAAGGCCTGGCGCGCAAGGCGGCCGAACAACAACCGTTGAAACTGCGTGAGGTGTGAACATGAATTCGCAACTGCAATACCGCGTCGAGCAATTTCTTTACCGCAACGCCGAAGCCTGTGATGCCCAGGACTGGGACACCTACCTGGACATGTTCAGCGACGACAGCGAATTCCACCTGCCGCAATGGGATTCGGAGCACGTCTACACCACCGACCCGAAAAAAGGCATGTCGCTGATTTATTACCCCAACCGGGGCGGCCTGGAAGACCGGGTGTTCCGCATTCGCACCGGCAAGGCCGCGTCGACCATCCCGATGCCGCGCACCTTGCACCTGATCAGCAACGTACGCATTGCGCCGCTGCAGGACGATGAGCTGGAGGTGCGCGTCAACTGGAGCACCCTGTACTACCGCATGCAGACCGCCGAGCAATTCTTCGGCCGCGCCACGTACCGACTGCGCCCCGACGGCGAGAGCTGGAAAATCGCCCGCAAACATGTGGTGCTGCTTAACGACACGATCAACTCCGTGCTCGATTTCTACCATCTTTGAACCCGCCGGATTAACGCTTATGACGCACAAGGTCGCCTTCAATTTCGCCGACGGCAAAACGCTCTTCTGCAACGTGCAGAACAATGAAATCCTGCTCGATGCGGCCCTGCGCAGCGGGATCAAGATTCCGTTGGACTGCCGCGAAGGGGTTTGCGCGACCTGCCAGGGCCGCTGTGAATCCGGGCAGTACACCCAGGACTACGTGGACGATGAAGCCTTGTCGGCCAGCGATTTGGCCGAGCGCAAGGTGCTGACCTGCCAGACGCGCGTGCAGTCGGACGCTGCCTTCTACTTCGATTTCGATTCCAGCCTCTGCGGCAGCAACGGCCCGAGCAGCTTGCAAGGCACTGTCAGCGAGGTGCGGCAGGTTTCCCCGACCACCGCCATCGTGCACGTGGAGGTCGGTGCAGCGGGCGCAGCGCTGGACTACTTGCCGGGCCAGTACGCCCGCCTGCAAGTACCGGGCACCGAGCATCGGCGTTCGTATTCCTTTGCCTGCGCGCCGGGCAGCAGCCACCTGCAGTTTCTTATTCGGCTGCTGCCCAGCGGCGTGATGACGGACTACGTGCGCGATCGCTGCCAGGTCGGTGACGTGATCCACATGGAGGCGCCCCTGGGTGCCTTCTACTTGCGCCATATCGACCGCCCACTGGTGATGGTCGCCGGCGGCACCGGGCTGTCGGCCTTCCTCGGCATGCTCGAGCAGATTGCCGACCGGCAAGGCTGTGGCCACCCGGTGCACCTGTACTACGGCGTGCGCGAAGCCGCGGACCTGTGCGAGGTCTCGCGCATCGAGGCCTATGCCGCACGGATTCCAGGGTTTCGTTTTACGCCAGTGGTCAGCAATCCCAACCCCGACTGGCCGGGCAAGACCGGTTACATCGCCGAACACCTCGAACTGGCTGAACTGCGCGACCAGCCGTTCGACCTGTACCTGTGCGGCCCGCCGCCAATGGTCGAGTCGATCAAGGACTGGCGCCAGCAACACGGCCTGGATCAAAGCCGCCTTTACCTGGAGAAGTTCACCGAGAGCAACAGCTGACACCGCACCCCATAACAACAATTAATCGGCCCGACCGAACACTGCATCACTGCCCTCATCGACATCTACCGTGCGTTGGCACGACCTACTTCATAGGCCGCCTCATGAAAAACCTGGTATTGCGTGCATGTCTGGCAACTTCCCTCTGCGCCGCGACGGCTGCGCAGGCCGTGGAGCCTGTCCGAATCGGCTTCATCACCACCCTCTCCACCCCCGCCGGTTACCTCGGCGAAGACTCGCGCGACGGCTTCCAGCTGGCGATCGACCAGGAAGACGGCAAGCTCGGCGGCGTGCCGGTGCAACTCATTGTGGAAGACGATGGCCTGCAACCGGCCAAGGCCAAGCAGATCGCCGACCGTATGAGCCTGGACGGCATCTCGTTGTACACCGGAGTGATTTTTTCCAACGTACTGGCGGCCGTGATCAACACCACCACCAAGGACGCGTTCTACGTCAGCAACAACACCGCGCCTTCGACCCTTGCCGGCGAAAAGTGCATGGCCAACTACTTCGTCGGCTCCTACCAGAACGATACCCCGCACGAAATGGCCGGTGTCGCCGCCAACGAGCTGGGCTACAAGAAAATGGTGATTCTGGCGCCTAACTATCAGGGTGGCCGTGACGCGCTCGCCGGCTTCAAGCGCACCTACAAGGGCGAAGTGACCGAGATCTACACCAAGCTCAATCAGCTCGACTTTTCGGTAGAACTGGCACGCGTGCGCTCACTGGCGCCGGACGCAATTTTCCAGTTTCACCCGGGCGGCGGCGGTATCAACTTCGCCAAGCAATACGGCGGCTCGGGCCTGTCGGCACAGGTTCCGATGGTCGTACCGGTGTTCTCCATGGATGAACGCATGCTCGCCGCTGTCGGCGACGTGGCCAAGGGCACCAACGTTGTGACCTTGTGGAACCCGCAATCGGACAACCCGGCCAACCAGGCCTTCATCAAGGCGTTCACCGAGAAGTACAAGCGCGTCCCTACGGTGTATGCCGCTCAAACCTACGACACGGCACGGCTGATCGGCGCCGCCCTGAAAGCCTCCCAGGGCAATTTGAAAGACCAACCGGCCTTTCGCGCGGCGATGAAGAACGTCAAGTTCGACTCCATTCGCGGTGACTTCAGCTTCGCCCAGAACCGGCACCCGGTCATCGACTGGTACCTGTTGCAAGTGCAGACCGGCGCCGACGGCAAGCTGATCGAAGTGCCGATCAAGACCCTGGCGACCCGCCACGTCGACAGCTACGCCGCTCAATGCTCGATCTGACCGGTCTCTGAGCCCCGTCCTCGCCCCGCAGAACACCTGCGGGGCGTTTTCATGAGGAACGCAGTCATGTTATTGCTCGAACAGATTCTCAACGGCCTGCAATACAGCGCTTTGCTGTTTCTGCTGGCCTCCGGCCTGACCCTGATTTTCGGCATCATGGGCGTGATCAACCTCGCCCATGGTGCCTTTTACATGGTGGGCGCCTTCTGCGCCGCCTACACCGCCATGGCCACCGGTTCGTTCTGGCTGGGTGGCCTGGCGGCGCTGATCGGCTCGGCCTGCTACGGCGTGCTGATCGAAACCTCGATCATGCGCCGCCTCTACCAACGCGATCACCTGGATCAGGTGCTGGCGACCCTGGCCGTGGTGTTCTTCAGCAACGAACTGCTGACCCTGATCTTCGGCCGCAGCCCACCGGCAATGCCCACGCCTGAGTGGTATTCAAGCTTTGTCGAAGTGCTGCCGGGTTTGATGTACCCAGTCAGCCGGCTGCTGTTTATCGCCGCCGGGCTGCTCGTGGCGATCGGCATGTGGCTGCTGATCAACCACACGCGCCTGGGCATGCTGATTCGCGCCGGTGCCGACGACCATGAAATGGTCGGTGCACTGGGCGTCAACATCGCCCGGCTGTACACCCTGGTGTTTGTCTTTGGCTGCGTGCTGTGCGGGCTGGCCGGATTCATGGCAGCACCGTTGCTGTCGGTGGAGATCGGCATGGGCGAGAAGATCCTGATCACCACCTTTGTGGTCATCGTCGTCGGTGGCGTCGGCTCGGTGCGCGGTGCGCTGGTGGGCGCCTTGCTGATCGGCATGGTCGACAGCCTGGGCCGTGCCTACATTCCGCCGTTGCTGGACCAACTGCTGCCCAGCGACACCAGCAGCACCCTGAGCGCCGGGCTGATTTCCGCCAGCGCCTACATCGTCATGGCCCTGGTGCTGCTGGTGCGTCCGCGCGGCCTGCTGCCGGCCCGCGCCTGAGGAGAACGCTATGTCACCCCGTCTCATCATCGATCTTGCGTGCCTGGCGACCTTCGCCTGCATGCCGCTGCTGGCCCACTGGTTACACGAACCTTATCTGGTCAGCTTTTTCACCCGCCTGGCGATCTACGGCATGGCGGCTGTCAGCCTGGACCTGCTGATCGGTTACGGCGCCATGGTCAGCTTCGGCCATGCCGCGTTCTTCAGCCTGGGCGGTTACATCGTCGGCATCGTTGCCTTTCACACCTCGCAAGGCATGCCGCTGTGGGGCTGGCAAGGCAGCAACAGCGCGCTGGTGGTGTGGCCGCTGGCCCTGCTGGTGTGTGCGCTGCTCTCGCTGCTGGTGGGTTATCTGTCGCTGCGCACCAGCGGTGTGCAGTTCATCATGATCACCCTGGCATTCGGCCAGATGCTCTATTTCGTGCTCGGATCGCTGTCGCTGTATGGCGGCGACGACGGCATTCTGCTCAACGGGCGCAATACCCTCGGCACACTGGACCTGGGTGACCCCAACCACTTCTATTACCTGTGCGTAGCGCTGCTGGCCGGCTGGTTGCTGCTGTGCCGGCGGCTGGTCAATTCGCGTTTTGGTTACGTGCTGCGCGGGCTCAAGCAGAGCGAGCGGCGCAGCGTCAGCCTGGGCTTCAAACCCTTGCGCTATCGCCTGACGGCGTTTGTGATTGCCGGCACCGGCGGTGGTCTGGCAGGGATTCTGTGGGCCAACTACGCACTGTTCGTCAGCCCCGACATGGGCGCCTGGCACAAGTCCGGCGAGCTGATGGCGATGGTGATCCTCGGCGGCGTCGGGACCCTGATCGGCCCACTGCTGGGCGCGGCCACCTACCTGGGCCTTGAACAGGTACTGAGCCAATGGACCGAACACTGGATGTTGATCTTCGGCCCCCTGTTGCTGCTGGTGGTGCTGTTCGGCAAGAAAGGCGTTTACGGATTGCTGCTGAGCGTGTTGCAGCGCAAACCGAAGGTGGTGGCCGTCAAACCGAACGTCGCCGTGGAGGCACGCCCATGAGCTCACAACTGTCGATTCGTGATCTGTACAAATCCTTCGGTGCGGTGAAAGCCACCAACGGCGCCAGCCTTGAACTGGCCAAGGGCGAATTGCACGCCATCATCGGCCCTAACGGCGCTGGTAAATCCACGCTGATTGCGCAGATCGCCGGGGAGATTTTCCCCGATCAGGGCCAGGTCCACCTCAACGGCAAGGACATCACTCGCGTGCCGGCCTGGCAACGGCCGCGCCTGGGTCTGGCACGGGCTTTCCAGGTGAGTCAGCTGTACACCGAGTTTACGCTGCTGGAGAACATCGCCCTGGCCATCGCCGCCCGCGAAGGCAAGGCGTTCGGCATGTGGCGTCCGTTGAGCCGCGATACCCGCCTGCTGGAACCGGCGCTGGGCTATTTGCAGCAGGTGGGCCTGGGCCCTCGCGCGCAAGACCCGGTCCACGAGCTGTCCCATGGCGAACGGCGGCAATTGGAGATCGCCTTGGCGCTGGCACAGGAAGCGTCGGTGCTGTTGCTCGATGAGCCGATGGCCGGGATGGGCGCCGACGAATCCGCGCGCATGACCGAGCTGCTGCAAAGCCTCAAGGGCCGCTACGCGATCCTGCTGGTTGAACACGACATGGACGCGGTATTCGCCCTCGCCGACCGCATTACGGTGCTGGTGTACGGCCAGACGGTGCTGACCGGCAGCGTCGAGCAAGTGCGCAACGATCCGCAAGTGCGGGCCGCTTACCTGGGAGAAGAACATGCTTGAAGTTCAAGGCTTGAAAGCGGGCTACGGGTTGAGCCAGGTGCTGTTCGACATGCACCTGAGCATCGAGCAAGGCCAGGTGGTATCGCTGATCGGCCGCAACGGTATGGGCAAGACCACCACGGTCAAATCGATCATGGGATTGCTCAAGCCCAGTGCCGGCAGCATCCGCATCAACGGCACGGAAATGCGCGGTGCAGCGCCCTTTCGCATCGCCAAGGCGGGCCTGGGGCTGGTGCCGGAAGGCCGCCGCGCCTTCGGCACCTTGAGCGTGCGGGAAAACCTGCTGGCCACCGCCACGCGGGGCAAGTGGGACCTGGCGCGGGTCTATGAACTGTTCCCGCGTTTGCTGGAACGCCAGGACCAGCTGTCGCGCACCCTGTCGGGCGGCGAGCAACAGATGCTGGTGGTCGGTCGCGCACTGCTGACCAACCCCAGCCTGCTGATTCTCGACGAAGCCACTGAAGGCCTGGCACCGATCATTCGTGAGCAGATCTGGCATTGCCTGGCCACGCTCAAGGCCGAGGGCGAGACGATTCTGGTGATCGACAAGAACCTCAAGGAAATGGCGCGGGTGGTCGACCGTCATCACATTATCGAGAAGGGACGCCAGGTCTGGGACGGCACACCGCTGGAACTGGCGGCACAACCGGAACTGTCGCAACGCTACTTGGGAGTGTGAACCGCCATGGACCTCGATCAGGCCTACAACAACGTCGCCGCCGTGGGTGATTTTCCACAGATCATGCAGCGTTTTCGCCAGTGCAGCGCCGAGACCTACGCACGCCATGCCTGGCAACGAGACGTGCCGTATGGCGAGGCCCTGCGCGAGCGTTTCGACTGGTATGCCCAGGCGGATGCCGGGGCGCCGACATTGCTGTTCATTCATGGCGGTTACTGGCAGGCCTCGGACAAGGACGACTATGCCTTCGTCGCCGAAGGCCTGATCGAAGCCGGGTTCAATGTCGGATTGCTGGAATACACCCTGGCGCCCGAAGCGAGCATGGGCACCATCGTCGGGCAAATCGGCAAGGCACTGGACTATCTGCTGGCGCATCGCGAAGCCTTCAAAATCGGTCAACACGTCGTGCTGTGCGGGCACTCGGCGGGCGGGCATCTGACTGCGCTGCATCGCGGGCATCCACTGGTGACGCTGGCCATGCCCATCAGCGGCCTGATGGAACTGGACCCCATCAGTCGCTGCTGGCTGAACGACAAGCTGCAACTGAGCGCAGAAGACATCCAGCGCTACAGCCCGCAGCGGCTGATCGGCGATGGCGCGCCGTTATTGCTGACCGTGGGCGCCGATGAATTACCGGAACTGATCCGGCACTCACGCGACTACGCCAGTGCCTGTCACGAGGCCGGGCAGGCCGTGAGCCTTGTCGAGCTTGCGGGGCGTCATCACTTTGCAGTGCTGGACGATCTGGCTCGGGCGGATGGCGAACAGTTGCGCGCCCTGCTCGCCTATTTGAAACGTTAATCCGATTGCGTTGATGCCGATCTTTCAAGCCGCACCAGAACCTGTAGCAGCTGGCGAAGCCTGCGTTCGGCTGCGAAGCAGTCGCTGGCTCAGGCAGCGAGGTGCATCAAGTAAACCGAGAAATCAGTATTCACGACTGCTACGCAGCCGAACGCAGGCTTCGCCAGCTGCTACAGGATGCGGTGCGTCTTGAAAAATCGGCTTCGTAATCACTCTCGCCAGAAGTGGCTACCGGTTTGCCGTTTGCGGCTTTTTTGACCCCCTCAAGCTTCATACAGTGGCTACGAATTCAGACAGGAATTGCGTATGTCCAGCCTCTCGCTCAGGGTCCAACAGATCGAGTCCTTGACCCCCAGAATCCGCCGCATGTTGCTGGTGTCCAGCAGCGCGCAGAGACTGCCGGGCTTCACCGCCGGGGCGCACCTTGAGTTGCATGTCCCTGGCCATCGCGCTCAACGCCGTGCCTATTCCCTGGTCAACCTGCCCGACGGCGAGCACTACGAAATCGCCGTCCAGCTCGAAGAGACGAGCACAGGGGGATCGCGCTGGGTGCACTCGCTCAAGGTCGGCGATGAACTGCTGGCCGATGCACCACGCAACCACTTCCCGCTGTATGAAAACACCGAACACGCCCTGCTGATCGCCGGTGGTATCGGCATCACCCCCATGCTGAGCATGGCCAGGTCGCTGCAAGCAGCGGGCAAGCCGTTCACCCTGCACTACGCCGGTCGTGATGAAGCACAGATGGCGTATCTGCCAGAGGCCCGCGCCTGCCTGGACCACCACTGCTGGATCAGCGGCGGCGACCCGCAAAAGCGCTTCCCGGCCGCCGAAATCCTGGCCTCGCCAAGACCGGGCCTGCACCTCTACATCTGCGGCCCGACCGCCCTGCTCAACAGCGTGCTGGCCAGCGCCCGCGAACAGGGTTGGGCCGAAGATCACCTGCATTACGAACTGTTCAGCGGCACCCTGGAAATGGCCGGTGATCACAGTTTTGAGGTGCACCTGCGCGAGAGCGGCGTGAGCCTGCAAGTCGCCGCCGGGCAAAGCGTGCTGGACGCCATGCTCGCGGCTGGCCTGGACCCGATGTTCGATTGCCGGCGAGGTGACTGTGGCGTGTGTGTCGCCCAGGTCATCGACGGTCAGCCCGATCACCGCGACATCTGCCTGTCGGCGCGCGACCGCGCCAGCGGCAGTTTCTGTACCTGTGTCTCCCGTGCCAGCAGCGCGCTGCTGGTGCTCGATCTGTGACAAGCCGAGGACATCCCGTGATACCGACCAATGAGCAAATCGCTGCCTTGATCCGCGAGGACAGCGTTCACAAGAGCGTCTACACCGACCCGACCCTGTTCAAGCTGGAAATGGAGCGCATCTACGGCAACGCCTGGATCTACGTCGGCCACGAAAGCCAGGTCAAGAACCCCGGCGACTACCACACCACGCGCATCGGTGATCAGGATGTCATCATGGTGCGCGGCGCCAATCAGCAAGTCAGCGTGCTGTACAACCGCTGCCCGCACAAAGGCGCGAAACTGGTGGCCGACGGTGACGGCAGTGTCGGCAAATTCTTCCGCTGCCCGTACCACGCCTGGACCTTCAAGCTCGACGGCCAGCATCTGTCGGCGCCGCTCAAGAGCGGTTTCGAAGGCACCTGCTACGACCCCAAACATCCGGATTTCTCCATGGCCAGTGTGGCCCGCGTCGACACCTATCGCGGGTTTGTGTTTGCCAGCCAGGCCGCATTCGGACCGGACCTGAAAGCATTTCTGGGCGGCGTCATCACCTCCATCGACAACCTGTGCGACCGCTCACCGGTCGGTGAAGTCGAAGTGGCGGGCGGCATTTTCCGCGTCAAGCAACGCTCGAACTGGAAGGTGTTCTACGAGAACCTGCACGACACCATGCACGCTCGCGTGACCCACGAATCGTCGGTCGACGCTGCGCGTGGCGAAGCCGAAGCCATCGGTGAAATGCCCTTCGAGCTGCTGATCATGGACGGCAACGGCGAGCCCTATGACTTCTGGGAAAAGCTTGAACTGCGCGCCTACCACAACGGCCACGGCTACATGGAAGCCATCTTCGACCCGGCCGCCGCCGAGCGCGACGATGTCTCCCGCGCTCATTTCGAATGCCTGAGCCAGGCCTACGGCGAACAGCGTGCCAAGGAGATCCTGGGCATGAACCGCCACAACACGGTGATCTACGGCAGCGGCTCGCCGCACACGGTGTTCATGCAGTTCCGGGTGATCCGCCCGATCGCCGTCGACCAGACCATGGTCGAGATCCAGACCTTCCGCTGCAAAGGTGCGCCGGAGGCCGTGTTCGATCGCGCACTGACCTACGCCAACGTCATCAACTCGCCCTCCTCCAACGTGATGCCCGACGATGTTGAGGTTTATGCGCGCTGCCAGGAAGGCAACATGACCCGCGGTGGCGAGTGGATCAGCATGCACCGCTACGTCGGTACCGATCAGCTGCTGGACGACGGCGCGGTGTCCACCAACGGCACCAGCGAACTGCCGATGCGCAACCAGTTCGCCGCCTGGAAACAGTTCATGACCGCCACCCTGATCGCCAAGGAGAGCACCCATGCTGCTTGACCGCCGAATCGACGTCGACACCCGCCAGTTGACCCCCGCCCATGTGCCCGTCGAGACCCTGCGCCAGCTCGAACAATTTCTTTACCGGGAGGCGCGCCTGCTGGATGAGCGGCGTTTCTGGGAGTGGGACAAGCTATTCACCGACACCGGTATGTACTGGGTGCCGCACAAGCACGAGCAGGCCAACCCGTTCGACCATATCTCGCTGTTCTGGGAAAACCGCATGCTGCGCGAGGTGCGGATTCGGCGGGTGGAGAACGCTCGCAACTGGTCCCAGCAACCCCAAACCCAAACCGCGCACCTGGTCGGCAACGTGATGGTCGAGGGGCTCGATGCCGAGGGCCTGCTGGTGATCAGCGCGAGCTTCCAGTACAGCGAATGGCGCCTGGAACAGCGCCAGCTCGCCGGTCGCTACACCTATAAATTGGCCGCTCAGGACGGTGGTGGCTGGCAGATCCAGCTCAAGCGCGTGGACCTGATCAACTGCAACGACGTGTTCGCCAATCTTGAGGTGTTCGTGTGATGAACGCGCCGGTGGTGATCGCCCTGCACTATCAGAACGACGTATTGCACCCGGAGGGCAAGATTCGGGTCGGGCTGGGCACCGATGACCGCGCGCGTGCTGCGCTGCTCGACGCGGCCGGCCGACTGCTCGCCGGCGCACGCGCCAAGGGCTGGCCCATCGTCCACGTGCGCGTGGCGTTCCGTGCGGACTACGGCGACCTGATTCAGAACGCGCCGATCCTGCGCACGGTCGCCAGCCTCGGCGCAGTCCGGGAAGGCAGTTGGGGCGCGGAGTTTTTCAGCGCCCTGGCGCCGCTGGACAGCCGCAATGAGTTGGTCATCACCCATCACCGGATCAACGCTTTTTTTGGCTCGGCGCTGGAAACCGTGGTGCGCCAGTTCAATCCTTCGCACCTGCTGATTGCTGGCGTGGCGACCCATTCCGTGGTGGAAAGCACGGTGCGCCATGCGGTGGATTGCGGATTCGAGGTGACGGTGGCGGCAGATGCCTGCGCCAGCGCAGACAGCGACATGCATGCGGCCTCGCTGGCGAGCATGGCGTTGGTCGCCCGTATCAGCCCCGTCACGCAAGCACTGGAGGAATGGTCATGATGCTCGAAGGCAAAGTTGCGATTGTCACCGGCAGTACTCAGGGGCTGGGACTGGATATCGCACGGCAACTGTTAGCCGAGGGCGCCCGAGTGATGCTGGTGGGGCGCAACGCCGACGCTGGCCAGGCATTGGCGCAAACAATGGACTGCGCGTTTTCAGCCTGCGACGTGGAGCGTGACGAAGACATCGACGCCTGCATCGCGGCCACGCTGGAGCGCTTCGGCAGGCTCGACATCCTGGTCAACAACGCGTGCCTGTACGCCGATCAGGGACTGGCCTCGGACCGCGCACAATGGCTGAAAACCCTGAACGTCAATCTGGTGTCGGCGGCCATCTTTACCCAGAAAGCCGCCGTGCATCTGCCCGCCGGTGGCGTGGTCATCAACATGGGCAGCACCGGCGGCAAATTCGGCGCGGCCGGGCGCGCGCTGTACCCCGCCTCCAAGGCCGGCATCCTGCAACTGACGAAGAACCTGGCCATGACCCTGGCCCCGGAACACATCCGGGTGCTGAGCGTATCCCCGGCCTGGACCTGGTCGCCCAGCGTCGCCGACTTCAGCGACAACGACCCGGACCTGGCGGATCGCGTCGGGGCACCTTTTCACCCGCTCGGGCGCATCGGCCGTGGCCATGAGATCGGCAGCGTGGTGGCTTTTCTGTGCAGCGCCGGTGCAAGCTGGATGACCGGTGTCGATGTGCCAGTAGACGGCGGCTTTTCGATTCTCGGGCCAGACCGTGGCGTGTCGCCGCGGGTGTGGTTCCAGCAATACCGTGACAGCCAATAAAACCTGATAACCGAATGGGGTAGATGACATGGGCAAGATGATTGAGATCCAGGCAACGGACAGCAGCGCCACGTTCGGCGCTTACCTGGCCCTGCCCGCCAGCGGCAAGGGCCCCGGCGTGGTGATCGGCCAGGAGATTTTCGGGGTCAACGCCAACATGCGCGCAGTAGCCGATTTCTATGCCGAGGAAGGTTATGTGGCGCTGGTGCCGGACCTGTTCTGGCGCCTTCAGCCGGGCGTTGACCTGGGCTACACCGAAGCGGACTTTGCCGTCGCCATTGATCTGTTTCAGCGCCTGGACATGGACAAGGCCGTCGGCGACATCGACGCCTGCTTCACCGCCCTGCGTGCATTGCCTGAAGTCGAAGGCACGGGCCTGGGTTATGTCGGGTTCTGCATGGGCGGCAAACTGGCCTGGCTCACCGCCACGCGAACCGATGTGGCCTGCGCCGTCGGCTACTACGGCATGGGCATCGAACACCTGCTGCACGAGTCGGAAAACCTCAAGGGCCGCCTGGTACTGCATTTTGCCGAAAACGATGGCTACTGCGACGCCAGCGCACGCGCCCGGATCAGCGAGCACCTCGGCGGCAACGACAAAACCGAAATCTACGTATACCCAGGCGTCGACCACGCCTTCGCCCGAACCGGCAGCGCACACTTCGACAAGTCGGCCTCGCTGATGGCCCATGAACGCAGCATCGCCGCACTCAAGCGCGAGATCGGCCCGCACTTCAACCTGTCCGCTCTGTGGGAAGAACACATCCGCCATGAGTTCGACACCCGCGACGTGCCCGCCACCATGGCAACCATGGTCGCCGAACCCTACGTCAACCATATTCCGACCATGACCGGCGGTGTCGGAGCCAAGGAACTCAGCCGCTTCTACCAGCACCATTTTGTCCACGGCAACCCGCCGGACATGAAGCTCATCCCGATCTCCCGCACCATCGGAGCACTGCAGATCGTTGATGAATTCATCATGTGCTTTACCCACAGCACCGAAATCGACTGGATGCTGCCCAACGTGGCACCGACCGGCAAGTACGTCGAGATTCCGATGCTGGGGGTGATCAAGTTTCGCGGGGACAAGCTGTATCACGAGCACATCTACTGGGACCAGGCCAGTGTGCTGGTGCAGATTGGCTTGTTGAACCCTGAGGGGCTGCCGGTGGCCGGGGTGGAAACAGCGAGGAAGTTGCTGGATGAACAGCGGCCGTCCAACACGTTGATGGGGCGCTGGACGCAAAGCGAGCAATAACGACCGGGTAATAAAAAGGCCGATCTGTCATGCAACAGATCGGCCTTTTTTCATTCACTGCAAACGTCAGACATGTTCACTGCTTTTCGCATGCGCCGGCCGCGGTTCTCCGTGCCCGTGATCCACCTCGATCACCGGGATTTCCTTGCCGTCGCAGTCATGCAACTTGCCTTCGCTGAAGTAATCCCCTTCGCGCAACGCTGCCAGATCCTGATAACGCAGAACACGCTCAGTCCCTGCTGCAAACACCGATTGCTGATCGGAGTTGCCGGCAGTGAGGTGGTTGAACGCCAGGTTAAGCACGATCGCCATGATCGCCGACGAACTGATGCCCGAATGGAAAATGGTCGCGAACCAGCTTGGGAAATGATCGTAGAAGTTGGGTGCGGCGATAGGAATCATGCCGAAGCCGATGGAAGTGGCAACGATGATCAGGTTGACGTTGTTGCGATAGTCGACCTTGGACAGGGTGCGAATACCGCTGGCCGCCACGGTACCGAACAGCACGATACCGGCACCACCGAGCACCGAAGTCGGCACCGCGGCAATCACCCGTCCCATGAACGGCAGCAGACCCAGGATCACCAGAAACAAACCACCCGTGGCTACCACAAAGCGGCTCTTGATCCCGGTCACCGCCACCAGCCCGACGTTCTGGGCGAAGGCACTTTGGGTGAAGGAGCCGAAGATCGGAGCGATCATGCTCGACAGCATGTCGGCGCGCAGACCATTACCCAGGCGCTTGGAATCCACTTTGGTGTCGATGATTTCACCGACGGCCAGAATGTCCGCGGAGGTTTCCACCAGCGTCACCATCACCACGATGCACATCGACAGAATCGCGGCGAAGTGGAAGGTTGGCATGCCGAAGTGGAACGGTGTCGGGAAGCCGAACATCGGGCCCTCGGCCACGTTCGAGAAGTCCGCCATGCCGAGGAACACCGCGAGAATGGTACCGATCACCATCGCCAGCAGAATCGACAGACGAGAGATGGTTGCGCTGCCAATCTTACTCAACAGCAGCACCAGCACCAGGGTCACCGCCGCCAGGCCAATGTTCGCCATGCTGCCGAAGTCAGGGGCATGGCTATTGCCGCCCATCGCCCAGCGTGCTGCCACCGGCATCAGCGTCAGGCCGATGGTGGTGATCACGATGCCCGTCACCAGCGGCGGGAAAAACTTCGTGATGCGCGAGAACACCGGCGTGATCAGCAACCCGATCAACGACGCGGCAATGACCGCCCCGAGAATCGACTGGAAACCACCCTCCCCGCCACTGCTGACAATCGCCACCATGGTCGCAACGCCAGAGAAGGACACGCCCTGTACCAGCGGCAACTGACAACCGAAAAACGGTAAACCAAGGGTCTGGAGTAACGTCGCCAGCCCCCCTGCAAACAACGAAGCAGCAATCAACAAACCGATGTCCGCCGGCGAAAGCCCGGCCGCCTGGCCGATAATCAATGGCACTGCGACGATACCGCCGTACATGGTCAGAACGTGTTGCAGGCCATAAGCCATATTTGCGCCGACTCCAAGATTTTCATCCTCGGGCCGTTGGTGTGAAACATGGGGCGTTTTCATGGTTGGGGGGTTCCCTGGTTTTTATTCTGCGCACACTGTATGCAAGACTCAGGACAAATGTCTATAGAGTTGTATACAACTCATCAGTCAGATAATGGACATATGTCCATTTGCCTCTGCCTGCGTTGACTTTTCCCCCAGAAAAATCCTTGAAACACATCCTGCCTGTCCCGCCTCCCTCCCCCGCTAATCTTCATCACGCCTAGCGACCGTTGGCACGGACGCCTCTCGCTTATACATATAAAGTATGCATAATGAACTCATTCGAAATTCAATATGACAAGGCAAAGAACGCAGCTAACAAATTAAAGCACCGAGGCATCAGCCTGGCAGAGACGGAAGCGGTGTTTTACGACGACCGAGCGATGACGGTGCAGGACAACCATCATGACGAACAGCGGTGGATCATCATGGGGATGGATGCCAAAGGGCGCTTGCTCGTGGTTGCGTTCACTTATCGGGACCCGAATTTCGTTCGAATCATTTCCGCGCGAGTTGCCACAAAAAACGAGCGCCGCAGCTATCAGGAATTCTGACCTATGAAAAACGAACACGATTTCAGCGATGCCAAGCGTGGAGCCATCGCATCCAGCAAAGGAAAAACCCGCATCACCATCATGCTCGATGATGTGGTTATAGAGGCTGCTCGCGCTTTGGCTGAGAGCGAGGGCTATGGCTATCAGACGGTTAT
>Ga0247812_10000499_pt1 | contig 24986 bp, 24 predicted proteins | sample UWRJL149409B1_FD_178011 | JGI IMG/M metagenome (GOLD analysis project Ga0247812, IMG submission 178011) | Plant litter microbial communities from Arlington Agricultural Research Station in Wisconsin, United States - UWRJ-L149-409B-1 | ecosystem: Environmental > Terrestrial > Plant litter >...
CGCCAGACATACCCAGCCGCACACGATTGGCTGGGTGCATGACTACCACCGCCGAAAAGGCCGCCCTCCTCAGCTCGCTCCACGTTCCGGGCACCCCGCTCATCGTCACCAACGTGTGGGACGCCGTCACCGCCCGCATCGTCGCCGGCGCCCCCGGCGTCAAGGCGCTCGCCACGGCAAGCCACGCCGTCTCCTTCGCGCACGGCGTAGACGACGGCGAGGGCCTCACCGTCGAGCAGGCGCTCGAGACCGCGCGCATCGTCAGCTCCGCCGTCGAGATCCCCGTCTCGGTGGACTTCGAGAAGGGCTATGCAGCGGATGCCGCGGGTGTCGAAGCCAACGTCGCCAGACTTGTCGAGGCGGGCGCCGCGGGCATCAACATCGAGGACAGCATCGGAGCCCCCAAGGCCCCGACCTTCCCGCTCGACGTCGCCACGGAACGCGTCGCCGCGGCCCGCCGCGCCGCCGTCTCCACCGGCGTGCCGCTGGTGATCAACGCCCGCGTCGACACCCTCGCCGGCGGCGGCGAGTGGGACGACGCCATCGAGCGAGCCAACTCCTACCTCGGCGCCGGGGCCGACGTGGTCTTCGTGCTCGGCCTCAGCACCGAGGAGCTCGTGTCGCGGGCCCTCGCCGAGATCGACGGCAAGGTGTCTGTGATCTCGGGGCCCTCATCCGTTCCCCTGAAGCGTCTCGCCGACCTCGGCGTCTCGCGCGTCAGCTTCGGGCCGGGCGTTCTCGGCCTCACCCTCGCCCACCTGCAGGCCGCGGCCACGCAGCTGACGGCGCTGGGCGACTACCCCGAGGAGCTCGGCTTCAAGTACTAGCACCTGCCAAATGAAGGAGATCCCGCCGCGTCTGGCGTCATCCACTGGGAAGCACGGCCCATAGCGGCGATATCTCCTTCATTTGGCAGTGCGGGCGGAGTAGCGTCGGCGTCATGGACACCCGCCCGCTCGGATACTGGCTCAGGCTCGTCGACCGCCTCATCGACGAGCAGTTCGCGATGACCCTGGAGGAGCACGGCATCACCCGACGGCAGTGGCAGCTGATGAACGTGCTCGCCCAGGCCCCCGCCAGCGTGACCGAGCTCGATGCGGCGATCGCGCCGTTCCTCGCGGCCGCGACCGAGGAACGCGAGCGCGAGTCGTCGGTCGAGCACCTCACCGAGCTCATCGAGAGCGCCTGGGTCGACGCCACCCCTACCGGCTACGAGCTCACCGTGCGCGGCCAGGCCGCCCTCGAGCGCCTCGCCCTCGTGGTGGCCGAGCAGCGCACGGTGATCACCGCGGGCGTGACGGATGCCGAGTACGAGCAGACGGTGAGCGTTCTGCGGCGGGTGGCCGTCAATCTCGGCCACGTCGAGTAGCGCGGGGTTTCGGGTCGCGCGCGGCTGTTCGCACAGCAGCGCACGACCCGAAAGCCCGCGCTCTACGCGGTCACGAACGCGTAGGCGATCAGCAGCATCGTCACCAGGAACCCGGTGACGAAGTTGAGGGCGAGGAACTTGCGCCATCCGCGATTGGCCTGCTCCGCGTCGGCATCCGCTATCGACCAGAACGGCGCACACACGGCGGCGTAGGGCAGCACGAGCACGGCAGCGAGCGGTCCCGGCCACTCGGTGAAGAGCAGAAGCACGCCGGCGAGCAGGTAGGCGATCACCGCGAGCCGCGTGGTGGCGCGGGCGCCGATCACGGTCGCGATCGACGAGATGTCGGCCTCGCGGTCGGCGATGACGTCCTGCACGGCGCCGAAGGCGTGCGACGCCAGCCCCCAGAGGAAGAACGCGGCCAGCAGCGCCCAGAGCGCTGGGGTGAACACCGCGCCCGCGAGCACCAGTCCGTAGACCGCGGGCGACACGAAGTGGGTGCTCGAGGTGACCGAGTCGACGAAGGGACGCTCCTTGAAGCGCAGCCCGGGCGCCGAGTAGGCGATCACCGCGAAGACGCTGACCGCGAGCACCAGCCAGGAGAGCGGATGGCCGACGACCACGAGGAAGACGAGGAAGGGCACGTTCGTCAGCAGCGCGGCCCAGAGCGTCGGCCGGTGCATGCTGCGGTCCAGCAGCGCGCCCTCCACCCCGCCCTTGCGCGGATTGCGCAGGTCGGATTCGTAGTCGAAGACGTCGTTGATGCCGTACATGGCGAGGTTGTACGGGATCAGGAAGTAGATCGTGCCGAGCACGAACACCAGGTCGATCTCGCGGGTCGCCATGAAGTAGCCGGCCGCGAAGGGGAACGCGGTGTTCACCCAGCTGAGCGGCCGGGAGGAGACGAAGAGCGCACTAAGCACGATCGGTGCCCTTCCGTCGTGGCGCCAGCAGGTGCCAGAGCGCCGGCAGCAGAACCACCGCGGCGATCGCGTAGGCGAAGTCCTCGAGCGGCGCGATCCCGATGAAGGCGCCGCTGATGAGGTCGGGGTTGTAGTCCACCAGGCCGATTCCGATCATCACGTTGTCGAAGACCGCCGTCGTCGCGAGCAGCACGAGACCCGCCAGGAGAACGGATGTGCGGCGCGGCCCGCGCCCGGAGAGCACGGCCGCGAGTGCGACCAGCACCACCGCTCCGAGGAAGACCGCGTTGAGCGCCCAGTAGGTCACGACCGCACCTCCGCACGCCGGTCGAGGAGGCGGGAAGCGGCACCGTACAGGTTCATCGTCACGTAGCAGAGCAGCGCGAGGAAGAAGAGCTCCTCCAGCGGCAGCTCGTGCGCCACCTGCAGTCCGGTCATGAACGCGGTCTCGCCGCGGAAGAAGATGCCGAGCCCGATGCCGAACAGGTCCCAGGTGACGAAGAACGCGATGCCCACCGCGAGCACGACCGCCGCCCGCACCGGTGCCGCCCAGAAGAACAGCCGGAAGCGCCGGTCGAGCACCACCATCCCGGTGAGCGACACGACGAGCGCCGCCAGGTAGAGCAGACCCATCAGACGGTGGCCTCGAGCGGTTCGGGCAGGGCTTCGGTGGAGGTGTCGCCACGCAGGCGCTTCACGAGGATCTCGGCGCTGATCAGGCACATCGGCAGGCCGATGCCGGGAATCGTCGATCCGCCCACGTAGTACAGCCCCTGCACCTTCTTGCTCTTGTTGCCCTCGCGGAAGAAGGCGCTCTGCTTGAGAACGTGCGCCGGCCCGAGCGCGGTGCCGCGCCAGGCGTTCAGCTCGCTGGCGAAGTCGCCGGGACCCACGGTGCGGCGGGTGGTGACGCGGGCGGCGAAGTCGGGGATGCCGGCCCACTCCCCGATCTGCTCGATGATCGTGTCGGCGAGCTCCTCGATGCGCGCGTCGCCGCGGCTGCCGATGGTGGGATCGGCGGGAATCGGAACGAGCACGAACACGTTCTCGCTGCCCTCCGGCGCCACGTCGGGGTCGACGCCGCTCGGCTTGCAGACGTAGATCGAGGCGGGGTCGGGCACAGCGCTCGGGCTGCCGAAGATGTCCTTGAAGCCCTTCTTCCACTTCTTCGTGAACAGCAGGGTGTGGTGCTCGAGCTCGGGCAGCTCGCCCTTCACGCCCAGGTAGAGCAGCAGGGCGCTCGGACCGGGGACGCGCTTCTCCCAGTGCGCCGCCGGGTAGCTCTGGTGCTGCGGCTCGAGCAGCGTGGTCTCGGTGTGGTGCAGATCGGCGGCGGACACCACGATGTCCGCGTCGAGGGCGACCACCGCGCCAGCGGCATCCGTGTACTCCACACCGGTCGCGGTCTTGCCCGTCACCAGGATGCGCGACACGGAGGCGCCGGTGACGATCTCGACGCCCTCGGCCGCCGCGAGTCCGACGATCGAGTCGATCACGCGGGTGAATCCGCCCATCGGGTAGAGCACGCCGTCGGAGAGGTCGAGGTGGCTCATCAGGTGGTACAGGCTCGGGGTGATGTACGGCGAGGAGCCGAGCAGCACGGCCGGGAAGCCGAGGATCTTACGCAGCCGGTCGTCCTTCACGGTGCGCGCCACCAGCCGGGAGAGCGGCTGGGTGAGCATCACGGCGAGCTTGCCCGTGCGGTCGACGACGTCGCGGTCGATCAGCGGGCGCAGGTCGGCGAAGGTCGTGTAGAGGAACTTCTTCTTCGCCATGTCGTAGGTGTCGAGCGCCGACTCGAGGTAGCGGTCGAGCTTTTTCCCCGCACCCTTCTCGATCGACTCGAAGATCTCGATGTTCTCCTGCCGGTAGGCGGAGATGTCGATGGGCTCCGCCTCGCCCTCGAAGTACACCCGGTAACCGGGGTCGAGGGTTACCAGCTTGAGCTGCTCCTCCGAGGAGCTGCCGAGGAGCTTGTAGAAGTGGTCGAACACCTCGGGCATCAGGTACCAGCTGGGCCCGGTGTCGAAGCGGAAGCCGTCGGCCGTGTAGCTGCCGGCCCGCCCGCCGAGCGCGTCGCGCATCTCGAGCACGGTGACGCTGTGCCCGTCGCGCGCGAGCAGGGCGGCGGAGGCGAGGCCGCTGATGCCGCCGCCGATGACCACGACGCGGCTCATGCCCGTGCCCTGCGTCCGGCGAGGGCGCCCGCGGCGATGCGGAGCTTCACCGGGTTCGGTACGCGGATGCGCGTGGTGCGGAGTCGGTCGGCCGGCGTCGCGCGCAGCCTCACCGACAACTCGGCGAACAGTCCCTGGGCGAGGGCCACGGCCTTGCGGCTGGAAGCCGGGAGGTCCGGGATGACTGTCGCGGACATCCGCAGATCGTCGTCGATATCGTCGAGTAGGCGGATCTTGTCCTCTTCCGTGAATGAATCGACGCTGACGCCGGGAAAGTAGCTGCGCCCCAGTGTCTCGAAGTCGGCTGCGAGATCGCGCAGAAAGTTGACCTTCTGGAACGCGGCGCCGAGCGCGCGGGCGCCGGCCACGAAACGCTCGTCCTCGGCGGCGCTGAGCCGGCGCTCGAGCAGGAAGGCGCGCAGGCACATCAGGCCGACCACCTCGGCCGAGCCGTAGACGTAGCGGTCGAAGCTCTCCTGGTCGTGCTCGCTGGCGGTGAGGTCGGTGCGCATCGACTCGAAGAAGGGCGCGGTGTACTCGCTGCCGAACCCGGTCTCACGGGCCGTGAGCGCGAAGGCGTGCACAACGAGGTTGGAGCTGAAGCCGTCGGTCATCGCAGCCTCGGTCTCGCGCTCGAGCTCGTTCAGCGCGCGGGCGGCCCCCACGGAGTCGAGCCCCGACTCCACGGCGGCGCCGTCGACGATCTCGTCGGCGACGCGCACGAGGGCGTAGATGTTCTCCACGTGCTGGCGCACGCCGGGGCCGAGCAGGCGCGCGGCCAGACCGAACGACGTGGAGTAGCGGCGGATGACGACGCTCGCTGTCTCCTCGGCGACCCGGTCGTAGAGAGCCCGGCGGGTCACTTGACCCTGCCGAGCACGGCGTCGACCACGGGGTGCAGTTCGACGCGCAGTGCCGGAGGAATGTGCGGCTCCGCCAGTCGGGCGAGCGCGCGGTTGGCGTAGTAGCGGGCGAGGCCCTCGGCGAACGACTTCGCACCGCACGAGGTGAGCACGTCGCGCACGCCCTGGGCCTCGTCGTCGCTGAGGTCGTGCTTGCCGATGAGCGGGGCGATCGAGTCCCACTCGGCGGTCGAGGTGGCGTAGGAGATCATCACCGTGCGCTTGCCCTCGCGCAGGTCGCCGATCGTGGTCTTGCCGGTCTCGGCCTCCTTGCCGAACACCCCGAGCAGGTCGTCGACGAGCTGGTAGGCGATGCCGATCTCTCGGCCGAAGTCGCCGAGGGTGGTGATGACCTCCTCGGAGGCGCCGGCCAGGATCGCGCCGGCCTGCAGCGGGCACTCGAAGGAGTACACGGCGGTCTTCAGCCGCGCCATGGTGAGGATGTCGTCGACCCGCGGCACGTCCTCGGCGTTCGAGTAGTCCACGTCGATGAGTTCGCCGGCGGCGGAGGCGAAGAGCGCGTCGTCCATCACTTCGAGCAGCCGCGAGCGCACCACGTCGGAGACGCCGCTGCGGTCGATCAGCCGGTAGGAGTTGAACAGGGCGAGGTCGCCGGCGATCACCGCGGCGCTGATGCCGCTGTGCTCCGCCACCTCGCGGGAGCTGCCGCGCGCGGTCGCCGCATCGCGGTAGCTGCCGGAGATGTTCGCGACGCCGCGGCGCACGAAGTCGTGGTCGATCACGTCGTCGTGCACGATCAGGGCGGTGTGCAGCAGCTCGAAGGCCGCGCCCACGTACGCCGCAGCCTCGAGGTCGTCGCCGCCGAGCGACTGGTAGGCGGCCATGACCATGCGCGGCCGGAAGCGCTTGCCGCCGATCGTGTTCTGTTCAAGGGTGTTCCACAGCTGAACGTACTGCTCCCCGAAGGCGGCGGCGCGGTTCTTGGCTAGGCTGAAGAAGCGTTCAAGCACAACATCGACCTGTGCCTGCCTCGCAAGAGAGACACTGAGCAGGTCGGAACCATCCATTCGAGCAGGATACCGTGAGTATGACCCAGACCGAGCAGGTAGTTCTTCTCTCCGAGGACGGTTACCCTGTCGGCACGGCAGACAAGATCGCCGTGCACACCACCGATACCGCGCTGCACCTGGCGTTCTCCTGCCACGTGATGAACGAGGCCGGCCAGGTGCTCGTCACCCGCCGCGCGCTGAGCAAACTCACCTGGCCGGGCGTCTGGACGAACTCCTTCTGCGGGCATCCCGCGCCCGACGAGTCGATGGAAGACGCCATCGCCCGTCGTGCGGAACGCGAACTGGGAATCACCGTCTCGCGAGTGGAGGTCGTTCTCCCCGACTTCCGCTATCGCGCCGTCGACGCATCCGGAATCGTGGAGAACGAGGTGTGCCCCGTCTATCGGGCGTATACAGCGGATGCCGTGGTGCCGAGCGCAGACGAGGTCGCGGAATTCGAGTGGGTCGAGCCGCAATCGCTGCGCAACGCCGCCGCAGCAGCACCCTTCGCTTTCAGCCCCTGGCTCGTGTGGCAGCTCGACGAGCTCTCCGCCCACCCCGCGGTCTAGTCCCGGTCCCGCGCCGCCCGCCCCCGATCAGGCACGCATCGCCGGCTTCACCAGGATCTTGCCGGAGCCGCCACGGGCGATCGAGGCCAGTGCGTCCACGAAGCCCTCGAGCGGGATGCTCGCGGCGATGAGCGGCGACACATCGACCGCGCCGGAGGCGAGCAGGGCGAGTGCCGCGCCGAAGTTCTTCAGAACCGCCCGGCTTCCGAGCAGGCTGATCTCCTCCTTGTAGAGGCGGAACGGACTGACTGCCACCTCGAGCCCGGTGGGAGCGACGCCGAACTGCAGGTAGGTCCCGCCGCGGCGCAGGCGGGTGAGGGCGTCGCGGATCGCACCGCCCGCTCCCGAGCAGTCGACGACCACGTCCCAGCCGGCATCCGCCCGCGGCAGTGCGCCCGCCGCCGTGGCGACGTGGTGTGCGCCCATCGCGGTCGCAGTCGGCAGCCGGGAGTCATCGAGATCGACGACGCTCACCGAGCCCGCTCCCGATGCCGCGGCGACCGCAGCGATGAGGAGGCCCATGGTGCCCGCGCCGTAGACGAGGTAGTGGTCGCCCGTGCGCCGCGGCAGCAGCTCGAATCCGTGCACCACACAGGCGAGCGGCTCGACGAGCGCCGCCTCGTCGCTACTCAGCCCGGCGGGGACCGGGTAGCAGGAGCGCGCCCGGGCCACGACGAACTCGGCGGCCGCGCCCGGTGCGGTCGAGCCCAGTCCCCCGCCGGAACTGCACAGGTTGTCGCGGCCGGCGCGGCAGTACTCGCAATGCCCGCAGTAGAGCGACGGGTCGACGACGACGCGGTCGCCCACCGCCAGACCGTCGACCCCGTCGCCGAGTGCCGAGACACGACCGACGAATTCGTGGCCGAGGATCACCGGGTACGCGATCGGCTGGTACTGCCCCTCAGCGATGTGCAGGTCGGTGCCGCAGATTCCGCAGGCCTCCACCTCCACGAGCACCTCGCCGGTTCCGGGGCGCGGCACCTCCACCTCGGCCACACGCACGTCGTGGGGTCCCCCGGCCAGTACCGCGCGCATCATTGCGACCATCACAGCTCCTTATGTCTTTTTCCGACGTTACTGTGTATATTACCGGTGTATGAGCACAATCACCAGTGAATGGGCGACCGCACTCGACGAGGCGGTCGTGCGCCACGCGCGCGTCCTCCCACTCGACGTCGTGCAGGCCAAGGGCTCGGGCCATGCGGGCACGGCCGTCGGGCTCACCCCCTTCCTCTATACGCTCTTCACGGAGTACCTGCGGCACGACCCGGCCGACCCGCGCTGGGCGGGGCGCGACCGCTTCGTGCTGTCCTGCGGGCACACCAGCCTCTCGCTCTACCTCCAGCTGTACCTCGCCGGCTACGGCCTCGAACTGCGCGACCTGCGGGCCGCGCGCACACTCGACTCGCTCACGCCGGGGCATCCGGAGTACGGCCACACGCCCGGAGTCGAGACCACGACCGGACCCCTCGGCCAGGGCATCGGCAACGCGGTCGGCATGGCCCTCGCAGCACGCCGCACCCGCGGGATGCTCGACCGCGACGCCGCGGAGGGCGCCAGCCCCTTCGACCACCGGGTGTTCTGCCTCGCCAGCGACGGCGACCTGCAGGAGGGGATCAGCCACGAGGCGGCGGCCCTCGCCGGCCATCTCGCGCTCGACAACCTCGTGCTGATCTGGGACGACAACGAGATCTCGATCGAGGGCGATACCGCGGTCGCCGCCAGCGAGGAGGTCGGCCTGCGCATGCGCGCCTACGGCTGGAGCGTTGTCGAGATCGCCGACGCCGAATCGCCGGATGCGATCAGAACGGCCCTCGACACCGCGCTCGCCCTGCGCGGTTCCCCGGTCTTCATCCGCCTTCGCTCACGGATCGGGTACCCGATGCCCGGCATCGGCGGCACCGCGGCCGCACACTCCGGGGCGCCCGGCGCGGACGAGGTCGCCGCCACGAAGACGGTGCTCGGACTCGACCCCGCGGCGTCGTTCGCGATGCCCGTCGAACTGCTCGAGCACACCCGCTCGTCGGCGCGCTCCCGGGCAGACCGCCTCGTCGCCGAGTGGACTGCGCGCTACGACGACTGGCGGGAGCGCGCTCCGGAGAGAGCGCGGGTCTACGACCGGCTGCTCGACCGGCGCCTGCCCTCCGGCTGGGACGACGGCCTGCCCGCGTTCGCCCCGGGCGGATCCCTCGCCACCCGCATCGCCAGCTCGCGCGTGCTCGCCGCGGCGAGCGCCGCGGTCGAGGAGCTCTGGGGCGGCTCGGCCGACCTCGCCGAGACCAACGGCACGTTCGTCCCGGGGCTGCCGTCGATGCTCCCGCCCGGCATAACCAGCGAGCAGTGGCCCGGCGACGAGTTCGGGCGGGTGCTGCACTTCGGCATCCGCGAGCACGCGATGGGCGCCGTACTCAACGGCATCGCACTGCACGGCCTGACCCGGCCCTTCGGGGCGACCTTCTTCGTCTTCTCCGACTACATGCGCCCGGCCGTACGCCTCGCCGCGCTGATGGCCCTGCCGGTCACCTACGTCTGGACGCACGACTCGGTGGCCGTCGGTGAGGACGGTCCCACCCACGAGCCGGTCGAGCACCTCTGGGCGAACCGCGGCATCCCCGGCCTGTCCGTCGTCCGGCCCGGCGACGCCAACGAGACGCTCGCCGCGTGGCGGCGCATTCTCGAGTCAGACAGCGGCCCGCACGCACTGGTGCTCAGCCGCCAGAACCTGCCCACCCTCGACAGCCCCGACCGGGTGCTGGCGGGCACCGCCCTCGGCGGCTACGTGCTCGTCGAGCCCGTGGAGGCGCCGGAGCTGATCCTCATCGCGACCGGGTCCGAAGTGCACCTCGCAGTCCAGGCCGCCGAGCTGCTGGCGTCGGAAGGCGTCGCCGTGCGCGTCGTGTCGATGCCCTGCGTCGAGTGGTTCGACGAGCAGTCCGCCGCGTACCGCGATCTGGTGCTTCCGCCGTCGGTCTCCGCGCGGGTCAGCATCGAGGCCGGCACCTCCCAGGGCTGGCACCGCTTCACCGGGCTCGCCGGGCGGACCGTCAGCGTGGAGGGGTTCGGCCTCTCCGGCAACGGCGCAGACGTGCTCGCCCGAAAGGGGATTAGCCTCGAGTCAGTGCTCGCCGCAGCCCGATCGGCACTCCACACCTCTTCCCGCCGACCCGGCACCCGCTAGAACCGCCACACGAAGGAACCGCAATGACCTCTCTCGCCAGCATCATCGACCACACCCTGCTCAAGCCGGAGGCCACCGCCCTCGACGTGACCGCCCTCATCGCCGAGGGCGTCGCCCTCGGCGTCTACTCCGTCTGCGTCTCGCCGTCGATGCTCCCGCTCACCATCCCGGCAGGCTCCGACCTCAAGATCGCCGTCGTCTGCGGCTTCCCGTCCGGCAAGCACACCAGCCTCGTCAAGGCGACCGAGGCCCGCGAGTCGATCGCGAAGGGTGCGGACGAGATCGACATGGTGATCGACATCGGCGCCGCCAAGGCCGGCCGCTTCGACGAGGTGCAGGCCGACATCGCCGCCGTGCGCGCCGAGATCCCCGCGCCGAAGGTGCTCAAGGTCATCATCGAGTCGGCGGCCCTCACCGACGCAGAGATCATCGCGGTCTGTCAGGCCGCCGTCGCCGCGGGCGCGGACTTCGTCAAGACCTCCACCGGCTTCCACCCGGCAGGCGGCGCGACCGTGGACGCCGTGCGCCTCATGTCGCAGACCGTGAACGGCGCCGCGGGCGTCAAGGCGAGCGGCGGCATCCGCTCGTTCGCCACCGCACAGGCCATGGTCGAGGCCGGGGCGACCCGTCTCGGCGTCTCCGGATCGAAGCAGCTGCTCGCCGAGGAGGCCGGGGCCGCTACCCCCGCCGCCGGCGGCGACTCCTCCTACTGACAGCGATGAGCGTCGACCGCCCGGGCTCGCGCGCCTGGGGCACGAGGGGACCGGGCGCCCTGCTCGAGCTCGTGCGCAGCGCGCCCGCCTGGACGCGGGCCGAGCTCGCGCGGGAGACCGGGCACTCGCGCACCACCATCGCGGAGCGTCTCGACTCGCTGCAGGCGGCGGGATACGTGGTCTCGAACCCGGCGGCCACCCTCACCGGTGGGCGTCCAGCCGAGACGGTGTCGTTCAACAGCGGCGGCGGGTACATCCTCGCCGCCGACATCGGCGGAAGCCACACCCGCCTCGGCGTCACCCGCGTCGACGGCTCGCTGCTGACCACCTCGGAGTTCGACATCGATACGGCGGACGGCCCGGACGCGGTGCTCGGCTTCGTCGTCGCCGAGCTCGCCGCACTGCTCGCAGCGAGCGGGCTCCCCGCACTCCCCGTCGTGGCAATCGGCGTCGGCGTGCCCGGCCCGGTGGAGACCGCGACGGGCCGACTCTCCCGCCCACGCTCGATGCCCGGCTGGGAGAACGTCCTCGTGCCGTCCTACTTCGCCCGCGAATTCCCCGGCATCCCGGTGTTCGTCGACAAGGACGCCAACATCATGGCGCTGGGCGAGCTGCAGAGCGGCGGCGAGCACTACCGCAACATGATCGTGCTGAAGGCGGGAATGGGCATCGGCTGCGGCGTCGTGGTCGACGGCCGTGTCCTCCACGGCTCCGACGGCGCAGCCGGCGACATCGCTCACATCGCCCTCGGCGACGGTGGCGCCTGCGCCTGCGGGCAGACCGGATGCGTCGAGGCCCGGGCGAGCGGACGCGCCATCGCCGCGCGGCTGGGCGCCGCCGGGCGCGAGGTGCGCACCAGCCGCGACATCGTCGACCTCGTGCGCGATCAGGACACCCTCGCCATCGACCTCGTGCGCCAGGCCGGCCGCGACATCGCCGAGGTTCTCGTACTCACCATCGCTGTGGTCAATCCCAGCGTCATCATCGTCGGCGGCAACCTCGCCGAGTCGCCCGAGCCCCTGCTGGCGGGCATCCGCGAGGTCGTCTACTCGAGCTCGCACCCCTTCTCCACACGCTCGCTCGAGATCATCCCCTCGTCGATCGGCGTCGCCGCCGGACTGAGCGGCGCCGCCCACCTGGCACTCGCCTCGATCCTCGACCCGCTCGCGGTCGACGCGGCGATCTCCCGGGGGGAGCGGTGGGGATGACCCGCTGCGCACTGGGTCTCGACCTGGGAACCAGCGGACTCAAGGGAGTGCTGCTCGACGAGACCGGCGCCGTGCTGGCCACTGCCGAGAGCTCCTACGCCTTCGACTCCCCGCACCCCGGCTGGGCTGAGATAGACCCGGGCGTCTGGGAGCGTGCGGCGCGCACCGTCGTCGCCCGGCTGCTTGCCGACGCGCAGAACGCGCGCATCGTCTCCCTCGCGATCGACGGCCAGATGCACGGCGCCGTGCTGGTCGACACCCGCGGTGAGGCCGTGCGACCGGCGATGCTCTGGCCGGACACCCGCGCGGTGGCCGAGCTCGACGCCTGGCGGAGTGCACCGCCCGCGGCCGTGCGGGCGCTCGCCAACCCGGTCGCGCCCGGGATGGCCGGTCCGATGCTCGCCTGGGTCGCCTCCCACGAGCCGGAGGTCTTCAGCCGCGCCGCCCTCTCCCTGTCGCCGAAGGACTGGCTGCGGTCGCGCCTCGTGCCCGACTCCCTGGTCACGGACCCGTCCGACGCGTCCGCGACACTGCTCTGGGACGTGCCGGCGGACGACTGGAACCACGCCATCGCCGCGCCATTCGCACACCTGCTGCCAGCCGTGCTGCCCTCTACCACCGTCGCCGGACGTCTCGGCGCCGGTCCCGCCGCGGACTGGGGCCTGCCCGCCGGCCTCCCCGTGGCTGTCGGCTCCGGCGATGTCGCGGCGACCCTCCGCGGCATGGACGCCCGTCCCGGCGTCCTCTCGGTGATCCTCGGCTCCGGCGCGCAGGCGCTGCTCACCCGCATCGCCCCGGAGGCGACCGCCGCCCCCGCATTCCACACCTTCCGTGCCTCCGACGCGTCCTCGTTCGCCATGGCGGCGCCGATGAACGGCGGCATCGCACTGCAACGGGTACGCGAACTGCTCGACCTGGGCTGGGCAGAGCTCTACGGCGCGCTCGAGCACCGCGTCGAGGCATCCGATCCGCTCTTCCTCCCCTTCTTCACCGGGGAGCGCCTGCCGCGCGCCCTCGCCGGCGGCCAGGCTGGCTGGACCGGGCTCGGCCTCGCCACGACGCCGGGCGTGCTCGCAGCCACGGCAGTCGAGGGGATGCTCTTCGGCCTGCGTCTCGCCACGGCAGCCCTGCCCGCGAGCACAGGCCCGGTCGATCTTGTCGGAGGCGGCAGCAGGCATCCGCTCGTACAGCAGCTGGTGGCGGACGTTCTCGGCCGGCCGATCGAGCGGCGCACGCTCGAGAACGCCACGGCCATCGGCGCCGCGCTGCTCGCCTGGGAGGCTGCGGGCGTGGCCGTACTGCCGCGCCGCGACTTCTCGGTCACGCGCAGTGAGCCGCGAGCGGGCCGCGTGCTCGACGAGCGCTACTTCCGCTTCGTCGCCGCGGTCGCCGACCTGAGATCCGCCTAGGCCGTCCCGGCGGGCATCGCCAGCAGGCGCGCACCGTTCGCCGCGGTGAGGTCGCGGTAGACGCCGGCACCCACGCGTTCCGCGACCCGTGGCAGGAAGCGCTCCGGCAGGTAGGCGAGCCCGGGCATCCCGCCGTAGGAGAGGTAGCGGCTCCGCCGGGCGACATCGCCGCCGAGCACGATCCTCTCCCCCGCGCCGCCGTGTACCGCCGCCTCGAGGCAGTCGAGGATGGCGGAGTCCGATGCGTCCTTGTGCCTGGCCATCCCGTCGTAGCCGAGGTAGGCGCCGCGCTCGGCGAGCGAGGCGTGCAGCCCGGGGTCGAGGTTGCGGTCGATGTGGGCGAGCACCACGCGGTGCGGCTCGACCCCGAGGCTGCCGAGAAGGTCGAGCACCTCGTGGCTCGCCGAGCCGAAATCGAGGTGCACCATGACGGCGCACCCGGTCTCTCTGCTGGTCTGCGCCACCGCCTCGAGCACGGCGCGCTCGAATGCACCGATCGACCAGTAGCGGATACCCGCCTTCGCGATCCCGGCGCGCACCGGCGACCCGTCCGGGGCGAGCGCCCGAGAACCGTCGTCCAGAAGGAAGCCATCGACCACGTCGGCCGTGAAGCGCTCGGCACTGATCCCGGGGAGTTCCGGGTAGTGGCCGGAGTGGTGCGCACCGGTGGTGTGCACCACGGCGAGACCACGGCCGGCGCTGATCCGGGCCACCGCCTCGACGTCGCGTCCCAGTCCGATCGGGGTCGCCTCGATCATCGCCGCAACGCCGGCCGCGCGCAGCAGCCCCGCCTCGGCACCGGAGCGCTCCTCGTCGTCGAGCTCGTCGCCGGCGAGCAGCGGCGACACCTGGAACAGATGCTCGTGGTAGTCGAGCACCCCGAGCGCCTCCGGGGCGATGTCGCCGAGAACGGTGCGGACGATCACAGGGTCTCGAACCACCCCTCCAGGCGCCCGTAGGCGTCGACGAACCGTTCGTACTCCCCGCCGTACCGCGCGTGCCGGCCTGCGTCGGGCTCGCGCCGGTCGGTGCGGCGTGAGAATCCGGCCGCCACGTCGAAGGAGTCGAAGACGCCGACACCCATGCCGCCCACCACCGCGGCACCGATCGCGTTCGCCTCGTCGACGAGATCGCGGGCGGTGACGGGCACACCCCACACGTCGGCGAAGATGTCGAGCAGCAACCCGGAGTGCGCCGCACCGCCGATCGCGTCAATGGAGGAGATCGTGGTGCCGTTCTCGGTGAACGCCCGCAGCCCGGTGTAGAGGTTGAACGCGATCCCCTCGAGCACCGCGCGGGTCAGATTGGCGCGATCGTGGTGCATGAGCAGGCCGACGAAGGCGGCGCGCGCCCGGGGGTTCCAGTACGGCGAGCGCTCGCCCAGCAGATAGGGGAGAAAGAAGAGACCGTCCTCCGAGGCTGTGGCTGAGGCGGCGCCCCCGAGCAGCTCCGCGAAGCGGTCGTCGCTGTTCGGGGAGAGCACCTGCGTCACCCACTGGAGCGACGCCCCACCGGCCTGCATGGTGGCGGTCGGCACGAACCTGCCGGGGATCACATGGTTGAAAGTCATCGAGCGCATCAGCGGATCGTGCAACGGCGCATCGGCGCTCACGGAGACCCATGACGACGATCCGAGGTATGCGTAGGCCCCGCTCGACGCGTCGACGATTCCGGCGCCCAGCGCGGCCATAGGACCGTCCCCGCCGCCGATGACGACCGGGGTGCCCTCGGCGAGTCCGGTCTCCTCGGCCGCCTGTCGGGTGACCCGGCCGATCACCGTGGTCGACTCGACGATCTCGGGGAACAGCCCGGCATCCAGCCCGGCCGCAGCGATCAGCTCCTCCGACCAGGTGCCGGCGGACTGATCGTAGGCATTGGTGCCCGAGGCGTCGGAGGGGTCAGTGACCCGTACGCCGGTGAGCCGGTAGGCGAGGTAGTCCTTCGCCTGCAATACGGTCTCCACCCTCCCGAACGCCTCCGGCTCGTTGTCGCGCAGCCACATGATCTTCGAGAGCGAGTAGGTGGGATTGAGCCGGTGGCCCGTGATGGCGTAGCCGCGCTCCATCCCGACCCGGTCGACGAGCGTCCGGGTCTGAGCGTCCGAGCGTGTGTCCGCCCAGATGATCGCCGGCCGCACCGGATCGCCGGCGGAGTCGACGGGAACGACCCCCATCATCTGTCCCGAGAAAGAGACCGCGTCGATCGCGGACGCCGCAATACCGCCTCGTTCGAGCAGCTCGCGGTTGGCGGTCGCCATGGCGGCCCACCAGGCGTGGGGGTCCTGTTCGGCCTTGCCGCCCGGCCCGAAGTCCGCGGGGTAGCCGACCGAGACCGACGCGACCATCGAGCCGTCGTTCGAGACGAGTGTCGCCTTGTTTCCTGTGGTGCCGAGGTCGTGGGAGATGATCACGGGAGTCCTTCGTCTTGTCGGGTGAGAGGGGCGACCGCTGGCGCTAGCGCAGCGAGAAGCCGCCGTCCATGAGCAGTTCCGAGCCGATGAAGTAGGCGGCGTCGTCGCTGAGCAGGAACGCGACGGCCCCGGCCACCTCCTGCGGGGTCGCGAAGCGGTCGATCACGATGTCGCGCTTCCAGGTGTCGTGCATGTCGGCCTTGAGGTAGTTCAGCGGGGTGTCGACGTACCCGGGCGACAGCGCGTTGAGGCGCACTCCGCGCGGAGACCACTCCACCGACAGAGACTTGGTGAGCGCGGTGACTGCAGCCTTCGAGGTGTTGTACGCGCTCTGGCTCTGCGGGTAGTTGACCACTGCGTTGCCCGACATCGAGGCGATGTTCACAATCGCGCCTCCTCCGCGTGCGAGCAGTTCTCGCCCGAAGGCCTGGCAGGTGATGAACACACCGCGGAGGTTGACGCCGAGCACCGCGTCGAACTGCTCGATCGGCATGATCTCAGCCGGCACGTTGTCTTCGACGATGCCCGCGCTGTTCACCAGGTCGACGGGGCGGTCGTCGTCGTCGTAGATGCGGGCGACGACGGATGCGACGGATTCGGGAGATCCGAGGTCCATCTCGATGCCGACCGCGCCGGCAGGCAGGGTGTCTATGCCGCGGCGGTCGAGGCCGTAGACCTCGGCGCCTTCGGCGAGCAACCGCTCGACGATCGCCTGGCCGATACCGCCGGCGGCTCCGGTAACGGCGACGCGGCGCCCGGTGAAACGAGTGGGTTCAGTCATGATGCCTGTCCTTCGGGGTTAGAGCGACGGGGAGACGAGGGTCTTTATCTGCTCGGAGTCTTTGAGCCCGGCGAGCGCTTCGCCGAAGTTCTCGAGGGAGACTTCCGCCGTGATCATCCCCGCGGTGGAGACGACACCGGACTGCAGCGCGAACAGGGCGCGGCCGATGCAGTTGGCCTGGGCGAAGGAGCCCTTGATCGTGAGTTCGCGGCTGAAGATCTCGTAGGGCTTGATCGCGGCCAGCGCGTCCTCCCCCGCCAGGCCGTAGACCAGCACCGTGCCGCCGTTGCGGGTCAGCGACACAGCGTGCTCGAGCACGCTGGTCGATCCGGTCGCCTCGATCACGGCGTCGAAGCCGTCGGGCGCGATCGTGCGCAGCTCTGCGACGCCGGCCGCGGCATCGGCCCGGTCGATCCGGACCGTGTGGTGCGCGCCGTGCCGCGCGGCGAGTGCCAGCTTGGACGCGGTCGGCGCAGCCACGGTCACGCGCGCGGCTCCTGCCATGCGCAGCAGCTGCGCGAGGATCAGTCCGGTCGGACCGGCGCCGAAGATCAGCACGTCGGACGCGGGCTTCAGTGCGAGCACGTCTACGCCGTGCATCGCGCATGCGGTGGGCTCGGTGAACACGGCGATATCGGGGTCGAGGTCGCCGATCGGGTAGAGCTTGCCCGCCTCCACGACGACCTGCTCCGCGAAACCGCCGGCGGCGTTGCAGCCGAGCGACACGAAGTTGGCGCAGTACAGAGCTGTCCCGCGACGGCAGGCGTCGCAGTGACCGCAGAAGACGGTGTTGTCGACGACGACGCGGGTTCCGACGGCGGGCCAGACGACCCCCTCGCCGAGCACGGCGACCTCGGCGACCATCTCGTGGCCGGGCACGAGCGGGAACTTCGCGATGAACCCTCCGTGAAGGAGGTGCTCGTCGGTGCCGCAGACCCCGGTCTTGATGATAGAGAGCAGGGCCTCGCCGGGTCCGGGCCGCGGGTTGTCCACGGGCTCGACCTGCCAGCGGGAGCCCTCCCGGAAGACGACCGCCCTCACTTCAGCTCACCGGCGAGTGTGCGGCCAGGGGTGAACGACATCGAAATCTCCTTTGATTCGGTTCCCGGTTTGATAGTGAAACTACCAAAGCGCCGGTCTTCTGCTCTTATGCTATCCGACTTTCGGCACATTTTGCTGGTAGAGGTCGATTCTGAGTTCAGTTCTTGTAGTATGACTACATTCACACCGCTCAAGGAGGAGCTGCATGTCGCAACCTGACCAATCCATCGACGTTCCGACGCTATTGGAGATCTCGGCGTCCGGCGCCCTTGCAGGCAGCACCCGCCGCTACGAGAAGTTCTCCGGCGAGATGGGCGGCGTGTACCTCGACGAAGCCGCCTGGAAGGCGGAGGTCGCCGAGAAGGGCGAGGACAACCTCGTCTACTCAGTCAACGAGCACAAATACCAGAACGGTCCCGGCGCCCTCATCGTCGGCACAAGCACTGTGCTTCCCGGCGCTTACGGCGACGAATACGCGGTGACCCGCGGCCACCTGCACGCGGTCTCCGACCGGGCGGAGCTCTACTACTGCCTGAGTGGGCGCGGGGTGATGCTGCTCGACACCGTCGACGGCGGCACCTCCGCCGTGGAGCTCACCCCGGGACAGGCGGTGAACGTGCCCGGCCAGTGGATCCATCGCAGTGTCAACGTGGGCAGCGAGCCCTTCGTCACCCTGTTCTGCTACTCGGCCGACGCCGGGCAGGACTACGCGATCATCGCCGAGGCGGGCGGTATGAAGAACCTCGTCGTGCACGACGGGCCGGACGGATGGACGACGGTTCCGAACCCGAGGCACACCGGCTATCGCTCGGGGCGGGCAGCATGAGCGCCGGCGTGATCGCCCGTCTGACCGCGGCACGCATCGTCCCTGTCGTCGAGATCGCCGACGCGGCGCGCGGCGTCGCCCTCGCGCACACCCTCGCCGAGGCGGGGCTCCCGATGATGGAGGTCACCCTGCGCACCCCGGCCGCCCTCGATGCGATCCGCGCGATCGCCGCGGAGGTGCCTGACTTCCTCGTGGGGGCGGGAACGCTCCTCACCACGCGTCAGCTCGAGGACGCCGTGGCGGCCGGTGCGCACTTCGGCGTCTCCCCCGGTTTCAGTGCCGCACTCTCCGGCGCCGCGCTGGGCGCCGACCTGCCCTTCGTGCCGGGTGCCACGACCGCGACCGAGATCCTGGCCGCGGCCGAGAGCGGCCACACCCATCTCAAGTTCTTCCCCGCCGAGCAGTCCGGAGGTGCAGCCGCGATCGCCTCGCTGACCGCACCGTTCGCGGCTCTGGGCATCCGTTTTATGCCGACCGGCGGCATCCGCCCGTCCAATCTCGACGCGTATCTCGCACTGCCCAGCGTCTTCGCGATCGGCGGCACGTGGATCGCGCCGCGCGACGCCATCGCCGAGGGCGCCTTCGCGTCGATCGGCGCCGCAGCGCGCACCGCCGTGGCGACCGCCGGCGCGTCGCCCGTCGCCTGACCCAGCAGCACGAGACCACGACAAGCACAGGAGAGCACGACATGCCCCGCACCTACACCTTCGACACCCTCGAGCCCGCCGTCAGGCCGACGTTCTACTTCATCGGCGTCACCACCGGCGGCTCGTCGATCCGCAGCGTGTTCCCCCGGTGGGCGGAGGCCCTGGGCCTCGGCGATGTCGAACTGGTCGGCATCGACCTCGCCCTGCACGCCCCGGAGGAGCAGTACCGCATTGTGGTCGAGTTCCTCAAGGCCGATCCGCTGAGCCTCGGCGCGCTGGTCACGACACACAAGATCGACCTGTACCGGGCGGCGCGCGACCTCTTCGACGAGGTCGATCCGCTCGCCGAGCTGATGGACGAGGTCTCCAGCCTCTCCAAGCGCGACGGACGCCTCATCGCCCACGCGAAGGACCCGATCTCCTCCGGCCATGCCCTCGACGCCTTCCTGCCCAGCGGCTACTTCGCCGGGCAGCCGACCGACGTCGTGATCTTCGGCGCGGGCGGCTCGGCGATCGCAATCGACTGGTACCTCACCCGCGAGGCCCGCGGGGCCGACCGTCCCGCACGCGTCATCGTCACCAACCGCAGCGCGCCCCGGCTCGAGACACTTCGCGCCGTGCACGAGGAGTCCGACGCGGGCGTGCCGCTCGAGACCGTGACAGCACCGACGCCGGCGGACAACGACGCCGTACTGGCCGGAGCGAGCGCGCGCAGCGTCGTGATCAATGCCACCGGGCTGGGCAAGGACGCTCCGGGCTCACCGCTCTCCGACGCCGTGGTCTTCCCGGAGAGCGCGGTGGTCTGGGACCTCAACTACCGGGGCGACCTCGTCTTCCTCGATCAGGCACGCGCCGCCGAGGCACAGCGGTCGCTCCAGGTGGAGGACGGCTGGGTGTACTTCATCCACGGCTGGACCCAGGTGATCGCCGAGGTCTTCGACATCGAGATCCCCACGAGCGGTCCCGTGTTCGACGAGCTGTCGGCCATCGCGTCGGCGACCAGGGCCTGACCGCCGTGCGCATCCTCGTGACGCCCCGATCGATGACCGCCGCCGGACTGTCCTCGGTGGCCGAACTCGCACCGCTGACCGAGCGAGGCTGGGAGCTGGTGGCCTCGCCTGCCGGCCGCCTGCCCACCGAGGACGAGCTCGTCGACCTGCTGCCCGGCATCGACGGCTGGCTCGCCGGCGTCGAGAAGGTGTCCGCGCGCGCCATCGCGGGCGCCGACCGCCTCCGGGTGATCAGCCGCAACGGCGTCGGGGCGGATGCCGTGGACGTGGCGGCCGCCGAGGCCGCCGGCATCACCGTCGCGCTCGCCCGCGGTGCCAACTCGCGCGGTGTCGCGGAGCTCGCGCTCGCCCTGTCGCTCTCCTGCCTGCGCGACCTGCCCCGCTCGAACGCGGCCATGCACGACGGCGGCTGGGAGCGCTCGCTCGGCCGGGAGATGCCCGACATCACCCTCGGCCTGGTCGGCTTCGGCGCTATCGGCCGCCTGGTCGGCCGTTTCGCCACCGCGCTCGACGCCCGCGTACTCGCCTTCGACCCCTTCACCCCCGTCGAGGGCGCCGAGCCCGCGACACTCGAGCAGGTCTTCGCGAACTCCGACGTGATCAGCCTGCACAGCCCGCCGCCCGCCGACGGCTCGCCCCTGGTCACCCGCGAGCTGCTCGCCACCACCCGCTCCGGGGCGGTGCTCGTCAACACCGCACGCTCGGCACTGGTCGACGACGCGGCGGTCCTCGGCGCGCTGGAGAGCGGCAGGCTTTCCGCCTACGCGGTCGACGCCTTCGACGCCGAACCGCCCGAGCTCACAGCGCTGCTGCGGCACCCGCGCACCGTGCTCACCCCGCACCTCGGCGGCTACACCGGCGCGAGCACGCGGCGGGCGACCGAGCAGTCAGTGGCCAACCTGATCGCTACTCTGGAGGGGTAGCACTACCGCTTGGAGCGAGAGCATGGTCATGGCACAGGACAGCAACCCCCCACTGCTCGAGCACCTCAAAGACGTGATGGGCACGCTCCGCAACTCCGAGCGGAAGGTGGCCCAGCTGGTCGCCGATAATCCGAGCTTCGTGATGACCGCCACCATGGCGGGCGTAGCGGACGCCGCGGGCGTCAGCGAGCCGACCGTGATGCGGTTCTGCACCAGCCTCGGCTTCGTCGGCTTCCAGCAGTTCAAGATCTCGCTGGCGCAGACCCTCGCCCTCGGCATTCCCGCGACACTCTCGACGATCGACCGCGACGACTCGGTCGAAGTGCTGTCGACCAAGATCTTCGACCACACCATCTCCAGCCTCGACCGGGCCCGCCGCTACCTCGACCCCGTGCAGATCGAGCGGGCGGTGCAGGCGATCCTCGACGGCTCCTCGCTCAATCTCGCCGGGCTCGGCGCGTCCGGCCTGATCGCGCTCGACGCCGAGCAGAAGGCGCCGCTCTTCGGCATCCCGTGCTCCGCCCCGAGCGACCCGCACCAGCAGTTCATGGCGGCCGCCCTCGCCGGCCGGGGTACCGTCACGCTGGTCATCTCCAACACCGGACGCACCCAGTCGATCCTGCAGGTCGCGCAGACGGCGCGGGCGAACGGCTCGACGGTGATCGGCATGTCGGGTGACGACAGCCCGCTGCTCGAGCACTGCGACATCCCGCTGATCGTCAAGACGATCGAGGACACCGACGTGTACACGCCCACGGTCAGCCGGCTGGCCGGACTCGTCGTGGTCGACATCCTGGCCACCGCCGTGGCGCTCCGTCGCGGCGCCCGCCACATGGAGCGCCTCACGGAAATGAAGGAAGGGCTCACGCACTTCCGTCGCAACGAGGGCTGAGTGCGTCGAAAAAGGAGCGGGCAGTCGACCACCACGGCGACTGCCCGCTCCTGCTCGGCCGCTACCGGCCGAGGGTCACTCCGGCGCCCGTCACGAGCACCTTGATCTGGTCGCCGTTCGCCGCGGCGGCGAAGGCGTCGGCTGTGCGCTCGAGCGGGAAGTCCGCGGTGATCATCCCCGCGGCGTCGACGGCGCCCGAGGCGAGGATCGCGATCGACTCCTCGTAGTCCTCCCGGGTGTAGGTCGCTGCTCCCTGCAGGCGCATCTGCCGCTCCTGCAGCTCGAACAGAGGGAACTGCACCGGCTTTGCAGGCACGCCGACGACGACGACGGTTCCGCCGCGCTCCACCATGTCGACAGCGGATGCGATGGTCGGCTGGATCGAGACGCAGTCGAACACGACATCGGCCGTCTCGCCGAGCTCGGCCCGCACGGTCGCCGCCAGGTCGGGGTCGGCGGCGTCCACCGCGACATCCGCGCCGCGGTCGAGGGCACCCCGGCGCTTGCTCTCCAGCACGTCGGTCACCACAATGCGTCCGGCCCCGTGCGCCTTTGCAGCGGCGAGCACGAGCAGGCCGATGGTGCCTGCACCGATGATGACGACCGACTTGCCAACGAGGTCGCCCGCCAGTCGCACCGCGTGCACCGGCGTGGAGAGCGGCTCGATCAGCGCCGCGAGCCTCAGGTCGAAACCCTCGGGGATCAGATGCAGCCGGGAGGCGTCCACCGTGAAGAGGTCGGCCATACCGCCCTCGCGGAACCCGCAGCCGAAGAACTCCAGGTTCTCGCAGATGTTCGAACGGTTGGTGAGGCACATCTTGCACTGGCCGCAGGGGAGTGTGGGCTCGGGAGTGACGAGCTGCCCCACTGACACGGTGTCGACCGCGGAGCCAATCCGCTCGACGACGCCGACGACCTCGTGGCCCGGGTAGTACGGGGGCTTCATCGTCGGGTGGCTGCCGTGCAGCCCGTGCAGGTCGGAGCCGCACACTCCGGCGACGCGCAGCGACACGAGCGCCTCGTTCGGAAGCAGCTCGGGGAGCGCCTCCTCGACAATGTCGACCGCGCCGGGGGCGGAGACGAGCACGCGGCGGCGGGTGGGAGAGTCGGAGGTCATGGTGTCCTTTCGGTTGCAGCGAGAAGCCGGGCCGGCGCATCCGCTCGATGTGCCGGCCCGGCCGGGTGGACGACTAGAAGACGCTGCTCGGGTCGTAGTAGTCGGCGATGTTGTCGCAGTTGATGCCCGCGGCCTCGGTGTACTCCTCGGGGTCGTAGTCCGACGCCTCCGACTCGCCGGTGGCGAGGGAGATGGCGATCTCGAAGGCGCGGTCGGTGGCGAGCGCGGGGGAGTTCAGGCCGGTCGACACATACTGGGCGTCGCAGCCCTCGTTGATGATGGCCAGAGCCTCCTTCTGTCCGTCGGCGGATGCCGCAACCAGAGTGGTCGTGTTGCCCTGGTCCTGCAGAACGGTCAGCGCGCCGAGTGCCATCGAGTCGTTCAGACCGAAGATCAGGTCGAGGTCGGGGTTGGCCGCGAGCATGGACTCGGCGGCCGGAACCGCCTTGTCCTGCGCGTAGTCGGCAACGGCGGACGCCGCGAGGTTGACGGTGAGACCGCCCGCCTCGAGGCCGTCGAGGAAGCCCTGCTGACGGTTCGGTCCGACGACGATGTCGCCGGGACCGCCCGTGAGGACGCCCACGTCGATGGTGTCGCCGGAGGTGAAGCGCTTCGCGGTGAGCTCGCCGGAGAGCTTGCCCACAGCGAGGTTGTCGGAGGAGACCGAGGTCACTCCGACGCCTTCGATGCCGGTGTCGATGAAGAGGAGGGGCACCTCGCCCGCGATCTGCTCGAACTGCGCGCGCTGCGTCTCGGGGTCGAGAGCGTTGACGATCAGAACGTCCGCGCCCTGCGAGAGCATCGTCTGCGCCTGGTCGAGCTGGGTGACCGCGTCGCCGCCCGCGTTCTGGAACAGGAGCTTGAAGCCCTGCTCCTCGGCGATGTCCTCGGCCATAGCCTGCATCGCGGAGTAGTAGGGCGCGTCGAGCTGGCGCTGGAGGAAGCCGACAGTGATCTCCGTCACTTCCTTGGTGTCGCCGCCCGATGCGCCGGCGTCCGAATCCCCGACGGTCCCGCAGGCGGCCAGAGAGAACAGCAGTGCTCCTCCGGCGATCACGGTGGTGATTTTCTTGATTGTCATCTTTGACCTCATTTTTTCGACTAACTGTGAGTGGGTAAGGGGTGGAGCTGACTAGACGAGCTTGGTGACCTTTCTTCTCTTGGCGAACTGCACGGTGGTGAGGAACACGGCCACGAGGATGAGCGCCCCGCGGAACGCGTCCTGCAGGTAGGTGGAGACGTTGAGCAGCACCAGCAGGTTGCTGATAACCGCGAAGATCAAGGTTCCGACGACGGCGCCGAAGACCCGTCCCTTGCCGCCGACCAGGCTCGCGCCGCCGATGACGACCGCCGCAATGGCGTCGAGCTCGTAGAGGCTTCCCGCGGTGGGCGTTCCCACACCGACACGGGAGGCGAGCAGGAAGCCGGCGAAGCCGACCATTGCACCGGCGAGGATGTAGACGCCGAGGAGAGTGGATTTCACCGGAACGCCCGAGGCGCGGGCCGCCTCCTTGTTGCTGCCGACCGCGTAGATGCGGCGCCCGAAGACGGTGCGGCGCACTACGAAGGCGAGTCCGACGGCGATGCCGAGCCAGAGGATGCCGATCACCGGGAATCCGGCGACGGTGGCCGTCGCGATGCCGCGGAAGTTGTCCGCGGCCGGGGTGACCGGGATGCCCTCGGTGAAGGCGTAGACCAGACCGCGTGCGAAGGCGAGCATGCCTAGGGTGACGATGAAGGCCTCGAGCCCACGGAAAGCCACGAGGTAGCCATTGATCGAGCCGATCAGCGCCCCCACCACGAGCGAGACGAGGATTGCCGTCGGCACGCTCGCCCCCGAGAAGAGGCCCGCCGACATCACGCCCGCGAGACCCACGACAG
>Ga0247812_10000501_pt1 | contig 24936 bp, 18 predicted proteins | sample UWRJL149409B1_FD_178011 | JGI IMG/M metagenome (GOLD analysis project Ga0247812, IMG submission 178011) | Plant litter microbial communities from Arlington Agricultural Research Station in Wisconsin, United States - UWRJ-L149-409B-1 | ecosystem: Environmental > Terrestrial > Plant litter >...
ATGGGCAGGTCGCGTGACGAGGCCATTGCCGCGATGGCGCTCGCCTACCGCGACTGGGCACTGCAGCATCCCGGCCAGTACCCACTCACCGTGATCGCCGCCGTGCCGGGCGATGACGAGGACATCTCGGTGTCGAACGCATTCCTGGAGGTCGTCTTCAGCGTGCTCGCCGGCTACGGCCTGCGGGACAGGGACGCCGTCGACGCGACGCGCTACCTGCGCTCGGCAATGCACGGCTTCGTCGCGCTCGAGACGGGCGGCGGCTTCGCGATGCCTGTCGATACGGACCGCAGCTACGCTCGCCTGGTCGAGAGTCTCGTGCACGCCTTCGCGACCTGGGCGCAGGACTAACGCGCGTTCAACAGGGCATTCTGGCCCGTACGATCCGTCGACAGGAGAAAATGCGGGGCGGATGACGGGGCATCCTGTTGACCGCGCGTGCAGCCACACACGGAGAACGGGCCGCGGGGTTACCCCCGCGGCCCGTTCGTCGCGTGATCGGCTACTTCTCGGCGATGACGTCGCTCGCGACCTCGGCCGCGACAGTCTTCACGGCAACCGGAGGAACGAATCCGGGGATGATCTTGCCGGGGTTGAAGTTGTCCTGCGGGTCGGCCGTGTCGAAGAGTCCCTGCATGAGGGCGACGCCTCCGGCGGAGATGTCCTGCTCGAGCCACGGGGCGTGCTCGACACCGACCGCGTGGTGGTGCGAGAGCGTCCCGCCGTTGTCGATGAACGCCTGCTGGATGGCACGCTTCACGACGTCGTACTCGGCGATCGCGTCCTCCTGGTAGACGAAGGCGAACGTGAAGTACAGGCACGCGCCCGAGTGGTACGAGTGCGACAGGTGGGACATGATCCAGCCCTTGACGCCGAGCGAGTCGTACGCGCCGTTGGCAGCAGCGTACACAGCATCGTGCATCTGGTTGAGCTTGGACCACGGGGCCGCGGTCTCCGAGACGTCCGCGGCAGCACCGCGGTCGAGAAGGAAGTCGCGCAGGTAGGGGGTGTCGAACTTCTTCTGGTCGTAGAGAACGCCCGGTCCCTTGCCGACGGCGATCCCGCCGTGCTTGCGCACGATGCTCGCGACGATCTTCTTCTCGTACGCGACGTGGGACTTGCTGCCCTCGAAGCCGATGAAGGAGAGGTTGATGCCCTCGAGGTCCCAGCCGCGGCGCTTGAGCAGCGCCATGAGAACCTTCTGCGGGTCGAAACCGGTCTTCTCCTTGCCGGTGGCGAAGGAGAAGCCGCTCTCGCGAGCGTCGGAGACGCGCGTGACGATCGGTTTGGCATCGCTCTCGGAGATCTCGTGCATCGCAGCGATGCCGGCCTCCCAGTTGCGGAACAGGTAGCCGTTGATCTCGCGCAGCTCGGGAACGCGGTGCACGTTGACGGTGACCTCGGTGATGACACCGAGCCGACCCTCGCTTCCGAGGATCATCTCGCGGACGCTCGGTCCGGTCGACGAGGACGGGAGCGGGCGGATGACGGTGATCTCGCCGGGACGCACGAGACGCATGCCGCGCGCGATATCGGCGATGTCGCCGTACTTGTCGGACTGCATTCCGGAGGAACGGGTCGCGACCCAGCCGCCGACTGTCGAGTGCGTGAAGCTGTCGGGGAAGTGTCCCATCGTCCAGCCGCGCGCATTGAGCTGCTCTTCGATGTCCGGCCCCTGGGCGCCGCCCTGGATGCGGGCGATGCCGGATCCCTCGTCGATCTCGACGACCTTGTTGAGAAGGCCAAGGTCGAGCGAAATGACAACACGCTTCTCGCCCGCGATGGGCTCGAGGCTGCCGGCGATGTTGCTGCCGCCACCGAACGGGATGATGACGAGGTTCTTGCTCGTCGCGTAGTCCACTACCGCCTGGACCTGGGCCTCATCGGCGGGGTACACGACGACGTCGACTGCACGCTGGATCGCGGACGAGCGGATGCGCAGGAGGTCGCGGATGCTCTTGCCGTACGTGTGCACCACGCGAAGCTCGTCATCCGTCGACACGTTCTCGGCCCCGACGATCGTCGAGAGCGCGGTCACGAGCGGCTTGGTCGCCTTGGACTTCGGCGTCGAGAGTGATTCGAACGAGATCGGTTCGGCAGCGGGGCTTGCCAGCAGGTCGAGTCCGACCGCGTACTTGACGAACGGCGCGAAGGCGGGCTTGTCCTCGAAGTGGAAGCCCACTCCCTCTTTACCCCAGCCCCACCACTTCATGTGCTTGACGTCGGTCATCGATGTCCCTTCTGAACGACAGGTGAACTATTGGCCGCGTCGCCGGTAGCGCGCAGTCTCACAATCTCGGAAGCGAGTCTCGCAGAGAAACCCTCGGCGGACTCCCCTACGGCGGCCTTCATCGGCGCACCGAAAACGACACCGACGGGAACACGGCCGGCGACCGGCCAGTTCTTGCCGCGCGGCATCGCCTTGTTGGCATCGACGAGAGCGACGGGGATGCACGGCACGTCGGTAGCGATCGAGAGCGCGGCGGCCCCGGGCTTGAACGGTCCCATCTCGCCGGTGCGCGATCGGCCGCCCTCGGGAAAGATCAGGAGGGGAACACCGCGCTCGAGCAGTTTCTTCGACATGCCGGGCCGCGTGCGGTTGCCGGTGCGGTCGATCGGGAAGCTGTTGAAGAACAGTGCCGTGAGGTGACGACGCCACTTGACGTCGAAGAAGTAGTCGGCCGCTGCGCCCGACGCGAGGTAGCGCGCAAGGTTGCGCGGCAGCGATCCCATGATGAGTGGTGCATCGAGATGGCTCGAGTGGTTGGCTACGACGACGAACGCTCCGGAGACGTCGGCGAGTTTCTCCTTGCCGAGAACGCGCACCCGTGTGTTCGACCAGACCACGGCCTTGAGGAGGCCGCGCTGGGCGACGAATCGCGTCGCTGCGAGGGCGGGGGATGAGAACTGGTCGTACTTGCGGGGCATCAGGGCTTTCCAGATTCCGTCGAGCCGGTTTCGGTAGCGACAGCGCCGTCGCCTGCACCGGTTCCGCTCGAGTGGTCGTCGTCGGATGATTCGGAGCGGCCCGACGAAATGGCGGCCGAGACCCAGCGCACGCCGGACTTGGGAGCGTGCCGGGCAAACCAGATGAGTGTCTTGTACCGAACCGTGGGAATGGAGATGACCTTGCCGCGCGACACGTCCCGCAGGCACTTTTCAACGAGGCTGTGCGAATCGACCCAGAGGAAGTCGGGGATCGAGTTCGTCCGGATGCCGGCGCGCTCGTGGAATTCGGTGCGCACCCAGCCCGGGCACAGCGCCGTGACCTGCACACCCGTCTTGCGGAGCTCGACGGAGAGCCCCTCCGAGTACGAGGTGACCCACGCCTTGGTGGCCGAGTACGCCCCCATGGTGATGAAGCCCGCCGTGCTCGAGATGTTGATGATGTTGCCGGAACCGCGCGCACGCATCGCCCGCGCGGCGGCGCCGCCCAGCACGAGCACCGTGCGGCACATGACCTCGAACGCCCGGTCGAGGGGCGCGATGTCGCGTGTAAGAAGAGAGGTATGGATGCCGAATCCCGCGTTGTTCACGAGCATGTCGATCGGACGCTCGGTGTCCTCGAGCCGCTCGGCGATCCGGGCAACGTCTGCGCGGTCAGAGAGGTCTGCGGAAATGGTCTCGACGTTCGTCGGAAGCTCCGCTGCCATCTGGGCAAGTCGGGTCGCGTCGCGGGCGACCAGAACGATGTCGTATCCGCGGGCTGCAAGCGACCGGGCGAAGTCTGCGCCGATGCCAGACGTTCCGCCCGTGATGAGAGCCGTGGCCATGTCCTTCACCTTACGCTACGGGGAGCGTAGCGATAGTTGCGTAGACTCTGAGGCACTGGTCGCAACTTTTTCCGGGGGTACACGATGACTGAGCAACTGAAGACAGGTGCTGCTGACACGCCCGGGCCCGACCTTCGCGCGCCGGCTCCGAACTTCAGCGTGCGCGAGTACGCGCGCACCGCTGTCGGCACCCACCGGCCTGAACTCGACCTCGACGCGTTCGTCGAGACGCCGCTCTCCCCCGCTACGCTGCGCGTTCTCGTGCAGCTCCAGGCCGTGGAGCACGCGACGATGAACCATCTCCGCAACGTGCTCGTGACGCCGTCCCACAAGGATTCCCGCGTCACGGCGTTCCTCACCACGTGGGCGTTCGAGAAGTTCTGGATCGCCGACGCTCTCGGAGCGGTCGTCGGGAAGCACGACGTGGCGGCGATCACCGCGCAGTCCGCGAAGCATCGCGTCGCGGCATCCGCTCGCCGGTTCTTCGATCGCTTCTCCCCCATTCGCGAGTCGCTCGTCGCCAACCACATCGGTGTCGACATGATCGCCGTGCACATGGCCATCGGGTCCGTCGACACCTGGCTCTCCCTCGCCGCGTACTCGCGCATCGAGGCGCTCGAGCCGCACGTCGAACTCGCCCGCACGCTCGAGCGCATCCGCAGCATCAAGGAACGCCACCTCGAGTTCTTCGTGCCGCAGACCGAGTTCCGCCTCGAGGAATCAGCGGGAGCACGCACCCTCACCGCGAAGCGCCTCAAGCGCGAGATGTTCCCGACCGGCTCTAACGAGCAGCCGCACTCCGAGAACTCCTACTTCTTCGAGCACCTTTTCGCCTCCGCCCCCCACCTCCTTGACGAGATCGATTCGCGCGTTGACGCGCTTCCCGGTCAGAACGGACTCTCCCTCATGCGCAAACACCTGAAGGCTGCTTCGTGACCGCTGCAAAACGCGCTCCCCTGACCAACGAGCACATCTTCCTCACGGGAGGCACCGGCTTCCTCGGCCAGGCAGTGCTCGAGCGACTCCTGTCGACCTTCCCCGACACCCGCATCTCGATGATGATCCGCGGCAAGGGATCGAACACGGGCACGGCCCGCCTGCAGACGCTCATGCGCAAGCCCGTCTTCAAGAGCTGGATCGCAGCGGTCGGTGAAGAGGAGGCCAAGCGCCAGGTCGCCGAGCGCGTCACCGTCATCGAGGGCAGCCTCTCCTCCGTCGAGCTCCCGAGCGACATCGACATCGTGATCCACAGCGCGTCGACCGTCTCGTTCGACCCGCCCATCGATGAGGCGTTCAACACCAACGTCGGAGGCGCACGCACGATCTACGGCGCCCTGCTCAAGAGCGGCAGCGACCCTCACGTCGTGCACGTATCGACGGCATACGTCGGCGGCATCCGCAAGGGCATCAACCCGGAATCCTCGCTCACCCACACCGTGGACTGGCAGGCCGAGACGGATGCCGCGAACACGGCGCGTGAGCGCGTGGAGTTCGAATCCCGCCAGCCGGAATCGCTCCGCCGTTTCCTCAACGCCGCCAAGGCAGCCCATGGGAAGACCGGACCGCAGGCCACCGCGCAGGAAGCGGAGATCGCGCGCTCCGAGTGGGTCACCAACCGTCTCGTCGACTACGGCCGCATGCGCGCCGAGAGCCTCGGCTGGACCGACGTCTACACGCTCACCAAGGCCTTCGCCGAGCGCGCCGCTGAAGAGCTGTGGGCCGGTGCCGGTCACCAGCTGTCGATCGTGCGCCCGTCGATCATTGAGAGCGCTCTTGTACATCCGTTCCCGGGCTGGATCGACGGCTACAAGGTCGCCGACCCGCTCATCATCGCCTACGGCCGCGGACTCCTCCCCGACTTCCCGGGACTCCCGGACAGCGTTCTCGACATCATCCCGGTCGACTACGTCGTCAACGCGATCCTCGCAGCTGCCGAGACGAAGCCCACCGTCGGCGAGGCTCGGTACTACCACGTGAGTTCCGGCGCGAGCAATCCGCTGCCGTTCCACGAGATGTACGAACTCGTCAACGAGTACTTCACCAAGAACCCGATCCCCAAGGACGACAAGGACATCGAAGTTCCGCTCTGGCGCTTCCCCGGCGGTCTGAAGGTCGAGAAGGCCCTCGCCAAGCGCGAGAAGCAGGCCGAGACCGCGTCGAAGCTGCTCACGCGCCTGCCGATGACGCCCCGCACGCGCGGCTGGCTCGACACCGTGAAGAAGGGCCAGCACGACCTCGGTACCCTGCGCGCCTTCACCGACCTGTACCGCGCGTACGTGCAGACGGAGATCATCTTCGACGACGCCAAGGCGAAGGAGCTCCACGAGTCCCTTCCCGCTGACGCGCAGGCGAGCCGCGGCTTCGACGTCGCGAAGATCGACTGGCACAGCTACTTCCTCGACACCCACTTCCCCGCCGTCACGACGCTCACGCGGGCGTTCGCCACGCGCCCGAAGGCCAAGCAGAAGTCGGCAGCGGCCCTTCCGGTGCGCGACGACGTCATCGCGGTATTCGACCTCGAGGGCACCGTGCTCGAGTCGAACCTCGTGCAGCAGTACCTCCTGCTCTGGGCCGGAAGCGTTCCACGCAGCAAGTGGCCGAGCGACCTCGCGAACTTCGCGTTCAACCTCCCGCGCTACGCGAAGGCCGAGCGTCGCGACCGAGGAGACTTCATCCGCACGTTCATGCGGCGCTACGAGGGATTCAAGGTCGCGGAGATCGAGCGCCTGGCCCGCGGAAGCTTCAAGCGCGCCATGCTGCGTCGCGCCCTGCCCGACGCGCTGCGCCAGGTGCAGGCGCACCGCGACGCCGGCCACCGCACGATCCTCGTAACGGGCACGATCGACCTCATGGTCTCGCCGCTCGCGCCGTTCTTCGACGAGGTCATCGCCGGTCGCATGCACGAGCGCGACGGGGTGCTCACGGGCTACCTCGCCGATCCCCCGCTCGTCGACGAAGCGCGTGCCGCGTGGCTGCGCAACTATGCGCTCGTGAACGGCATCGATCTCAAGCACTCGTACGGCTACGGCGACAGCCACGCGGACATTCCGTGGCTGCAGCTCGTCGGCAATGCGAATGCCGTGAACCCCGACGTCCACCTCTATCGTTATGCCCAGGACAAGTACTGGAATGTACTCGACTGGAAAAAGCGAACGGCTTTGGACTCGGCTACGAACCAGACGAAACCCGAAGCATCGACAGCGGAAGGAGCGGGAGAGTCGGCTGTACGCTGACGATCCACAGCATCCCATGGCATTTGATATCGACAAGTACTCCGAGACATCGGTCAGCGTCAACTGGAGCGACCTCGACTTCGACGAGTTCAAGACGAATCCGCTTCCCGAGGCAACGCTGCGCGCACTGCGCTACATGTGTGACGTCGAGTACCACACCGTCTGCTACCTTCGCGATCTCCTTGTCACCCCCTCCCACGAGGCCGATGACGTCAGCGCGTTCATGACGATGTGGAACCGCGAGGAGTTCTGGCACGGCGAGGCTCTCGCCGCCGTTCTCGCCGCCCACGACATCACCGTCGACTTCGATGAGCTCAAGGCCACGCGCCTCAAGCTCGGCTGGAAGGACCGCCTCGACCCCGTCAAGCAGTCACTGCTTGGCAACCTGGTCGGCAAGGAGTTCATCGCCACGCACATGACCTGGGGTGCCGCGAACGAGTGGAGTGCAGTCGCCGCGTACAACCGCATGGCAGAGCTCGAGAAGCACCCGGTTCTCGCCGTCCTTCTCAAGCGCATCGCGAAGCAGGAAGCCCGCCACGTCGCGTTCTACACGACGCAGGCACGCGCCCGTCTCGCCGCATCGAAGAAGGCCCGCGTCTTCACGCGCTTCGCCCTCTCGAAATTCTGGGGACCCGTCGGTTCCACGATCGAATCGCCCGAAGAGGTCACCCACGTGTTCGGGCACCTGTTCGGCAGCGAGGACGGACTCCGCGAGATCCGCAAGCTCGACGACCATATCTCGAAGCTCCCGGGTCTCGAGGGACTCAAGATCGTCGAGAAGGCGATGTCGAAGTACGGTGTCGGCACGGGTACCGCGACTCCCGTCGCCGTCTAGAACGGTGCTCGGGGAGCAGGCCGTCGCGTTCCTTCGCGACGCTCCTGAAGCGACCCGTGTCGTCATCCGCTACTCACTCGATGAGGGCGCGACGGATGCCGTCGGGTACCTCAGCGGGAAGAACACGACCCAGTGCGTGGTCGCGACGCCACGAGGTCTCGTGACGATTTCCTTCGCCGATGTCATCGCAGCGAAAGAGGTGCCCCCTCCCCCGGCGCCGCGCAATCGACGCCCCTGAGCAGGGAAGAACCCGCAGGCCGCGGCCAGCACCGGCGGCGGCCTGCGGGTATTAGCCGAACCGACCGTTTACGTAGTCGAAGGTACGGCTGTCCTGGGGGGAATCGAACATGAGCTCTGTGGGTCCGTGCTCGACGATGGAGCCCGGGGTCCCCGCTTCCGCGAGGAAGAACGCGCACTGGTCGGAGACGCGCTGCGCCTGCTGCATGTTGTGCGTGACGATGACGATGGTGACCTCGGATGCCAGTTCCTTGATGGTCTGCTCGATGCGCCGTGTCGACGTCGGGTCGAGTGCGGAACACGGCTCGTCCATGAGGAGAACCCGCGGCTGGACAGCGAGCGAACGCGCGATGCACAGGCGCTGCTGCTGTCCACCGGAGAGTCCGCCGCCGGCCTGGCGCAGGCGGTCCTTGACCTCGTTCCAGAGTCCCGCCTTCATGAGGCACGACTCGATAAGAGCTTCGCGATCCGACTTCGCGAGCTTCTTGCCCGTCAGCGCAAGCCCCGCGATTACGTTGTCCTGGATGCTCATCGCCGGGAACGGGTTCGGCTTCTGGAAGACCATGCCGATGTGGCGGCGGGCATCGGTGATGCGGCGACCCGCGTCGTAGATGTCGTGGCCATCGAGCATGACCTCGCCCGCAAGCGACGCGGTCGGCACGAGCTCGTGCATGCGGTTCAGGGTGCGGAGGAATGTGCTTTTGCCGCAGCCGGACGGCCCGATGAGAGCGGTGACCTCACCGGCCTCCATGGTCAGCGAGACGCGGTCGAGCACCTTGTGGTCGCCGAACCATGCGGAGATCGAGCGCGCGTCGAGCGAGGCGAGCGACGACGGGATCGTTGCAAGGAGTTCGGTCGGGGCGTCCGGAACGATGTTGTGAACAAGGGTGTCTGTTGTCATGGGTAACTCCTAAAGTCACATCACGTTGGGAAGCACGATAGTCACCTGGTGGGCTGCGAACAGTCCGAGGGCGATGAGAACGGGAACGGAGACGACCCAGGTCTGCCATCTGCCCCAGAACCGGCGGCTGATGGTGAACAGGGCGATCATTCCGCCGAGAAGGATGAGTGCGAGCACGAGGAGCGGCCACGCGGCAGGGTTGCCGGACATGGTGAGCTCGGATTCGTCGAGCGCTGCGTACGAGAGCACACGCTCAGGGGTCGGCTGCACGTCGGACGTGAGCTGCGCGTCGACGCGGACGATCGACTGCGGGAGGAACGGGAGACCGGAGCCGCTCACGAGAGTGAGGCGCCCCTCCCCTGCGACGAGTCCCGCGGGCACCGGGTCCCCGGTGAATCGCACTCCGGTGACCGTGTATGTCGCAACGCCCTGGCCCGTCGTCGCGGTGATCTCGTCACCGAGGGCGAGCTGCGAGATCGAGGCGAACGGTGCGCCGTATGCCGCCTGGCGACCGTAGATGACGCTCGCTCCGACCTGGCCCGGCAGGACCGTGTCGCGGCGGTGACCGGGACCGGATGTCGTGACGTCGGACGTCGTCCCCTCGAGCACGACGTCGCTCAGGCCGATGGACGGCACCTCGAGAACCGCGACGGGAGTGCCCGGCGCGAGAAGCTTGCCGTCCTGGCCGGTCTGGCCGACGGGAGCTGTCGCATTCGCGAGCTGGAAACGGAAGTCGGCAAGAGCGAGCTGCTGGTCGCGGCCGAAGCTCACTTGTGAGACACCGGCGAACTGCAGGGCGAAGCCGATAAGCAGTGCGCCGATGACGATGAATGCCGCACCGGTGAAGCGGAGCTTCTCGGGTTCGGCCAGCCGCGGAAGCGACTGGGACGCGGGCCGATACTCGTCGACGACGGGCACGGGCAGAGCGGATGCCGCGGCGCGCCGTCTCACGCGAGCGAGCTCGATGCGCCCCCGCACGGTCGAGAGAGCCTTATCGCCCCACGAACTGATGGTCATGTCATTCCTGCGTTACTGGTGGATGGTGGTGGTACTGCGTGTGCCGAAGCGCCGCCCCGGGGGAAAACCCCGGAGCGGCGCGACTACGGTGCGGTGCTTAGGCCTTGACCTTGACGAGCGAACCCGTCTTGGTGGCGGACTTGAGCACGGTGTTGCCCTTGTACGTGACGGTCAGCTTGTGGCTGCCTGCCTTGAGCTTCTTCACGGTGATGGTGACCTTGCCCTTGACGAGCTTCTTGGTGGCAAGAGTCTTCTTGCCCTCCTTGATGGTCACGGTTCCCGTTGCGGTGACTGCTGCGTTGGAAACCTTCACGGTGACCTTGGCCGACTTGCCAGCCTTGATCGCCTTGATCTTCGACACCTTGACGGTGGCTGCACCCTTGGCGGCCTTGGCCGTTGCGATGGAGCTCGAGCTCGCGAGAACAGCACCAGTCTTCGGTGCGTAGGTTGCCGAGAGGGCGTAGCTCGTCTTCGACGGGACGAACTTCACGACCGCGCTCGTGGTGCCGGCTGCTACTGCAGCGGTACCAAGAACTGTCGTGCCGTTCTTCAGGGTGACGGTTCCACCGGCTGCATCGCCACCGACGATCGCGACGGTGACGGAGGCCGTCTTACCGATCGTGAGCTTCGGAGTGGAGAAGCTCGCTGCGGTCGCGGTGGGAACTGCGGGCGCAGGCGCCGGTGCGACAGGCGGGTTCGTGACAGGCGGGGTGGTCACGGGCGGGTTGGTGACGGGCGGCTGCGTCGACGGCACTGCGGTGACGTCGATGACGGCGTCTCCCGAGGTGCTCGAGGCGACTCCAGCGAGAGCCGGGATGAAGACAGCCTTCACGGGGAGCGAGCCCACCTTGGAGGTTGCGATCGTTGCCGTAGCGGTCGTCGCGTTGGCTGCGATCGACGCGGTGGCGATAACCGTGTCACCGGTCATGAAGCGAACCGTGCCGCCGCCGTTGCTGACCGAGTTGACGGTCGCGGTGGCGGTGACAGAGCTGCCGACGACCGTGGTCGAGGCAACCGAGACGCTTGCGGAACTCGCGGATGCCGGGAACGCGCGGGTTCCCTTGTAGCCGCAGACACCGGCACCGGTCGAGGACGCCGGAAGGAAACCGTACGACTGGATGACCGCGGTCTGCTGGCACACGGTCGAGTTGGCTCCGACGAACATCTTGGCGACGTCGCTCGTGGCGTCATCGGCAAGCTTCGACGGGATGATGTTGTAGACGTTGCGGACCATTGCCGCGTATGCGGTGTTGGTCGCGAGAGCCTTGCCGGAGCCCGTCGTCGTTGCCACGCGATCGCTGGCCGTCTTGCCGAGGGCCGGAAGGGTCACGCCAGCAGTGCGGTTCGCGAGTCCGTCGATGCCGTTGGTCTGTGCGACGTACTGGGCGATAGAGAACGGACCGATCGCATAGGTGTTCGCGGGGAGACCAGCGGTCGACTGCATGATCGCCGCCCCCTCGTGCTCCTGCACGTCGGTGGCAACACCGTTGACCGTGTACTTCTCATTGACGGTCGTCCAGGTATTGGCTACGAGGCCCGCAACGTCCGTTCCTCCGCCGAGCTGGCCGACGAAGTAGCTGCGCGTTCCCGAACCGAATTTCGGCAGGATCGGCTGGATCTTGTATGCGGTCGTACCGGCGGGAGCGGTCGCGGTCTCTCCGACGGAGTTGTACGTGCCAGCGGTCGTGTTGATGTACGCGTACTGCACGTACCCGCGGTAGACGTTGTACAGCGTCGGCTCTGTCTTTGCGTCTGTGGCGCTACCGACGTAGAACGGAACCTTGGCGAGCGGACCGGTAGGGTCGACCGCGACACCGACGGCGTCACGGGCGAACGGAACGTAGGTGAGAACGCCTTCGGCGGCCTCATCCGTGCCGGGGCCGCTTGAGCTGCGGGCGTAGTCGATCTGGCCGATGACCGACGACGTGATCTCGACCGATGTTCCGGCTGACGTCGCGACGCCCGTCTTGTTCGGGATCTGGCCGATGGCGACACGAAGCATGTCGCGGCCGGCACCGGATCCGTTTACGCGGGGAACGGCGATGCCGCCCGAGCGAGTGACAACGGTCGCCGTTGAACCGATGGCGTCGTATGACGCGAGCTTGCCAGAGCCGATCGACTTGGCGATGGCGTTGGTAACGTCCTGGGTGGTGTCGGAGCCGAGACCTACGAGGGTGCCGAACGTGCCAGAGGCGGGGTCTGCGTTGGCGGGACCTGCGAAGCTGCCGAAGAGGAGCGCGGCCGCGCCTGCAGTGATGCCGATCTTGCAGAAGGTGTTGACCTTCATGGATGGGTTCCTTCCTGGGGTAATGCCCGGCCCGGTTGCATAGGTGTCCCGGAGGTGAGCATTTGAAACCTAGGGATTTCCAGCGAACTGCCAGCTAATCCAAGGTGAACAGCAGGGATACGCGAGGTGGTGTTTTTCTCACGATTAGCGGATGACACGGCGCGCGTCACTCGATCTCGCTGAGTTTGGCGAGCTTGCGACCGCGGCGTGACAGCAGCGGACCGGCAATCATCGCCGGGATTCCCAGCCCCAGCGCACCCGCGAGACCGACCCGTCCTGCGCTCAGCGGCTGGTCAGTCGTGTGCTGGATCTCGGCCGCCTCTTCGGGATCGACTCCCGTCTCAATCTCGACAGGCACAGTCGTTTCGGTCGCGACCGGCGCAGGCACGACAACAACCGGAGTGTTGGTCGTCTGGGTTGTCGGAGTGGACGTAGGGGTCGGCGTCGGGGTCGACGTCTCCGTGGGGGTTGCCGTTGGGGTAGCCGTCGGCTTCGGGGTCTTCGTCGGCGTCGCCGTCGGAGTCGGTGTGCTCGTCTCCGTGGCGGGCTTGGCGCAGGTCTTGGCTACGGCAGGCAGGTCGCTGATGCCTGCGGCCATCGTGGTCGCCTGGGCAACGAGCCCGGACGACAACGGCACGTAACCGCGCGGAAGTGCGCCCCGCGAGTCACCGGACTCCTGGCCCGTGCCGACCGCGTATGTGATGAGCTTGGAGAAGTCCTTGAGCTCGGTCTCGGTCGACTCGCACACGTTGACGACCGCGTAACTGAGCATGGACAGCGGGTACGCGCCCACGGTGCGCACCGTTGCATCGGCGACCTTCACTCCGGGAGTCGTCGTCGACTCGGGCATCGCTGCCACGGCCTTCGCGATCGACGTTGCCGTCGGAGCGACCGCCTGCCCGGCGCCGTTGATGAGCTTGGCGGTGGTCAATCCGTAGCGGGCAGCGGATGCGGCATCCGTGATCGAGAGAATGAAGCGCGCTCCAGGAACCTGCGCTCCGACCGACTGGTATGCCTTCGGCTGCGCGAGCGGATTCCATGAGTTCTTCGAGTTGCCGTCCGCCTTCAGCGTGCGATAGGCGGCCTCGTGCATGTCATTCATGTACGGGCGAAGGTCCAGTGAACCGTACCCGGGTTCGTCTGGATCGCCCGTCTTGGCAAGCGTCAGGTCGGCCTTCGGGAAGCTGTCGACGGAGTCGTCGGTAGCGAGCGAGAGCGGGAGGTAGCTCGGGTTGATCTTCATGCCGTATTCGTCGGCCTCGCCGGCGAGGAACGACTGGGCGATCGGGTCAGAGCGCAGCCAGTCCCATACGAGAGAGTTCGCGTCGGTGCTGCCGAGCGCCGTCATGAGTCCCGCCGGTGCAGAGTCGCCCGTGAAACCCACGAATTCGGGATTGAGAGCGAGGAACTCGGGATCGGTCACGATACTGAGCGGGTTGTTGCTGATGACGGGATCGCTCTTGCCGCGTCCGGGGACATCGAGCTGGTACGACTGCGTGAGGAGTTTGGCAACGAGCCGCGCATTGAGAGTGAGGTCCTGCACCTGCAGGCCGTTCTTCTCGATCGCCTTCGCTGTGGTGAACAACCGGTAGTCGATCGTGAACGCGACAACAACGGCACTCTCGGCAACAGGAGCGTATGCGAGGGTCGAGTTCCCCGCGGTCTCCTTGTCGAGCGGGTTCGCGATGATGCCGAGGCGTGACGCACCGCTGATGGTGCTCGTGATCTGGTTGCGTGCCTCATCGTCACCGATGAGCGAGTAGCCGTACGTCGTGCCGGTGCCGCACAGGGCGGGCTGCCATGACGTGATCGCCTCGGCGATCATCTCGGAGCCGACGATGCGCTGCTCGGCGTTGCCGATCGGGCAGGTCTGCGAGACCGACTGGAATTCCAGCGGCACGACCATGCGGTTCTTCCATGCGGAGACGGACAGCGGGGAGCCGGAGATACGACCGGAGGACTGGGTGTCGTTGGGGCTCGTGTCGAGGTTGAGTTCTCCGCGGGGCACTACGACGAGCCAGCATGCGCGAGGTGATGTGGAGCCATCGTCCTCGGTGACGGTCGCTCCGCAGCCGAGCTGGGGTGCCTCGAGGCTCGTCTGGGTCTCGAAGGAGACTTCTCCGGAACCGTTTCGAGCGGTGCGGGCCGCGCTGATCTCGTTGGTCGTGCTCGCGTTGAACTGCTTCGAGATCTGGGTCGTCGATTTGGCGAGTTCTCCCGTCACCGACAGGAAGGGGTAGCGGTACGCCTTGCGGTTGGGGTTCTCAACGGGCGGCGGGATGAGGAGGTCCTCGTCGGCGTCCTCGCCCTCCAGGAGCGGGTCCTGCTCGGGGTCGTCGCCGACCTTCAAGTCGCGCGAGCTCGTGTCGCTGCCCATGAGTGCGCTCACCGTCGCCGATGGCGCTCCCCACTGGCATTGCTCAGGGGTCGGACCGGTCTTCTCGTCGCCCCAGCACTGCATGACCTGCATGTAGTTCGTTGCGTACTCGCCGGTCGAGGTGGCGCGAGCGCCCTTCCACGAGACGGTGATCGCCTGGTTCACGAGGTTCTTCGTCTGGCTCACCTCGAGAGTGATGTTCTCGAACGTCCGGTAGTTGGGGTCGGTGGTATCGGTGTGCTTGGTCGACCACGCGATCGACACTCCCGAGTCCGTTGCGACCGTCGCTGCGGCGGCCGGGGTCGTCACGATGAGCAGCGCTCCCGCGACCGTCGAGGTGATGATGCCGAATGCGAGGGCAGCGTTGCCTGCCCTGATCAGGCGCTTCGATGCAGATCTCATTTACTTGCGAACCTTTCGGCGTCCGACGAGCAGCCCGACGAGCGGCGGCACGACGACGAGGGCGATCAGGGCGCCGACGGCGGCGAGCATGAGGCTCTGGCTGATTCCCCACTCCCCTACGTCGTCGACTTCGACGGGAAGGGCGTAGACGCTGGCACAGACTCCCGTATCCGCCTCGCAGGAGACGGGACCGGAAGCTACTCCGCCAGAGGTATAGCCCTCACCACCGGCAGAGCCGCTACCGGTGTCGGTTCCGCCCGTCTCGGTGACGGTTCCCTCGACCGGTGTGTCCGTGGAGGTATCCGTCGTGTCGGTGCCGGTCTCCTCGCCGGTCACGACTACCACTGAGCCATCGGTGTTCGTGGTCGTCGACCCGTCCGTTGGAGACTTCGTGGTGGTCGGCTTGCTCGTCTTCGTGCCGGTGGGCTTCGTGGTGGGCGCCGTCGTCGTGGTCGTGGTTGGCGTCGTGGGGGTGTTCTCGGTTGCTCCACCGGTCGCGGCTCCGCACAGCGGAGCGCCGACCTTGTCGCACGCCGCGGGCTGCGGCGCATTGGCCGCGAGGGTGTTAGTGCCGTCCTTCGAGAACGTGGGGTTGTTGCACGCCTTGATATCGACGTTCGTGTTGGCGCTGCCCGGAATCTTCGCGACCTGGTCGAGACCTGCCTGCACGAGGTTGATCGGCAACGGCGAGTAGCCGAGCACCTCCGCCTGTTGCTGGCCCTCGCAGAGGAAGTAGTTCGCGAATGCTCCCAGGGTCTTGCCCTTGTCGGTGGTGAAGTTCGTCGCGGTACTCGTCGGAACGATCATGTACGAGTAGGACGAGAGCGGATACGCCCGGGCGTCGTCGTTGTTGTACACGCCGTCGAGGATCTGGGTGAGGTACGACTTCGACGAAGCGTCGTCATTGATCTTGGCGCCGAGGAGCCCGACGGCGACATTGGATGCGGTCGGCTCGACGTAGTAGCCTGACTTGTTGAGCACCTTCGCGACCGGGTAGCCGGTCTTGAGCGCGTAGGAGTACTCGACGTACGTGATGGTTCCGATGTTGGCCTTCTGCGCGACGTAACCCGAAACGCCCTGCGAGTTGGGCTGCGCGATGAAGCCCTTGCCGGGGATCGTCGGGTAGTTCGAGGTGATGCCGCACGGCGTGGAACGTCCCGCGGCGGCGCAGTACGAGTCCCAGTCGGACGTGTGCTGCTTGCTCATCCAGGTGGTGAACTGGGCGGTCGAGCCGGAGCCGTCCGAGCGCACGACCGGCACGATCTGGCGCTTCGGCAGCGTCAGTCCAGGGTTGTCGGTGGCGATGAGCGGGTCATCCCAGCTCGTGATCGCGCCCGTGAAGATCTTCGTGATGACCGCGCCGGACAGGCGCAGGTTGGTGACCTTCTTGCCACCGACCTCGAGGTTGTACATGAAGGCGGTTCCACCGGCGACGATCGGCATGTACGCGTAGCCGACGGTCGGCGGCGCGTCGACGACTCCCCCGTCGGTGAGCCCGTACGGGATCTCCGAGACGGCGAAGTCGACGGTGCCGGCCTTGAACTGGTTGCGTCCGTCGGACGATCCCGTGCTCGCGTAGTTGATACGCATGCCGTACTGCTGCACGTTGCGGCGCCACTGGTCGATCGCGTTCGAACTCCATGATGAGCCTGCTCCACTGATCGGCACGTACGTTTCCGCACTCGCCGCCGTCGCGGGGATGAGCCCCACGGCGGCAAGAATCGCAATGATGACTACGCCGAGGGCGCGTCGTCGTGCTGTCGTCATGGGGTGCCGTCTTTCTCTGGACCAGGTGTGGCGGGGCGGCGCATACGGGTGATGCGCGAGTGGAAGAAGTGCAGGGCGGATGCGGCAGCATCCGTTGTCCAGCGTGCGAGACTGCGGAAACCGGAGCCGATCGCGCGGAACCGGTCGGCCCTGCGCTCACGCTTGGCGATCGTCTGCCCGCCGATGATGCGCGCGATGACAAAGAGCAGCAGCACGATGAACATGAGCACGGCCGCGGTACCGAAGCCGCGCGCGATCATCGTGGGTTCGGGCGACTTGACGAATTCGAAGATCGCGAGCGGGAGTGAGACCATCGGTCCGTGGAACGGGTCGACGTTGAGGCCGGCGGTGAACCCGGAGGTCAGCAGCACGGGCGACGTCTCCCCGATGCCGCGCGCGGTCGCGAGGATGATCGCCGTGACGAGACCGGACCGCGAGGTCGGCAGGATGACGCGCCAGACCGTCTGCCACTGCCCGCCACCGAGGCCGATCGATGCTTCCTTGAGCGTCGACGGCACGAGCCGCAGCACGACGTCAGCAGAGCGGATCATGATCGGGAGCATCATGACGCTGATCGCGAGAGACGCGGCGAACCCCGACTTGTCGAACCCGAACAGCAGGATGAAGCTCGCGTAGATGAACAGGCCGGCGACGATCGACGGGAGAGCGGTCATAGCTTCCACGATCGTGCGGACGAAGCGCGCGAACGGGCTCGGGATCTCGTTGAGGAAGAGCGCGGTCGTGAGTCCGAGGGGAACGGTGATCACGAGGGCGATGGCGATCTGGATGAGCGATCCGGCGATCGCGTGGAGGATTCCGCCGCTCGACAGCGGGTCGAGCGGACCGGCGAGCGACATGTCCTGCGTGTAGAAGTTGAAGAACGGCAGAGCCTCGGCCCCGCGGATCACGCTGAAGCCGACGACGAACACCAGGGTCGCGAAGACCGTGAGCGCAAGAGTGTGCACCGCGACGAGAACGATGCGGTCCCGCACCACCGGTGCGCTCTCGTCTGCCGCGACGAGGAGCGCGTAGAACAGCATGAAGATGACGTAGAACAGCGCGGCGAACGCGATCGGCCCGGAGAGCGGTGCGAGCTGGGTGAAGACGACGATGGTCGCGCTCAGCGACGCGACGGCCGCTCCGACGAAAGAGAGCAGGTCGCTGATGCGCATGCCGTTCGACCGGCGCACCTCGGGACGCTTCGGAGGGTTCGCTTCGAGCACCGCGCGCGGAAGGGTAGTGCCGCCGCCGGTGACCTGCACGGGGCGTTCGAGAAGGTCGGTCATCAGCTGCTGGCTCCGGATCGTGAACGCGAGACGATCGCGGATGCCGCGAAGTTGATGATGAGCGTCATGACGAAGAGCGTGAGCCCCGCGGCCATGAGCGCCGAGGTGCCGAACGGTGTCGCCTCGCCGTAGCGCAGGGCGATGAGCGATGAGACCGAGCTCGTGCCCGCCTGCAGGATGTGCGGCTGGATGACGAAGATCGGGGAGATGATCATGTAGACGGCGATGGTCTCGCCGAGCGCACGACCGAGGCCGAGCATCGTGCCGCCGATCATGCCGCCCTTGCCGAACGGGAGGACGACGGACCGGATCATTCCCCAGCGCGTGGAACCGAGTGCGAGCGCACCCTCGCGTTCACCGAGCGGCGCTTGCGAGAACACCTCGCGCATGATCGACGTGATGATCGGCGTGATCATGAGGCCGACGACGATGCCGGCTATGAACGTCGATGACGTGTATACGGTCGGGCTCGCGAGGGGATCGTTCGGGTCGACGCCGTCGACGGAGAACAGCGGGATCCAACCGAAGGTCTGCGAGATCCATCTCGATACGGGAGTGATGGTGCCCTGGAGGAAGAAGAAGCCCCAGAGTCCGTAGACGACACTCGGGATCGCGGCCATGAGGTCGACGATGCCGATGAGGAAGCGCTGCAGCCCGCGCGGCGCGTACTCGGTGATGTAGAGCGCGGTTCCGGTAGCGAGGGGTACCGCGAGCACGATGGCGACCGCGGCGATGAGGAGTGTTCCGACGAGCACCGCGGCGATGCCGAATTTGCCGGCGTCCGGTTCCCACGCCTGCTCGGTGAAGAAGCTGAAGCCCGCGACGCCAAGCGCTTGCGATGCCCGGAAGGCGAGGAAAACGCCCACGAGCAGCATGATCGCGAGCACGATGATGCCGCCGGCACGGGCGACCGAGCGGAATGCGATGTCCGCCGTGCCTCGTACCGTCGTCAGGCGACGGGCCACATCGGGTGGCGCAGTTTGGAGGGTCACAGCATCCTTTGCGGGCAACAAGCGGTCGGGTAGCCGCAAATGTCCCACCCGGCCGTGTACCGAGGGTGCCGCGAAGGTTAACGAGCGATGGCCTGGCGCTTAATCAGAGAGAAACTCGCTTAGAGATTTCGCCGGCCGGCCGAGAATTCTTTGGATGTCCCCCGAAACCTCCGAGAGTTCGCCGTTCGCGATCGCCGTGTACGTACTCACCCACGCGTCGTTCTGCCATCCGGGAGCGTTCCAGGACTCGCGCGATGCGTACGCCTCAGGCACCGTCTCGTTGTGGAAAGTCACCGGAGCTCCGCGCCTCGACAGGATCGTCGCGACATCCGTCATGCTGATCGCCTCGGGACCGGTGAGGTTGTACGTCATGTTCCGGTGCGCCGCGGGATCCTTCAGGACAGCGGATGCCACGGCCGCCACATCGGCGCGGGTCACGAGCGCCGCGCGGCCGTCGCCCGCGGGCCCGCGGATCACGCCGTCCTCGCCGACCATGAAGCGCATGAAGTCGCTGTAGAAGTTGTCACGCAGGAAGGTGAAGTCGAAGCCGACGGCCTTGATGTACTCCTCGGTCGCGAAATGGTCGCGACCGAGAGTGAAGGTACAGTCGGGAGCAGCACCGACGAACGACGTATAGACGATGTGCCTGACACCAGCTCGGTGCGCGGAATCGATGAACGCCCTGTGCTCACCGAGCCGATCCTCGTTCTCGGCGGCCGAGATCATCAGGAGCGTCTCGACGCCCTCGAGCGCGGCGGCGTTGCCGTCCGCGTACGTCGACTGCACGACGGTCGCGCCTGGCAGGTTCGGGGCCCGACCGGGGTCGCGTACGAGCAAGCGGAGGGGAATTCCGGATGACGCGAGCTCCCGCGCCGCGGCTCCGCCCACGTACCCCGTCGAACCGGCCACAGCAACTGTCGGCATCGTCATGACTCCACGATACGTCCGCTTTTGCCGAGCACCGGCGTTCTTCTAGAATTCCCCCATGCACGAAACGGAATGGGACGGGTCGTCCGGTTACCCGTCGCAAAACACCGACCTGAGCGTCCAGTTCGTCTCCCTTCTGCCAGTCGACGGGGCCGCGGTCTCGACGCTTGGCAAACTACTGGGCAGTGAGACCATCTCCGCCACGAGCCCGCTCGCAGCGCGCATCGACGAGATGCAGTTCGACCTCGGCGAGGGGCCATGCTGGGATGCGATGCGCAGCTTCTCCCCCGTCATCGAGCCCGACCTCGGCGATCGCTGGGACCGCTGGCCCGCGTTCATCGACGCCATCCGATCGGGAGGAGTCACTTCGATCTTCGCGTTCCCGCTGCACGTCGGCCCACTGCAGATCGGGGCCGTCGACCTCTTCACCCAGCGTCGACTCGAGCTGAGCGCCGACGACACGGACCGCGCTGCCCGGCTCGCCGAGAAGGTCAGCCGCGAGGTCCTGCGCACAGCACTCATCTCCGCCACGAGTGCCGACGGCCTGGAGCGACCGTTCTCCCGCCGACTCGTGCACCAGGCGACCGGCATGGTCGTCTCCCAGCTCGAGGTGAGCGCGGAGGACGCCGAACTCATCATCAAGGGCCACGCGTTCGCCCAGGGGAAGTCGATGATGGAGATCGCCCAGCAGGTCATCGACAGGAACCTCAACTTCCGACACCTCCCGGTGGACGGCGGCGACCAATGACCGCGGAAGGTCGCGAGGAGCGACTTGTTTCAACGTTCGCGACACTCGCCGACGCACTGACCACCGACTATGACGTCCTGGATCTCCTTCAGCTTCTCGTCGACACATGCGCCGAGGTGCTCAATATCAGCGAAGCGGGAATCCTGCTCGCCGACTCCCACGGCACCCTCGAGGTGGCTGCGTCGACGAGCGAATCCAATCGCCTCGTCGAGGTCATGCAGTTGAGTGCCGAGGCGGGGCCGTGCATCGAGAGCTTCCAGTCCGGTCGCGCCATCTCGGTACCGGATATCCAGCAGAGCCCGTCCCGGTGGCAGGTATTCGTCACGACAGCTCTCGGCGAGGGCTTCCAATCGGCATACGCGTTGCCCATGCGACTGCGTGACACGACGATCGGCACCCTCAACCTCATGCGCACCCAGCTCGGCACCATGGACGACCGCGATGTCGTCGCCGCCCAGGCCTTCGCCGACGTCGCGACGATCGGCATCCTCCAGCACCGCGCGCTCGAAGACAGCGGACGCCTCAACGCCCAGCTGCAGATCGCCCTCGACAGCCGGATCGTCATTGAGCAGGCGAAGGGCGTTGTCGCGAGCGACCTCGACGTGCCGGTCGAAGAGGCGTTCGTGCGCATCCGCACGTACGCGCGGTCGCACCAGCTCGCACTCCGCGAAGTGGCGGCCCGGATCGTTACGAGGGAGATCCGCCTGGGTTAGGAGCCGAGCGGATGCCGCAGCATCCGCTGGCCTCTTATCCGGAGTGCGCCTCGAGGAAGCTGTACAGCTCCTGGTCGTCCACTCCGGGAAACGTGCCGGACGGTAGCGGCGACAGGATGTGTGCGTGCAGCTTCGCGCTCGACCACGCCTTGCCGCGCCAGTGCTCGGCAAGCTCGCCGGATGGCCGCCGGCAGCAGGTCTCGGCGGGGCACGTCGAGAGTTCGCGGTTCGTCGTCTCGCGACCGCGGAACCACTTGGCCTCGGAGAACGGCACGCCGATCGTGATCGAGAACTCGTCCGACCCCGATGTTCCCGCGGTCTGTGTCGACTCGAAGAACGTCCCCGCCGGGGTGTCCGTGTACTGGTAGTACCCGGTGGTGCGGTTCGTGAGGGTGAACGCGACGCGGGCCCCCCAGTGCCGGCAGACGATCTGGCCCTCGGTCGAGCCCGTAATGTCGACCGGCAGCGGAATCCCGTCGTTCTCGTAGGCCTTGTAGACGGCTCCGTCGCCACCGACCCGGAGGAAGTGCACCCGCATGTCGAGGTGGGCGGTCGCGAGGTTGGTGAACCGCAGCGATGCGGCCTCGTGGGTGACGCCGAACGCGTCGCGGAAGTCCTCGATCGAGAGGTTGCGGTCCCGTTTGGACGCGCTGAGGAACTCGACCGAGTGGCGCAGCGGCATGAGGCACGCGGCCGCGAAATAGTTGATCTCGAGTCGCTGCTGCAGGAACTCGGCGTAGCTCTGCGGCACGCTGTGTTCGAGCAGGCGATGCGCCATGGCCTGGAGTGCCATGGACCGGAGGCCGTGTCCGCCGGGAATGGACGCGGGCGGAAGGTAGATGCGACCGTTCTCGAGGTCGGTGACCGATCGGGCCGAGTGCGGGAGGTCGGTGACGTGCACGAGTTCGAAGCCGAGCTTCTCCGCCATGCGGCTCACCGAACTGTGTGTGAGCGCGCCCGTTGAGTGTCCGACACTCTCGACCGCGTCCTGCGCGAGCTCCTCGATCTCGGGAAGGTACTGGTTCTTCGTGCGCATGCTCATGCGGAGCTCGGTGTTGGCTCGACGAGCTTCCTCGGGGGTCGCGATGGCCTCGGTCGCGCGTCTCTCGAGTTCGCGGTGGAGCCCGATGAGCGACTGGAGCGCCTCGTCGCTCATGCCCTTCGACGGGCGCACCCGGGGCAGGCCGAGGCTCGCGTAGATCGGGCTCTTCTGCACGCGGTCCAGCTCGATCTCCAGCCCCGCGCGCTCGTTGGGCGGGGTCTCGTCGAGCAGCGAGGCGACGTCGATCTGCAGGGTGGCCGCGATCGACGACAGGAGACTGAGCCGCGGCTCCCGTTTGCCGTTTTCCATGAGGGAGAGCTGGCTCGCTGCGAGGCCGACGGCAGCGCCGAGCTGGTCGAGCGTCATCCCCCGCCCGGTTCGGAAGTGTCGGATGCGTTGGCCGAGCGTCGCAAAATCAGTCACAGTGCCACCGTAGCGAAAGATCAGTGATTCTTACCACCCTGCACCTCTTCAATCGGCGGCTTTCTTCTTCCAGACTGGCAATACGAACGGTTTTGCTGGAAAGGAACCCCATGACACTGTTGTCCACGCCCTCAGCACACACCCCGACCAACGCGGCTCCGGCGGTTGTCGCGTGGGTCGCCCGTATCGCCGAGCTCACCCGACCGGACGACATCGTCTGGTGCACGGGATCGGTCGAAGAGAAGGATCGACTTATCCACGGGATGGTCGAGGCCGGCACGCTCCTCCGGCTCAACGCCGAGCACCGCCACTACAGCTTCCTCGCCCGCAGTGACCCGAGCGACGTCGCCCGCGTCGAGGACCGCACCTTCATCTGCTCCGAGAACGAGGCCGATGCCGGCCCCACCAACAACTGGATGGCGCCGGATGCCATGCGCGAGACGCTCGACGGCCTCTTCGCCGGCGCCATGCGCGGCCGCACCATGTACGTCGTGCCCTTCTCGATGGGCCCGATCGGCTCGCCCCTCGCCAAGCTCGGCGTGCAGGTGACCGACTCGCCATACGTCGTCGTGAGCATGGGCACGATGACCCGGATGGGCTCGGACGCGCTCGATCGAATAGCGGATGACACGGAGTGGGTCCCCGCCGTGCACAGTGTCGGCGCCCCTCTGGCCGACGGCGAGGCCGATGTGCCGTGGCCGTGCAACGCGGTCAAGTACATCTCCCACTTCCCGGAGTCGCGACAGATCTGGTCGTACGGCTCCGCGTACGGCGGCAACGCCATCCTCGCGAAGAAGGCCTTCGCGCTCCGGATCGCGTCGGTCATCGCCCGCGACGAGGGGTGGCTCGCGGAGCACATGCTCCTGCTCAAGGTCACGAATGACAAGGGCCGCGTGTTCCACGTCGCCGCGGCGTTCCCGAGCGCGTGCGGCAAGACGAACCTCGCCATGCTCAAGCCGACGATCCCCGGATTCACCGTCGAGACGATCGGAGACGACATTGCGTGGCTGCGACCGGGAGCCGACGGCAAGCTCCGCGCGATCAACCCCGAGGCCGGTTTCTTCGGCGTCGCTCCGGGCACGAGTCGATCGACCAATGAGACAGCGATCGACACGATGTGGGGCAACACGATCTTCACGAACGTCGCCCTGCGGGACGACGGCGATGTCTGGTGGGAGGGCATGACCGACTCCGTCCCCGATCACCTCATCGACTGGCAGGGAAACGACTGGACGCCCTCGAGCACGACGAAGGCGGCCCACCCCAATTCCCGGTTCACAGTTTCCGCGGCCCAGTGCCCGTCCATCTCGGACGACTGGGAAGACCCGCGAGGCGTCGTTATCGACGCCATCATCTTCGGTGGCCGCCGCGCGACCAACGTGCCGCTAGTGGTGGAGGCACGGGATTGGGAGCATGGCGTCTACCTGGGCGCCACGATCTCATCCGAGCAGACGGCGGCCGCCGAAGGCACCCCTGGGGAGCTGCGTCGCGATCCGTTCGCGATGCTCCCGTTCTGCGGCTACAACATGGCCGACTACTGGGCGCACTGGCTCGAGATGGGTGCGACGCTGCGGAAGACCGGTGGGGTGCCGCGGGTGTTCCAGGTGAACTGGTTCCGCAAGGACGAGGACGGGTCGTTCCTGTGGCCCGGTTTCGGCGAGAACTCGAGGGTGCTCGAGTGGGTACTGGAGCGCGTTGCCGGTGAGGCGCACGCGGTGGATGGTCCGCTCGGACTTATGCCCACGTCATCCGGAGATCACATCGGGGCTCTCAACCTTGAAGGACTGGAGCTTCCCGATGGCGCCCTCGACAAGCTCTTCGACGTTCCGGTCGAACCGTGGCTTGCCGAGGCAGATGCGACGCAGGAGTTCTTTGAGAGCTTTGGCGAGCGGGTTCCCGAGGCGATGTACCGTCAGCTCGACCTGCTGCGGGAGCGACTTCGAGGGTAGGCTCGTCCGTCAGAGACGGTCGAGGCG
>Ga0247812_10000504_pt1 | contig 24876 bp, 22 predicted proteins | sample UWRJL149409B1_FD_178011 | JGI IMG/M metagenome (GOLD analysis project Ga0247812, IMG submission 178011) | Plant litter microbial communities from Arlington Agricultural Research Station in Wisconsin, United States - UWRJ-L149-409B-1 | ecosystem: Environmental > Terrestrial > Plant litter >...
GGAGTAGTGGATAACGGCCGGGGTGTTGTCCTTGGTATTTTTACGAGCGCCCGCCGGGTCGGCGAGGATCGAGGCACGCAGGACGTTTTCCGGCAGGTTGTAAGCCTGGCGCACGCCTTGGTTGATCATGTCGTCCAGGCTCATGGTGGCGCCATCCCAACGCACGTCCATGCCCACACGGACAAACACGGTCACGATGCCGGTGTCCTGGCAAATTGGACGGTGGCCAGTGGCGCACATGCGTGAGTTGATCAGGATTTGCGCCATGGAATCACGGGCTGCCGGCGATTCTTCGCGCAGGTAAGCCTCGTGCATCGCCTGAATGAAATCCACGGGGTGGTAATAGGAAATGAACTGCAGGGCGTCGGCAACGCTCTGAATCAGGTCGTCTTGCTTGATCACGGTCATGAGTCGCGCTCCTCTAAAAGACGGGAACATTCAATAAGGTGCTTGCAGCTTGGGTGTATCGGTCGGTTGCAAGCACCTTTACAAGGCACGCCGGGGCTGCTGGCGCGACGCTAAAAAGGCGCGGCAGTATAACGCGCCTCCGTTTGGTAAACACCCGCCGGGCGTTAATCATTGGTCGCATCCACAACCATTTAACAGCTGGAAAAACCTGTGGTGAGGGGATTTAGCGAAACGTCGCACCGCCCCGTTCGGCTGCACAGCAGGCGTGAAGTTTTGGGGCCGCTGCGCGACCCAACGGGGCGGTGCGACGTTTCGCTAAATCCCCTCGCCACTTCGCAGCCGGGCACAGGCTTCGCCAGTTGCGAGAGGGGCGGGTGTTTGCGGGGGATTGGAGTCAGTGGTTTGACGCCAGTTTTTCGCGCCGAGAATTGAATGGTCATTTATCAGGCACGACACTAAAGTGGCAACCGGACTGTAGAGTAGGACACTCAAACAGCGTTTTTTTTGCACGGTGAGTCAACGATTGACCCATAACGCTATCCAACGGCTTTTGCTCAAACGCTTTGCCCTCGCCGCCGGTACCTATGCCCTGGCTTTGATGTTGCTGTGGCTGGCATTTTTTACTGGGCACTACGCCGAATCGTTAACCAGCGTCGTTGTGGGCAGTGCGTTGGTCGTCACCAGCCAGGTGGTGCTGTTCGGGGTATTTTACAGCGGCTGCAACCTGCGCTTTTCCGATCCCAGCCTGACCGAAGCCCAAGTACTGCTGGGGCTGGGTTGGCAAACCTGGCTGATCGCCCATCTGGACCAGGCTCGGGGTGCGTTCCTGGTCTTCTACGTGTTGATTCTGCTGTTCGGCCTGTTTCACCTGTCGCGACGTTCCTTTATACGGTGCGCGATGCTGGTATTTTTCAGTTTCAGTGCGATCACGCTGTGGGACGCCTATCACTTCCAGCTGACTGACCCGGCGCTGGCAGCGTTGCAGGTTTGCGTGCTGTTTATTGTTCTGGTCTGGCTGGTGTTTTACGCCAGCTACGTCCAGCACTCGCGCCAACGCATGCGCCAGCGCCGTTTCGCCTTGCAGGCGCATCAGGACACGCTGCGCGGGATGATGCGCCAGCTTGAAGACCTGGTGGCCACCGATGAGCTGACCGGGCTGTTCAATCGCCGGCACTTCCTGCGACTGGCTTCCCGCGAGTTGAATTCGATGGAGGACGGCGTGGTGCATGGTCTGGCGCTGATCGATCTCGATCACTTCAAGCGCATCAACGATGTCCACGGTCATGCTGCCGGCGATCAGGTGCTGCAAGCCTTTGCTGCGGTGGCCACTGCGTGCTTGCGTGAAGGCGACGTGCTGGCCCGTTACGGCGGTGAAGAGTTCGTGGTGTTGTTGCCCGACTGCAATGCCGAGCGCCTGACGTCTTGCTGCGAACGGTTGCGCATTGCGTTCACTGATGTCGAGTTGATTGGCCTCAATGTCAGTCACCTCAGCTTGTCGGCCGGCATGACGTTGCTGGAACTGGATGACGATCTCGACGATGCCCTGCACCGGGCCGATCAGGCGCTCTATCGCGCCAAACTTGATGGTCGTAATCGTTGCGCGGCGGCCTGGGAGAACGCCGATGCCTGAGCTGCGGGTTGGCGAGCAGAAATGGTCGGTCGCGGCGGGCAGTAATTTGCTCGATGCGCTGAACAGCAACGGCGTGGCGGTGCCTTACAGTTGCCGTGCCGGCAGTTGCCATGCGTGCCTTGTGCAATGCCTGCAAGGGTTGCCAAGCGACAGCCGGCCCGATGCCTTGAGCGCCGAACAGCGCCGGGAAGGCTGGCGGCTGGCCTGTCAGTGCCAGGTGGTCGAGGACTTGCAAGTACACGCTTTCGATCCGCAGCAGGACGGACGCCCGGCGAAGGTGGCGGCTGTCGATTGGTTGAGCGCTCAGGTGTTGCGTCTGCGTCTGGTTGCCGAACGGCCATTTCGCTACAGCGCCGGGCAGCACTTGGTGTTGTGGGCAGGTAACGTCGCCCGGCCCTATTCCCTCGCCAGCCTGCCGGAAGAGGACCGCTTTCTGGAGTTTCATCTCGATTGCCGCCAGCCGGGGGCATTCAGCGATGCCGCCCGTCAGCTCAGGATTGGCGATGTCATCCGGCTCGGCGAGTTACGCGGCGGTGCACTGCATTACGACGCTGACTGGCACACCCGGCCTTTGTGGCTGATGGCCGCCGGCACCGGATTAGGGCCGTTGTTTGGTGTGTTGCGAGAGGCGCTGCGTCAGGATCATCAAGGCGCCATCCGCGTTATTCACCTGGCCCATGACGCCGATGAACACTATCTGGCCAAACCGTTGCAGGCCATGGCCGACGGTCGTCCGAACCTCAGTATCGAGCTGTGGACGCCGGCCGAGTTGCCAGCGGCTTTGGCGCAATTACGCCTTGTTTCGCGGCAAACCCAAGCCTTACTCTGCGGGTCTCCCGACAGTGTCGACGCCTTTGCCAAACGGCTTTACCTGGCGGGACTGCCGCGCAATCAACTGCTGGCTGACGTCTTTTTGCCTCGTGGTTGAACGCTGACTCTTCAGACGCGAGATCCACCATGACCGAAGCCATCCAGATTGAGCGTGAACGCGGGCTTTTGACCCTGCGTCTGAATCGCCCCGACAAGAAAAACGCCCTGACCCGCGCCATGTACAGCGCGTTGGCAGCAGCATTGAAACAGGCTGATGAAGATCTCGACATCTACGCCGTGCTGATCACCGGCAGCCACGAGTGCTTCACCGCCGGTAACGATATCGCCGACTTTATTCAACAACCACCCAGCGATCTCGACAGTCCGGTGTTTCACTTCATGCTCAATTTGCTTGAATGTCGCAAACCGGTGATTGCCGGCGTGGCGGGTGCGGCGGTGGGGATTGGTACGACACTGTTACTGCATTGCGACCTGGTGTATGTCAGCGCCGATGCGCGTTTGCGCATGCCATTCGTCAATCTCGGGTTGTGCCCGGAGTTTGGGTCCAGCCTGATCCTGCCGCGTTTGCTGGGGCATGCAAAAGCGGCTGAATTATTGCTGCTGGGGGAGCGTTTCAGTGGTGAGCAAGCGGCGGCGTGGGGCATCGCGAACGAAGCCCTGGACAGCGGCGAGGCGGCGTTAGCCAAGGCTCGAGAGATGGCGTTGCGGTTTGAGTCACTGCCGCCAGAAGCGGTGCGCATCAGCAAGCAACTGATGAAAGCCCCGGACCGGGAGTTGTTGCGCAAGGTGATAGAAGAAGAGGGGGCGCTGTTTACCCAGCGGCTGCGTTCGCCGGAGGCGATGGCTGCGTTGTCGGGGTTTATCAATCGGCATTGAATCCGACGATGAGGCCCGATCAGCCTGCACTTCTTTTGGATCAGAAACGCAAAAGCCCCGCCATTCACATGGCGGGGCTTTCGTTTTTCAGCAACCGATCACTCAGACCATCGGATCGCCAACGTGCAGGATCTTCATGCCGTTGGTGCCGCCAATGGTGTGGTAGCTGTCGCCCTTGGTCAGGATGACCCAATCGCCTTTCTCCACTACGCCACGCTTGAGCAACTCGTCGATCGCGGCCTGGCTGACTTGCTCAGGCGGCAACGATGCCGGGTCGAACGGAACGGTGTAGACACCACGGAACATGGCCGCGCGGGCCTGGGTTTCGCGGTGCGGGGAGAACGCGTAGATCGGCACCGAAGAGCGGATACGCGACATGATCAACGGCGTGTAGCCACTTTCGGTCAGGGCGATGATCGCCTTCACGCCCGGGAAGTGGTTGGCGGTGTACATCGCGGCCAGGGCGATGGACTGGTCGCAGCTTTCGAAGACCTTGCCGATGCGGTGGCTGGAGGTCTTGCTGGTCGGGTGCTTTTCCGCACCGACGCAGATGCGCGCCATGGCTTGCACGGCTTCCAGCGGGTACAGACCGGCAGCACTTTCAGCCGAGAGCATTACGGCGTCGGTGTAGTCGAGCACGGCGTTGGCCACGTCGGACACTTCGGCACGGGTCGGCATCGGGTTCTGGATCATCGACTCCATCATCTGGGTCGCCACGATCACCGCCTTGTTGTGGCGGCGAGCGTGCAGAATGATCTTCTTCTGAATGCCCACCAGCTCGGCGTCGCCGATTTCCACGCCGAGGTCACCACGGGCAACCATCACAGCATCGGAAGCCTTGATCAGCGCATCCAGCGTGTCGTCGTCAGCCACGGCTTCGGCGCGTTCAATCTTCGCCACCAGCCAGGCAGTACCGCCCGCTTCGTCGCGCAGTTGACGGGCGTATTCCATGTCGGCGGCATCGCGCGGGAAGGACACTGCGAGGTAATCCACTTCCATTTCCGCAGCGAGCTTGATGTCGGCCTTGTCTTTCTCGGTCAGGGCCGGTGCCGTCAGGCCACCACCGCGACGGTTGATGCCTTTGTGATCCGACAGCGGACCGCCGATCAGCACGGTGCAGTGCAGTTCGGTAGCAGTGGCGGTATCAACGCGCATGACCACGCGACCGTCGTCGAGCAGCAGTTCGTCGCCTACACCGCAGTCCTTGACCAGGTCCGGGTAGTCGATGCCGACCACTTGCTGGTTGCCTTCGGTTAACGGATGGCTGGTGGAGAAGGTGAATTGATCACCGATCTTCAGCTCGATCTTCTTGTTGGCGAATTTGGCGATACGGATTTTCGGGCCTTGCAGGTCACCCAGCAGGGCAACGAAGCGGCCGTGCTTGGCAGCGAGGTCACGCACCAGCTTCGCGCGAGCCTTGTGCTCGTCGGGAGTGCCGTGGGAGAAGTTCAGGCGGGCGACGTCCAGGCCAGCCAGAATCAGCTGTTCTAAAACTTCCGGCGAGTTACTGGCCGGGCCAAGGGTAGCGACGATTTTGGTACGACGGACGGACATGCAAAGACTCCTGAGTTCAAGCGCTGAGCAGAGGCTACTATGCTCCGTGGGTGTAGTCATTGTTCGAGTGCACTACTTATTTTTTTGTTTTTTTATCAATTGCATCTTTAAACGAACAAACCTGAAGATTTCGGGCAACGGGTCGATACAGAGCTCAAGACAGGAGAACCTTCATGCGATTCGTGCTTATTGCCGCCCTGGCCCTCAGTGTCACGGGCTGCACCCGTTGGTCGATGAACCATCATTTGAATAACGCCTACAGTGCTTATGACCGAGGCAACTGTGAGCAGGTGATGCTCGAACTGTCCAAGGTCGACCGCGCCAGCCGCGCCCGGCGCTATGTACAGCCAGAGGTGTCGATGATGCGGGGCCAGTGCCTTGAGCGTCAGAAAATGTTTATCGATGCCGCCCAGACATACCAGTTCATCATCGCGTCCTACCCGCACAGCGAGTACGCCTTCCGTGCCCGCGCACGGCTGGAAACCTTGCAGAGCCTGGGGCATTACCCGATGCGGTCTGCCGCTGTCGTACGCCCGACGCAGTTCTGATTGCAGTTGTCATTTGATGGCTGGCCGACCAGCGGTAGTGAGCTATAGTCCAATAATGCGGCTTTGGAGGATTGCCCCGGGTCGATGTCATACCTGTGATCGGCAGAAGTAAGTGGCAGCGGTTCAGGGACTGTCGCACCAGGATCAGGGAGAGCGTGCCCCTCATGCAGAGAGGCCCGTTCCGAAGCATTAGTGCGGTCCTGCTTAAGGGCCTTGCGTAGCGAAATCAGCATGTTCACTGACCGCCGGATCAAGCGGCATCAACTGCCGTATTTTCTAAAAGTGTTCAACAGCGTCACTGACAAGCCAATCGGCTTTCTGGGTAACGTGTCCGAAGACGGGCTGATGCTTATCAGCCATTTGCCGATGATGATCGGGGCGGATTTTGATCTGCGCCTGAAGATCCCTGCCGGCGACGGCGTCTACCAGGTCATCGATGTGCGGGCGTATTGTTTATGGTGCCATGAAGATGCGACACCGCATCACTATGATGCCGGTTTCAGCATTCAGCAGGCGCCGCCGGAATATGGGCAACTGGTCAGCGCAATAAGGCAATATTTCAGCTTCCAGCCATTGCCGGCGTCGGCTTGAGAAAGGCTGAGGATCACGGCCTGCGAACGATGGAGTGACTACCGATCCAACAGGAGCCGCCGCAGGCTGCGATCTTTTGATCCTAAGCGCCCCCACCACGCTTCCAGTTCAAATAGTGCGTCACCATAGCCGGTCCCAACTCGCCCGGTCTCACGTCCATCACGGGAATGCCGTGGGCGCTCAAGCGCTCCTGAAGTGCTGCGCGAGCGTTCAAATAATCCACCGTCCCGCAATAGGTCAACGCCTCCCCCAGGGTTTGCACCGGCATCTGTCGCGTGGTGTCGAGGACTTCTTCACGCAAGCTCGCGAGCAGTACCTGATGCTGTTTACTCAACCGTTGCACGGCACTGATCAATTCTTCATCGTCCTCATCGCGCAGATTGGTGACCAGCACCACCAGGCCTCGACGCTTTTGGCGGGCGAGCAACTGGCTGACGGCCGCCAGGTAATCCGCTGGCCGCTGAGTGGTGTCCAGATCGTAAACGGTGTTGAGTAGCACATTGAGCTGGGCGCTACCTTTGGCCGGTGCGAGGTAGCGCGGTGGATCGCTGGCAAACGTACTCAGCCCCACCGCGTCGCCCTGACGCAGGGCGATGTAGCTGAGCAGCAGGCAGGCATTGAGCGCGTGATCGAAATGCGCAAGTTCGCTGTCCTGGCTGCGCATGCGCCGACCGCAATCGAGCATGAACACGATCTGTTGATCGCGCTCGTCCTGATATTCCCGGGCAATCGGCGTGCGCTGGCGGGCGGTGGCTTTCCAGTCGATCTGACGCAGGCTGTCGCCTTCCCTGAATTCGCGCAGCTGATGAAACTCCAGGCCCAGGCCGCGACGTTGTCGCTGCCGTACCCCCAATTGATTAAGCCAGTTATCCACCGCCAACAATTGCCCGCCGTAGAAGCGTGCGAAGTCGGGGTACACACGGGTGGTGTCGCTGACGCTTAGCAGGCGCTTTTCCGACCACAGGCCCAATGGGCTTGGCAGGCTGACTTCACAGTGTTCGAAGGTAAAGTGACCCCGTTTTAACGGGCGTACGCGGTAACCGATCTGGCTGATCTGGCCTGGTTGAAGTTCGAATGTCAGGGGCAGGTTTTCGATGCCCAGGCCTTCGGGTACATGGTCAAAGACCTGGGCATTCGTCGGTTGTAAAAGATCGTGCTCGACCTCCAGCCGCACTTCGCTCCAGCGACCAAGCGCCAGGGTGCCAGGCATTTGTCGGCGTATGCGCGGTGAAGGCAGGCGCCTGAGACGGATGGCATCGAGTATTGCCAAGGTCAGCAACGCCAGCAGCAAGCCCCAGTTGATCGATGAAAGGCTCGAGGGCAGCGTGATACCCAGCGCCCGCAACGCGCCCAGCAGGATACCGATGGCCAGCAGCGTAGCGAGCCAGGTCAGCAGCAGGCGCGAGGGTTTCATTGCAGCCCCGCGGGAGCAGGCTCCCTCACCATAGAATGTTTGCGCATGATCACAGCCGCGGTGCCGGGACTTGATCGAGCAGTTGCCTGAGTACGTGATCGACCTCAAGCCCTTCAATATCCAGCTCCGGTGAGATGCGCACGCGATGGCGCAAGACGGCCAGTGCACAGCCTTTGATGTCGTCCGGAATCACGAATTCGCCACCTCGCAGCAGGGCGCGCGCCCGGGCGCAACGTACGAGGGCAATGGAAGCCCGTGGTCCCGCGCCGAGAATCAGACCTGGCCAGCTACGGGTTGTGCGGGCCAGACGGACTGCGTAATCGAGTACCTGATCGTCCAGAGGCAGGTCGCTGGCGATGCGTTGCAAGGCCAGCACATCCTTGGCCTGCAACACCGTGCGCAACGGTTGTACGTCGAGCATGTCGGCACGCGTGGAGCGGCTGACCTGGCGGACCATGTCCAGCTCCTGCTCGGCGTCGGGGTAATCCATGCGGACCTTGAGCATGAAACGGTCAAGTTCGGCTTCGGGCAGCGGGTAGGTACCTTCCTGTTCGATGGGGTTTTGCGTGGCAAGCACCATGAAGGGTTGCGCGATAGGCAGGGCGCGACCTTCGAGGGTGACCTGGCGCTCCTGCATGGCTTCGAGCAACGCCGCCTGGGTTTTCGCCGGGGCGCGGTTGATCTCATCGGCCAGCAACAGGTTGGTAAACAACGGGCCCTTGCGCAGTTTGAATTGCTCGGTCTGCAAGTCGTACACCGCGTGCCCGGTGACGTCGCTGGGCATCAGGTCCGGGGTGAACTGAATGCGCGCGAACTCGCCGCCAAAACAGCGGGCGAGGGCGCGGACCAGCAGGGTCTTGCCCAATCCCGGGACACCTTCGAGCAACACGTGCCCGCCGGCGATCAGTGCGGTCAGCACGTCGTCGATGACAGTGTTCTGGCCAATCACGGCTTTTTGCAATTCGACACGAACCGCCTGGGCCAATTGACTGGCACGCTGGCGTTGCTGGGCGGCGTGGGAGGGTGAGCCGGGCTCGGTCTGTTCACTCATAAGGCGTTCCTCAAGGTTTGCAGGTGGGCAACCTGGCGGCTGAAGTCGGCGTTGTTGAGCCGTTGCTTCGGTCGCGGGCTCATGGCCTGGCTGATAGCGCGTGTGGGTTGGCCGGTCAGGCGTGAAAGCACCAGCCATTGCTCGGCAACGCCGAGTTGATCAAAACCTGGATGACGGCGGCGGACACGCCGCAGGATGTCTTGCTGCAGGGCTTGCAGCAGGTGGGGCTGACCCTTGCGGCGCAGCATGAAATCGGCACTGGCACGCAGGTGTTCCTGAAGTTGTCGGCGGGCTTTCGGTGCCGGGGCAAGCAAGGGACCGCTGCGCATGCCGACGTGCCAAAAGCCCAGGCCGATCAGTGCCACAAGGGCCACCAATGCCTGAGGGAAATAGCGCAGCAGCAAGGTCAGCAGGCTGTCGTGATCGGTGTTGAACATCAGGGTCACGCTTGTGTCAGCGGTCAGGTACCAGAGCAGCCAGGCGTTGTCGTACTGTCCGATGGTTGGGGTTTTCCAGAGGTCGGCATCGGTGACCACGATGATTGAGCCGAGCCCGTGATTCAGCTGCATCATGTGCGTGGCCTTGGCGCTGTTGGCCCAGGACTGCGCGAGGTTGTTCGGGTCTTCGAGGTGAAACGCCGTGTCGAAACTTGCGTAGGCCGGTGCGTCTTCGTTTTCCAGGTACAGCTTGGTCAGCTTGGGAAACGAGTCGTTGTCGAGATCGGGCGGTGGATCCTTGAGGTCTTTGCTCAGGGACTGGTGCAACTGAACCCGGTCGAGCAACAGGTCATTGCTTTGACCGGTTTTGTCATCCCATAACGATTGAGCGACAAACAGCAGTCGACCTCCGGCCCGTGTCCAGTTCATCACCTGGTCGATCTGCCGTGGGGTCATGTTGTAGCGTTCTCCGAACAGCAACAGACTGTGCTGGCGCGGATCGAGCGTAGGCAGTACGTCGAGGCTGTTGGCGTGGCCAACGGTCAGACCTTGTTTACGCAAAAAGTACTCGGCAGCCAGGTACGGATTTGCCTGGGCTTCGGGAGCGGGGCCGTGATCAATCTCGGTCTGATAGGGCGTTGCCTTGAGGTACAGATAGACACCGAGCGCAGTCACCAGCACCGCAATGAGCCCACCGATCGTCATCAACCTGGCCCGTTTCAACGCGAGGCTCCCGGACCGAATAATTCTCGCCAACCGTCACAGAGTTCCTGTTGTGCAGGCCCTGGCGGCAGGCGATGTCCGTAGGCCATGTTTTGCCAGTGTCCGGTCAGGTTTCTGCTGAACGCCAGCAGAGCCGGTTGTTGCAGGCGTTCGATGCGCTCGAGTACCTGGCCTTCGGTGTCGGCGGGTTTCAGCGCCATGTTGTAGTCATGCAGCAAATGGCTGAGCAGTGCGCGGTAGAGCAAGCCGAGCGCTTCTCGAGGGTGACTCTGCCAAAGGCTTTCAGCACTGCCGGCGATATCGGCGGGCAGCGTTTCCCGAGTGAGGTCGAGGCCAAATGCTTGTTGTGGCAAAGGGCGGTCGATTTTGTTCGTGCTACTCGGGCGCCGGCTGACGAAGGTTCGCAGCCAGTCGCGGTAGCGCCAGATGACCAGCACCACTGCACCGATCACTGCCCCCCACAATACGACTTCAATCAGCGTGGCGATGGCGCCGAAGCGTTGAGCATCCAGCAACTTGAGAAGTGCCCTTAGCCATGCCGGCAGCTTGTCATCACCAGCCTTTTCGGCGGCGGGGTTTTCTTCGCCGAAGCGGTAACGGGTGACGCTCTCCTTGTTTTTGAACGGTGGTTGATCGAGAAGCGCCTTGATGCTGTCCCGAGACGCCTGGCTGGTGAGCGGCTGCTCCAGCAGGCGCGGGGCGTCAGGTGAGGTGACCGGTTCAGCTGCCCACGTGGATTGCGTGACGGGAACCCACAGAAGCGCCGCCATCAGCAGGACCCCCGCGGTGCTCGCCAGACGCTGGCGCAATTGACGGAACACCAATTCGATATCCCAGGCTTCCAGTACCGTGCGCCGGTTCAGGTAAAGGCTGAAACCGCAGGCGACATAAATCGGTTCCCACACCACCAGCACCAGGACGTAAAAGACATTCGTCAGGTGTTCCAGCCACCGCCAGTCCTGCTGCGTGGCGGTGATCAAGGTTTGCCAGCTCCAGTCGAGTTCGGTTTGTTGCGGCAGTAGCAGGTAGAACAGCACCATCAGACCGATCCAAAGCGCGCTTTCCAGGTGCACGCCGATGATCGTCAGCCACCGGGCGGCGCCTGCATTGCGCTGCAACAGCACTTGCAAACGCTGTTGCCGCGCCTGACCGTTCAGGCCTTCGAGTTGCACCACAGGCATGAGAAAGCTGCGACTCAAGCTCAGGCGTCGCCAGGTCAGGCTGGCCAGCAGTTGGGGTCTGAGCAGGCGCGGCCATTGGCGCAGTGCCTGTTTCAGGGTGGGTGTTTCACCGAACATGGCTTTGGAGAGGATGTACAGCGGCAGGCGTTCGAACGCCGGTTTCAGCCACCAGAAGATGAACACGGCGAGCGATGGCGAATCCCACAACGCCCAACTCAGCAGCGCGAAGATCGGCAAGGTCACGATCGCCCAACTGGTCATCAACAGGCGTCGGTGGCGCTGGCTGAGAAGTACGCCAAGGTCCATGGCTTCCCAGTGGTTGCGGGGACGGATAACAACGCTGGCATCACTCAGGCGCATGGCGGGTCCGTCCGGCAAACAGCAAATACAGCGCCACTAACATCCAGAGCAGTGCACCGACCAGGTATTTGGTGGTGGGCGCGGGTGCGGTCATGGACGACCAGTACGCTTCGATAAAGGCGGCAATCAGCAGAAACAACATGACCCCGCAAATCAGCAGTACGCTTTTGCGCGCCGCCAATCGCAAGGCTTCGACGCGAGGCAGACGACCCGGTGCGATCAGCGCCCAACCCAGTTGCAGGCCTGCGGCCCCGGCCAGGGCGATGGCGGTGAGTTCGAAAGCGCCATGACCGATCACGAATGACCAGAAGGTTTGCCCATAGCCGATCTGCGTGAGATGCCCGGCTACCGCGCCAATCATCAAGCCGTTGTAAACCAGGAAAAACGCGCTGCCCAAGCCAAACAGCACACCACTGGCGAAGGTCTGAAAGGCAATGCCGATGTTGTGCATGATGTAGTAACCGAACATGACCCAGTCTTCGCTGGCGGCTCGTTCCGCTGAACGACCCAAGTGACCGCCATCGGGGTCGTACATGCTTTGCATCTGACTGACCTGCTCGACCGGAATCAGGTTGTAGACCAGGTCCGGGAACAGGTAAACCAACAGCGCGAAGCCGATCAGGCTGCCAAAGAAAAGCAGGCTGGCCGCCAGGACAAAGCGCCATTGCGCGCGCACCAGACGGGGGAAGTCCGCCAGAATGAACCCCAGTGCATTGGCGCCGAGTTGGCTGCGATGTCGATAAAGCTGTTGATGACCACGCAGGACTTGTTGCTGCAGCGAGTCGATCAGGAAACTGCTGTAGCCGCGTTCCTGAGCCAAGGCGAGTTGGCAGCAAAGGCGCCGGTAATCGCCCGGAAAACTACCGGTCCGTGACGTTTTTCTACCCCGTTCCAAGGAATCAAGCGTCAGCGAAAATCGCTCCCATTCGGCTTTGTGCCGACTCTCGAAAAGACTTTGCTTCATGCGGGGCCCAACAAGCCGCGGGCGATTGCGTTGAGCTCGACCACGGACCCTGACGCGGGAAGGTGTAACGGCTGCGCCAGGATGGACGCGAGTTCATTGATCCGCGCCTCGGAAAGCTCACGTTGGCGTTCGGCAAATCCAAGAATGGCGCGTTGCTCGACCAACGTCAGTGGCACGGCGGGTCGACGAGGTTCGACGTCGGGCAGTTGTGGTCGAGTGAGGGGGTGTTCGCGGTAAATCACAAGGGTGCCGGCGGCGAGATCACCGAGGCGTTTGAAGGTGGGGTGTTGCAGGCAACTGATGGCGCCGAGGAAGTACCCGAACGGCAGCATATCGACGAATCGCAGCAGGTTGCGCAGCAAGGATGCGGACCAGCCGATGGGTGTGCCATCGTCTTGGACAACCCGCAGGCCCATGCATTGCTTGCCCGGTGAACGGCCTTGATTGAGTACTTCAAACAGGACCATGTACCACCAACTCACGATAAAAAGCAGGATGGAACCCAGCCCGGCGCCCAGCTTTCCCAGGAATGCCAACACGATAAACAGCAGGCCCAGAATCAGCCCGCGCAGCGCCAGATCGATGGAGAACGCCACCGCTCGCACCATTAGCCCGGCCGGACGCAAGGGCAAGTCGATGCCTTCCGGCGTTTCGACCTGGTGCCGCGTATCCAGTGGCGGGGACAGCGTCGCTTTCCTTGGCAGTGCTGTGGTCTCGAGCATGGGCAACCTTGGTGTGGCCTGTTCGGGATTCGATGTGCGTCCGATGCTAGCAGTCTCTCGGGGGGGAACGACATCACTATGTAACGCGCCGTAAGTAACGCGAGATGACTGAATCACAAGAATGCTGGCCGGGGCGGGAGGTGAACGCCTAGACTTTGCCGATCTTCAGTTCAGGAATAGCCCGTGACCTCCATCTTCTGGTACGACTATGAAACCACTGGCATCAACCCTCGCTGCGACCGTCCGCTGCAAGTTGCGGGTATTCGTACCGACTTCGATTTGAATGAGATTGACGAGCCGGTCAATCTTTACTGCCAACCCAGCGAAGACATCCTGCCCCATCCTGCGGCCTGTGCAATCACTGGCATCACACCGGGCTGCCTGGCCGAAAAGGGGTTGAGCGAGGCCGATTTCATGACCCGCGTGCATGCCCAACTGGCAGCGCCCGGCACCTGTGGCGCCGGGTACAACACCTTGCGTTTCGACGATGAGATGACCCGCTACAGCTTGTACCGAAATTTTTTTGACCCTTATGCGCGCGAGTGGCAGAGCGGTAACAGTCGTTGGGACCTGATCGATGTCGTGCGCGCCGCCTATGCCTTGCGTCCGGATGGCTTGGAATGGCCGACGGACGAAGAGGGGCGGGTGACGCTCAAGCTTGAACGCCTGAGCGCCGCCAATGGCATTGACCATGGCCATGCCCACGAAGCGCTGTCGGACGTTCGGGCCACCATCGCTCTGGCTCGCCTGATAAGGGAAAAGCAGCCGAAGCTCTATGACTGGTTGTTCCAGTTGCGCAGCAAGCAGAAAGTGATGGATCAGATCCGGCTGTTGCAGCCGATGGTGCACATTTCGGGTCGCTTTTCGGCGGCGCGTCATTATGTCGGGGTGGTGTTGCCGCTGGCCTGGCACCCGCGCAACAAAAACGCCTTGATTGTCTGCGATTTGCACCTGGACCCTGAGGGTCTGCTCGACCTGGACGCCGAGTCTTTGCGCCAGCGGCTGTACACCCGACGAGATGACCTGCTCGACGGCGAGTTGCCGGTGCCTCTCAAGCTTATTCACATCAATAAATGTCCGGTGGTTGCACCGTTGGCGGTTCTGCGTGAACAAGATCAGCAACGCCTTGGGCTGGATATGGCGCTTTATCAGGCACGTGCGCTGCGGCTAAGTGACGCACAAAATGTTTGGAAAGATAAAGTTCAGGCCATCTATGCCCGCGAGGACTTCGCCCAGAGCGAGGATCCTGAGCAACAGTTATACGATGGTTTTATCGGTGATCGGGATCGTCGTCTATGTGAGCAAGTCCGGGTGGCAGACCCGGCGCAATTAGCACAACAACAGTGGCCGTTCGATGATGAACGCTTGCCTGAATTATTGTTTCGATATCGCGCCCGTAACTTCCCCGATACCTTGAGTAGCCCAGAGCAGGAACGTTGGCAATTATTCTGTCAGCAACGTTTGTCGGCACCCGAGTGGGGAGCGCCGAATACGCTGGATTCTTTTGCAGAAGCCGCAGCCCAATTGACGCTTACTGCAACATCTTCCCAGCGAGCGGTGCTTGATGAATGGCAGAAATATGTCCAGGCATTACGCGTTCGTTTGAATCTTTGAAAACGAACATGCCCGGGCTTGAATGCCAGGCATAAAAAAACGCCAGCGTCAGCTGGCGTTCTTTTCTATCGCAGATCAGTCCGCGACAGCCCTGCGGCTTAGCCCAGCAGAGTTGCCCAACCTTCAACCACGTCACCGCCCCACTTGGCTTTCCACTCTTTCAGAGTCTTGTGGTTGCCACCTTTGGTTTCGATGACTTCGCCGTTGTGCGGGTTTTTGTATTGTTTAACTTTGCGAGCGCGCTTGGTGCCAGTAGTTTTTACTGCGCCGCCACGTGGTGCTTTGGTTTTGGACTCTGGGTCCAGCAGCGCAATGATATCGCGCAGGGACTTGGAGTATTCGCCCATCAAGGTGCGCAGTTTGCCTTCGAATTCCAGCTCGGTTTGCAGTTTGTCGTCTTGGGACAGGTTCTTCAAACGGGCTTGCAGCTCTTTGATAGCTTCTTCGGTGGCGCGATATTCGTTGATCAAGGACATGGTGACTACCTTATGTTGGGCGCTGGATAGCAGGTGACAGTGGCCAATAATAGTCAGGGTGTTTCATCAAGTAAACATTTAACCGTCGTTTTATTTAATTCACTTACGGCGAACAGGGCATTAACCCCGTTCGCAGTTAATTATTAGTGAATCGTGCTTAACGAATATTCACAATTGACTCTTGAATAACCGCCACAAGAGCACCATCGCGCGGGTCGGCTATGTGAGCGGAGCCTCTTTTAGCTGCCGCGCGCAAGGCAAGGCATCATCAATACTGCAGTTTTGCTGCGTAATCGCTAGAATGGCGGCCTTTGCGAAGTTCTGGAGTTTCCCCCTCATGCGCACTTTTCGGCTGGTGATTGCTTGCCCGGACCGCGTCGGCATCGTTGCTAAAGTCAGTAACTTTCTGGCGTCACATAACGGCTGGATCACTGAAGCGAGCCATCACTCGGACAATCTCAGTGGCTGGTTCTTCATGCGTCACGAAATTCGTGCCGACTCGCTGCCCTTCGGTATCGAAGCCTTTCGCGAAGCGTTTGCGCCGATTGCCGAAGAGTTCTCGATGAACTGGCGCGTTACCGATACCGCGCAGAAGAAGCGCGTTGTCTTGATGGCCAGCCGTGAATCCCACTGCCTGGCCGACTTGCTGCACCGCTGGCACAGTGATGAACTGGACTGCGAAATCTCCTGCGTGATTTCCAATCACGACGACTTGCGCAGCATGGTCGAGTGGCACGGTATTCCTTACTACCACGTACCGGTCAATCCGCAGGATAAGGAACCGGCATTCGCCGAGGTCTCGCGCCTGGTCAAACAGCACGATGCTGAAGTGGTGGTACTTGCCCGTTACATGCAAATCCTGCCGCCGGAGTTGTGCAGCGAGTACGCGCACAAGGTCATTAACATTCACCACAGCTTCCTGCCGTCGTTCGTCGGGGCCAAACCGTATCACCAAGCGTCCATGCGCGGCGTGAAGTTGATTGGCGCTACCTGTCATTATGTGACCGAAGAGCTGGACGCCGGTCCTATCATCGAACAGGACGTGGTTCGCGTCAGCCACAGCGACAGCATTGAAGACATGGTGCGTTTCGGGCGTGATGTCGAGAAGATGGTGTTGGCCCGTGGCCTGCGTTATCACTTGGAAGACCGCGTGTTGGTTCACGGTAACAAGACTGTGGTGTTCTGACAGCTACCCGATACCGGTTGAAATTCGAAGGGCCTGGGCGTTCAATCGCTTCAGGCCCTTTGCCGTTTCTGACTTGAGGATTTGTTGATGGCCGACCCACTTGATAAAGCAACTTCCAAAGCGCCCGCTACGTTGGGGGAGGGGTGCTTGAGTCGTTATGATCCTGAAGAGTTGAGCGCGGAGGATGGTACGGAGTTTCCTGGGGCGGCGCAGTTGTGGGACGCGTTGCATCCGAAGCCTGAGCGGTTGCCTGAGGGGGATGCCTGATAGTCGATCATGTACCCGGATCAACTGTAGGGGCTGCCTTGCTAGCGATGGCGGCCTGGCAGTCGACCCTTTTCTTCGGATGTATCCGGATCAAACTGTGGGAGCTGGCTTGCCGGCGATGGCGGCCTGATCGGCGGTGAGGCTCTTGCAGGTGTACATATCCATTGCTGCGGTTACGGCTTCTATGGGTTTCGCCCTTACGGCGAGTCACTTGGAAGAGCGCCAAGTAACCAAACGCTCTTGCCCCTTTCGTCCGGTGCCTCGCCTGGGCTCGGCATACCCTCGCTCCGGCCCTGCTCCGTGGGCCCGCCGCGATCGGCCATCCATGGCCGTGCGCGGCTAACCCGGCATCCATGCCGGGTTGCCCACTGCGCAGAACCTGCGCTCGGCCTTCCCATGGGGCAAGAAAATCAAAATCAAAAGCAGATCAAAAGACAAAGCGAGGCGGCCTGACAGCCGACCATTCTCTTTGGATATAACCGGATCAAACTGTGGGAGCTGGCTTGCCGGCGATGGTGGTTTTGAAAGCGCCTCAACTCTCCCTGATACAACCAAACTCCTTCCTACGCCTGCTTGACCCTCATCAACTTCTTCAAAAGCGGTCTGCCCAGCATCAACAGGAACACCGGTCCGCCCACCAGTAGATAGAAGTAGTAGGTCACTGCCCGCCAGATCAGAATCGCCGCTGCAGCAGTTGATTTACCCACCATGGGGGTCAACAACGCTGCTGAAGTCAGTTCCGCCGCTCCGGCGCCGCCCGGCAACAGGCTGAATTGCCCCGCGCTGAGAGAGAGCATCTGGATCAAAAAGGTCCAGGCCCATTGCAGGTCCGCGCCCAGGCCGCGCAGTGCCAGGTACAACACGCTGTAGCGCAGCGCCCAATGCAGGCAAGTCAGTGCGAACACCGTGATCAATGTCTTGCGGGGTAGCTTCAATGTGTCAGTGAACGCGGCCAGGAAATGCAGGAGTTTTCGTGCCCATCGCAGGCGCGTGCTGGCTTGGACGTTGAGACGAGCGAGCAAACGACCGGTCAGGCGAATCAGCAAGCGGTGGTAGCGTGCCACTACCACGCAACTGACCAGACCACCGAACATCGAGAGGGCGCTGACCATCAGCAGCCACTCCATGCGCTGGCTCAGGTGCTGGAACAGTGCATAAATCAGGATCCCACTGAGCGCACAGAGAAAAAACACCAGGTCACTTAACTGGTCCATCGCAAATACAGCGCTGCCCCTGGCCGGTCGGACGCCGTTACGGGCGAGCAGCGCCATGATCGTCAGCGGTCCACCGCTGCCCCCGGGCGTGGCGCAATAGGCAAATTCGGCGGCCATCACCACGCCAAGGCTTTTCACCCGGCCGACCTTGTCCCGCTGATCGCCCAGCAATAGACGTAAACGCAGGGTGTTAAGCACCCAGCACAGCAGGATCATGCCGAACATGATGAGAAGCCAATGCAACGGAAAGTTGCGCAGCCGGTACCAGGTTTCGTTGCCTCCCAGCAGGGAGGGGATCAGCACCGCAACCAGCAGCGCGACGAGCAGCAGAATTCCGCGACTCATGCCGCTCGACCGATGCGCTGGTTTTGCCGTTCAAGCCACCGGGCTTTGGTCATAGGGACGCGGCCTTCGTCGAGCAGTCGTTTAAGGGTTTGTAGCCAATAATTGCGTGAAAACTCATGGCGCATGTCCACTGGATGCAGGCCGAGACGAATCACGGGTGCATGCCGCCAATGTTGTTCACGATGATCGCTGATCCACTTCGACAATCCCCGGCGCCATGGGCTACGCGCGCTCCAGACCAGTCCGGGTGCATCAACCGTGCTGAAATCGGGCAAGCGATACAGGTGCTGCGGGTCGCTGGTGTAGCTCAGCGGTAACTGGCGCAGTGCCTCGCGTGTCCCCTCGCTCATCAGCCAGGCTGGCGCGACGAAGCCATGAAGCGGCCAGTTGTAGCGATCAAACAGTTCGATGCCTGCACGTAAGCGGGCAAGGGCCGCCTGTTCGGACAGGGTGTAGAACTCACCTTCGTGGGTGTAGACCCGACGCATGAACCAGTCCCGTGGGTTACTCGGTTTCGTGCCGTCATCGCAATGAAAGTAGCCGTGGAGAGCCAGTTCGTCACCTCGGGCGACGCGATGGGTGAGCATTTGCCGGAAGTCCGGGTGAGCATCGAGATTGTTGCGCCGGTGGAAATCGGGCACGACCAACCAGGTGATCGGCACGTCACCCAAGGCGTCGACGGCTTCAACGAAAGGTTGGTAGTCGGCCCAGGTTTGCGGTGCGACATCGTGCAGCACCAATAACACGCTGGGCACGTTCATGGCTTTATCCATTGGCCGTCTGCGGCCAGTGATTGCCGAGCACGGCGTGGTAGTGCCCCAGAAGACTATTGACCACGGTGTCCCAGGCGTAATGCTGTTCGACATGGGCGCGGGCTTTTTTACCAAGCTCTGCACTGCCTGAGTGGAACAGTTCGCGGACCGCACAGGCCATCGCCGACGAATTGTTCGGGGCGCAGAGCAAGCCACATTGATCAGTGACGATCTCCTTGAATGCTCCGGCATCAACGGCGATGACCGGGATGCCGCTGGCCATGGCCTCCAGAATGACCAGGCCGAAAGTTTCCTGGTCGCCGGCATGCACTAGCGCATCGGCACTGGCTAACAGTCGCGCCACTTGTACAGCCGGGCAGAACTCATCGACGACGGTGACGTTCTCCGGCACGACCACTGGCATGGACGAGCCGACCAATAGCAAGTGATAGCGAGCACCTAGCCGTTTCATGCAATCGAGCAGCACCGGCAGGTTCTTTTCCTTGGAGCCGCGCCCGGCAAAAATCAGCAAATGGGTCTCTTCAGCAATGCCCAGTTCGGCCCTTAGTTCCGGGTCCCTTGCGCCAGGATTGAATGTTTGCAGGTCGACGCCCAAAGGCTGGACGTAAACATTCCTGACCCCAAGCCCCTTGAGTTTGTCAGCCATGACCTGGCTCGGCGCCAGCACCCGGTCGAAGTTGCCATAAAGTCTGCTGACATAGGCTTCGACATTCGGGGTCACCCAGTTGCCCATGCGATTGCTGCACAGCAACGGCAAGTCGGAGTGATAGAAACCAATCACCGGCACATCCAGTTGACGCTTCGCATCTAAAGCAGCCCAGGCGGTGAGGTATGGATCGCCGACTTCTATGAGATCAGGCTGCAAATCCTGCAGGACGTTTCGCCACGGAGCCAAACGTACGGGGAAACGGTAGCCCTTGCCGAAGGGCAGGGCGGGAGCGGGAACGGTGAAAATGCCATCCCGTTCGCTCAGGTGGGCACCGGGGATCAGCAGGCTGTGGCGAATGCCAGGCTTGATCCCCAGGCGTCGGTGTTTGGCATCCAGATACGTGCGCACGCCACCGCTGGCAGGGGCGTAGAACATGGTTATGTCAGCGATATGCACGATGAACATCCCTCCGGTCCGTTGTTCTCCCTTGGTTGACCTTTATGAAGGATAGATGTTCGGTTGAGGTTTGCTGGTGGAGGGGTTAGTGGGGGGGGCGGTGAGAGCAAGACCGCCATCGCTGCATCGGTATCTACACATCTTTCAGGAGCTGCCAAAGTCCTGTGGCGCGGGAGTAATTCCCTCGCCACAAGTTCGGTGTGTTCTACGACGAGATACGTAGATCTGATGGAGCGCCAACCGTTCTAGATTCGGAAACTACCCACCAACTGTTTCAAGCGCGCGGCCTGCTGTTCAAGGTCGGAACACGCCCGCAACGTCGATTGCAGGTTTTCCACGCCTTCCTGGTTCAGCGTATTGATCTCAGTGATGTCGACGTTGATCGATTCAACCACCGCCGTCTGTTCTTCGGTCGCGGTGGCCACCGACTGGTTCATGCCGTCGATCTCGCCAATCCGCAAGGTGACGCTGTTCAAGCGTTCACCAGCGAGGTTGGCGATGTCCACGCTGTCCTGGCTGTGGCGCTGGCTGTCGCTCATGTTGCTGACGGATTCACGGGCGCCGACTTGCAGTTCCTCGATCATGGTCTGAACCTGTTGCGCCGATTCCTGGGTGCGATGCGCCAGGTTGCGCACTTCATCGGCCACCACCGCAAATCCACGTCCCGCTTCACCCGCTCGCGCTGCTTCGATCGCCGCGTTGAGGGCCAGCAGGTTGGTTTGCTGGGAGATGCTGGTGATCACTTCAAGGATCTGGCCGATGTTCACGGTTTTGCTGTTCAGCGATTCGATGTTGGTGCTCGACGCGCTGAGCATGCTCGACAGCTGATTCATCGCGGCAATGCTGCGGTCCACCACTTGCTGGCCGTCTTCGGCCAGGTTGCGGGCGTCGCTGGCCTGACTCGAGGCCTGTGCAGCGTTGCGGGCGATTTCCTGGGTGGCGGCGCCGAGCTGGTTGATCGCCGCGGCTACGCTGCTGGTGCGTGAGGCTTGTTGGTCAGAGTTGAACATCGACGAGTTTGAAGCGGCGAGCACGCGCAGGGCCACTTCGTTGACTTGGCCGGTGGCCGATGACACTTCGCGGATCGAACCGTGGATACGTTCCACAAAGCGGTTGAATGCGGTGCCGAGGACACCAAACTCGTCGTTGTTCTGGATGGTCAGGCGCTTGGTCAGATCGCCTTCACCGTCGGCAATGTCTTCCATGGCGCGGGTCATGACATGCAGCGGCTGGATCAGGATGCGGATCAGCATGCCCAGCAAGGCAATGATGATTGCCACGGCAATAAGGGTCGCGACGACGGCCGAGGTGCGAAATTCGCTAAGCATCGAGAAGGCTTTTTCTTTATCCACCGATAAACCGATGTACCAGTTCACCGAAGGCAGGCCTTTGACGGGGGTGAAGTTGACGATGCGGGTCTTGCCATCCACTTCGACTTCGCTGAAATCGCTGCTGATACGCGGCGTGTTGCGTGGATAGGCCTCGCTCAACGTTTTCATCACCAGCGATTTGTCCGGGTGCACCAGGATCTTGCCGTCGGCGCTGACCAGGAATGCGTAGCCCATGCCATCGAAATCCCGAGCGCTGAGGGTGTCGATCAAGGTTTGCAGGCTCAGGTCGCCACCGACCACGCCGATGCTCTGACCGGCCTTCTTCGAGGCGCTGGCGATGGAAATGATGGTTTGGCCCGTGGCCGCATCGACGTAGGGTTCGGTCAGCGTCGCAGTGTTGCTGCTTTCGGCGCCTTTGTACCAAGGGCGCACGCGCGGATCGAAGCCAGCAGGCATTTTCGCGTCCGGGCGAATGGTGAAGCTGCCGGTGGCATCGCCAAGGTAGGACGCCATGAAGGTCGATGTCAGGGCTTTCTGCTCGAGCAGGCTGTCAACCGTGGACCGCTCGGGGTTGAGGGCGATGTTCTGGGCAAGGTTGTCGATCAACAGGATGCGGCCGGTCAACCAGGTCTGAATGTTGCTGGCGGTAACATCGCCCATTTCAGTGAGGTAGTTGTCCAGGTCTTCGCGGATGGCGGTACGCTGCAAGTAGTCGTTGTACAGCGTGAACGAGGCGAAGGCGGCGATGACAATGAGCGCGGCGGCAAGCAGTATCTTATGGCTGAAACGCAGATTTTTGTTCATGGCTTGGGGTTCCGCTAAGGTCTTAATGTCAAGGGCGTGCTTTTATAAAGGAACGCGAAAGGGGTGGTGTTAAACACAAGCGGATAGTTCCGTCCTCTCCTTAGGGAATTACCGACGCTATTAGTCTTTTATATCGGCCGTGAAGGATCAAAGATTAACCATGGGTGACAAAATGCCTGACTCCTTGCAACTCGTTATCGGTGCCGATCTCGCGGGGCAGCCGATCGCCCAGGCGATGCGTCTCGCAAACCGCCATGGCCTGGTCGCCGGCGCTACCGGGACCGGCAAAACCGTCACCTTGCAACGCCTGGCCGAAGCCTTCAGCGATGCCGGCGTGGCGGTGTTCGCGGCGGATATCAAAGGCGACCTGTGCGGGCTGGGCGCTGCCGCAAACCCACAGGGCAAGATCGCCGAGCGGATCGCCGGGATGCCCTGGCTGAACTACACACCTCAGGCGTATCCGGTGACGTTGTGGGATATCCACGGCCAGTCGGGTCACCCGTTGCGCACGACCTTGAGCGAGATGGGCCCGTTGCTGCTGGGCAGCCTTCTGGAACTGACTGACAGTCAGCAGTCGGCGCTGTATGCCGCGTTTAAGGTGGCCGACCGTGAAGGTCTGTTGTTGCTGGATCTCAAGGATCTGAAGGCGCTGCTCAATCATTTGCGCGACCACCCGGAGTCATTGGGCGATGACGCCGCACTGATGACCACCGGTTCCAGCCAGGCATTATTGCGGCGCCTGGCGACGCTCGAGCAGCAGGGGGCGGAAGCACTGTTTGGCGAGCCTGCCCTGCAACTCGAAGACATATTGCAGCCGGCCGTCGATGGTCGCGGGCGCATTCACCTGCTTGATGCCAGCCGTCTGGTGCACGAGGCCCCGAAGGTCTACGCGACGTTCCTGCTGTGGCTGCTGGCCGAGCTGTTCGAGCAACTGCCGGAACGCGGCGATGCGGAAAAACCGCTGCTGGCGCTGTTTTTCGACGAAGCACATTTGTTATTCGCTGGCACGCCCAAAGCCTTGCAGGACCGCCTGGAGCAAGTGGTGCGGCTGATTCGCTCGAAAGGTGTCGGGGTGTATTTCGTCACCCAATCGCCGGGCGATCTGCCTGATGATGTGCTGGCACAGCTTGGCCTGCGCATCCAGCACGGGCTGCGCGCGTTTACCGCCAAGGAGCAGAAGTCCCTGAGGGCGGTGGCTGAGGGTTTCCGCCCGAACCCGGCATTCGATGCCTTGGCAGTGTTGACGGAGCTGGGCATCGGCGAGGCGCTGGTCGGTACGTTGCAGACCAAGGGCACGCCGGAGATGGTCCAGCGGGTGCTGGTCGCGCCACCGCAATCGCGGATCGGGCCGTTGACCGAGACGGAGCGCACAGTGCTGATTGCAGGGTCGCCGTTCAAGGGGCGTTACGATAAACCGATCGATCGCGAATCGGCCTATGAAGTATTGATGGGGCGCAAGGGATTGTCGCCCGAGCCTGAAGCGTTGCCGGGAAAACCCGCCGCTGAAGAGCCAAGCTTTACCGACAAGGCCGGGGAGTTTCTCGGCACTGCTGCAGGGCAGGCACTGAAATCAGCGATGCGACAGGCGGCTAACCAGTTGGGCCGGCAATTGGTGCGCGGGTTAATGGGGTCGCTGCTGGGTGGCAGCAAAAAACGCTAAAAGCAAAAGATCGTCCGAACGCGACTTGAGCCTTCGGACGATCTCTTGATCCTGCTTTCAATCCTTGGGTTTGGCGTGCGCCGCCAGTCGTTCGAGCGCAGCCCGCAGGTTCGGGTCGGTAATGCCATCGGCCGTCGCCTGGATGGTCGCCCCGGCGTCAACCGACAAGCTGATGGTATGCCCTGCCGCCCCTTGCGGGACAGTCGGTGGCTGCACCTTGAACAGGATGCGTGTCAGGCTGGCAAACTCATCGAACAGCTGCAATTGCCGTTGCAGGCGTTTTTGTTGATAGCGCAGGCGGGTCGCCCAGTGGCCGTCGGTGACGATCAGCAACAGGCTGCCTTCGCGCCATGAAGCCACGTGGCAATGCTCGCGGGCAGCCGGTTGCAATTGGCTTTCCAGCAGACGCTGGAGATGGCCCAGGCGTTGAGCGTGGCCGAAGATGGCTTTCAGCGGTTTGGCTTCGCGAAGCAGGACGGCGGGTGCTCTGGCCGTAAGAGGGCGAAATGCCATGATCAGACACCTGAAGTAACAGAGCAGCCATGTTAGCAGAAAGCACCCGATTGACCCGACCCATTGCTTTGCGAGCGCTTTACCCATTAAATCAACAAGTAACTTCTGCCGTGTATGACTTGAAGTTCAGCAAAAAGCCCTTATTTTAAGTGAGCCCCGTAACAACGCTGTGCCAGCATCGTGGAACAACGCCACTTTCCTCACCATCGTTTCCGGGTAGAATGCTCGTTCGCATGCGGCCATGAGGGCTGCTCGGGCGACTCACGGGGCCGCCCTCCATCCCTTTAGTGTGGAAGAT
>Ga0247812_10000505_pt1 | contig 24855 bp, 19 predicted proteins | sample UWRJL149409B1_FD_178011 | JGI IMG/M metagenome (GOLD analysis project Ga0247812, IMG submission 178011) | Plant litter microbial communities from Arlington Agricultural Research Station in Wisconsin, United States - UWRJ-L149-409B-1 | ecosystem: Environmental > Terrestrial > Plant litter >...
AGCAGCATGCGAAAACGATAACTCTCGAAGCGGGTCTGCGGGCTGCTCAACGTCGGCAGGAACAACCAGCCATGCCCGTGTCGGCGCTGCATCACGCCCTCATCGGACAGGCGCAGCAAACACCGACGCAACACGCTTTTGCCCACGCCATAACGCCGCAGCAGATCACTTTCGGAGATCTGGTCGGGCAGGACCTGGTTCAGCCGGTCATCGATCAGGCGGGTGTAAAGCTCGTCCTCCTCGTTGTGCAGCTCACTGACCTGCTGCGCAAGACCGGTAGCGGTGTGCAACGGCACGCGAAAGCCCTGTTGGGGCAACGGTTCGATCAGTTGCTGTTCGGCCAGGTACGACAACGCGCTGCGAATCGGCGAGCGAGACACGCCCAGGCGCTGCGTCAGTTCGACTTCCTTGAGATGGGTACCGGGTTGCAGGTCGCCCGACTGAATGGCGGAAAGAATCTGGCCGGCGACTTTGGTCTGCAGCGAGGTGAGTTGAGACATGGCGCGTTGTCGTTCCTGTGACAGGGGAGGGAAGGATACCCGAAAACAGCAAATAGCTTCGATGTGGCCTTGAGCGGAATTATAGGCCGTACAAATACATTTATGCAGTGACCATTAAATCTTTAGTTGTATTATTTCGAATATAAAAACATTGCCGGCCCATGAGCGGCAATTTTGAGGACGCTTTGTTATGACCTATGTACCCCTGCCCAGAGCCTTGCCTCATGAACGGGGCGTCGACGCCGGCGCCATCGTGGACTTTCTGTCAGCGATCACCCGCGCCGACCTCGAAGTGCACAGCTTTATGCTCTACCGCCAAGGTGCGGTGGTGGCGGAGGCGTTCTGGCAGCCGTACTCGGCCCGGCGCATGCATGTGCAGCATTCGGCGACCAAGAGCTGGACCGCCACTGCCGTCGGCTTGCTGGTCGATGATGGCCGCCTGAAGCTCGAGGACAAGGTGGTCAGTTTCTTCCCTGAATTGTGCCCGGTCGAGGTCAGCGCGAATCTCGCCGCCATGACCGTGGAGGACCTGCTGACCATGCGTACCGGGCACCAACGGGGCATTTCCGGTGGGGCATGGCGCAACCTGCAAACCAGCTGGATCGAGGCCTTTTTGCAAGAGCCGGTGGATGAACCGCCTGGCAAATCGTTCATCTACAGCAGCGCCTCGAGCTTCATGCTGTCGGCCATTGTCACCCGCGTGACCGGGCAAACCATGCACGCGCTCTTGCAGGAGCGGGTTCTGGATCGACTGGGCCTCGACAAACTTGAATGGGACCTCGCCCCCGGTGGGTTCAACTCCGGCGGTAACGGCCTGAGCTGTACCACTGAAGACTCGCTGAAGTTTGGTGTCCTGCACCTGAACAAGGGGCTGTGGCAAGGGCGCCAGCTGCTGTCGCCGGAATGGATCGCCAAGGCCACACGCAATCAGGTCGATGATGTCTGGATGGGCGAATTCGACGGCAAGCAGTACCTGCCCCGCAACAAGGACGCTGCCAATGAAGCAAAGCGTGAAGGCTATGGCTATCAATGGTGGATGACCCCGCAGGGCGGTTACTACGCGTCTGGCGTTTTCGGCCAGTACTGCATCGTGTTGCCGGAGCAGGACACCGTGATCTCCTTCACCTGTGGCCTGCGCCTCGGCGAGCGGCGTTTGCACGCGGCCATATGGGAACGGCTGTTTCCGGGGTTGGGGCGTGAGGCAACGGATCCCCAGGCCAGCCAGGCCCAACTCGACGCGCTGATCGATGGCCTGCGTCTGCCCACGCTGCAGGGCCTGAGCGAATCGCCGCACGCCGCCGAACTGCAAGGTCGTTTTAGCATTGAGCCCAACGAGGACGGGGTTCGCGAACTGGCCTTCGATTTTCATGATGATTACTGCGACTTCAGTCTGGTCGACCACCGTGGCACCCACCGCCTGCGCGTCGGTTTGCAGCAGCCGGTCGAGTCCGTCACCAGCCTCACCGGCAATTATCTGCACCATCAATATCAACCGGAACAGACCCCGGTCATCGCTCACGCTCGCTGGACTGAAGCGGGCGAATTGCGCATGGACTGGCGGTTTGTCGAAACCGCTTTCGGCGATCACGTCAGCTGCCGCCTGGAAGGGGGCCGCCTGCTGTTCGATCGCGGCGTCAACACCAATGCCGGATCGATGCAGCGCCCGACACTGACCGGTACCCGGATCTGAATTGCCTACGATTTTAGGAGCAAACCTATGAACCACACCTCGACTTCGGCGCTGTGGGCGCCCTTTACGGCCATGCGTCAATTCAACCGCCAGCCAATGCTGTTCGACAGCGCCGAGGGCATGCACTACACCACGACGGACGGCCGCCGGGTGCTGGACGCCATGGCCGGGCTCTGGTGTGTCAACGCCGGTCACGGACAGGCGCGAATTGTGGAAGCGATTCGTGAAGCGGCGGGGCGTCTGGACTTCGTTTCCTCGTTCAAGATGAGTCACCCGGCGGCGCTGGACATGGCCGATCAATTGGTCGCGAAAGCGCCGGTGGGCCTCGATAAGGTGTTCTTCACCAACTCCGGTTCCGAGGCGGTGGACACCGCGCTGAAGATTGCCCGTGCATACCATCAGGCTCGCGGCGACTGTCGCCGGACCAAGTTGATCGGCCGCGCCAAGGGGTATCACGGCATGGGCTTTGGTGGTCTGTCGGTGTCCGGTATCGGCCGTCAGAAGCGCGACTTCGGGCCGTTGCTGGGTGATGTCGCACACCTGCCGCTGCCGTACGACGCCAGCCTTCGATTCAGTGCCGGCCAGCCTGAGCAAGGCGCGCACTACGCGGACGCCTTGCTGCAGCTGCTGGAGATCCATGACCCGGCTACGGTGGCGGCAGTGATTGTCGAGCCGGTTACCGGGTCTGGCGGAGTCTACGCGCCGCCAGTCGGGTATCTGCAAAAACTGCGCGAAATGTGCGACCGCCATGGCGTGCTGCTGATTTTCGACGAGGTGATTACCGGTTTCGGCCGACTGGGCGACAACTTCGCTGCGCAGGTCTTTGGTGTGACGCCGGACTTGATGACGTTGGCGAAGGGCTTGACCAATGGCGCGGTACCGATGGGCGGCGTGCTGGTGAGCGGTGCGGTGTACAACGCATTCATGAACGGTCCCGAGCAAGCCATCGAGTTGATGCACGGTTATACCTATTCTGCGCACCCGCTGGCGTGTGCGGCGGGTCTGGCGACCTTGGCGGTGCATGAGGAACTGGGCATCAACGCGCACGTACAACGCATTGCGCCGACCTGGCAGCACACCGCGCTCGCCTTGCGTGAGCAGGGCCTGGTGCTCGACGTTCGCGCCATCGGCATGCTCTGCGCGGTAGAACTCAAACCGCGTGACCAGGCACCGGGCGCACGGGCTGCCGAAGTGGCCCAGCGCTGTTTCGACGCGGGTCTGCTCGTTCGTGCCTCGGGCGAAAATATCGTGTTGTCACCGCCGCTGATCGTCACCGAAGAGCAGATTGCCCTGATCTTCGACACCTTGCGCAGCGCCCTCGATCAAACCGCCTGAGGAGACACGATGAACTACCTGGATTTCTACATCGATGGCGAGTGGGTCAAACCTGAAGGCGCCGCGACCCTGGAGGTGATCGACCCGTCGACCGAGCGGTCCATCGGCGTCATCAGCCTGGGTTCGCGCGCTGATCTGGACCGCGCCGTGGCGGCCGCCAGACGAGCCTTTATGGGTTACTCGCAATGGTCCCGTGAGCAGCGGCTGGAGCTGTTGGCGGCCATCATCGAGGGTTATGAAAAACACAGCGAGGCGTTGGCCGAATGCGTGCACCAGGAAATGGGCGCGCCGCTTTCACTGGCGCGCAGTGCCCATGTCCCGGCGGGCCTGGGCCATCTGCAACGAGCCTTCGAGGTGTTGCGCACGTATGACTTCGACCGGCCCCATGGCACCACTCTGATCAGCCGCGAGCCGATCGGCGTGTGTGGCCTGATCACGCCGTGGAACTGGCCGCTTAACCAACTGACCTGCAAGCTGGCACCTGCGCTGGCGGCTGGCTGCACTTTGGTGCTCAAGCCCAGTGAAAAGGCCCCACTCTCGGCGATGTTGCTGGCCGATATCCTTCATCAGGCCGGCGTGCCCAAAGGCGTATTCAATCTGGTCAACGGCGACGGCCCGACGGTGGGTGACGGCATCGCCCGGCACCCTGACATCGACATGGTGTCGTTCACCGGATCCACGGGCGCGGGCATCGCCGTGGCCAAGGCGGCGGCGGATACGGTCAAGCGGGTTTCCCAGGAGCTGGGGGGCAAGTCGGCCAACCTGATTCTGGCCGATGCGGACATTGATTCGGCCGTTCGCCATGGGGTCAGCAGCTGTTTTCGCAACAGCGGCCAATCCTGTAATGCGCCGACCCGATTGTTGATTCCTCGCGCGCTGCAGCAGCAGGCCATCGAGATGGCCAGGCACGTCGCTGCCGAGGTCTGTTTCGATGACAGCCATCCGTCCACGTCCATCGGCCCGCTGGCCAATCAGGCGCAGTTCGAGCGGGTCCAGGCGTTGATCGGCACAGCCCTGCAACAAGGGGCGCACGCCGTGTGCGGCGGTGTTGGCCGCCCCGACGGCGTGTTGCAAGGCTATTACGTCAAGCCGACGGTATTCGCCGACGTCACTGCCGACATGCTGATCGCTCGGGAGGAAGTCTTTGGGCCCGTGCTGGTGATCATTCCGTATGACAGCGAAGACGAAGCGGTGGCCATCGCCAACGACAGCCCTTATGGCCTGTCGGGTTATGTCACTGCGGGCACGCTGGAGCGCGCGCGTTCAGTGGCTCGGCGCCTGCGCACCGGAATGGTCCACCTCAATGGCAGTAAAGCCGACAACGGCGCGCCTTTCGGCGGCTACAAGCAATCGGGCAATGGTCGCGAGTGGGGCGTCTTCGGGTTGGAAGACTACCTGGAAGTGAAATCGATATTCGGTTATCAGCCGAACGCCTGAGGACCGAATCTGCTGGTGAGAGCAAGAGTTCGGTCAGCGCAGCAGTTTAAAGGTACTTATCCGTGACGGCGCCTTCCGAGGCGCTGGACACGGTCTTCGCATACTTGGCCAGCACCCCGCGTTTGTACCTGGATTCCGGCCGCACCCAGCGGGTCTTGCGCTCGGCCAGTTCAGTGTCGGAAACATCGACAGTGATCTGGCGGGTTTCAGCGTCGATGACAATCCTGTCACCGTCTTCAATCAGCGCAATCGGACCGCCCTCGAACGCTTCCGGGGTGACATGCCCCACCACGAAGCCATGTGAGCCGCCCGAAAAACGCCCATCCGTGATCAGGGCAACGTCCTTGCCCAATCCCTTGCCCATGATCGCTGAAGTCGGCGAGAGCATCTCGCGCATCCCCGGTCCGCCCTTGGGCCCTTCATAGCGGATCACGATCACGTCGCCGGCCTTGACTTCGCCGTTGAGAATGCCCGCCAGCGCGCCTTCCTCACCGTGGTAAACCCGCGCCGTGCCTGCAAAGCGCAGGCCTTCCTTGCCGGTGATCTTGGCCACTGCGCCGGTGGGAGCCAGGTTGCCGCGCAGCACCACCAGGTGAGAATCCTTTTTGACCGGCTTATCAAACGGCAGGATCACGTCCTGGCCATCCGGGTAGTCGGGCACGTTTTGCAGGTTCTCCGCCAGCGTCTTGCCGGTGACGGTCAGCACATCGCCGTGCAACATGCCGGCGTCGAGCATGCGTTTCATCAACGGTTGAATGCCGCCGATCGCCACCAGCTCGCTCATCATGTATTGGCCGCTGGGACGCAGATCGGCGACCACCGGGGAGACCTTGCCCAGTTCGACGAAATCATCCAGCGTCAGCTCGACCTCCACGGCATGTGCCATGGCCAGCAGATGCAACACGGCATTGGTCGAGCCGGCGAGGGCGATCACCACGCGGATCGCATTTTCAAACGCCTTGCGGGTCATGATGTCCCGCGGTTTGAGGTCCAGCTTGAGCAGCTCCATGACCTGCTGGCCGGCGCGGAAACTGTCCGAGGCCTTATCGCTGCCGACCGCGTCCTGGGAACTGGAACCCGGCAAGCTCATGCCCAGCGCCTCGATCGCCGAGGCCATGGTGTTGGCCGTGTACATGCCGCCGCAGGAGCCGGGGCCGGGGATGGCCACTTCCTCGATCTGCTTGACCTGAATCTCGTTGATGTCCCCGCGTGCCTGTTGGCCCACCGCCTCGAACACCGAAATGATATCGGTGTGGCCGGCACCCGGACGGATGGTGCCGCCGTAGACGAAGATCGACGGGCGATTCAACCGTGCCATACCGATCAGGCAGCCCGGCATGTTCTTGTCGCAGCCGCCCACGGTGACCAGCCCGTCGAAGCCTTCGCAACCGGCCACCACCTCGATCGAATCAGCGATCACCTCCCGCGACACCAGCGAGTACTTCATGCCTTCGGTGCCATTGGCGATGCCGTCGGAGATGGTGATGGTGTTAAAAATCACGCCCTTGGCGCCAGCGGCATTCGCACCCCGTTCGGCCTCGAGCGCCAGTTTGTCGATGTGCATGTTGCAAGGCGTGACCATCGCCCAGGTCGAGGCAATCCCGATCTGCGGCTTCTTGAAATCGTCGTCGGTAAAACCTACCGCTCGCAGCATGGCGCGCCCGGGTGAACGCTCTACGCCGTCGACCACCTGGGAGGAATATTTGCGCAGATCGACTTCATCGCTCATCACGAGTCCTCATGGGTTCAATCGGAAAACGCTGAGTATAGTCGCCCGCCACACCCAGACCTGCCGGCGCCGGGGCAGTCAGCGCACGGACCAACACGTTGCGAACAGACGCGCGGGTTTGCCCTGACGTGATATTCTTCGCAACAACTTGGTTTGACCTATTCAGTTTGCGTGTCCTCGAGACGCGCCAACAGAATCACTGTCGCTCAAGTAGCTGAAGCCAATAAAGATAAAAAACCAGTTCAGAAGGGACATATAAACTGAGGTCGATACAGTCAATCGGCCTTGTGTGCCCACCCTCCAATCCAATGCACGAACACCCCACGACATCCTGCCTGAATGCCGTGAAACAAGGGGCTCGAGACTGAGGATGGCAGGGCGGATGGCGTTTTATCATAGGTGCTACAGATGTTTAAAAAAATGAACACGGCCCTGCTGGGGCTGGCTTTGTCGATGGGGATCACGTCCGTTCAAGCGGAAGAGGCAAAGAAAGTCGATGTACTGCTGATCGGCGGCGGCATCATGAGCGCGACCCTCGGTGTCTGGCTCAATGAGCTGGAACCGGGCACCTCGATGGAAATGATCGAGCGTCTTGACGGCGTCGCCCTCGAGAGCTCCAACGGCTGGAACAACGCCGGTACCGGGCACTCTGCCCTGGCCGAGCTGAACTACACCCCGGAAGACGAGAACGGCAAAGTCTCGATCCCGAAAGCCGTTGAGATCAACGAAGCGTTCCAGATTTCCCGTCAGTTCTGGGCCTGGCAGGTTCAGCAAGGCGTGTTGAAGAATCCGCGTTCGTTCATCAACTCCACACCGCACATGAGCTTCGTGTGGGGCGATGACAACATCAAGTTCCTGAAGAAGCGCTACGAAGCGCTGCAAGCGAGCCCGCTGTTCGCTGGCATGCAGTACTCCGAAGACCCGGCTGTGATCAGGAAGTGGGTCCCGCTGATGATGGAAGGGCGTGACCCGAACCAGAAAATCGCGGCCACCTGGAGCCCGATCGGCACCGACGTGAACTTCGGCGAAATCACCCGTCAGTTCGTTGCGCACCTGCAGACCACGCCGAAATTCGACTTGAAGCTATCCAGCGAAGTGCAGGACATCACCAAGAACGACGATGGCACCTGGCGCGTCAGCTACAAAAACCTCAAAGACGGCAGCAAGTCCGAAACCGACGCCAAGTTCGTGTTCATCGGCGCGGGCGGCGGCGCCCTGCACCTGCTGCAGAAGTCGGGCATTCCTGAAGCCAAGGAATACGCTGGCTTCCCGGTTGGCGGCTCGTTCCTCGTGACCGAAAACCCGACCATCGCCGAGCAACACCTGGCCAAGGCCTACGGTAAAGCGTCTGTCGGTGCTCCTCCGATGTCGGTTCCGCACCTGGACACCCGCGTCCTGGACGGCAAGCGCGTGATCCTGTTTGGCCCATTCGCGACCTTCAGCACCAAGTTCCTGAAAGAAGGTTCGTACCTGGACCTGCTGACCACCACGACCACGCACAACGTGTGGCCGATGACCAAGGTTGGTATCAAGGAATACCCGCTGGTCGAGTACCTCGCCGGCCAGCTGATGCTGTCTGACGAAGACCGCCTCGACGCCCTGAAAGAATACTTCCCGAACGCCAAAGCCGAAGACTGGCGCCTGTGGCAAGCCGGCCAACGTGTGCAAATCATCAAGCGTGATGAAGCGGCCGGTGGCGTGCTGAAACTGGGCACCGAGATCGTCTCTTCGCAAGATGGCAGCATCGCCGGTCTGCTGGGCGCCTCGCCGGGTGCATCGACAGCCGCACCGATCATGCTGACCGTGCTGCAGAAGGTGTTCAAGGACAAGGTCGCAACGCCGGCCTGGCAGGAAAAGCTGCACCAGATCGTGCCGAGCTATGGCACTCAGCTCAACGGCAGTCCTGAGAAGGTTGCCGAAGAGTGGGCCTATACCGCCAAGGTATTGCAGCTGACTCCACCGCCAGTGATTGGCCAGATGGCGGCTCCGGCGGCTGCTCCGGTTGACGCTGAAAAGGCTGCGCCGAAGGCCAATGCTGCGAGTGATATGGCTTTGTAATTTAAAAGCCTGGTTGTGAAGAAGCCCGCTGAACCGGTAATGGTCAGCGGGCTTTTTTGTGGGTGCTCTGGACCCGGAGCAAACTGTGGGAGCTGGCCTGCCGGCGATGGCGGTTTCATAGCTGACGGGTATTCTTCTGATCCACCCGGATCAAACTGTGGGAGCTGGCTTGCCAGCGATGGCGCCCTTACAGCCAACCCATATCTAACTGATCCACCCGGATCAAACTGTAGGAGCGAGCCTGCTCGCGATGGCTGCCTGATCGGCGGTGAGATTCTTGCTGGTGTACATATCCATTCCTGCGGTCACGGCTTCTATTGGTTTCGCCCTTACGGCGAGTTACTTGGAGGAGCGCCAAGTAACCAAACGCTCTTGCCCCTTTCGTCCGGTGCCTCGCCAGGGCTCGGCATACCCTCGCTCCGGCCCTGCTCCGTGGGCCCGCCGCGATCGGCCATCCATGGCCGTGCGCGGCTAACCCGGCATCCATGCCGGGTTGCCCACTGCGCAGAACCTGCGCTCGGCCTACCGATGGGGCAAAAGATCAAAAGCAGATCAAAAGCAGATCAAAAGCCAAAACTAGGCGGCCTGACAGCCGACCATTCTCTCCCGAATGTCACCCGATCAAGTGTGGGAGCTGGCTTGCCAGCGATGGCGGCCTGATAGCCGACCGATTCTTTCCTGATGTAACCGGATCAAACTGTAGGAGCGAGCCTGCTCGCGATGGCTGCCTGATCGGCGGTGAGATTCTTGCCGGTGTACATATCCATTCCTGCGGTCACGGCTTCTATCGGTTTCGCTCTTACAGCGAGTCACTTGGAAGAGCGCCAAGTAACCAAACGCTCTTGCCCCTTTCGTCCGGTGCCTCGCCTGGGCTCGGCATACCCTCGCTCCGGTCCTGCTCCGTGTGCCCGCCGCGATCGGCCATCCATGGCCGTGCGCGGCTAACCCGGCATCCATGCCGGGTTGCCCACTGCGCAGAACCTGCGCTCGGCCGTCCGAGGTGACAAGAAGATCAAGATCAAAATCAAAATCAAAAGCCACAGCGAGGTGGCCTGACAACCGACCTGACTTTGCGGGCGTGCCCACGCCTGCGAAACACTTGCTTCGGCCAGTGTCATGGGCAGTGAGATGACCTTTATTCTCAGTGGCCCGAAATGCAATTTGGCATGGGGTATTCAAAAGATGATTTCGTTGGCAGAGTTGTCGGTCAATCGATTGTTGGATGAGCTTGAAACTTAGAAGCAGCCGAAGGTTTTAATTAAGCCTGGCGAGGGCGAGCCCGTAGTCTCGAAGAGATCAGCGGGCTTTTTTGTGGGTGTTGGTTTTTTCAATGCTTTGAACGAGTAAGAAAATTCTGACGGAAAGTATAAAAATCAAAGTATGAAACTTCCTGTTTTGATAAACGGTGCCTGAAGTAATCCCGCGCTTTATTGTTTGAAAAAATCTGCCTGATTAGGGTGAAGCATTAGAAGTTTCAACGCAGTTTGATGCCCGGTTTTCTCCTCGGCCTCTCACTGCCTCAGCACTTCGTCCCTGTCAGGAAGACGCAGCATGGCGCTATGGAACATCGTGCCTACGTGGTTCGAAATAGAAGATCGCATGACCCATGACATGGGTCATCAGGGCGGGCACGGCCGCATTCATATCAATGACTATGCGTCCTCAATAAGTTTGAACATTCGGCGGATCCACAACATCCGGACGGCGTTCACGCGCGCGGAATGGGAGGTCGCCAGGTCCTTGAGGCAACGCTTCTCAGACCTCGACATCTCCAGCGTCCTCACCGAATTGATTAGCGTCGTTAGTCAAATGGCAATGATTGTTGCCGCCAGTGTGTTGGCTGGCGGAACCATTGGCGCGGGTGTAGGCGCTTTTGTCGGGGGTGTGGGCGCGATTCCGTCCGGTATGGCCGGCGCTGCAATGGGTTTGAAAGTTAGCACCTGGATACTGGGGGTACTCGGCCTGGTTTCCATTGCCGAGTTCTTCGTCGAAGGCTTGCCGCGCATTGGCGAGTACTACCTGGACGGCATCGACATCGCATGGAAAGGCACCCAGGGCGATGAGGGTCTACATCCCTTCAGCCGTGATGATCCTGCTGCCATCGACAGGGCCGCCCAGCACATCGCTCGAGGGCATGAAGAAGTCATCGTTCTGCTGTTGGGAGCCATCGTTGCCTACCTGACGCGAGGGCGGGGCAATGCCCAGGTACTTGCCAGCGAGATGCAGGCTAGCGCCAAAGGTGCACGGTTAGGGCAGTGGATGCTCAAGCATGAAGAGGCCCTGAAAAAACACCCGGACCTGCAACTGCCAACGTCACGACAAGGTGCGTTTGGCCGACAAGAAACGCCATTGCCTACGCGCCGCCAACCCGAGCATCCATCACCGAAAAAACCGTTGGGCATGCCGGAACACAAGGTGCCATGCTTTAACGTGAGCAAGAAGCATGCGGAGAAGATTCCCGAGTTTGATCGGCAGCTGGCGGGCCAGGAAAAGGGGCTGAATGATCTGAGTGTGGATGAGTATTTGAGGGGGCGGGAGGCGTTTACGGCGAAGAATGTTGTGCGAGATCCGAAGGTTGCTGCGCAGGCACGGCAGAGGCTAGGTCGAAGCATTGAAAAGCAGATCCGTGAAAAACTAGACATGGACGGTGTGCTTCCTGAAAAAGCGATGCTCCTATCCAAACAAGTGGCAGCGAATAAAATGGCGACACTAGCCGCTTTGCATAATCCTGACCTGTTTGCGGGAGGAAAGGACGTTATTAGTGATTTCGGTGATCGGAAAATCAACGCAAGCATTGGTCCCCAGTGGCCAAGCCGAATTGGCGGACTGGATGCGGCCGCTGATAACGTGCCCAAGAGTCTTCGTAGTACCACAAATATGAATGCCAAATTAGAAAGATGTAAGTGAGGTGTACACAGTGGACGAAAACTACGCTTTTTTCATCAAACAGTTTGGTCCTCCGACAATTAGGCAGGACGTTCCGGAATCGAGTATTGCCTTTTTCCAGGATAAGCTTCCCGAACAGATGATTGAGTATTGGAGGCAGTATGGTTGGTGCGGTTATATGAACGGCCTTTTTTGGACGGTTAACCCACAGGACTATGAGGCGGTACTGTCTAATTGGCTCAATGACACTAAGTTTAGTTGCGAAGATACCTATCATGTCATTGCCCGTGGCGCGTTCGGTGAGTTGTATGTGTGGGGCGAACAGGGTGGTTACAGCATGACAATCACCGCTAGCATGGCGCGTTATTACACCGCTGAATCGATATTAAGCGGCAGCGAGCTTAATCGCGGAGTTCGCGTGTTTTTTTCATCTCTGGAACCCGAAGAAAACGATGTGGATGGTTTGTTTCAATCTGCTTTGGAGTCGCTAGGGGAATTGAGCTTTAATGAAATGTATGGTTTCGTGCCGGCCCTACCTCTAGGTGGGTCAATAACATTAAAAAATCTGCAAATAGTAAAAGCTGTTGAGTATTTAGAGTTTTTATCCCAAATTGTGCCGCTTGCAGATTGGGGCTTTCCAGATATATCGACACACTAAAGATTGTATGAGTATCTTATTAGTTTATGGGGAATAGCGTGTAAGAGGTCATTCATGCGTTGACTAAAATTAAGTATATTGCATAGGATGATGCAAGTCAGGAGATGAAATTTGGACGAGGATTTTGCTTTCTTCATAAAGAATTTTGGCCCCGGAGCTCATCGGCTGGAAGTGCCGGAGTTGAGTATTGCTCGATATAAAAACAAGCTTCCGGATCAACTTATTTCCTATTGGAAGGATCAAGGTTGGTGCGGATATGGGAACGGGATTTTTTGGACAGTCAACCCGGAGCGCTACGAGGGAGTATTGACTCAGTGGATATTGGACTCAGGGCTGAATTTTGAGGATGATCTTCATGTCATCGCCCGCAGTGCATTTGGTGGGCTTTATGTGTGGGGAGAGCGGGGCGGGTATTGCCTTACCATTTCCTCTTATCTAGGTCGCTATTCTCGTCGCACCTCCAGATTTACGGCTGAGAATGTTGATTTCGGGGTTCGAGTGTTTTTTTCTTCCATGGATCCAAAATACAACGACGTCGTCGATTTATTTGCACCTGCCATGGAGAAACTCGGCATTCTTAATTCGGACGAAATATATGGTTTTGTCCCCGCGCTGGCGCTTGGTGGATCGATGGATCTGAAGTACTTGCAAAAGGTAAAAATTATTGAGCACCTGGAATTTATTTCCCAGCTTTCACCACTAACCGATTGGGGGTTTCCGAAAATTTGATACATGTCGTCTGATTGTCAGAAAACCTCTCTAAAAGTTGAAGCAATGAAATTTTTGTGGATGAGTTTTTTGCCTGCTTTCTTGAGGAATTTGCTCCTGAAAAAGGGCGCCAGAAAGCTCCCGATTCAAGCATGGTCCTTTACAGACACAGGCTGCCCGAGCAATTACTTCAGTATTGGAATGAACATGGCTGGAGTGGCTATGCCGATGGGCTTTTTGGACTGTAAATCCGCAGGAGTATGAGGTGTTGCTAAGTCATTGGTTGACCGATACTGAATTTAACGGTCGAGAATATTACTACGTCATTGCCCGCAGCGCGTTTGGTGTACTTTACGTGTGGGGAGAGAAAAGCGGGTATTGCCTGACTATCTCATGCCCGATGGCACGCTACTCCTCACGCGTCTCGAGGTTTACAGGGTTAAAAATGGATTTTGGGGTCAAAGCGTTTTTCTCTGGTATGAATGCTGGCTCCAATGATTTTGCAGATATGTTCGAAGCGGCGGTTGAGAAACTCGGGAGACTTAAGTCAGATGAGATGTATGGATTCGTCCCAGCCCTGGCTCTCGGTGGTCCGATAGAGTTCAATAATCTACAGAAAGTAAAAACTATCGAGCACCTGGAGTTTCTGTCTCAACTGACACCGCTAACCGACTGGGGCTTTCCGGATTATTAAACAATTCACAGATAATCGAGAAACCCCGAAAAAGCCCCTTAAAACACCTCCAATCAATGCCCGGCAATCACCAAACCACTGTCCCTGTCACCCTTCGGAAAACCATGCCCCCGCGCATTGAACGCGATGCAAAAACTGATCACCACCAGCGCCAGCAACACCCAAGGAAAGGCACTCACACCCAGTTGGTCGAGCATCACCCCACCCAATAATCCACCCACCGCAATCGCGCTGTTCCAGACCACCACATTCATGGAAAGCGCCACGTCCGCTCCCTTTCCCGCAGAGTCAGCCAGCGCGGTCTGGAGCAGTGTTCCGGCGCCACCGAAGGTCAGCCCCCAGACGAAGACGCCGAACAGCATCGCGATGGCAGAGTGGGAGAACACGCCGAACAGGACAGAAACGGCGGCAAAAGTCGCCAGGCTGGCCAGCACTGCAGTGCGCAGATGCCGATCCACCAGCCGGCTGGTGATCCAGATACTCGCGAGCGCAGCGACACCGAAAACCAGTAGCACCACGTCGACACTCCGGCTCAATCCTGCGGATGAGAGGAAGGGGGCGATGTAGGTGTAGAGAATGTTGTGCGCGAGCATCCAGGTCACGACAACGCCGAGTACTGAGCGCACGCCCGGGGTGTAGAGCACTTGGCGCAGCGGCATGCGTTGTGACGAGGTCTGGCCCTGGTAGTCGGGGACTTTGATCAGCACCCACACGATCAGCCCAAGGGTCAATCCTGACATGAGTGCGAACGCCATTCGCCATCCCATCAGTCCGCCCAGCCAGGTGCCTAATGGCACGCCCAACGATAGCGCTATCGGGGTGCCCACCATGGCCACTGCCAATGCGCGGCCCTGCAGGCGAGGGACAACCATGCGCCTTGCATAGCCCGCCAACAGGCTCCAGGCCAGACCGGCAGAGGCGCCGGCGAAGAAGCGGGCAACGAGTGTCAGCAGGTAGTCCGAGGACAGCGCCGTCAGGGTGTTGAACACCAGAAAGCCAAGAATCGTCGACAGCAGCACTGTGCGGCGCCGCCAGCCTTGCGTGGCGATCGTCAACGGAATAGCGGCCAGCAACGATCCCAGTGCGTAGACCGTCACCATTTGCCCGGCCAGTGGCTGTGAAACATTCAACCCCGTGCCGATTTCCGGTAACAGGCCGGCTGGCAAGGTTTCAGTCACGATGCAGATAAATCCGGTCATGGCCAATGCCAGTAATGCGCCTAGCGGGAGTCGCTCGGCTTGCTGCTCATCAATCGCCATTTCATGCTCCAGGTGACTTATATATCGATCGATATAAATCTAGGGAGGTGGGCCCTCGTTGTCAACGACTTATGTATCGATTAGTATCGAACTCATGTGAACGGAGGATCGTATGGCACAGATGGGAAGACCGCGCACCTTCGACCGTGACGCGGCAATTGATCAGGCAATGAATCTGTTTTGGGAGCACGGCTACGATTCCACGTCGCTCAATCAGCTCAAAGCCACCATCGGCGGTGGCATTTCCGCACCGAGCTTTTATGCCGCATTTGGCTCAAAGGAAGCGCTGTTCAAAGAGGTCATGGCGCGGTACCTGAGCACGCATGGCCGCGTCACGGACAGCCTGTTCGATGACACGCTGGCGCCCAGGGATGCCATCGAACTGACCCTGCGTCGCTCCGCCAGAATGCAGACCGAAGTCGACCACCCCACAGGTTGTCTGGTTTCATTAGGCTGGATGAGCGCGTGCTCGGAAGAGAGCAAAGCCATCTCGCAGCCACTCGCCCAGACAAGGGCTTTGAATCGGGCGGGAATAGTGAAATGCATCGAACGCGGCGTTGCCCAAGGGCAGTTGCGAGCGACTGTCGACGTTGAGGCCCTGGCTACGATGTTCGACAGTTTTCTGTCGGGGCTTTCCACACTCGCCAGAGATGGCGTTTCACATGCCGCACTGGACGCCGCAGTGACGCAGGTGATGACCGTTTGGGATGCATCAGCGAAGTAATCGTTTCACATGACAGATGTTCATCCTGAGCTCTGGCGCAGGTGCTCTGATCTGTATTTTTCATCGCTATCTGCCTCTGTAATGCACACAGATGCCCGCTCACAATAAGGGCACTTTCCGCGAGCAGGAGGCCCCGATGGGCAAGATGGCGATTTTCCTTGGTGGTTTTCTCGTATTGACCGTGTTGATCGGTGCGCTGGCGACGATTTCTCCTGTCTGATCATTGTCCGTAAAAAACAAAACGCCTCCATTCAAGGAGGCGTTTTGCGTTTTCAGGACTGCAGCATCACTTCAGATCAAAGCGATCCAGATTCATCACCTTCGTCCACGCCGCCACAAAGTCCTTAACGAATTGCTCCTTCGCATCGCTGCTGGCATACACCTCGGCAATCGCGCGCAACTGCGCATTCGATCCAAACACCAGATCAACACGGGTGCCGGTCCATTTCACCGCGCCCGTCTTGCGGTCTCGTCCCTCGAACTCTTGCGCATCATCGGAGACCGGTTTCCATTCCACGCTCATGTCCAGCAGGTTGGTGAAGAAGTCGTTGGTCAGCGCTTCCGGCTGCTGGGTAAACACGCCATGTCTGGTTTGGCCGACGTTGGTGTTCAGCACGCGCAGGCCGCCAATGAGCGCGGTCATTTCCGGTGCGGTGAGGGTCAGCAGTTGCGCCTTGTCGATCAGCAATGCTTCGGCTGGAACGCTGTAGCGGGTTTTGAGAAAATTGCGGAAGCCATCGGCGGTGGGTTCGAGGAACGCGAACGACTCGACGTCGGTCTGTTCCTGAGTCGCGTCCATCCTGCCTGGCGTGAACGGTACCGTGATGTTGACTCCCGCGTTTTTGGCGGCCTGTTCGACGCCGGCGCTACCGGCCAGGACGATCAGGTCCGCGAGGGAGACTTTCTTGCCGCCGCTGCTGAAGTCACGCTGAATCCCTTCAAGTTTTGCCAGCACGCTCCCCAATTGTTCCGGCTGGTTGGCCTGCCAGGATTTCTGTGGTTCCAGGCGCAAGCGTCCACCGTTGGCGCCGCCGCGTTTGTCGGAGCCGCGGAAGGTCGAGGCGGCTGCCCATGCTGTCGACACAAGTTGCGAAACCGACAGACCGCTGGCTTGCAGTTTGCCCTTGAGCGCGGCGATGTCGCTGTCGTTGATCAGCTCATGGTCGACGTCAGGAATGGGGTCTTGCCACAGCAGTTCTTCGCCGGGCATTTCCGGGCCGAGGTAGCGCGAGAGCGGGCCCATGTCGCGGTGGATGAGTTTGTACCAGGCGCGGGCGAAGGCGTCGGCCAGTTGATCGGGATTGGCCAGGAAGCGCCGGGAGATCGGTTCGTAGATCGGGTCGAAGCGCAGCGCCAGGTCCGAGGTCAGCATGGTCGGGTTGCGGCGCTTGGAAGGGTCGTGGGCATCAGGAATGATGCCGGCGCCGGCGCCGTTTTTCGGGGTCCACTGGTGTGCGCCCGCCGGGCTTTTGGTCAGCTCCCATTCGAAGCCGAACAGGTTTTCCAGGTAGTTGTTACTCCACTTGGTGGGCGTGGTGGTCCAGGTCACTTCCAGGCCGCTGGTGATGGTGTCCGGGCCTTTGCCGGTGCCGAAGCTGTTTTTCCAGCCGAAGCCTTGCTCTTCAAGACCGGCGGCTTCGGGTTCCGCCCCGACATTGTCCGCAGGGCCGGCGCCGTGCGTCTTGCCGAAGGCATGGCCGCCGGCGATCAGGGCCACGGTTTCCTCGTCATTCATGGCCATGCGGCCAAAGGTTTCGCGGATATCCAGGGCCGATTTGACCGGGTCCGGTTCGCCTTCCGGGCCTTCCGGGTTGACGTAGATCAGGCCCATTTGCACGGCGGCGAGGGGTTTTTCCAGATGGCGGCCGGGTTCGACCCGGCTGTCTTCGTTTTCTCCAGGTTCGGCCACGAGCGGGCCTTCACCGGGTTCCTGCATGGGTTCCTTATGACCCTGATCGTAGCGGGTGTCGCCCGCCAGCCACTTGTTCTCCGAGCCCCAGTAGACGTCCTCGTCCGGCTCCCAGACGTCTGGACGGCCACCGGAAAAACCGAAGGTCTTGAAGTCCATGGATTCCAGCGCGACGTTACCGGTGAGAACGATCAGGTCGGCCCAGGAAATTTTACGACCGTACTTCTGCTTGATCGGCCAGAGCAGCCGGCGCGCCTTGTCCAGGCTGACGTTGTCCGGCCAGCTGTTGAGCGGGGCGAAACGTTGCTGACCCGAGCCTGCGCCGCCACGCCCGTCGGCGGTGCGGTAGGTGCCGGCGCTGTGCCAGGCCATGCGAATGAACAGCGGCCCGTAGTGCCCGAAGTCTGCCGGCCACCAGTCTTGTGAGTCGGTCATCAGCGCGCGCAGGTCTTGCTTGAGCGCCTGAAAATCCAGAGTTTTGAATGCTTCGGCGTAATTGAAACCTTCGTCCAGAGGATCAGAGAGGGACGAATGCTGGTGCAGTATTTTCAGATTCAGTTGATTCGGCCACCAATCGCGGTTCGTCGTGCCACCGCCAGCGGCGTGGTTGAACGGGCATTTCGATTCATTTGCCATGTGTGAGCTACCTTTGGGTCGTGATCTTGCGGGCTATCCGCGCCTTGTGGACACGGGCAAGCGACGAGCGAAATCGATGACACAGGCTGCTGGGCCAGCAGTTCAATCAACTGGGTGATGTGACCGCGCGGGAATGAAAAACAGCGGCAATCGGGTCGCCAGCGCGGTGGCCCACGGCAGGCTTAGTCATGTTTCAGACTCATTCCTGTCTCCTTATCAGCACTACTGCGGCCGGCTTATGGCGCCAGCGCAGGACTAAGGTTAGACCCGACTCGGGAAGTCAGCTAATAGGTGCAGTGTTGGGGGGTGATAGGCAAAGTCTTTCAAGCGGCGGTGCTGGTATTGCGCCTGCTGCGCAGCCGGACGCAGGCTGCGCCAGCTGCTACAGGTTTTCGTCAGGGCTGATGCTCGACGCAGGGCGCCGGGCATCCTTGGACGTCAGTTCACAACGAAGCCTGCACCGACCGGGTCGTTACGCTCGATGACCCAGCGTGACGTCCCCAGGATACTGGCGGTGCCTTTCACGGTAGGGCGGACCGCGCGCGTGCCGTTGAGGTCCACTTCACCGAGCAGGCAACCTTCGAAAGTGCCACTGCCCAGCAAACCTTCGGACAGGATAGGCTGGTTAAGGCCGAGTTTTCCCCGAGCCTCGAACATCGCCATCATCGCGCTGGTGCCGGTGCCCCCGGGAGATCGATCGAGCTGGCCGGCGCTGAACACGTGGACGTTCTTGTAGAACGCACCGTCGATGGTCGCCGGGTGCCAGAACGTAATGAAATTGAGGTCGTTGATGTGGGCCTCGGTCGGGTGCTGGATCTTCAGCTGTTTCTGGATCTGGTCCCGTGCCAGCAACCCAAGGCGTGAAAGTTCGCTGCCATTCTCGGGGCTGATACGCAGGTCGCAATTGGTCAGGTCGACAATACCGAAATAGTTGCCGCCCCAGACCAGGTCGGCCTTCAGGTCGCCGTAGCCCGGCAGGTGCACGGGAATGTCCTGGGCCGCGACATAAGCCGGCACGTTTTCGAAACGGGTCCAGAGCACGTTCTCGCCTTCGGAAGCCACTTCAGCGACAACCAGTCCCGCCGTGGTCTCGAAGCGGATTTTGGTGATGCCATCAGCGCCGCGCGGCACCAGGCCCAGGGCAACCATCGCCATGCTCACGGCAATCGTGCCGTGGCCACACATGTGCGAATACACACTGCCGTCCATGTAGATCAGGCCCGCGTCGTACTCACTGCTGGAAGGCGGGGTGAGGAAGACCCCGAACATGTCCTTGTGGCCGCGTGGTTCCTGCATCAGCGCTTTGCGCAACCAGTCGTAGTTCTGTTCCAGAAAGGTACGCTTGGCCAGAATGCTGGAACCGGCGGGGTAGGGAATACCGCTGTGCACGATGCACAGTGGTTCACCTTCGGTATGGGTATAGATCACATCGAACGTGTCTTGCATACGCATGACTGAACTCCTGGCTTTCGGGGTGTAGGTATGGGGGGTTATTTGCGTTCTGACAAAAGGTCGAGACCAATGCACAGATCGAGAATGATCACGGCGATGACCACCACGACAATGGTCGCGCCGGAGGCGGCGGCGATCGTTGGGTCGACGGTGTACTGCACGTAGTTGAAAAGCTTCACCGGTATGGTGTTGAGGTCCGGGGTTGTGTTGAAGATCGACAGCTCGACGTTGATCCATGACGAGATGAAGGCAAAGATCGACCCGGTGACAATCCCCGGCCTGATCTGCGGCAGCACCACATGAAAGAAAGTGGCCCACGGTGTTCCGCCCAGATCGCTCGACGCTTCCTCCAGCGCACGCTGCTCCGGTGTCAGCATCGACAGCACCGAGCGCAATACAAACGGCGAGATGATGATCGTGTGGCCGATCAGCAGTGCAAGAAAACTGCGGGTCAATCCGAAGTAGCCACCGAACTGCAACAGCGCCGCGCCCAGCACGATGTGCGGAAACACCAGCGGTGAAGTCAGGGCGGCCAAAATCGCGTTCTTGCCCGCAAATTCATAACGCGCTATCGCCAGCGCCGCCGGCACGCTGAGCAATACGGCGACGAAGGTCGCGACCAGCGCCAGGACCGTGCTGGTGGCAAACGAGGCCACGTAGCTGGGGTCACTGAGCATTTTGCCGTACCAGTCCAGGGTCCAGCCTTGAGGCGGGAACGCCAGGAATGACGTGGCGGTGAACGAGACGCCCATGATCACCACCAGGGGCAGCAGCATGTAGCCGAGCACGGCCCAGGCGATCAGGCGAACCAGCATGCGAGTGATCATGAGTTGCTCCCTCTGATGCTGCCGACGCGTCCGGCCAGTCCGACCATGACCAGGGTGAAGATCAGCAGGACGACGCTCAGTGCGCCACCGTAGTTGAAGTCGAAGACCGAGCTGTACTGCTGGAAAATCAGCATCGAGAGCACGGAGATTCTTCCGCCCGACAGAAGCGCCGGCGTCACGTAGGCACTGGCCGCGAGGGTGAACACCATGATCGAGCCGGAAATGATGCCGGGCATGGTCAGCGGCAGGATCACATGGAAGAAGGTCGCGCGGGGGCTGGCACCGAGGTCGTCGGAGGCTTGCTCATAGGCCGGGTCGACCTGGGCCAGTGCGTTGCCGGCTGCCAGTACGATGAACGGCAGCAGGATGTACACCATGCCGATCAGAATGCCGAGCTCGGTGCCCAGAAAGCGCACCGGCGTATCGATCAGGCCGGTATCCAGCAAGCTCTGATTCACCAGGCCTTTGCGTCCCAGCAGGACCATCCAGCCGAACGAGCGCACGATGTTACTGGTGAACATTGGCACTACCAGCAGGATCACACACGCTCGACGCCAGGCACGCCATTTCACGACACGCACCAGGTACCAGGCCAGCGGATAGCCAAGCACCAACGACACCAAAGTAGTCAGCGCGGCGATGCGGAAGGTCACCAGAATCACATCCCAGTGGTACTGATCGCCCAGCACGCGAATGTAGTGATCCAGCGTGAAGGCCTGGTCAGCGCCCTTGGTCAGACTGGCGAAAATCACCACTGCAAACGGTGCGAGAAAGAACGCGGTGAAAAAGGCCAGTGCCGCAAAGAGCATCAGCAGCGGGGCGAGCGTCTTGCGTTTCATGACGACTCCCCGATCAAGTGCAGTTGAGCGGGGTTAAAGCCCAGGCGCACGGCGCTGCCGGTGATCATGTCCGCCCGCGGAAAGCCCATGGTGCGTGCCACGATTGGTTGCCCGTCAATCAAGGTGTGGATCAGCGTGTGGCTGCCGACCGTGACGATGTCGCTCACGGTGCCCTGGATTTCGCAGCAGTTGGCGGTCTCTGGGGTCGCGGCATCCAGCACCTGCAGATGCTCGGGACGCAGGACGGCCACCCCTTGCCGGGCGATGTTCCTGGTATCGCGAGGCAGTGGTTTAGCGCGGATGTTCAGGCGTATCTCATCGGCGCCAGTGGCCTGGTAGTCGATGAGGTTGGCCTCGCCAATGAAGTCCGCCACAAAGCGCGAAGCGGGTGCGCTGTAGATGTCGCTGCTGGAACCGGTCTGTTCGATGCGGCCAGCGTTCATCACCACAATCCGGTCGGCGATGGTCATCGCTTCTTCCTGATCGTGGGTCACGAAAATGAACGCGATGCCGAGTTTCGCCTGCAGATGCTTGAGCTCCAGCTGCATGCGCTTGCGCAGCTTCATGTCCAGCGCCGAGAGCGGCTCGTCGAGCAACAGCAACTTGGGTTTGTTGACGATGGCCCGTGCCAGTGCCACGCGTTGTTGCTGGCCGCCCGACATGCCGCGAGGGTAGCGATCGCTGAGCGCTTCCAGACCCACCATTGCCAGTGATTCGCGTGCCCGGTCACGGGCTTCGGTGCGATTGACACCCTGGCGTCGCGGACCGTATGCGACGTTTTCCAGCACGGTCATGTGCGGAAACAGGGCGTAGTTCTGAAACACGGTATTCAGCGGACGACGGTAGGGCGGCAGACGACTGACGTCCTGGCCATCGATCGCGATGGTCCCGGAGTCGGGCTGCATAAAGCCGGCGATCGAGCGCAGCAAAGTGGTTTTGCCGCAACCGCTGGGGCCGAGCAGCACGATAAATTCGCCCTGCTCGATGTCCAGGTTGATCGTGTCCAATGCCTGGTAGGAACCAAAGTTTTTGCAGACGCTGTCGATGCTCAATAAAACTGACATTGCAGACCTCTTGAGCTATTTGGCGGTGACTTTGCGGTTCCAGTCATTGGTGACACTCGCGCGCTGCGCGTTGATCTGGGCCCAATCAAACAGGCGCAGATCGCTGATCGATCCACCGGCGCCCCATGGCAACTTGCGAGCAACGTCTTCAGAGACTTCCACGCCTTTCACCGCTGGCCCCAGATAGAGTTTGCCGGCCAGGCACGACGCTGCTTCCTGGGTCAGCGCGGTGTTGATGAATTGCTCGGCGGCCTTGCTGTTGCGTGCGCCTTTGATCAGGTGCAAGCGCGCATCGGTTGCCCATACGCCTTCCTTGGGAATCGAGAAACCGATGGGGGCGCCCTTGTCGATCAAGTCCCAGGCGCCGACGTTGAAATGCGCACCGATGATGGCTTCACCACTTTGGAAGGCGTTGGTGGCGGCACCCGAACTGTCGAAGAACAGTGCGGTGTCCAGTGCGCCAAGCTTGCTGTACAGCGGCGCCAGATCGGACCGGTCAATACCCCAGACGTCAGCCATGAAGAATACGAACGGCACCCCGGAGGAGTTGGCCGGCGAGGGCAGGGCGATTGCACCGGCGTATTCGGGCTTCCACAGGTCCTTCCAGCTGGTTGGCGCCTCTTTTATGTCCTTGGTGTTATAGGTCAGGCCAAGGGAGTAGAAACCGCTGCTGACGGCGAAGGTGTGGCCGGCTTCGGAGTAGACGCCTTTATCGACAACGTTTTTCAGGTTGGGAATGGCAGCGGGATCGAGATCGGCGAGTACACCGGCCGCATACGCGAGTTCGCTGATTCCGCCATCCATCCAGGCCACGTCAATCGTAGGGCTGGACTTTTGCTGCTGGAGTTTCGCCAGGGTCGTGGTTGAGGTACCCACTTCCGCCGCAACGGCGATCCCGGTGGCTTTCGTGAAAGGTTCTGCAACACAATTGAGGAAAGCATCCCCCCAGTTGCCGCCGTACAACGCGACCGTCAGCTTCTGCTGATCGGCCATGGCGCTTTGCGAGGAGATGCAGCCCGCCAGTGATAGCGCGACTGTGATTTTGTTCAGCGTTTTTATTCTCATCTCATGTCCTCTGGGGCGTAGTTGTACTGTTTCCCCTTGTCTGCATCTTGCTCGTAACGTCGATACGAGCGCTTGCACTCGGGGGTCTTAAAGTTGAATAGTTGGGTCATGCCCAAAATGACTCAGAATCATCAGGAATTCCACGCCGCGCCCGGGACCCTTCCCGAGCCAAACGCGCGCCCGCAGTTGTCGGTGGGGCTGGTCCTGCTGGATCAGTTCACGCTGGCGGCATTTTCGGGGTTCGTGGATGTGCTGCGGTTGTCCGCCGATGTCGGCGGCGCCAGTCGGCAGATCCATACCGCGTGGCGGGTGATGAGTGTCGACGGCTTGCCGCGCACTTCCAGCGCCGGCATCACACTGGAAGTTGCCGGTGGCCTGGCTGAGGACCTGGAGCAGTTCGATTACGTGGCCATTTGTGGCGGCAACGACTACCCCAACACGCACTTGCCCGTTCAGTTGCGTGACTGGTTGCAGCGCGCAGCGAACAGCCGTACCCGCTTGTTGGGCATTTGCACGGGCACCTTCGCGCTGGCACAAGCGGGTGTGGTGGGCAATCGGTCCGTGTGCGTGCACTGGAATGTGCTGGATGCGTTTCGTGCGAGGTTTCCGAAGACGCCTGCAGCCGTCGATCATCTGTTCATCGACGAGGGGGATTTGATTACCTGCGCGGGATCAACGGCGGCGATTGACCTGGGGTTGTACCTGGTCGCCAGGCACTGCGGGCGCGAAAAGGCGCAGCAGGCCGTGCGGCATATGATGCTGCAGGGCATCCGCCAGGGACGGCAGCCACAGGCGCACTTCTATGCAAACCTTGCGGACATCAAGGACGAACGTGTCCGTCAGGCAGCGCACTACATTGAACAACGCATGGACAGCCTGCCGACGCTGGATGCCATTGCACGATATGTAGGCCTGGGCCGGCGCCAGCTAACCCGCGCGTTTCAACAATCCCTGGGCATTTCACCCATGGAGTTCCAGCGTTCGCTACGCGTGGAATACGGCAGCTGGCTGCTGGTAAACAGTCACAGCAGCATCACGCAAATTGCCATGGATTGCGGATTCGCCGATGGCGCGCACTTCTCGCGGGAGTTTCGAACCCGCTTCGGCGTGTCTCCGCGTCAGTTTCAGCGCCAGGAGCGATCAGCCCTGCATGAGCAGTAGCTGGAGCAGCTGATTGAAGACGTTGTTCGGACATGGGTTTCACTCGTCAATGCAGCAGCTAAGCTTGCGGTGAGATAGCGTTTGCAAATGGGTGTGATTCTTGTGTTTGCGTTAGTGGCGAGATGCCACAATGGCGTTTTTTCGCAGCATCTTGATCAGGCGGATCATATGGATGGACTTGGGCTTCGATACGACCAGGAAAGCTATATAGCGCGGCAGGTACG